>JAABUL010002074.1_pt1 | contig 34835 bp, 30 predicted proteins | sample 5559151 | NCBI WGS metagenome assembly JAABUL01 (sample SAMN10711876, study PRJNA513368) | rock metagenome | isolation source: Antarctica rocks | place: Antarctica: Victoria Land, Pudding Butte sud | reverse complement strand
AAGATTATAATATAAGTTAAATATAAGTATATTAAAGATATCCTTAGTTCCTATATACCTAAGTAAGTATCCTTATCTTAACTATCTCGCTATAAGAGCGTTAAGTAGTACTTACCGTCTTAATATTAAGTAGTTAAGTACCGTTACGTAACTCCTATAGTATCTCGCTTAAAGGATAGCGAGATATAATTTCTAAGCTAAATACTTTTTATCTAATTATCCGTAGTTTAAGTATCTACTTATAATACTATCCCTCTTTTAGCTTAGTTATCTTAGCTAAGCTAGATTATAAAAAGGTAAGTATATACCCTAACTTTCCTACTATCTATTATATCTTAGTCCTTAATAAACCGTCTTTATCTTATATTAAAATATAGAGACTAAGACGCTCTACCGAATTACTCTATAGTTACTACTTCCTCTTTAGCTACTACTATATAATTATAGACGGTTCTTTAAGAGCGAAATACTTTAAGTATATACGCGTTAGTAAACTCTATATAAACCTCTCTTAAAGCTCCCTTAATAAAACGTACGAGGAGTACTAGAAAAAAGTAGATAATAATAAAGAGCTTCTTACTAAGATTATAGTATAGTTAATATAAAATAAGAAAATCCTTTATTAAGCTACTAAGTATACTTAGAAGAATATATAGTACTAAATATTAGTAATAGATACTACTAGTAACTAGAGGATCCTAATCTATTAAAGGATTATCCTACTATAGATATAATAGTCGAGCTATCTCCTACTATATAGTCTATACTAAGGTAGATTAATAATTTTATTAACTTTAGTTCTATTTTATTATAGTTTCCTCTTAGGCCGTTCTTATAGTTATAGTAGATAATTCTTAGTAATACTAGTAAAGAAGTTTCTAATAGGCTTATTTAAAGTTATTTTCTAATTCCTAAGTATTTTCCTCCTCTTTATATTCTTCCTACTTAACTAAGTATTTCTAACCCCTCTTATCTAGGAGTTTTTCTATAGTAAAGATATCTTCTTTCTATACTTTAAAGTAGAAGGTAGTTTATAGTAGAATCTCTAAATCTACTAGTTCTAATATAGATATATAGAATACTAAATATACTCTTATATTCTTAAGTAAATTAAGCTAGTAGTTATTTAGTTCTTTAATATTACTAATTAAAAATAGTCTAACTTTAATATAGTCTAATTTCTTTATTTTTCTCCTAGTCTTTAAATTTTTTATAAGGAGAAAGACTACCTTCTTACCTCCTTAGGTTAGGAGTAGGCGCTATAGGCGTCGCGCGCGGCCGGGCGTTAGCGGCTATACTAATTAGCTAACCCTACTAAAGCCGCTATAGAATAACGTCTTATTAGCTAGCGCCTACTAAAGCTACTATAGGATAACGTCTTATTAGCTAGCGCCTACTAAGGCCTCTATTCTTACTTTCTTTTCTACTTATTATATAAACTAAGTTATATATATAGGCTTTAAAGCCTATAGATAACTCTATCTACGCTTTCGGAACGGGATATCTACCCTCGCCGCTACTCCTACTATATATAATAAGATAATTACTACTACTACGCCTACCCTACTACTACGATACTATATCTTAAGGTAGGCCTCGTAGGCGTCGAGTAAAGCTAGGCTTTAGTAACTATACTAATTAGCTAACCTTACTAAAGCCGCTATAGAATAACGTCTTATTAGCTAGCGCCTACTAAGGCTCTATCCTTACTTTCTTTTTCTACTCGTTATATAAACTAAGTCGTATACGTAGACTTTAAAGCCTATATACGACTCTACGCTCCTTTTTAGAACGGGATACCTACTCTTACCGCTACTACTACTATATACTATAAGACTATATAACCGCCGCGCCTACCTTATTACTATAATACTATACCTTTAAAGAAGGTTACCTTACTTACTAAAGAGTAGGTAGTAAAGGAGGCTACGACATAGGAACGGTAGAGGGTTTAATAATTAAACCGTTAATAGTAGTAGCGTATATAGTAGTAGTAGTAGGAATAGATAGAGTCTTCTTTATTCCTTCCTAATACCTATACCTTCGTAAGCGGCTTATCCTATTCTAGTAGCTCTTTACTAATAAGGCGCCTTCTAGCTCTCCTTCCTACTATAAGACCTAACTATTCTATAGACTAAGTACCTATATAATATAGGTAACCTTTAAGAGATTTATCTACTTTAGCCCTACCTTTACTAACTCCTTACTAATATTATAAAGATAGTACGCTTCCTTACCTACTACGATATCTAATTCTAGTTGTATAGCTACTAGTTATAGCCGCTACGCTAGTATAAGAGCTACCTACTAGTAATCGAGAGGACTAGGCTCTACTTAAAGGCGTTATATAACTAAGTCTATAGTCTACGTAAGATATCTTAGCTCCTCTTTAAGATAAGGCGAGAGCTAAGAAAGAAGAAGGTAAGGTAACCTAATTTACTAATATAAGTAGCGGTAGCGACGTTCTAATCCCTTCTTAACTAAAAGTAAACTACTAGCTAGTAGTCTACTTTCCTTTTTCTAACTATCGATAGCGACGTTTTATATAGTACTCTACTAATACTAAGCTTATAGGCCTAGCTAGCCCTCCTCTACCTACTATTAATAAGCCCTCTATACCTCTAGACCTACTACTACAATTACTATTACCTACTCGTAGTATTCGTTTAATTAACTAGAACGATAAGCCTAAATAAGAGAGACCTTACTAGCGACTACTTTTACTAGCGCTTAATTCTACTAGCGACTAGCTACTAAGTAAAAGACTAGACTCGGTAGCTATAGAAAGCTAAAACGATATTAAAGAGTATACTATAAAGAAGGGGCGTTATAGTAGAGGTAAGAGACGTAGTCCGGCGCTATTACTATACTTAGTAGTAAAGTACTATAGCTTTAGCTTAGAACGGTCTTCTTCTTATAGGTCTATAGTAGGCGTCGCGCCGTACTCCTTTAATAGTAACGTACTATCTCCGTTTAGTAGTAATAGTAAGTCGACTAATAGTTCCTTCTATTCTAAGAGACTTAATAACGCTAAAGTATATAGTAGGGAAGATTCTACTAAGAAGGATAAGCCTTTTACGCTTACTTCGTAGTTTACTCTTAACGCGCTATTACGTAGCTTCTACTCTATAGAGTACGACTATTTAGGTACTACCTTATTAGAGCGTATACTTAAGGATTACTTAGCTAGCGATTCGCTATAAGAGCTAATAATAGAGTATAAGCGCTTAATACTTAATATTCTTTAAATTGTAAGGAGGACGTAGAAACTACCTATCTTCTTTAAGAAAGCCGTTACGTAATCTAATATATATCGCCTCTTAGCTAGTACTCCTTATATAATAGAGCTAACTAATATAGAGGGGGATACTTCGTAATAGAGGCTTACTTTATAGAAGTCCGCGTATACTAAGGATAAAGAGGTTATAGTTAAGCGCTAGTTCGATATTAATACTCTAGTTATACTACTAAAGTCTCTTAGTACGTATTACGGCTATTTCTTTATTATATACTACTCTACCTACTTCCGAACTATTACTTAGGACTAGGATATATAGCTTACGCCCTTCCGCCTCCGCCTAACTCGATACGCCTATCTCTACCTTAGTTACGCGCTTAGTACCGGCGGTAGTTTGTTTATAATATACGTCTTATTCCTTAACTACCCTTATTAAGGCGCGAAACGGCGTAAGAGGTAAGAATACTATACTATACTTAGGAAAGACTAGAAGTTCTAAGTTAATAGTATCCTCCTCCCTATTATTATAGAGACCTACTCCTTTAATATTCTCGAGTATTATCTAAAAGATTAGAATTAGGCGTATAGGAGGGTATATACTTAGTAGAAAGAGAACGTTATAGTTAAAGACTAGAGCATCTTAAAGGTCGTATATACCCTTATAGATAACTATAGTATAACGAGTACTATATTCCGGAAGCTATAGAATAGGGTTTACGATCTTATAGTAGTAGTAGATAATAGGTAGGAAGACTTATAGCTAGTTATAATTAAGTATAACTATAAGCTAGAGTACTAAGCTAGCGACCTTAACGACCTTTAAAGCCTTATAACCCGTAAACTCTATAGAGACTTTCGCTTTAAGCTAATCGACTTCCTATATACTATCGTAAATCTTATATATTAAGACTACGCGCTACTTACGAAAGGGGACGAAGAGGCTAAGCTACTAGTATTCTTATATAAGACTACCTATAATAAATATAACCTTACTTAACTAGACCTCTTAAAGTATAGTTAGACCTTCTATTACTATAGTACTATAGACGTATCTACTATTTACGTAGAGCCTACTATATTATCCCTACTATTCTAAGGTAGCGCGTTCTACTCTTAGGCTTATAATATCTCTAAGGTTATTTATAGTAGTATCGACTACTTTACGCTAGCCTTATTTAGTAAGCCTACGTTTCGCTCTCTTAGCTTTACTAACTCTACTCTATAAACGTTTATAGAGATAAAGAACCTATAGTTATAGGATTTAACTAGCTATAGGTAGGCTTTAAAGGCTCTAAAGTAATTCCTTATCTAGATAGCTAATACCTATTAAAGTAAGGTATTTAATAGGAAGGTTAACTACGTAGCTCGCTAAGAATACTAAGTCTACTAGAATATATTTATAAAGCTCTAAATCCCTTAGACGTACGCTATAGCTATATAGTACTACTAGCTATACTTTATACTCTAATTAAGAGAGGTCTTAGATTTTATTAAATAGGAGCTAAATCGCTAGCTCTACCTAGCCTATATAGTCCTCTCTTTACTAAGCCTTAATATATAGAGTATTTCGTCTCTTATACTAAAAGACTAGTATATTTAGATAGCGATACTTAGTATACTATTCTCTACCCTTAAGCTTAGTACTAATAGCGGATACGTCGTTCTTCTCTTTAGAATAGCTATAGACTACTACTACTATAAGAGGGTATACTACAACCTAACGACGTAAGACCTCTAAAACGTCGGGAACGAAACTATTTACCTAGTAGAAGAGTTAACTAGTAGGCTTAGTAATAAGGATAAGTACTTTAGCGAAAGTAGTAATAGAGCGTCCTATATACTATAGTAACGGTATCGCCGTAGCCTTATATTCTTCGACTCTTTTTATTAAACTAGTACCTTATAGCTCCTAAACGATATATTTTAATAGGATAATCTTACGTTCGACCTAGATATTCTCTACGAAACCGCCTTTATTACTAGCTACTTTTAGAAGTAGTTTAGTAAGTACGTATACTTTAACCTTAACTTACGCTTTTAGAACTTCATAGAATAGACTATTTAAGCTAGTAAAGATATTAATAACTAGGGTATATAAGTCTATAATCTACTACGTCTACTATAGAGAGTAATTATCTTCCGCTATACTAACTAGGTATTAATATAGCTAGGTATAAAGGAAGGCGTCTTACTACGCTTCTCCGTAGACGATATTACTAATACGGAGTAGTACGGCCTCTATAGCCTAAACTACTAGCTCCTTTATACTACTATTAGCGCTCTACTTAAGATTTCTTATCCTCGTAGTAGGAGGGGAACTACCTTAGCTACTAGAGTCGTCTATAGAGGTTTTATAAGCTTCCTAACTACGCTTACCTAACGTATTTAATTCCTCTTTAACTAGGACGATAGCTTTCCTTACTAAACTTAAGATAAGGTACTATAGCGAAAGTAGACGCGCTTTATTTATAATAGGCTTAAGGACGTCTTAAGCTATAAGATAGTCTATACGTTCCGCCGTAATATTAGCTATATAAGCTACGTTAGGAAGAACGTCTAGCTATAGGTCGTTAGGAAGCGTAGAGAGTACTAGGGAGTACCGTAGAGTAGTATTACGGGTAGATACTAGAATATAGGTAATTAGAGGAAAGACGTATAGGTACGTACTTATCTCGACGCAAAGCAAGTAAGATAGTATAGGGATTACGTAATACTACTCGACTACTTAATAGCGAGATAGTAAGTACTACTCGACTAGCTCGCCGCGAGTCTAGTAAGCTAGTAACACTTATTTAGTATATAGGAACTAAGGATATCTTTAATATACTTATATTTAACTTATATTATAATCTTACTAAAAGGTCTATAACTATTTATAGTATATTCGAGTTATCTTACCCTAAATACCTACTACTACCTACTCTTTAAAGAAGTACTTACGTAATACTACTACCTTATAGGATCGCAATACTTTAAATACCCTTAGAATAAGTACTACTAGTAGTATACGAGGCTTAGGCTATAGAGACGAAAGTATAGCTCTAACGACTAATTATAGGACCGATAGTAAGACTAAAGTAGACTTCTTTTATAGAGACCGTAATAAGCTAGATAACTAGATTAACTAACTCTTACTTTACTTTGAGTTAGATAGAGTCGGCTCCTATAAGAAGAGATGCCTTATCGCGACGATATATCTTCGAGGGGAAGCTTAGTACTAGATAAGACTAAGGACTAAGGACTTTATTATATATTAGAAGGACGAGAGTAGAATCTTTTCTAACTTCGTTAGATTTTACGATAAGATAAAAACGATCTATAGGTTTAGTAACGAAAAGAAGGTTATAATTTATATCGTTTAGGATATCGTTTAGCGAATATTAGTATCCTAGTATACGGCTAAGTTTAAGGAGTATTCTAATAAGACTAAGTAGGACGACGACGCCTTATACGTTATATACTATAAAGGTCTTAAGGATAACGTAAAGGACAAACTAGTATATACGGGAAAGAACGAAATAACGAACTTAGATACGCTTATTAAATTATCGATCGATATCGACGATCGTCTCTATAAGAGAGCTATAGAAAAACGATATATAGGTTAAGAACGCGGACGTACTAGCTATATTCCGACTAGCTAGTCTAGAGGGAATAAACGACGCGACCCTAACGCTATAGAAATCGACGCTACCTAACGAGTACCTAAGAAGGGATCGTTTAGGAAAGCTAGAGGTAAAGGAAAGCCTTAGGGTAAGAAAGACGGAAAAACTAACGAGTACTATAACTATTACAAAGTTAGATATTATATACGTAACTACTATAGACTAAAGGTACGGCTATAGTAGTAGATTAACGTAATAATTAGATAGGAAAATAAGTCTCCTACCGATAAGACTTAGGATATAGCTACAACCTCGATAAGCGGTCGAGGCGGGTATAATAATCTCCTAGAGCCTTAGCTCGCGGACCCTAACCTAATCTACGGACTAGACTTTTAGGTACGATACCCGCCCTTTAGGTAGTATATAAGCCTAGGTAAAAATTAATAGGTTAGCGACGACTTCGCTAGGATAGAAGACGCTTATTACTCCTAATACCCTATAACGGATTTAGAGATAAAGGAGTACGAACGACTTAAGTAAGTTATATACTCCTGATACCCGAAGGAACGACTAGTAATAGAAATTAACGTACTCGAACAAATAACGTTAGAAGAATAGCTCGAGGAAATTAAAGACGAGCTAAACGACCTATATATCGAATAATAGGAACTATAGGAAGACGTTAATAATATCCGACTAGAGTAGCGCTAGCTACGTACGTAGTAAGGAAGTTACTAAGTTCGCGCTAAGCTAAGCTAACTTATAGACATACTATAACGACTATATAATTAAGCCTAATAATAGTAGAACTAGCTAAACTAGCTACTAGATTAATAGGAATAGATAAGAGTACGTATACGAACGTTACGACTATAGCGCGAGTTTAACGTTATAGAACGATAGCTACTATAGTAGTTAAGGGATAACGGTAAATACGCTTAAGGAAGATCCCTACCTCCGTTTAGATAAGAGGACGCTATACTATAAGAAAACATATTACTATCTCTAGATAAGGAGATAGGTAACGAATTAGATAAATCTCCGATCCTACTAATAAACCTAGACGACGACGAGGTACTAGATTTACTAATAGACGAAGTAGAGAGAGAGATTTAGAACTATATCGCGGTTAAAAGAGACTACTACGACTTAGATAGAACTAAGGGACGATAGATCTCTCCTCTCTACCTAGATAACGAACTCTTAATAGACGACTAATAGACGTTAGAAGTAATTACCGAGATTGCTAAGTCCGACGCTAAAAACAAGAGTACCCTAGAGAGTTCTAAGAGCGAAGACTCCGACGAAGACCTAGACGACTTAGAAATACTTAATATCTTAGTAGAAGGCCTATAGCTAATTATAAAGATAGCTCTCTACCTTATATAAAGTTACGAGGAAGTATTCCTAAAGATTAGTAGGAAACGATACCTATATCCTATAGAGTTTAATAAGATAATAGGATAGCTACGATCTATATTCTAGAACTACTAACTAGTCGATACCGACTATAGTAAGTATAGATACGTTAGAGAAATAGTACCTATTAGAAGTATAGTCTTCGATAAGGGGGACTATATACTTTCTAATAGAATAATCGTTAATTCGTAAATAAGAGAACGAGTTCGACTTCTAGATTAATAATACCGCGAAATCCTAATATACTAGGATTAATACTAGTATAAACTACTTACTTTCGGAGAAATAAAATAGAAGTATAACGAGTATATACTATAGTAGGCAATACTACTACTTCTACCTCTAGGACCGCTACTACTAATATAGTAAGGAATAACCCTTAGTTACGTTAAGACAACGACGAGAGGATTATTAAAGGCGCGAATAATATAAGGTAAGGTTATATTTAGACCTCGAGATAGACCCCTTAACTAGGAAACCTATATCGAGGATACTAATTCGCTAGATTACTATTTAAAAAACGAATAGGCCCTATTAGTATAAGCGACTAAAAGGAGCTATATAACGCTTAAGTAACAATAGGAACGGTTTTCTATATAAATTGCATTATTAACGGATACGAGATCCTTACTATAATAGACTCTAGAGCTAGCGGAATATTTATCTCGGAACGACTTATACGAAACTAAGAAAATAAGTAGCGTTATAATTAACTAACGCTACTACCGAAACTACTTATAGCTCCTTCTAGTATAGCTAAGAGATTATTTAGAAAATTCTAGAACTTATTAGCTATACTATCTAAACTATTCTAAGTCTAGAGTAATATAGCTAAGCTAAGACCTAGAGCTAGATCCTTAGAAGGATATAGGAGTTAGAATAGCTCTACTTATTTCTTTTCTTCTTATTCTATAGTATTACGCTTCTTAATAGAAATAGCTTTTACTTTCTTCTCTTTAAGATAGTTAAGTTATTTATAGAGGCGTATCTCTTTTAAAAGAGCCTTATTTACTTCTTTATAGGTAAGCTTAATAGTAGACGTTAACTACTTATACTTAGTACGTAACTTTACCTACTTACTCTTAGTAATATAGATATTATAATCTATATAGTTCCGGCGAATATACTAGTTATATATTTCTATATAAATATATATATAATAGGTAAGCTTACTCTTATAATAGTAAGAATATACTTAAACTATCTTCTTACTATAGAGATTAATATAATTAGTAAGGTTAATATAATATATAGTAAAGAACTTTTAGATTTAGAACCGTTATTTAGATATTATTAGAGAATAAAAGGAAATACGTTTATTACTTAAGAATAAAGCTTAAGATAAGCTAGGATAGAAGAGGAATAGTATTATAGACTAGTATTACTAGTACTATATAATACTAATACTACTTAGTATATTAGGATTTCCTTAGACTAAGTAATATTATAGTATCTAGTAGTACTTAGGCTACTTAGTACTAAGTAAGACTAAGTATACTAAGTATAGTTATAAAATAGCTAGTATATAGAAACTAAGAATATCTTTAATATACTTATATTTAATTTATATTATAATCTTACTAAAAGGTCTATAGCTATTTATATATATTAAGTTCTCTTATTTATAATACCTATTACTAACTACGCTTTAAAGAAGTATCTATATAATACTACCTTATAGGATTATAATAATTAGGTAGAGGTAAGAGAGAACCTATTTAGTAAGTAAACTAGAAATATCTAGATAGATATTAGGATTAATAGACCTTTTAACTATACTAAAAGAAGCTAATCTACTATATAAGGGTAGTAAGGCTATAGGCTATTAGATATATAAAGTAGGACGACCTTCCTCGTTATATAAAGTAAGCTTAAACCCTTTTCGTTTTATAGAGATAGCGGGTTATATACTATACTATATAGAGTCTCTAGTAGTAACTAAAGAGCCTATATACTCTTTAGCTATTTTTAGGTTATATACTTCGATACTTATTATTAATAGGTATAGTATCTATTCTAAAGTAGTCTACGCTTTCTAACTATAGGATAGAGTACCTATTTAATACTATATTAAGAGCTACTTAGCTAGAAAAGTATATAATAGTAGCTACGTAGAGTATAGGCTAATAGTTAAATAGTAAGATCCTATATTTATTAAGCTTATCTAAGATTCTTTATTAAACTATTAGGTTCTTTTAAGCTATCTTTAAGTATCTATTAGCTAGTACGTATTTAGTAATATAACTCTTAACCCTAACCCTACTTAGCTACTTTAAATAATAGCTAAACGATTAAAATACCTTTTAAACTCTATTACTTTATTCTATAGTTAATTTAGTAGCTTCTAGAACTAGAGGTTTCTATACTAAATATATTATAATACTTTATTCTTATTATAGTTCTTATACTTCTTAATATAGATAGAAACCTTCTTCTATATATTAAGAAAGATAAAGTTTCTTTTAATATATTCTACTATTCGTATAATTCTAAGGTATTTTAAAGCTAGTCTATTATAGTAATTCTATATATACTTCTATTCCTTTTTTAAAGGAACCTTAAGTTTTACTCGTTATATAAGGAACTCTTTCTTATTATCTTATAGTACTTATATAACTATATTAAATTCTTATAGATTAGCGCTTAGCGACTCGTCTTAATTAATCTTTAGTATAGAGTATTATTATTATTCGTAACCTTTTATATAGTTACTCCGTAAGTTAGCTTAGCCTTATATAGGCTTAGTAACTTTCTTACTATACTTATAGCTAGTACTATTCTACTTAGATATTATTAACGTCTTTTTATAGTTCTTATTATTTCTAGTATAGATTATTTAGCTTATATTTAATTTTCTAAAGCTATTCTTCTAATATTATTCGTTTAAGTAAGTTAATTTCTATTACTAGTTATTCTTTTAAGTATTAGAAGTATATAACTTATTTAAGCTATTTATACTCCTTTATCTCTAAATCTATTATAAAGTATTAAGAGTAGTAAGCGTCTTCTATTCTAATAAAGTTATTACTAACCTATTAATTCTTACTTAGACCTATATACTATTTAAAGAGTAGGTATTCTACTTAAAAATCTAGTCCGTAAATCGGATTAGAATCTATAAGCTAAGGTTCTATAAGATTATTATACCTATCTTAACTATATATTAAAAGCGTAGCTATATTCTAAGTCTTATTAGTAGAAGACTTATTTTTCTATCTAGTTATTATATTAATCTACTATAGTAGCTATATATTTAGTCTATAGTAGTTACGTATATAATATCTAACTTTATAATAGTTATAGTACTTAATAGTTTTTTCGTCTTTCTTACTTAAAGGCTTTCCTTTACCTCTAGCTTTTCTAAATAATTCTTTCTTAAGTACTTATTAAGTAGCGTCGATTTCTATAGCGTTAGAGTCGTAATAGTTATTTTTTTTAAGCTAGCTAGTTAGAATAAAGCTAGTTCGTTTATAGTTCTAAACTATATATCGTTTTCCTATAGCTCTCTTATAGAGATAATTATTAATATTAATAGTAGCTTTAATAAGTACGTTTAAGTTATTTATATTTTTCTTTTTAATATATACTAGTTTACTCTTAACGTTATCTTTAAGACCTTTATAGTATATACTATAAAGAGTATTATTATCCTACTTAGTCTTATTAAAGTATTCTTTAAACTTAGCTATATACTAAGATATAGAGATCCTCTATATAATATTCTAAATAATATAAATAGTAATCTTCTTTTCGTTACTAAATCTATAGATCGTTTTTATTTCTTTTATAAACTTAATAAAGTTAGAAAAGATTTCGTCCTTATCTTATTAGTATATAATAAAGTTCGTAATCCTTAAATTTATTTAGTACTATACTTCTTCTTTAAGATAGGCTATTATAATAAGGTATCTCTTTTTATAGAATCTAATTCTATCTAATTTAAAGTAGAGTAAGAGTTAGTTAATCTAGTCGTTTAGCTTATTATAGTCTCTATAAAAGAAGTCTACCTTAGTTTTATTATTACTAGTATAGTAATTAGTAGATAGAGCCGAGCTTTTATCTCTATAGCCTAAGCCTTATATACTACTAGTAGTACTTATTCTAAGAGTATTTAAAGTATTATAATTCTATAAGGTAGTATTATATAAGTACTTCTTTAAAGAGTAGTTAGTAATAGGTATTATAGGTAAGATAACTTAATATATATAAATAGCTATAGACCTTTTAGTAAGATTATTATATAAGTAAAATATAAGTATATTAAAAATATTCTTAGTTCCTATATAATAATTATAGTATAATATTTATAATATAGCTACTATAGACGCTAGTTATTATTATCGTAATATATACTTATAGTATATATAGTAAAAGTATAATAGTTTTATAGAGTTTGTAAAGCTAAGATATTATACTTCTACTATTATAGTTACGTATTTATAATACTTAGCTTCTTATATAGCTATTTTATACTAGTTAAATATTATTTCTACTTATTACTACTTATTTATATTATTTACTAGCGTTACCTCTTTAGATACTAATCTTACTATAAAATATCGTTACTATCTATCTATTTTAAAAAATCGTTAATACTACTAGCTACTAACTTATATATAATTAGAAGTCTCTCTTTAATACTTATATACTTAACTACCTTATTCTTACTAATTCCTTTATTAGTATACTTCTTTATAATATATCTATATCTCTATTACTAATATCTTCCTTATATATATATATATCTATATTCCTTTATAACTATATCTATCTACTAATATATATATATATTATTATATATAGGTAAATTAATAAATAATAAGCTTTATAAGTTAAAATATTTAACTTTATATATAGTATATATAATACTTAATATTTAATATATAATACTTATAATATATTACTAAATATACTTTTTAGTATCTTTATAAAACCTACGTAAATATCTTTTACGTATTTTAGTACTATTATATACTAGTACGATATATAAATAATAATTTTATTATTTAGAAAATATTAGAATATTTTATAAGTTTATAATAATATATATTTTACGATATAATGTATAACTCTCTATCTCCTTAAGAACCTTTCCTTTAATAAAATTAATATATACCTCTCTTATTTCTATATTAAAGTAGGTTAGTATATTTATATTCTATTATAAAGTATCTTATATAGCTATATATAGTAGGTAGCCTCTTAAGGTTTACTTTAAATATACTTTTAGTATTAACGGTAATACTATCTCTATATATAATAATTCTATTAAAGTCTTATTAATAGTCTTCTATAATAGGTATTTAAATAACTATATCTTAATTTAATATAGAATAACTAATATTTACCTTTCTATATTTAACTAAATATAGTAGGGTATTTAAGGGTTAAATTTATAGGGTAACTCTAGCTTCTACTAAATATAGTATAGTAATAAGTATATAGGAATATAGATAGAGATTTTAAGAAAATTAAATTTTTATATACTTATATACTAAGAGCTACTAAATCTAAAGGAGAAGTAGCTATAGTTAAAGTAAATATTAATATAGAGCTATAATAGCTAGTAGAAGTTAGTTTAATATTAAGAAGTAGTATAATTTTACTTTTTTCTTTTAAAATCTTTTTACTAATTCTAGAGTTCTCTATATATCAAATCTCGCTCCTTACTCCCTAGTATAGTAGAACCCTTAAAAATTATTCTAAGTTTAAAGATAGCTATATATAGGATATAACCTCTACCGCTACTTCGTATAATATCTCCTCCGACTCGATCCTATCGCGTTATCGAGCGACACAAGCGACATGGCGGCTCTCGAGGATCTTGCGACCTACATCGACCTACTTTCCCTCCGCGCGGGCAGTCCTTTCGATAACACGTGCCCCGAAGCTATCGATCTTGTCGAAGAAGACGAACCCTCCGACCTCGAAGCATGCGCCAATACAGCTCGCCAGGATGATCTCTCTGAGTCGCGCGGCAACCTGCGCGAGCGCTTCCTCAATCGATTGTCAGAGCTGTTCGCAGCTGAGCGAAACGGTCGCTCCGTAACTGCTGCAGTGCTCAGGGAGGTGGAGCGCGATAATCACGTTGAGATCTGGCTAGCTCGCAACGATGGCTTCGGAAAGAGCACGGCACACAAGACACTGGATGGGCTTGGTGGTGAAGAGATGGTTAAAGAGGTCGAGCGCGCGCTCAACCAGCTTGCGACCAAGGACGAGTGCCAAGGTAACATTCAAGCGTTCGGGCTCTGGCTGCAGACCGGACATGTCTCAGAGGGTGATGGCAGAGACCTTTGGACCAGCATACTGAGGCATTCGTCCCCAAGATTGCAGTTCTACCGCCAGGAGCTCGTGAGAGCACTTACTCCTTACCGGGCATCGCTACAAAGCATGCTGCAGGAGGGTGCTTCCGCACCCGAGACTGACGTGATTCGCGTGTGGAATGATATCCACTGTCACGTATTCGATCTCTCGTCGCCTACACCGGAGCTCCAGGTCCTCCAAGACCTTGTTCGTATAGGCGTCGCTGTGAGGCGAGCAACCCGTACTAGCAGCGATCTGGTATCGCCATTTGGTAGCCCACCATGGGCACGCAGGGTCATGGCTATTCTTTGCCTTGTTGGCAAGATATCCTCCGCTTATGACACGCTTCTTACCGCCACCAGTACCATCTGGCAGGGCTACACTTTCACCCTCATACCGCTGCTGCAGGCAACGGTGCCTACACTACTCCCGAGGCGCAGTTTTCATGTTGCATCCGCCTTTGAGCGTCTGGGGGTGGCTATCACCATCCCTGCCATCAAGGCGTACACGAGCAAGCTGCGTGCTGAAGACAAGTTCGCTGCCGTCCAGAAAGAGCGGAAGTATGTGCATGCAGAGGTTCAGCTACTCTTCCATCTCGCCGGGAGTGGCATTACAGGTGTGTATCCATACATTGGGACTAGCAAGCTTCCTTGTGTCCTATGCGCGGAACTTCTGAAAGCCGAAGGTACCCTCAAATGTCGACAGTCCCACGAGCATCTCTATACGAAATGGATGGTTCCGGAGATCAAGACTCTGCCACGAGAGGCTGAACAGCGTATGTGGGTAGCGATCGACAAAATGAAGGAGGCATTCAGGTTGCACCTACTCTCACCTCCGCAGAAGGGAAGTCCTTTCCGACCACAGTCCACGGTCGACATTACTACGGAATCGAACAGTGAAACGGAAGGAAGCTCAACTATGATTAGTCCGGCCCTTACTCTGGCACTAGAGCAACGAAGGGAAAAGGCCGAGCAAGATAGTCTCTCGCACCATTTCTTTCAAGCAAGGTCTAGCAGCTTTGAAAATGAAGTGGAAGTAGTCATGAACGATTCTCCAGCAGTGTCGCAACACCTTGAGACCGAGGACGATGACGATGCGGGTGAGTGTGGCGGGTGCCCACGACTGACGTCCCGGCGGTGCGGCATTTGTGGCCGGGACCGATTCTGCTCTTCGTACTGCGAGACACGGATGACTACAACTCACAAGTTTGGTTGCTCTAATGGCCCTTTAACCACAGCGGATTACCTGTACAGCGACTTGGCGATGGACGAGATGCCGGTAGATCCAGACGTGTTAGAAGACTATGGCTTCAAGCAGCTAACAGCCATGCCAGAACGATCCAAATTGCTTGGGCTGTACCAAGGTCTTCTGTATCTCGAAGTCACAGCAGAGGAGCTACACGACTGGCGGCTTACAGGTGTGCTGGTCGATCGGATTATTGACACCTACGCGAGACTGCCATATGAGGAAGGAGGATATTTCCCATGGTTCATGCAGAAACGACATAACATCTTTCCTTCTACTCTCCCTGTAATTACGGGAGTCGAGACTGTTAAACAGGCTTGCGAATTAGCGAAGTGGTTTCTGAGGCCAACAGACCAGCTGAGACCGGTGCACGAATTGCGGCCAGATAGCAAGCGAGCAGCATTCGTGTTCGCGGCCATGCTCATGCAGATGACGTACCCACCACCAGGATTTACTGGGCCATACCTGGATTTCGGGTTCTGCGCTTGTACAGATGAGACTGAAGAGCAGGCTCTTGTACACCTGTACCAGTATCTACTTCTTGGACATGAAGGTATTCTTCGTCAGCCGTGCTGGGAAGATGTGCAGGGCCCCTCTGAAAGCGTTGCCCGCTTCTCACACTTCTGGCAGGCTTTCGAAACGGGAACTCTGGTTCAGCTTATGGACCGCAACAGCCTCAAGTCCGGGAGATTGAAATTACGCCATCTAGAACAATACTTGAATAGCTCGCAGTCAACGCGGGAACTCAGTGTTTGGAAGCTGTTGACCTTCATGAAGACTACGGACGAGGAAGCTCCGCCCAGGGATGTCTTCATCGATTTCAAATTCATCCAGTGTATCAACCCTCTAGAAACAGCTCGATTGAAGCGACTTTACGCTGTCTTGCTTGCACGTACGGATGTCATAGCGCTCCAGGAAGCACAAGCTGCTGGGGAGCTGCTACCGTTCATACAACAACATGTGGAGGTGGACCAAGAGATGGTGGAAGTACTCGAACGAACACCCGTGGAGCGGTAACTATCGGGTATTGTATCATACATAATGGGAATTGAGGTCGTTTCTTGGTCGAACAGTTATGTCATTCACGGCAATAAGTAAGGCTGAATAATCTGGTCAGTTGAAGAACCTCTCCCAGAGCTTGCGCTCGTCAGACGAGGCCTTGCAGTCCACCTTGGTGTCGAGAACGAACTTGAGACGGAGTACAAACAGAGCGAAGCCTATCCACGACGGCATCGTACAGGCCCAGTTGTAGAGTGGCACACGGACTGTGAGATTCGTCGAGAGCGCTCCGCAAGCTTCCACGATCTGCTCTAGGGATGTGGTGATTTGAGGAAGCGCCTGACCGGAGGACCCGAGGGTGATGTGGTTGCATCGGAAGTAGACGTTCATAGCATCCTTCCGGATTTGCTTTGAGGCGAGGAAGAGACTTGAGGGGTGTAGCGGATTCTCGAGATGCCACTCCTCCCAATATACCACTGACAGCCCGCGCATAGGTGTGCGAACGTCGTCCTCATAGGCAAGGAGAAGCTCAAATATTTGGCTTCGAATTTCGGCCGGAAGTTTGAGAAGGTCTTCCTTTGGTTTCGCGCGCTCACCGCCTTTGCTTGAACTTTGATGAGTTAGCGATGTGCTGCATCCAGGGGCGTAAGCCGCGAAGCAACTTACACTAGAGCAACTTCGTCTTCGCGTTGAGTCGCCTCCATCGAATCGGCTGTCCCTTTCTTCGAGCGAGTCATGCCGCTCGGTGTTGGTAAGAGAGGTTGAAAGCTTTGATGGAGGAAGATTTCTGGTGCGAAACGAGGACCACATAAGGCACTTGGATCGAAGGTGAATTCTGTTGATGACGCAAATAAACGAAGAAACGCTCTTTTGGGTGAATGTTGAAGCCGCCAGGGTCAGCAGATTCACCACACTTGACGCCGCAGGTCTCCTGCACTCAGCCGTCATATCGGCGTGAACGAGATGGGAAAGACAGAGAAGCCGAGGAGTACCTTGGGAAAATATGAAGATAAACAGAAAACAGAGAGCAAACAGGAACAGGCCAACCTGACCTAGATACTCACGTCTAGTCCTGCTTCCGGTGCCATCAGATCATTATCGCTCGTCTCATTGCCCAGCTTCCATAATTAGAGATCAATCGCTGGCATATACTGACCTGAAATCGTATCACAACCATAAATCTGGACCACGAATGTCCCAAGTCCGATTCGTATTCCTCCGTCTTCAATCTAAACCCAGACCGCTCTGACCGCTTTCGTGCAGATAGATCCACGTGAACGCATGAGCATGTATGCCACAGGCTTGCCGTTGTTCAAGTCATGCTTAGGGGTCTTGAAGCTCCGTGCAGGTTGAAGTATGCCGGTCTCGCGAAGGCTAGATGTTGCGCACTGCGTGGTGACCTCGTTCGGCTTTGGCTATGCCGAAGGGACGTTCATGGTCCAGCTCAGCAAACTGCTTCTTCGCCCAGTTTTGAAATCAAACTTGAGCTTAGCCTCGGAGTCGCCTCGACGTCTGACTCCCAGCGCGAGTAACAGCATGTCGTAGAAATACGGCTTCACGTGGTAAGAAACTCTGCAATCGAATAGCTCAATCCAGTCACCACCTTTCCCGGAAGCAGTCTTGCGAATGAGCTGAGCAATAGGCCACCACGTTGGTAAAGACCTCCAGCCACGCGAGCTAATCGAGAGGGTGAAGTTGTCGAACGGCACCGCGCGGCACAAGCCAGAGATCTGTTCGAAGTATGCCAGGCCTGAAGGAAGGTCTACTGTGTTCGTTGAGATGACGAAATCGTTGGTCTGGTAATAAACGCTCATGGCCTCCTGGCGCATTTGCTTCGACGCAAGAAAGATACCAGGTCCATGAAACTTGGTGCGGCGCCAATGCTTTACCGTTCCGTAACGCTTGTTGCGATACAAGCGGATTTCTTCGTCGTCGACGAGCACGAATGCATAGATCTTGTTTCTGAGCTCGCCTGGGAGCTTCTGGAGCAGGTCTTCTTGCTCCTTTACTTCTGGGACTGGAATGACCAGCTTCAGGCGCTTTTCCTTGTTCCTGAGAGCAAGACTGTTAGCAGTGCCAAAGGAGTAAGTAAGCTAGAGATAGCCTCACTTGAGCGCCACGGCGTGTCCAATGCCTGAATCTCCACCCGCAAGTAGGATATCTTTGTTGTCCTCAACGTAAGTGGTGTCGGCCTTGCGCTTCCTCGGGGGAGCTTTGGCCGCTGTCGTTAACCTGAGCTTTGAAGAGAGAGTTGGAAGTTGTAAGGAAGAAGACGAAGGTCGGCTTTGAAAGCAATGATATATGAGACCGTGGCGCCATTTGACAGGTATAGTGAGGCCATGTGACTCATACCGTCTCTGATAATGTGAGCGCACGTGGCAGCATTGAAGCGACGTGCTGGTAGTAGCGGCGACTCGATATATGATGAAGTGAAGCAAGGTGGTTCGAGAAGCGAGTCCGACGGTGAGCTTTCCAGAGTGCTCGGATCTTGGAATGCTGTCATTGCACCTCGTCCTCATCGTCGTCCGATCCATCTTCATCAGCACCGACCTCTACGCCACCGTCGTCAACCTCGCCATCGACGTCCATCATCTCCTCGTCATCTTCATAATCATCCCACATATCACCATCTTCATCCAATCCTTCTTCATCCTCATCATCCTCCGCCTGCCCGTTCGCCTGCCGCTTCCTCTTCTTCCTCTCAACGTTCGCCTTCTGCTCATCCCGCCTCCTCTCCCGCTCCTTCCTCCGAGCGTCATGCACCTTCTCCATCTGCTTGACCTCCTGATCGGACTTTCGGATGTATTCGTGCCACATAACTTTGCCCCCACACATGCCCTCCTCGAGCTTCGTCAAACGCAGGCGCAGCCGTGGGCCAAGTTCCTGTAGCTTGATGCCTTTTCTCTCCACTCTCGCCTGCGCACGATCGGGGCGACCAGCCGGCCTTCCGTCCGCATCTTCATCCGCCTCATTCGCGTCCTTCTTCTTCTCTCTCCGATCGCGCACTCTCTGCTGCGCTGGAGCCAAGACTTCAACCTCAGCATCGGTATCCGGCTCCGAATCGCTGGCGGAAGTGAAGCCGTCCGCGGCGTGTTGGTCCAGCAGGTAGTCAGCGACATCGTGCAGCTTCCCTAGATTGGGCACAGCAGCCCTCCTGCGCTTCTGGCCAGCGTGGGAAATCTTCTCTGCTGCGTCCAACCGCCGTAAAGGCTTTGCGACGGACTTGGCAGTGCGAGTGGTGATGGCGTAGTGGCGGAGGTTGAGAACATAAGGGTGCGATGAGTCATCGTCTGGCGTTGTACTAGAAGGAGCGGTTTTTCGGTCGAGCAAGAGTACACGTTTGATCGAGTTGAGCGGTGTATGTGTCGGGTTGATAGGTGGAAATAGCGATTGGAACACCGTAGTCGCCAGCGATTCGAGATTTTTCGGCACGGCATTCCCGCCTCCCTTCTTGCCAGCCTCCGTCTCATCCTGCGGCTTCGAGCTGAAGTTGTTCATGACCAGCAACGGCGGTGCCAGAAACTCCCCCTGCGGCTTTCCCTTCGGACGCTTCTGCACCTTCATGACATCCTTGCACAGACTGTATCCTTCGACTCGGAAATGCATCGTCGGGCCTCGTGGGGTCACCGCCAGTCGCATGTTGACGTTTCCTGATCTTCCGACCTTGGGCTCGCTTCTTGAGAACAGCAACAGATGCGTTACGCCCAGCGGTCCCGCCATTGTCGTGAAGTCTCTTAACTTATTGCCTCTCCGCTCCTTCAACCGAGCAGCAGTCTGCGGTTCCAGTACAGACCGAACATCGCGTACAAGCTGGGAGACGGCAGGGCCGACGGCAGAAGCACCGATACGGATGACCATGGATTTTGGAGCGCGGGACCCAGGTTTGCTGGCGGTGTTGCCAGGGGCTGAAGCGATGCCATTCGTATGTGGGATATGAGTCCGTTTCTTGACGCGTCTTTTGGCCATTGCGAACAACTGATCTCCGGTAAAAGGTTGGCCGTCAGCGTGCTATATCAAACTTGGTTTGCATGTGCAATCTGAGCTTTTTTCGCAGAGACTAGTCACAGAGCTCACCGGCTAGATCCGAAAGATAAGATCTTCAACTTTTTTCCGACCTCATGTCAAAATCTCGACCGCCACACCTTCGATTTCGTATTACACAACTTCGAAACGATGGCACCGACATTGAAGAAGCGGAAGCTTAGCCCGGAACATGAGAAGCCGCTGAAGGAGAAAACATTACCCAAGCCGGCCAATGATGCTATCGCCCCAGCGAGCGAAGACGATGACGAACCAACCGATACAGCGACACCGAAGACTTTCGCCGACTTGGGCGTCACCGAGTCACTTTGCGATGCCTGCGCCAATCTCGACTTCAAGACACCAACGGCGATCCAAGCAGAATCAATCCCTATAGCGCTTTCCGGACGGGATATCATCGGTTTGGCAGAGACTGGCAGTGGCAAGACAGCCGCATTCGCTCTACCGATCCTTCAGGAACTGCTCGACAAGCCACAGCCGATGTTTGGACTTGTACTTGCGCCGACCCGAGAACTGGCGTACCAGATCAGCCAGCAGTTCGAAGCGCTCGGCAGTCTTATCAATGTGCGGTGTGCTGTGATCGTGGGCGGTATGGACATGGTCCCGCAGTCCATAGCGCTAGCGAAGAAACCGCATATTGTTGTTGCTACTCCGGGAAGACTACTCGATCACCTGGAAAACACAAAGGGCTTCTCACTCGCAAAATTGAGGTACCTGGTGATGGATGAAGCCGACCGCTTGCTAGATCTGGACTTCGGCCCCATTCTTGACAAGATCTTACAAGTGCTGCCAAAAGAACGACACACGATGCTCTTCTCCGCGACCATGAGCACCAAACTCGACAGTCTCACACGCGCCGCTTTGCACAACCCGGTACGAGTCAGCATCAGCACTTCTTCCTACCAAACAGTAAAGAACCTAAAGCAGAAGTACGTCTTCATCCCGCACAAGTTCAAAGACGTCTATCTCATCCACTTCCTGCACACCTTTACCGGCCAAACGTGCATCCTCTTCACCCGGACCATCAAGGAGACCCAGCGCCTAACGTTCCTGCTCCATGCTCTCGGCATCAGCTCCATCCCACTACACGGCCAGCTCGACCAATCCGCTCGTCTCGGTGCTCTGAACAAATTTCGCGCCGGCAGTCGAGACATCCTCGTCGCCACAGACGTCGCAGCTCGCGGTCTCGACATTCCCAGCGTTGACTTGGTGTTGAACTACGACCTACCGCCGGACAGCAAGACGTATGTGCATCGTGTTGGCCGAACGGCCCGAGCGGGTAAGAGTGGCGTGGCGATTTCTATTGTCACGCAGTATGATGTTGAGATCTACCTCCGGATCGAGAAGGCGCTGGGCAAGAAGCTGGATGAGTATCCGGCGGATCGTGATGAAGTGATGATCTTTTCGGAGCGAGTGGGAGAGGCGCAGAGGGTGGCTATAAACGAGATCAAGGCGCAAGACGCGAAGCAGAAGGAGAGAGGTGGACGTGGGGGTGGGAAAAGTGGGATTGGTGGTGGTCGGAAAAGGACAAGGGATGGTATGGATGCGGAGGAAGGGTGATATGACTATAGAAGGTTCTCGGCAAGGTATTAATTTGTTATGACATACGAGTTAGACGACGTTCTTATTGATCGCACTATAGAAAGCATCCTCCGCGTCCTACGCGAAGCTTGCTTGTTCAACACCTTCATTATGTTCCATCTATAGCTCAAGATCGAACTCGTCCGTCCCTCTCTGTTTCTTCTCAATCTCAACTTTGCGCATCTCCTCTTCAACATGCATGAGTGTGTCCTCGAAGTCGAACCCCGAATTGTTCGGCCCTTCTCCGCCGCCACGGTCCTTGTGTGCAACTTCCTCCTCAGAATCATCGTCATCTGCCGTTGCGTCCAGCGAGAGGAGATCAACCAGGTAGCGTACGGCCCTTAGAAGCCATACTTCCTGGAATTGCTTCCATTCCTCCGGCACCAGCGTCTTTGCCACCAACAGCCCACCCTCGTCCATGCCCACCCGCCTGGCTCCACTTGCAACCTCTCGAAGCCGGTACATCAAGTTGAATGGTGTGGTCTCGATGCGAACGCTTAGCGGTCCAAGCTCCGTGCAGAAGTGTATCGCCAAAGCCATCGTCTCGCTGTAGTAAGCTGGGTTGAGCGAGGCTGGCGTTATAGAAGCTGGGGCATCGAAACTCCAGCGTGCCTTGTCGAGTGCGTCGCGTAGCTCCGCGGGATTGAAACTCATAACTGTCGTGCCATCTGCCCACTCTGTGTCGAGCTTTGACCAACTCAAGTTCTGCTCCTTGTAGTCTTCAGACTCCTGGTTGGTGCGGGTGATGTCGATGTCAACAATGTCCTCGGGCTGCAGGATCCTGCATCCGCATTCTGGACAAGTCTGCTTCCACATCGCCTCCTCCGTGAGCGAGGCGAGTTGTACTCGGCGGATTTCGATGGTGTGGCAACAAGGAAGCATGATCTTAATGATGCCGTCTTGCAGCCCTTTGAGACGCTCTGCGTCGGCTTCAGTGAGAGCCATCAAGCGTGCTTCAAAGAGTTCGTTGGTGTCTGGCGGTTGACACGAGCCCCAGAGTCCGTCCCAGCATGCCACTTTGTCGGCAATGTTGAAGCCGTGCTTGGTGGCTAGCCTATTGTACACCTCGAAAAAGGCTCGATCGGATGCCCGCGTGACCAGGTTGTCGAGGAGATGCACCCACTCCTTTCCGTTGCTTCTTATCACCATGCGCTGGTATTCCGAATCTGTGAGCTCGAACTCTTTGGCTTCCAGGACGTAATCCTTCGTTCTCAGACAGATGCGATGGTAGATCACGCTGCCTTCATAGTCCTCGCGCGCGTAGGAGATCATGTGCAAGGTTGAGTTGCCGGTAATTGTGCGAAGGTTTTCCACAGCCCCAAGAATATCGTGAGCGCTGAGGGGGAAGTCAGAGCATGGTAAAAGCGGTAGCCTCGCGAAAAAGCGGGTGCCGACTGTATCAGCGTGGCACCCTGCTCTGTCAGGTGCTCGGCGAAGCTCGAAGTTGGCGGGTGGGCAGAGGTACGGTAAGACAGAGTTGTCCGGCAAGAGACTCGTGTCCGGGTAGTGGAGCGAAAGCATATGGACGTTGCCCTCAGCAGTTCTCTTCGTCTTCTGCGTTTTGATGTCCGCCTTTCGAAACTGCTCGGTGATGTCAGCGTAAGAATGCATTTCGTATGTTGTTTGCGATTGGAAGGGCGTGGCGTGGTAGTTCAGCGTGTTGTTGTGGTGCGTGCTGCTTTGATGTGTAGTCGTCGTTGTTGTGATTGTGTTGGTACGAATTCTTGTTCGCAGTGTGTGGTGCGTTTGATGGGAGAAAGGAGGAGGATTAATCTTACCAGAAGCGAATACTATAAAGCAGCTATCCCATTAACAATTGAGTTGTCATGTCGAGTGTCGAGCACTGTGTCGTGAAGCCGACACCTCGATCCGCAGATGTACAAAGCCATTGTAACAGACAACTCCGCTCAGCATACCGACCGTACAAAGCTGCCCAATGGCTGGCATGTACCATGCGGGACGTCTACGGATTGAACCGACCGTAGATTGGGAGGTGGAAGATGGCTGGATAGGGCTCCTAGGCAGGCCAGAGTACTGGCCGGAGATTGTGTCTCGACTCAAATGCAATTCTTGAATGACTGCTGTCGTTGGATCGCCGTACAACCTTCCTGCGGGAGAAGTTCATCTGCTGTCCCCTTGACATGCTGGCATCGCACACCAGCAGTCGTGGCAGTATGGGCACTTCTCTGCCGAATGAAGGACTGAGTAGGTAGTTCAGAGCTTATGGGCATGTACGAATGCGGTGTTGAGAGCAGACCATAATTCCGCAAAGAAGTGGCCTTCTGAGGAAATGTCACTTCGCACTCTGGCCACGTACATTCATGCGGCTTCTTGCCGGTATGAGTACGTACATGTTGCAAAAGAAGAGTTTGTTGCTGGTACAGTCGCTCATTTCCATTGGGTCGTGAGCTGCCGCAGAGTAGTAGCGTGGGTCATTTGCTGCTTGCGGTGTAGTATACGTGGTATTGTGTTGAGAGTATATAAAGAAATGAAGACGCGAAGAGACCGACGGCGGTAAGCGTGAGTAACATGGCGGTTTGTGAAGGCGTTCGTCGTGCGAGTAGGCCTACTCCAGCCTCACGGCGAATAGATTGTCTGGAGTGGATAGGTCGCGGGACTTGCAGCGGATGTCGACGCCGCCTGGAGCTTGATTGGTCTTGATTTCGTGATTCGCGACCATGTGGTTGTCTTTGGCCCAGCGTCTGCCTAGGAGGATGTCGTATTTCATCTCCCTGGCGTGTCCGTTGAGATTGATTCCGATGCGCCGCATGCTGAATGGCTTCCACTTGCGGCGGTTGGTACTGAGTCACGCTCGGTCATCTGCGATCGCGGAACTGCTGATGACAATCCGACAAAGCAGATGACGGCTGCTCGGCTTGATGGCGAGGACGAAAACGGGCAGGGCAGTCGGGCTGGCGAAGTGGTTCAGCTGGCCGAACAGGCTGGCCGAGCAGTATCACGGCCGTTCCTACGGGTTGGTCTTGTTCGCCCTCAACAGACCGGCTGCTTGCGATTCGGCTGCTGTCCAGTGCAGTGACCTTAGCGATTCCGCGCCAGCGGTTGACCCATCTCGAGACGAGCTTGTTTGTACATGTGACGTGGCAGAAGCCGAAGGAGGCGAACAGCGGGTGCGCTTGTTGTTGGAAGTTGCCTCAAAGACCAGCCGTCTTGTGACCTTCGAGCCACTCTCTACATCGCTCCAACCAGGAGTGCAAGCCTATAGGAGATCGCTCGCAGGTGGCACTAATCTTTAGCACGATGCGAAGTTGGCGCTTTAACGAAGTAGACGAAGTAGATCGTAGCGCCAGACACTCCCGTCGTGTGTAAGAGAGTCCAGGAAGGTCAACACCTGGCCGAAGTCAAAGTCGAGCACGGGGGCAGTGATGGAGGCGTGTAGACAGACGGGTAGGCGACATTCGTCGTGGATCTGATGACATGTCTCCTATTGCAGCGGCTAGGCGGCCATTCTGCTGTAGTTGACGACCATCGTGTTATGTCCAAATAGGCGTGAGCTGTTGCGTCGTATACTTGTCGTTGTTGTTGGTATAGATGTGAAGAGAGAGAAGAAAGCTCATTCGTAAAGGTCGTGAGGATGCAGGTGTATACCAGAAAGAGAAACGAAATGAAAGCTATAGAGTTTTGAGTGAGGTGGTAAGAATAACAAGATGATGAGCAAATCGAGAGGAGAAGAAAGGGGAGCTCGTAACCTGTGTGGACCGAAGGAGGAAATGGGTGTCTCGAGACCGCGGCGCAGCTGAGACAAACACGTGTCGCACATCATGCATTTGTGACGCGTTGGCTGCATCTCGGACAGGCCATGCTGCATCTTTCCGAGTCGCCACTCTTGCAGGGACCAACAGTACATGGAGCCGACAGAAGCAGGATGCAGTACTCCGTATGCGTGGGTTTTTGCCGCGATAGTCAGCTGGCAGGCTGAAGTGTCATGTTGACTCAACTTGAATGCATCTGTCGTCGACGGCCTGATTAAGAGCAGTGACGGCAGTACTCAAATGAAGAGTTCAGTCGTCTCCTGTATTGCTGAACACCGATCGAGGTCCTTTCAGTCAGCGTAGTGCCACAATACCCAGTTCGATCGGGGGGAGGCTTGAGACAGGCTGAGTTCATGTACCTGGGCCTGGAAAATGCGAGGAAGAATCGTTGCCAGTGTATGCATGCATGTCATGTCGCATCGCCAACCGTTTGCTACACATCTCGTCAGCACACCCACCGACTCCACCAAGATTGTCTGGACTCACCACCAACCAATCCATGCCCTCGTTAACCCCCCTCCCATCAATCGCCGAGCACGCCATAATACTCCAATTCCGATCCTTCAAACTGCCCAACCCCATCTTCTCACTTATCTCCCCCGCCCCCTTCGCGCCAGGCTGATCCTGCTTATTCGCGAAAACCAACAACGCTGCATCCCGCAACTCCTCCTCCTCCAGCATCGCCCGCAACTCCCCTGCCGCCGTCTCCAACCGCTCGATATCCGTGCTATCGATCACAAACACCACCGCGGCCGTGTTGGCGTAGTAGCACCGCCAGTACGGTCGGATCGAAGTCTGCCCGCCCAGGTCCCAGACGTTGAAGTTGAGGTTCTTGTAGGTGACGGACTCGACGTTGAAGCCGATGGTGGGGATTGTGGTAACGACTTCGCCGATTTTGAGGCGGTAGAGGAGGGTGGTTTTGCCGGCGTTGTCGAGGCCGAGGATGAGGATGCGGATTTCCTTCTTCGTCCAGATGAGTTTGGTGAAGAGGGAGAGTGCGCCGCCCATGATGTATATGTCTGTGGCGCCTCAAGGGCCGCCCGATGGAGGGACGCTCTCAGTGCTTGGTGTCCTCTTCAATGCTTGTGCCGCGAACGGTGTATCTGGACTGGAGACTTTAATCCAGGAGAGACGTATGTGTGCACTTGGATCTAACGAATCGCGAATCGGTGCAGTCGATCCAAAAGATCTATCAATGTAGTACAGAAACAACCAACATGCCCTCATCAAAGAGACGGCCGAAGCCGCTGACAGAAGGTAGGCGCGATCGCATCTGGCCAATCGGAGTCGAGCTCGCTAGTGCCAAGCCATATCGCTGAGAAAGAGCTTTCCTTTCTTGATCCTTTGTTCGTCTTCATCAACACACCCTCATGCATGGCAAGGCGACGTACGCTTTGCCCGGGGTCACAGATTCCTCAAGGTACGTCCCCCCGCCTCCTCCTGCTCTCTCCCTCACATGATGATCACCCTTCAAACCGAAATTTGCCGAGTCAAGCACGATGAAGGCCAAAATATATCAAGCTCAACAGTCTGACCTACACTCATACACCTTCCCACTACGCACTCGTCCACTATGCAGGATCTAGACGCTAACAGCACGTCTAGGTAATCTCATGAGCTGAGCTGATGTACTGAAGCCTGGCCCTCCTCGGCAGGCTGCACAAAGGCATACGGTACGTCTGACTCATTTCCTTGTTCACAAACCTACAACATGATGTCCAAACCATTTAATTAGACTCAGATTGGAGCGATCCAAGATGTTGTCAAACCTTTCAGATACCTTCTGATCACGCATCGTACCCTACCTTGAACTTCGAGCTTAGTTTGTGACCACGCTAACGCAGAGTCGACATAGGAAGCTGCCTTACACAAGGTAAATGCAGCAACTACGCGACTGACCACACACTCCGAGTGCCCTGCGATACCCTCGCGCTGGCATATGGTACGTTCACCCCATCTCCCCCTTCCCGTAATCTCGAAATGATGCTCAAAAAAAAATCTATGTTTTAATTCCTGATTGGAGAAAAGCTCCAAATTGCTGTTAAACAAATCTGTCAATCCTCTGATCTTTCGACTATACACTCACCTTCTTACCTACACGATCTTCAGGCTCGAGACGAAGCTAATGATGGTGGCGAAACAGGAATTACACTACACGTGGTATACTAACCTCCAAGATGACTTGGACAGCCTAGCGGCCTTCGTTGTGTGCACAAAAGGTACGTTTCCTTGCTCTCTCTCCACTGCCCTCTTACATGATGACCAAACAAAACGATAACTTCAGATCGGGGCAACCCGACATGCTGTTTCAAATTGCTTATTGATATCCTGATCTCCTCCCTCACACTCATTCTTCCAAGCTCAACCTCATTTCCGGAATTGTACTGACTGCAGGATTGGAACAGACTTCGTGGTGCTTGAACTTGATTCATGATCATTACATCTATCAATCTATATAGACACCCAATCTACTAGTATCTTGTCCACCGTTTCACGCTCATGCACCCACAGCCTTCAAACTCTTAACAGTATCCACCACACTCTCCTCCAACGTCCTGTACTTCGCCCCAAGCACCTTCACACTCTTCCCATTATCAAATTTATACACCCCTCCCTCCGGGAACCCACCACCCTCACCCTCCTCCTTCGGCAACCCCTCCCTATATTCCGGAAAGTTCTTCCTAACAGCATCAACAATCGTCCTCCCATTGAAATACCCCGCCAGCACAAAGAATCGCTCATTAGCAGCCCCCTCCACCTCTGCAGCTTTCACATGCAGCTCCGCGAGATCCCGAACGTCGACGAAGAGATACGGCGCACCGGCCGGGTACTCATCCTTCTGCTTGCCCTGAATCGTATCCCGGATCCGCTGATTAGAGGTGTTTAGCGCGTCGAGGGAGTTGAGGTAGTGCACTATCGGCCCCAACACGAGCGGCGGACACATCGTCGCGAGGGAGAACGACGGCTTCTCCGTCTCCACGAAGTCCCACGCCGCTTTCTCCGCAAAGGTCTTGGAGGCGCGGTAGCCGTTTGCCGCGTTTTCGATGGCTTCTTTTTCGGTGATGGGGTTCCAGTCGGCTTCGGTGTATGTGTGTTCGGGCCAGGAGCCTTTGTTTCCGTCGACAATGGAGGCGAAGGACGAGGTTATGACGACTCTCTTGACTGATGGTGCGCTCTTCTTGATGCTCTTCAACACGCCGGTGGTGCCGATGATGGCCGGGTCGAGGAGATCTTTCTGCACGTCTGTGACGTTGAAGTGGAACGGCGAAGCCGTGTGTATAACCGCCTCGAATGGTGGATCGCTGACTACAGCCTTATCGAACGCGCCTGGCTGCGCGATGTCCTCGACGATGCTGAAGTCGAGCTTGTCTTTGCCGAATTTGGAGTGTGCGGAGCGGATCTTGTCGGCCTTCTCCTGCGAGCGGACGGTGGTGACGACGCTGTGGCCGTGTTGGAGGAGGATGTCGAGGACGTGGGCGGCGATGAAGCCGGAGCCACCAGTCAGGAGGATTCTCGTCATATTGGTCGGTGTGGTGTGGAAGCTGTGAGTGCTTTGTGATGGCGATATAAGTGGTGAAAGATTCGAGAGGTGAGAGCCTTGAGGAATAGCTTGAGAGAAGGAACGAGACTTATGTAGTAGTTGGCGGTACATGTGGATTCATCTACCGTTCGCTGCCGATTCTGCAGGGCGACCATGGGTTGTTTTATCCATTTTCTGATGTCACCACTGATGCTGTCATTGGTACGCAGATAACCTTGGGTTATTGCCGGTAGACTTCAATGCTACAACGGGGAGAATTTGTCAACGCAAGCATTTGACCTCTTCGTTCACTGGGGGAAAGTATGGCGATAACGGCGTTTGGCGTGTGATGTGTAGAGATATCTGCTTAAGCCCGTCGATTACTTGGAGAAGGTGTTGTTGGAGAAAAACAAGCATTCGGGGAAGGATCAGCCGCTGCCACGAGCCTGAGTCGGGAAAGTGCTCTCGGGAGCTCTCACATCACCTCGTGCTCAAGGCAGCTGCATAACGAACTTCATATGATAGCATACCGAAATCCCTCCGCCTGCAGTCACCACTACATCTCCAACCCCGTGAATACGTAATTATGGCCATGAACTTCGCTCCCTGTACGCCCGTCCTACCCGTCCTGTCCACCAAGACCGCCCACATGCTGACGAGCGCCGCAGACCAGTCCTCCCCTCCCGAATCCGAGCGCGCGAAATCCCCTCCCTTACGCTCACCCGCCGGCTCCCCGGAACCCCAAGCTCAAGCTCAGCGCAACATCTCCTCCATCGCCGCCGCGCGAGCCCAACGCCTCCCCTCCCCTTCCCAATTCGCCGACGAAGACGCCCCAACCGGATACACAGATCTCGAGGGCGGACCCAGACAAAACGACTACATCGGCTCCACCGCCCTCCGAGACGCCGCAGTCGGCGGCAGCGTCTTCGAAACCAGTCTGGGCATGCCGTTGCGCATCGAAGCATGTCTCGCGTATCTCTTACTGCCTCCTGCGGGTGGGGTAGTGCTGTTGTTGTTCGAGCACAAAAGCGACTACGTGCGTTTCCACGCGTGGCAGAGCGCGATGGTCTTCTCGGCGATGTTCGTGCTGCATATCATCTTCAGCTGGACCAAGGTCGTGAGTTGGTTGTTGTTTGTCGGGGATCTGGCGCTGATTGGGTATTTGTCGCTGTGTGCGTTTCGGAATGCCGAGACGTTGGATCGGGTCGAGGTGCCGATTTTGGGGCGGTTGGCTAGTGGATTTATTGATGATGAGTAGTGGGCGGAGCAGCTGAGGTGGTGTCAGAGACAAGGACTTCAAGAATGGGTTGTGATGCGTCGTGGAAAGGGATCGGCGTTGTGATGGAAGTGAAGATGCTGGCGAAGCAGTCCAAGTGTCGATCAGCTGAGGAGACTAAGCAGTCTCCGAATGTGTATCGCTGGAGGTTGAAAGGACGAGGCCGAAGGAAGAGCATGCCTCGTAGAGCACACTGCAAGCACTGGCCGAACTGACGAGCATGCGCTACCGTGGCATACTTCGATTCATCAATGAATGCTTGAACCAGATCGAATCTTAATGGCCAATCATGCTTTCCGTGGCGAGCTTGACATCTTGGAGAGGAAATCCGCGTCGTTGGGAGATGGCGATTGGTGGTGGGCTTAGAAGACCTGCTCTTGATGCGGACCGCATTGTCGATGTAAAGATTAAGACCAAGATTGCTGGTGGGGGTACAAGATCCTACCTGCGCCGTTGTACTGGATGAACGGGCGAAAGCATGTGGCGAAGGGTGGATCCGCTGTGAGGCTGGTCGACTGTGGATCAAAGACGTGCTGGAGGAGATACATCCCTCATGCCGGCTGGGACTTCACGAGCAGTCAATGGTGTTATTGGCTGAGAATTACCACCTCGTCAACGCAGCCATGTCGCGAGAAAATACCCTCAACAGGTCCGCTGTCAGGCTCAGCTACTCCCAGATCCCCAATGCGGACCAATCCCACTCCCGCACCCCGGCGTCAACCTCACCTCATCCTCCCACGCCCACCAAAGCCCCAAGCGCCCTCGGCAGATCCTCGGCCAGCAGAACCGAACCTATATAACCAATTCGGCAGCTCCCGCTCTCCAAGTGCAGAAAGACGTCGGATTGGCCAAGCACTAAAGGGGCAAGCTCAAGAACCACGAGCCGCGCCTACTACTGGGGCAACCTCAAGATCCAAGAGGCGCGCTAACTTGGAAGTTAACGCCGGTTCCGTGGTGGAAAGCGGTTCAAACAAATAGGCACCTTCCAGAAAGAGGCGGAGTGATGATAATTCAGGTGCCGTCAAATAGAAGGACGAGGAAAAGCAAGAGTAAACTGATTGCGGGCCGAAAGGTCTCTTAGTAGTTGACGGTTTCTCTTTCACCCACAGCTGTCCGGGGCTGTCAAAACTACCTACCCTGCTTCGCGGGGATTCGGCGGGGTCTTCTCTTTTGCTTGAAGTTTTGGTCAATTGGTGGAGGTCAGGGGTTCGAAGGGTTCGAGGTGTTGTCTTTTTGTTTTGGATTTGCATGGTGCGTACGGCTACATGTACGTGGCGAGGGAGAACTAGGACGATGCACTGCAGTGAGGATTTCTGATTGCTTGGAGGGCTATTCGTCTTGCTCAGGCAACTGTCTACCAAGGCTATCACAGTCATACTTATACTTCAGCGTCTTCCTCTCGAGCCTCTTTCTCGGAACATATCCAGTTCGCCACGAGACCACTACCGCAAAAGCTCGCGACCATGCGGCGGGCCATCACCACCGCGATGTCCAGACCCGCACACCTCTCTACGCCCTTCCAGCCACTGCGCCGTCCTCGTCAACCACCGAACCGCATCTTTGGTGCAAACCTGCGCTTCCGGTCGTCTTCCTCGCCACGCGCTACCCTCACACGCTCTTACATGTAAAATACAACACATCAAGCCTCAGCAATGCAGCGCGCATCCGAGCTACGGCTAAAAGCCATGTCACTAGCCGAACTTCTCGACCTCCCCGTGTCCGAATTTCTAGACTTGGTGCGAAGCGATACAATTCCATATACCATCCATCTCTAACATGGCTGTACCACCGAGCAATACCAGGATCTGATGGGCTCCTTACAAGCGACCTTGACGCATGGCTGCACCAGTACGAGGAGGAAGTCTCGGGACTTGCGACCGGGGATTACAGCACTATCGACCGTGACGTCGAAAAGGTACGGTCTTATACCCTACTCTCTCGTTCGTAACGTGCTGACACTATCCTAGCATCACGACGACCCCATTCGCGCTATTCATGAGACTAAAGACGCAACTCCCGCAAACGACTTGATCGCAAAGTACAATGCGCAACTCACCGACTATCAGCCACGTGAAGACGACCCTGATTTTTCGTGGGGCTGGGTACGTCTCGATGCTCCACATCATGCGCAAAGATTCTTCGTGGAGGTTAGGGAATGTGAGGGAGGATTCACTGCCGAAGGGTTCACTGGCAGGTGGGAGGATCGTCCTATCGGGGTTGATTAAGGTCCGCATTTGCAGGCACTTCGAGTCGTGCAGGTCGAAGGTTCGGGTAGGAAGGGTTACATGATGGCTATTCCTGACCGGCCGTAACTCCGATGTCAGCCGAGCGGCAGGAGTGTAGACTGGCTTTACTATGCCATGCGTCGGGTGGAGCACAACGAGAGCTGGAGAAACAGCCGCGATCGTGGCACCTCAACTTTGTAGACACGAACTGCGTCAATCCATTCCACTTCCACGAGGTAGCTGTTCTTCATCTGCGAACGCCATGGCATAACTGGCATTTCACATCTCGCACCAATCATCATTCTCCCACCCCATCTACTCCCATCCACCACCAACTACTCCCCCTCACACAGCGCAATAACGCTCATCTCAACAGTCCCCTCCGCCTTCTCCACGAACCTCCCCACCCCCATCTGCAAAGCCTTCTCGCTCAAGCAATCCTCACCCTCAGCCATCTCCCCTAAATCCACCGGCCCGTTGAAACCCCCCTCCAACTCATACAGATGCCCATCCCTACCCGCCACAAACGCCAGGAAGTGCAGCCCCGGCTCGTCTTCCGCCGCAGGCGCCGCAGAATCCCCTTGCGTAGCAAACGCCATATGCGCCTCCTCCAGCTCCTTAGAATCATACAACACCTTCGCCCTCTCCTCCACCCCCAACGGCAACGCTTGCTTCAACAACCGATCCACCAAACTCCCCTCCTCAATGAACTCCCTCGCCGACCCGTTGCACACCGCATGCAACAGCGCAATCAACCCGCACGCATTCCCGATGGTCTGCTTAAACCACACCACATTCTCGTTATCCCCCTTCCCATCATACGTGATCTCCCGCGCTTCGTCGCGGCCGTGGACGCGGTGGTAGACGTCTCCCGGCGAGATGAAGATGAGGGCGTGAGCGGGGCGGGGGACGAAGGCGAGGAGGTCCGGGTCGGAGATGGAGTAGACGTCATGGAAGGAGAGTTTTTTGGAGACCCCGAGGCGGTGGACGAGGGAGGCGAAGAGCTGGGGGTTGTTTTCTGGTGGACTGTGTTAGTGGTTGTGGTGGTGAGAGGGGGGCAGGGCATGTACCGAGAGGGATGAAGACCTTCTCGCCGTTGGGGCGGATGTGGACGCCTGGTGTTGGGGTGGCCATGTTGCTGGTGAGATTGGTAGTTGGTGGTGTGTTGTTCTGCTGCGAAAAGACGCAGTCGCAAAGCTGGGCTTCACATCGCGTTTGAGTCAAACAGGAGTTTGTACGCCCTAGTTACGACGTGTGAGGTTGCCTGGCATTAGGACACCTCAGGCACCACGGCATGCCGAATGCCGAGGTGAAGTGAATGTTGACGCCGACGACTCCTCAATTGCAGGATTTCAGGTCCGTTCAAGATCGTTAATTCGAACGCAGCTGTATAGCAGACCCAGAAAGACAGCATATAACACTACTATCAACAATTGCTTTTCAGGCCGGCAGCCACTCAGGCCCAGCAACCCGCTAAGGGAGACCAGGACTAAGGACCAACTCCAGGACTTATACCAGTATAACATCATGGCCTCCCCAGCCTACAGCCTCACAGAACGCAACACAAACCCGCCCCGAAACAAAACCATCCTCATCACCGGTGGTGCCTCCGG
>JAABUL010002073.1_pt1 | contig 34854 bp, 36 predicted proteins | sample 5559151 | NCBI WGS metagenome assembly JAABUL01 (sample SAMN10711876, study PRJNA513368) | rock metagenome | isolation source: Antarctica rocks | place: Antarctica: Victoria Land, Pudding Butte sud | reverse complement strand
CAAAGGATTATGAAGAACGCCCTGCGTCGAGCGTGGCCCTTATTCAGATCGCCCTATCCGCGCTGATGCTCAGGCGGTTAGCACCAGAATGACCTTTCTACACAGTCTCTTAGGCAGCCGTGCCGTCGACACGGCCCAACTCGGCTGTGTGATTGATTCTCCTGCACAGCGGCTGCGTGTCCAGATCAAAAGGAGCGGGCCGTTCACTTCGCAAGACACCGAGGGCCTGTTTGGACTGCGCATAGATTACGCCGTCCAAAGCGGCGGCTTTGCCAAAAGCATCCTGTGGCACGATGGCTCTTACAACCACGCGCGCCGCGCCGCCCTGCCCTGGGGCCGAGGCGGGGCGCGGCCTGACGTGGCATACCGACAGCAAGAAATGCGCACGGGCGCGCCTTTCACAATCAACATCGCCGCCGGAGCGCCTCCCGGCTGGAGCGGCCGGATTATCTTGACACCAATCCTGCAGGACATGGGCATCGGCTCCCGCGCACGGATCACCCTGGAGGCCGAAGCGCCGGCGGGACAGCATCGTGAGCATTCCTGACACCGATACCGCGCAGGCCGCTTCTCAGGCCCCGCCTCTTCAAAGCACTCTGCCGTCGCCCCAGGCACGGGCAGTCACGTTCAGGGCGGTTCTCCTGGGCCTTCTGCTGCTGCCTGTCAACGCCTACTGGCTCGTGATGATGGAGCGCGTGCGCTATTCGGCTCACCCGACAACAGTCTCGCTGTTCTTCAACTGCATCTTTTTCCTGGTGGTCTTAACCGGGCTGAACAGTTTGTTGATCCGCTTGCGGCCTCGCTGGGCATTTGCGCAGGGGGAGCTGCTGCTCGTCTACGCCATGCTGGGCATCGGATCGTGCGTGGCCGGACACGACATGGCTCAGATTTTGATCCCAACTCTGACCTGGCCGTTTGGGCAGGCGACTCCCGCCAACGGCTACTCGCAGCTCTTTGGCGGCCTGCTGCCGCGCTGGGCCATGGCTCCCGCCGTGCCCGCCAACGACCCGTTCTACACAGGCCACGGCACGTTGTACACCGTCGCCCACCTGAAAACATGGCTTCCGCCAACCCTGATCTGGACAGGCTTTACTGTTGTGCTGCTGTTTGTCATGCAGTGCGTCAACGTCCTGATCCGCAAGCAATGGACCGACAACGAACGACTGAGCTTCCCGCTGACCCGCATCCCGCTGGAGATCACCGATGCCCAGCCGTTCGGGCGAGGACGGGCAGCGGCACCGCTGACGCACAGCGTGATCTTTTGGCTTGGCTTTGTTCTGGCCGCAGGCATTGACGGTATCAATTCTCTCAACTACTACTTCCCCAGTGTCCCACCGATTGGGACGCCGGGAAACGGCCAGAGCTTTATCGACCTGCACACCTTCATCACCGCCCGGCCCTGGAATGCCATCGGCTGGACACCGCTCTCGTTCTACCCGTTTGTGGTCGGACTGGGCATGCTGATGCCGGTTGACTTTTTATTCTCGTCCTGGTTCTTTTATCTGACCTGGAAACTGCAGGCCATTGCCACAGTCGCAGGCGCTTGGGATGCCGACCCGCGCATGCCCTATGCGGGTTATCAGGGTTTGGGCGCATATCTTCTGTTTTTCGCCTCAACACTCTGGCTGAGCCGCCGTTATTTCGGGCAGGTTGTGCGCTGCGCTCTCGGTCGGCCTTCAGAGCTTGATGACCGGGACGAGCCGCTGCGCTACCGCTGGGCGTTTGTCGGGCTGGGGCTGGGGCTGGCCGGGCTTGTCGCGTTTTCGGCGGCGCTGGGGCTGGCCTGGTGGCTGGCCGTGCTGTTCTTTCTGCTTTATCTGGCGCTGGCGCTGGCGATCACGCGCATGCGCGCCGAACTGGGCACGCCCGTACACGATCTCACGTTCACCGGGCCGGACTGGGCGCTGACGGATTTGCTTGGCTCGCGCGCCATTGCCCCGGCCGGACTGGGCGTCTTCAGCCTCTTTTTCTGGTTCAACCGAGCCTATCGCGGGCACCCGATGCCGGTGCAGCTGGAAGCTTTCCAGATGGCAGGCCAAACAGGGGCGGCGCGCGAGATGCGCGGCTGGTTCTGGGCATTACTGCTTGCGGGCGCGGCGGGGATGCTTTGCGCGTTCTGGGCGATGCTGGTCTGCTACTATCACTACGGCGCTCTGGCACAGGTTCAGCTGACGTTCGGCCCGGAAGCCTGGGACCGCTATGCCGGCTGGCTGAAAAATCCCCAGGGGCCGAACTCGCGTGTCGCCGCCGCCACAATCGTCGGCTTTTGTTTTGCCGGGTTTCTACAGCTCATGCGGGTGCGTTTCAGTTGGTGGCCGTTCCACCCGTTGGCCTATGCCGTCAGTGGCTCTTGGGAAATGAACCTTCTCTGGGCACCCCTAATGATCGCCTGGATTATCAAAATCCTGCTCCTGCGCTATGGCGGCGTTCGCGTTTATCACGCATCACTGCCGTTCTTCTACGGGCTGATCCTGGGGCAGTTCATCCCCGGCAGCCTGCTCAACATCTGGGGCATCCTGACCGGGACGCCGACATATCAGTTCTGGCAATGATGTGTCGTCCTCGGAAGGCGACGCGCCGTCCCCCCCCCCTTCACAACTTCACGCATTGGTGTAAATGCAGCGGCTTTGTTTGTTCAATCAGCGGTGCCAGCAACATTGCTGTTCAGTCGTTCTCCATTGCGCGGCAGGAAACCAAAGATGCACTGTCGAACAGAGCTGTCCCCCAAAGCCATCTGGGTGGCAGTCAAAGACGACAAAGGGCAGAAGTCGGAGCAGTTGTTTATCCGCACCAACAACAACTCGCGGTCCCTCACGGCCCGCGAAGCGACCGAGTACGCCGCGCACCGCTGGAAGTAAGGCGGTCGCCGCTGGCTCCAAAGCCGTGCCGCAACGGGAGCGGCGGCATTTCTACGGCGTTTCCAGCGCTTACCAACGATGGAAGAAATCGTTCCGTCGTTGGTATGCCTATGGAAAACGTTGGGAAAGCGTGAGGAAGGCCCTCGCGTCGCCAGAGAAGATCGCGCCCTAGCCCTCAGTTCTGGGGGGAGTAAGCCGTTCTCTTGGACAGCCTCCCGCCAGAGGCGGAGGGTGCCTCGGTCTTTGCCAAGCTGCTCAGCGAGGCGTGACTTGGAGAGGCCAAGGGTATGCAGTTCCCAGGCGAGGATGATGAGTGTCGTCGTTTCCCTATCCATAGCATGCCTGCTGAAGCAAAGAAGCCTCTGCGGGATTTGTACGGAGAATACATCGCGATTTAGACAACAAGGCCTATTTATGCTATAATCGTTTTCTGCAAGGCAGCGCTGCCCGCCGTTGGAACTTGGAATGCTTGAAACCCGAACAAAGGATTTACCACATGACTTTTCCGATTCGCCGCGCGGCTCGCGCTGCGGGAGCCACCCTGGCTTTGCTGGGGCTGTCTTCTTTTGCGGCTTTTGCCGCTCCGACACCGGCGCGCGTCACGCTGAGCGGCCACCTGCCTGACCCGTCCATTCTGGCTGTTTCGCACAGCCTCGGACGGCTCCGCACCAGTGCGCCGGTCTCGCTGGCCTTGACACTGCCGCTGCGCAATCAAGCCGACTTGGATGACTTTCTCACCCGTGTCTCCGACCCAAGCGACCCGCAGTATGGCAAGTATTTATCCGCCGCGCAGTTTGCCGCCGCTTACAGCCCCACGCCTGCCGATTATGGCGCGGTTGCCGCCTATGCCCAGGCGCAAGGGTTAACCATCACGGGGACGCACCCCAACCGAACGGTGCTGGATGTGTCCGGGCCTGCCGCTGCCGTGGAAGCCGCGTTCGGCGTTTCCCTGATTCAGTACCAGGCTGCCGATGGCCGCGTGTTCCATGCCCCCGACCACGAGCCGACCCTCCCGGCGGCCCTCGCCGGCAAGCTGCTGGCCGTGGCGGGATTGGAGAATGCCGAGGTCTGGCACCCCGAAAGCCGGCGGCTGACCCCCGATGCCGCCGCGCTGCTGGCCCCTTATCAAACCGGAACTGGGCCGGGCGGCGGGCTAACGCCAAGCAACATCAAGACCGCCTACAATGTTCCGTCGTCCCCGACCGGCAGCGGGCAGACGCTGGCCGTATTTGAGCTGGACGGCTACAAAGCCAGCGACGTGGCGTTCTATGCCAGCGCCTTCGGCCTGCCCAATGTGCCCTTGCAGAACGTGCTTGTGGACGGCTACAGCGGGGCAGCGGGCAGCGGCGCGGGCGAAGTGACGCTGGACATTGAGCTGCAAATGGCCCTCGCGCCGGGCGCAAGCGAAATCCTGGTTTATGAAGGCCCCAACACGACCCAGGGCGTAATTGACACCTACAACAAAATCGCCTCGGACAATACGGCTAAGGAAATCAGCACGTCTTGGGGCGAGGCGGAGCAGTACGAAACGTCGGCGACCCGTTCCAGCGAGCAAACCGCCTTTAAGCAAATGGCAGCGCAGGGACAGTCCATCTTTGCCGCTGCGGGCGACAGCGGCGCGTATGACTACCGGCGCGCCAAGCCCGCCGTGGATGATCCCGCCTCACAGCCGTACATGTGCGGCGTGGGCGGCACATCGCTGACAACGGCGGGCGCGGGCGGCGCGTACCAATCAGAGACAACCTGGAACCGAGGCTCAGCGAGTGCGGGCGCGGGCGGCGGCGGCATCAGCGCTTACTGGGCTATTCCCTCGTACCAAAGCGGCGTGGTTTCGGCGACGAGCAAAGGGTCAACCACCCTGCGCAACGTGCCCGACGTGTCGCTGGATGCCGACCCCTACACCGGCTACGCGATTTACTACAACGGCGCGTGGACGATTTACGGCGGCACAAGCTGCGCCGCGCCGCTTTGGTCTGCCTTCACCGCCCTGGTCAACCAGCAGCGGGCGGCGGCAGGCAAAACGCCGCTCGGCTTCGCAAACCCCGCCATCTATTCGCTGGCAAAATCGTCCGCCTCTGCTGCCGACTTCCACGACATCGCCGACGGCAGCACAAACCTTTACTACCCTGCCGTGACCGGCTACGACGATGCCACCGGCTGGGGGTCATTCAACGGCGCGAACCTGCTCAGCGGCCTTTCCGGCTACTAATTCCGGCTGCTGTTTCCGAACCCTGCCGCCCCTGCCCTTCTTCTGCAAAAGAGAATGGCAGGGGCGTTTCTTTGCGCCGCAGCACGGCGGTAGACTGGGACACCCGCTGCCTGCTGGCGTGGGTGGTGAGTGGGGCACGAGACAGTAACACGCTTCAGACGCTAGCGGATTAAACGGCAGGGCTTAGGCGTGCAGCAGTACTTCAGCGCCGGGCTGGAAGCAGTACTTCAGCGTAGAGGCGGTGAATGCGGACTTGCGGCATTACCTGGCCCGGCTGGGACGTCGAAGCCGCTGCTTTTGTCGCAGTGTGGCGGCGCTGGACGGGCGTTGTCTTTGTTTGCCTACTGCGACAATGCCAGGCAGCTACACAAGCGGCGCTGCCCCAAGATGACGGCGCACCTGATTGATTTTCTTCCTGCGCTCAACTAGACACTCCCCGCGCTCAGGACGACTAGACAAGCGCGGGTTTATGCATCATACTAAGCATGCCTCGGCTTAGATTGTATGACAAGAGCCAAGCGAAAGCGGCGGCTGCATTTTTTATTCCTGACCCAAGGCGTCGCAGGCGGAAGAAGCGTACTCGGCACACAAGGAGTTCCCCCATGAAAGTTCTCGTGATTGGCGGCACCGGCAACGTCGGTTCTCAGGTCATCCAGGAGCTTCGCAAACGCGGAGCATCCGTGCGCGCCCTGGTGCGCAAGCAGGAAGCAGCCGCGCATCTCCCGGAAGGTGTGGAGGCGGTTGTCGGTGATTTGCTCGACCCACTCTCGGTGCAAAAGGCGCTGGACGGCATGGACAAGCTTTATCTGCTGAACGGCGTTGTTGCCGACGAGCTGACACAGGCCCTGATTGCCTACGGCCTGGCAAAGAAACTGAAAATTCAGCACGTTGTGTACCATTCTGTTTTCAAGGCGGACGAGTTCAAGGATGTCCCGCACTTTGCCTCCAAAGTCACCGTTGAAAGCGCGCTGCATCAGTTTGATGTTCCGTTCACAATCCTGCGGCCCAACTACTTCTTTCAGAACGACCTTTCGCTGAAGGGGCCATTGACGGAGGCGGGCATCTATCCTCAGCCGTTGGGAACGCCGGGCATCTCAGCGGTGGATACTCGCGACATCGCCGAAGCCGCCGCCATTGCGCTGACGACAGACGGACACCTGGGGAAGACATACAACCTTGTCGGCCCCAGTATTGTGAGCGGGACGGGGGCGGCCACTATTTGGGGCGAGGCGCTGGGCAAGGATATCCATTACACCGGCGAGGACATGGATCAATACGAGCAGCAGATGCGCAAAGTCCTTCCGGCATGGTCGGCCTTTGACTTCCGCATGATGTTCCAGGGCTACCTGGAGCGCGGCTTTGCGGCGGGTGACGGAGACGTGGAGGCGTTCACGGCCATGCTGGGACATGCACCGCGCCGCTATGAGGACTTTGCACGGGAAACCGCTCTCGCCTGGCAGCAGAAACAAGCATAGCCGCCTGGAACAAAATCGGAGTACACCATGAACAACGCAGCTCCAACTACAACCAAACCCACCGTTCTCGCGGTCGGGGCCGCAGGCCCATTTGCCGGTCTGATCGTGCCGGAACTTGCCAAACGCGGGGTGAGAGTCCGGGGCCTTGTGCGGCACGAGGAGCAAGGCGATGCGGTGCGCAGCAACGGCGCATCTGAAATTGCTGTCGGCGACCTGACCGACCGGGCCAGCCTGGATGCTGCCCTGCAAGGCGTGGATTCGGTCTTTTATGTCGCGCCCGCCTTTATCCCCGACGAAGCCGAGGTCGGCAAAGGCGTGGTGGAGGCGGCAAAGCAGTCCGGGGTGCGCCGCATCGTCTTCTCGTCGGTCATTGCCCCCGTCATCAGCGCATTGGAGAACCACAGCGCCAAAGCGCCGGTGGAAGAGGCAATTATCGAGTCCGGCATGGAATACGCACTGTTGCAGCCGACGCTGTTTTTTCAGAACATGGCGCGGGGCTGGCCCCTGGTAGTCAAGACCGGCGCTTATGGCGAACCCTGGTCGGACGAGACCCGCTTCAGCCGAGTGGACTACCGTGACGTGGCCGAAGTCGCCGCCATTGCGCTGACTGAAGACCGCCTGCTCTACGGGACGTACCAGCTTTGCGCCGAGGGCAGGCTCAACCGCAAGGAGATGGCCGTACTGATGGGCGAAGTGCTGGACAGAAAGATTGAGGCGGTCAGGCCCAGCCCGCCTGCAAGTCCCTCCCAAGACGCTGGAACGCCTGTATCGCCGATGCAGCGGATGTTTGATTGGTACGACCACCATGCCCTCGTAGGAAACGCGCTGACGTTGCGCGCCATTTTGGGCCGTGAGCCGCGCACGCTGCGCGCCTACTTTGAGGAACTCAGCAGACAGCCTCAGCCCACCGACTAAAAGCAGCAGACAGTCAACAGCAACGCGCCAACTTGATAGGAGCAGCACAATGAACGACAATCCAAACCTTGCGCCCCAGCCGGTCACGCCGCTTCCACCGGATGACCTTCAGCGCAATCTGGCACTCGCGCGTCCCAACGAAAACCAGTCTCTGCCTCACCTGGGAATTGTGGGAGACACGTACACAATCCTTCTGACAGGCGGCGATACCGCAGGCTGCTACTGCCTCATTGACATGCACATCCCACCCGACGGCGGCCCGCCTCCCCATCGCCACGATTTTGAGGAGACATTTATTCTGCTGGAAGGCGAGCTTGAGGCGACCTTTCGCGGCGCGAAGTCAACCGTGCGGGCGGGCGAAACCGTCAGCATTCCGGCCAACGCGCCGCACCAGTTCCACAATGCGAGCGAACAGCCGGTGCGCCTGCTGTGCATCTGCGCACCGTCGGGGCAGGAAGAGTTCTTTGCCCAGGTCGGTGTCCCTGTCGCCACCCGCACAACACCGCCTCCCAAACTTGACGCAGCGGCACAGGCGGCGTTTATGGAGAAGTCCCAGGCACTTGCCCCGCAGTACCGAACGGAGCTGCTGCCGCGCGCCTAACAAGCCCGCAGCATTGCGCACGCGAATACAGTTTCCATGAACACACCAACCTACCTCGCGCTTTTGCGGGGAGTGAACGTCGGCGGGCATACTGTCAAGATGGAACGCCTGCGCGAGTTGTTCTCCGAGCTTGGCTTAGCCAATGTGCGCAGCTATATTCAGAGCGGCAACATCAGTTTCCAGACTGCGGAAACAGACCGCCACGCACTGAGCCGCAACATTGAAGCACACCTTTGCAGATCTCTAGGATATGAAGTTCCCGTGTTCCTGCGCACTCTCGCTGAATTTGAACACGCGCTGGAACTTGACCCTTTTCAGGCTGGAGAAGCGACACCCGACACGCGCTTGTTCATCGTATTTGTGTCAAAGCCGCTTCCGTCAGACCTGAGCCTGCCGGTGCATTCGCCTGCCGGAGACTTTGAGATCGTGCAGACAACACCCGGCGAGGCGTTTGTTGTGCTGCGCCTTGTCAATGGCAGGCCAGGCAACCCTGTCGGGTTTATCGAAAGAACATTCAAGGTCAAAGCCACGTCCCGGTTCTTCGCGACCACTCAGAAGATACTCCACTCCTGGCGCGAGTCATAGCGCGTGACAGGGCTATGGCCGAATCCAGCTCAGTCTGCTTGACACAACAGGCATGGGAGAGTATACTGTGCGGGTGTTTTTTGGGAGAGACGAATTGCGCAATTCTCCCGTAGTGTTAAACAAGCCATGTTTGAAAGCCTGTCGGAAAAACTGCAAGGGGTGCTCGGGAAGCTCACCGGCAAAGGGCCGCTGACCGAAGCCAATGTCGGCGATGCCCTGCGCGAAGTGCGGCTCGTGCTGCTGGAAGCCGATGTCAATTTCAAAGTCGTCAAGGAGTTTGTCGCCAAAGTTAAAGAGCGCGCTATCGGCGTGGACGTGCTGCAAGGCTTGCAGCCCGCCCAGCAGGTCATCAAGATTGTTGACGAAGAGCTGACCGCGCTGCTCGGCGGCGAGCAATCGTCGCTGACGTTTTCTACGCAAATCCCATCTGTGATTATGCTCTGCGGCCTGCAGGGCGCAGGCAAAACAACCCATGCGGGCAAGCTGGCCGCGATGCTGCGCAAGCAGGGCAAAAACCCGCTGCTGGTCGCGGGCGATATTTACCGTCCGGCCGCGATCAAGCAATTGGAAGTGGTCGGCGCACAGGTCAAGACCCCTGTCTTTACATTGGGCGATAAGACCGACCCCGCACAGATCGCCGCCGAAAGCGTGGACTGGGCAGAGCGTCATGGGCACGATGTCGTGATTTTGGACACCGCAGGGCGTCTGCAGATCGACGAAGCTTTGATGGAGGAGCTGAAGCGCGTCAAGACGCGCGTGGCCCCGCACGAGATTTTGCTGGTCGTGGATGCGATGACCGGGCAGGAAGCGGTCAATGTCGCGCAGGGCTTCAACGAAGCGCTGGACGTAACCGGCCTGATTTTGACAAAGCTGGATGGCGACGCGCGCGGCGGCGCGGCCCTGTCCATCAAAAGCGTGGTCGGCAAGCCGATCAAGTTTGTCGGCGTGGGTGAAAAGATGGATGCCCTGGAAGTGTTCTACCCCGACCGCATGGCGGGGCGCATTTTGGGCATGGGCGATGTGCTGTCGCTGATCGAGCGGGCCGAGGCGGCGCTAGACCAGAAAAAAGCCGCCGAGTTTGAAAAGAAGCTGCGCGCGAACAAGTTTGATTTTGAAGACTACCTGGAGCAGATGCAGCAGATGCGCCGCCTGGGTCCATTGGAGCAAATCCTGGGCATGATTCCGGGCATGAGCGCCCTGAAAGACATCCAGATTGATGAAAAGCATCTGGCCCATATTGAAGCCATGATCCGGTCCATGACGATGGCGGAGCGCCGCGAGCCGGCGATGATCAACGGCAGCCGCCGCCGCCGGATTGCTCTGGGCAGTGGGCGCTCCATTCAAGACGTGAACCGGCTGCTGACGCAGTTTGAGCAGATGAAAAAGATGATGCGCGGCCTGACCGGGGGCGAGCCGGGGCAGATGCCGAGTTTCCCCGGCATGCCGGGCATGGGCGGCGGGCGTCCCGGCAAGCACGCGGGCAGCAACAAGGCCAACAAGCGCAAGCCGCCGCCGGGCTTCAAGAACCCGTTTGGCAGACGCTGACCAAAGGCGTTTCGCCAAGACTTATCGCATTTCCGCCTTCGGGCGGGTATGATAACTGTTCGTGACCATTTCACATGACCATTCAAGCTGCTGCTAAGCGGAAAGGAGAAAAGCAATGTCTGTAAAAATTCGTCTGCGTCGCATGGGGGCCAAGAAGCGCCCATTCTACCGCTTGGTCGTGGCCGACAGCCGCGTCGCCCGTGATGGCCGGTTTATTGAAACGCTGGGTTACTACAATCCCTGTGTTCAGCCGTCCGACATCAAGATTGACGGCGACCGCGCGCGGTACTGGCTCGGCGTCGGCGCGCAGCCTTCGGACACGGCGGCCGGCCTGCTGAAGTCGCAAGGGATTTTGGATCGTCTTCCCGGAACCAAGACACCCGCCGCCAGCACGCCATCGGAAAGCGCAGCACCCGCTGCGGCCACGGCAGAATAGCCGTTTTTGCCTTGAGTAGTACCCGCCTGCGCCGTTCTTTTTCAAGCGGCGCGCGGCGGTTTGTAGGAGTAGCAAGCCCTTGAAACCAATGATCGAGTACCTTGTCAAGGAACTCGTGGACGAGCCGGATCAGGTGCAGATTACAGAAGTGCCCGGTGAAGAATCGACAACCTACGAGGTGCATGTCGCAGCAGGCGATCTGGGAAAAGTAATCGGCAAGCAGGGACGGATCGCCAATGCGCTCCGCACAGTCGCAAAAGCCGTCGCGATGAAAGACAAAAAGAAAGTCTATTTAGAGATTATCGCGTAATTCTTTGGCGCGTCAATCTTAGCATATAAAGCGAAGGCCCGCTTTGGCCCCCACGCCAGGCGGGCTTTTGCTGTGAATGTCCGCGTGCCGTTTTTATGCCTGACATGGAAGAACAAACACAGAGCGAGCCGTATGTCGTGCTTGCGGCGCAGATTACCGGCGCGCATGGCGTGACCGGCAACGTTCGCGTACGCCTGATTGGGGACAACCCGGCGGTGGCGGCAGAGTCGCTGACCCAAAGCAAGACCGTGAAATGCGTTCCGAACGGCGAGGGCGAAGCGAGATTGCTTACCGTACAGTCTCTGCGCAAGCAGACGCAGCCGAAGGGAGCCTGGATCGCGCAGTTTAAAGAACTCAAGCACCGCAATGACGCCGAAGAGCTTGTCGGCGGCAGCATTTATATCACCGAAGCGCAGCGGGCGACGCTGACCGACGGCGAATATTATGTGGACCAGCTGCTGGGCATCTCGCTTAGGACGGACACAGGGCACGACCTCGGGCTGCTGACCGATGTGCTGAACTCCCCGGCCAACGACGTGTATGTGACCGACAAAGATATTCTTGTCCCTGCCGTGTCGGCGTTTATTATCGGCGTGGATTTGGAGGCGCGGCAAATCTTGGTGCGAGACATGCCCGGACTGCGTGAAGGCGGGGCGTTATAAAGACTCTGTCCGCGCTCAAGACAAAGCGCCGTGCTGCAAATTGATGTCATCACCATCTTTCCCGAGATGGTGCAGGGGGCGCTGGCGCACAGCATCCTGAAGCGGGCGCAGGATACCGGGGTTGTAGACGTGCGCGTGCACAACCTGCGCGACTGGGCGGAAGGCCGCCACCGCAAGACTGATGACGCGCCGTATGGCGGCGGGGCGGGCATGGTGATGCTGCCTGGCCCGCTGTTCGCCGCCGTAGAAAGCTTTGGCCTGGAGGCGGGGGCGCGGGTCGTGCTGCTGACCCCGCAGGGCCAAACGCTGACGCAGGCCAAAGCGCGGGAACTTTCCGGCTCCCCTCGCCTCGTATTGCTGTGCGGGCACTATGAAGGATTTGATGAGCGGGTTCGGCAGCATCTGGCGACCGATGAGCTGTCTATCGGCGATTATGTGCTGACGGGCGGCGAGCTGCCCGCCCTGGTTTTGATTGATGCCGTGACCCGGCTGCTGCCCGGCGCGTTGGGGAACGAAGAATCAGCCCAGGGAGATACGTTCTCCGACGGCCTGCTGGAACACCCGCATTACACGCGCCCGCCGGACTTTCGGGGCGAGCGCGTACCTGATATTCTGCTGTCCGGCCACCATGCCGAGATCGCCAACTGGCGACGCAAGGAGCAGATGCGCCGCACGCGCGAGCGTCGGCCCGACCTCTGGGCGGCATTTGGGCCATCCAAGTCAGACCTGAAGCTGCTGTCGCAGCTGACGGAAGAGACCACCCCCGACACGGGGAAAGGGCATAAGGAGACAACAGAAGATGCATCCGATCATTCAAGAGATTGAAAACGCACAGCGTAAAGAGACCGTCCCGGACTTCGGCGCGGGCGACACCGTCCGTGTCCACGTGAAGGTTGTGGAGGGCGGCAAAGAGCGCATCCAGATATTTGAAGGGACAGTCATTTCCCGCAAAGAAGGCTCCTCGCGAGCGTGCTTTTTGGTGCGCAAGATCAGCAACGGGTTTGGGGTGGAGCGCTCATTTTTTATCCATTCGCCGCGCCTGGACCGCATTGAAGTAACCCGCCGGGGCCGCGTGCGCCGCGCCCGCCTGTTCTACCTGCGTGGCAAGGTCGGCAAAGCAGCCCGCATCAAAGAGAAACGGACGTTCACAAAGCAGGCTTAGTCTCTTTTTTGTAACACAAACGCTCTCCCCTTCTTCTCTAAGAGGAAGGGGACAAAAACACCTATGGACCCAACCCCGCCGCCGAGCATTGCCGAAACTCTCGCCAACTTGAGCACGCTCAAGATACTCGCCATTATCGCCGTCCTGACGGTGTTTCGCCTGGGCCTAGTGCGCGTGGCGGCTCCGGCGGCGCGCTCCTTTGCCGAAGTGCTGGAGTCGGCATTGATCGCCATCGTCCTGGTGTTTATGGTGATCCGGCCTTTTGTGCTGCAAGCATTCTTTATTCCGTCCCCTTCTATGGAGCCGACGCTGCTTGGCAACAATAATGTCGGCGACCATATTCTCGTGGATAAGTTCAGCTACCGATTGCACAAGCCGCAGCGCGATGATGTGGTCGTATTTCTCGCGCCGCCGCAGGCGATGGCGGGCAACCCGGACTTTATCAAGCGATTGATCGGCAAGCCCGGCGACCTGATTGAGACCTCGCGGGGACGCGTGCTGGTGGAAGGGCAGGAATACAATCATTCCTCTGTGCGTAATGCGCTGGGTCATGCGGGTTTGTTTGGGCAGGATGCGATGGCGAGCGCGGAAGTGGATCAAGCGGACCACCATGTGCGCTTCACCGCCCAGGGCGTGCTGGCGGATGGCAAGCTGGTCCCGAACTCCCAACTGGCGCTTGCGCTGGGACATCCCGCCACTTCGCCGGTGCAGGTTGTTGCGGGCTACAACACGCGCGACGGCAAGCGCCTGAATGAACTCTTCACTGCCGAAGACCCCGACTACGATCTCCAGTTCTATGATGGCAAGCCACTGAAGCGCCTTTATGCAAGCGAATACATGCGTTTCGCGTATGAGATGAGCGGTCAGCCGATTACCCAGACCGAATACAAGCGCTACAAATCTGCGCCCGCCGAGCGTATCCCGCAAGGCAAGCTGCTGGTGATGGGCGACAACCGCAACGACAGCAACGACGGCACGGCGTGGGGCCTGCTGGATGCGCCGCGCATTGTCGGGCATGCCGTGTTTATCTTCTGGCCGCTGGATCGCCTGCATCCCATTCACTAATCTCTTTCTCTTATGGGCATTCCCGATGTTGACTGGTGGCGACATGAGCGCGAGGCCTGGAATGCAGGCTTTGCGCCTGTGTGCGGCATTGACGAGGTCGGGCGCGGACCGCTGGCGGGGCCGGTGGTGGCCGCGTGCGTTGTCCTTCCCCCGGACTTCTCCACCGACGGTATCAACGACAGCAAGAAGCTTTCGCCCAAGCGGCGCGAAGCGGCCTGCGCGTGTATTCTGGCGGAGGCAGTCGCCGTTGGCATCGGGCAGGTGGATGCCCCGCAGATTGACGACATTAATATCTTAAGGGCAACGCACCTTGCCATGCGCCTTGCCATAAGCAATCTCTTCCCCAACATAACCCCGGCCTTGATTTTAGTAGATGGACTGCCGGTGCCAGGCCTGCCCTGCGCGCAGCAGCGTGCCCTGGTCGGCGGCGACGCGTTAAGCGTCAGCATTGCCGCCGCTTCTATTGTTGCCAAAGTGACACGGGATGCGCTGATGACTCAGGCGGAGCAGGATTACCCCGGCTACGGCTTTGCCGGACATAAGGGCTACGGCGCGGCCACGCACATGCGGGCCTTGCTTGATCTTGGCCCGTGTCCGCTGCACCGACGGTCGTTCGCGCCGGTGCGGGCAGCGCTGCGGGGCGGGGACGCATGAGCCGCAAAGCCGTGGGCAATGCGGGCGAGCAGGGCGCGGCGGACTTTCTCGCGGCTCGCGGCTATCGTTTGGTGGATGCCAATGTGCGCCCCGAGGGCGGCATGGCGCGCGGGGAGATTGACCTTATCGCGTGGGACGGCAGCGTTCTGGTGTTTGTGGAAGTGAAGACCCGGCGCACGGCCCACGGAGCGCAGGGCACGCCTGGGGAAGCGATCACGCGGGCCAAGCGTCGCCAGCTCGTTTCGCTGGCGCAGGCATATCTGGCCCACCATAATTTGGATGATGTGCCCTGTCGTTTTGATGTCGTGGAGGCCACTCCCCGCGCGGATGGCGTTCTTTGCTATTCTCTTCTGCAAAATGCGTTTGACGGTTCCGATTGCCCCGATTGACTTTCGCCCGCCTGCGTGATAGAATAAGCGCATGGGAACTGTTGATTATCCGGCCCAAATGTCCCTTTGCCCGCCTCGCGCGCCTGTGCAGGCGAGTGCCCGGCTGCCCGGCTCCAAAAGCATTACCAACCGCGCTTTGCTGCTGGCGGCCCTCGCGGGCGGCACAAGCCGCCTTTTGCACCCTCTCCATTCCGACGACACCGAGTATATGACCGAGGCTTTACGCTGCCTGGGCGTGTGCATTGACACCGAAGCCGACGCGGTGGTCGTGCAGGGCATGGGCGGCGCCTTGAGCGCGTCCACCTGCGCGCATTTGTCTGTGGGCAACTCGGGCACTACGGTGCGCTTTTTAACCGCTGCCGCCTGCCTTGCGCCGCCGGGCACGAGCATTGTTCTGGATGGCAATGCCCGCATGCGCGCGCGTCCGATTCGCGATCTGTTGGGCGCGCTGCTGCTGCTGGGCGTGCAGGCGGAAAGCGTCAATGGACATGGCTGCCCGCCCGTGCGCGTGCGCGGCGGCGGCATGCCCGGCGGCGCGTGCCGCATGGCGGGCGATGTCAGCAGTCAGTTTCTCTCGGCTATTCTTCAAGTCGCCCCCTATGCGCAGCAAGACGTGGAGATTGAGATTGTCGGCGATTTAATCTCCAAGCCCTATGTGGACATGACCCAGGCCGTGATGCGCGCCTTTGGGGCCGAGGTGGAAAACGACAACTACCAACGCCTGCGCGTGCAAGCCGGGCAGCGCTACCAGGCCCGTGACTATGAGATTGAGGCGGATGCGTCCAATGCGTCTTACTTTCTGGCGGCGGCGGCGGTCACCGGCGGCACAGTCACACTGAGCAATCTGGGCACAAACTCTATTCAGGGCGACGTCCGCTTCGCTGATGTGCTGGAGCGCATGGACTGCGTCGTCACGCGCGGGCCGCAGATTACGGTCACCGGCCCCGCGCGTTTGTCCGCCCTTGACATAAACATGGAAGACATTCCCGACACGGCGCAGACGCTGGCTGTGTGCGCAGCCTTTGCCGATGGGCCGAGCCGCATTTCGGGCCTTGCCTCCCTGCGCGTCAAGGAGACCGACCGCCTGCGCGCCGTGGCCGTGGAGCTTCCCAAGCTGGGCGTGCGCGTGGAGGAAGGCCCGGACTTCTGGGTTATTCACCCGCCCGACGGCGGCGTTTATCTCCCCGCTGAGATTGACACCTACGATGACCACCGCATGGCGATGGCGTTCGCCGTGGCGGGCCTGCGCATTCCCAATGTTATTATCAATGAACCGGGGTGCGTCGCCAAAACGTTTCCCGACTTCTGGCAGCGCTGGGACAAAGCGTTCAACGCGACCTCCTAAGGCCGCCGCGCCTTTCCTTTACGGATGCTTATGCAAAACGACCTGGAAGCATTCACCCCTCTTTCCGTCACCGCGGCCCTGGCGAGCAGCTACGGACGCGATGTGCGCGGCTTTCTGCCCCTGCTTGCCATCGTTTTGCAGGGCGCGCTGCCCGATGAAACTACCATTGAGCGGCGCGGCGGCGTGTTTGTGCGCGAGAAGCCTGTCCGCAAAGTCAGCGTCGCGCTGGGCGATCTCACCTACACGCTGGAAGACACAGGACGCGGGCCGCTTGCCGCCCATCGGGTCAAAGTCGTGCGCGGCATCACCCTGAAGACCGAGCCTTTGCCTGTTGACCTGTGGCTTGAGGGCCTCGGCGCGGCCATTGCCGAGCGCGCCGGGCAGAGCGAGCGCGCGTTCTTTGCTCTGCAAGCCCTGGTTCAGTAATTCCCAAACTTATTTTCATAATTCCCGAAAGACACTTATGGCACTGTTTGGCAAAACCCCGACCCCGGAAGACGAGCGGCGCAAGCACAGTCAGGATCAGATTGCGCGCGGCGGCCTGCCCCTGGATGCCGAGCGGCGTTTGGCCGGCCTTGCCCGCAAAGACAAGCCCGGCTTCTTCACCAGCAGCCTGAGCGTCAATGAGTTTGTGCTGGGGGCCTCGGAGGGCGTGCGCCCGTTAGGGCAGGTCATGGGCAGCAGCGTCTATCATGTCGGCTGGCAGTACACGCCCATGTACGCAAGCGGCGAGCTTGCCATGCTCACCCATGCCCACACCGAAGCCCGGCGCTTGTCCCTGGGGCGTTTGCAGCAGGAAGCACAACTTTTAGGCGCGCATGGCGTGGTCGGCGTCCGTTTGGAGCGCAAGAGTTATGAGTGGGGCGACAATCTCTTGGAGTTTACGGCCATTGGCACGGCCGTAACACTCGCAGGCCGGCCCAAGCCTGAAGTCCCGTTCGTCAGCGCGCTCTCCGGGCAGGACTGGTATGCCTTGCATCAGGCGGGGTATCAGCCGGTCGGCTTTGCTTACGGCACGTGCGTGTACTATCTCGTCGCCGGCTACGCGACCCAATGGGCGACCCAGGGCGGCATGTGGGGCGGCGGCTACGGCAACATGGAACTGACCGACTACACAAAGGCGGTCTACACGGCCCGCCATGCCGCCCAGACCCGTCTTGCCAGCGAAGCCGCCCGCGCGGGCGCAGACGGCGTCGTCGGCATGACCATTGAACCCTGGATACGCACCTATGAAGTAGAAGTGAATAACCAGACGCGCCGCGACCTCCTGGTGCACTTCACCGCGTTCGGCACCGCCATTGCCGCGCGCGGCGGGTCGCATCCTCCCATCGACTACGCCCTGCCACTGACCGACTGACACCACGAAACGACGTTACCCATGGGACATGTTCAAACACTGGCCGTGACGCTCACCCGCCGGGCCGCGCGGGCGCTGGTCGCGGCGGTTGAGGCCACGCCCGACGACCGCCTGGCCTGGCAGCCGCTGGATCAAGGGCACTCTATTTTGCAGCAGGTGAACGACTGCGCGCTTGCCAACTTAAATTGGGCGCTTATTCTGAAAAACCGCACCTATGGCCGCCTGCCCCATGCCTTTGAGGATGTGGCCGAGATGGGAATCACGACCCGCGAGGCGGCTCTTGCGCGCCTTCGCGAAACCACCGATCAGCTTGTGGCGGCCATTGACTCCGTGGGCGACGACGAAGTGGCGCGCGTGCTGGCCGTTCCCCTTGAAGACGGCGTGGATTTGACACTGGCCGAAGCCTGCCTGCACGCCTATTGGAACATGGTCTACCATGAAGGCCAAATCCGCTACATCCAAATTCTCTACGGGGACATGGACGCGCCCGTTCCCACCAACGCACTCGGCGTTTAGGAACCTCCCCCCCACCCCTCCCGAAACGGGAAGGGAGTTGGAGAATTATCCTGTGCTTTTTCGGTACCCAGGCTTCTTGGGAAAGAACAAGCCCGCCGACAATTTCTCCAACTCCCTTCCCGTTTCGGGAGGGGCCGGGCGTAGGTTCCTAAACGCGGGGGCAGGTACCTACGTTTATTTTCGCCGAAACACTGTTTATTTTCGCCGACACACTGGAGGACATCATGCCGGACAACTATGCCAAAGGCTCGCAGGAAGGCCTGCCCATTCATGCCCGCAACCGCCTCGCCGCCATGACCCCCGGCGCGGGCCGCAAAGGATTGTTTACGAGCGATCTCTCCGTCAACGAGTTTTTGCTGGTGAAAGAAGCGGGCTTTGACCCCCTCGGCCTTGTTGTTGGCTCCAGCATCTATCATATCGGCTGGCAAAAGCCCGCGTTCAACCAAAGTCAGGAACTGGAAACGCTCACGCAGGCCATGTACCATGCCCGCGAACTTGCTATGACCCGCATGGAAGAAGAAGCCGACAGCATCGGCGCGGACGGCATTGTCGGTGTGCGCCTGGAAGTGGGACGCCAGGAGTGGGGGGAAAACCTCGCCGAGTTTATCGCCATCGGCACCGCCATTCGCGCCCGCAACGGCGAAAGCCACCGCGCCCCGAATGGTCGTCCCTTTACCAGCGATCTGAGCGGCCAGGACTTTTGGACGCTTACCAAAGCCGGTTACCGGCCTGTTTCGTTTGTCATGGGCAACTGCGTTTACCATGTCGGCTATCAGGGCATCAAGCAGTGGTTTTCCCAGGTCGGCCAGAACATTGAAATGCCCACTTACACGCAGGCTTTGTACGATGCCCGCGAGCTTGCATTGGCCCGCATGCAGGCCGAAGCCGAAGAGCTTGGGGCCGACGGCATTGTCGGCGCGGCCATCCGCGAAAGCTCCCACGGCTGGGGCAGCCATGTGATTGAATACTTCGCCGTCGGCACGTCCATTATCGCCACCCGCGCCGACCATACCATTCCCGCGCCGTCTTTGACTTTGCCGCTCTCTGATGCGAAGTAGGGCCGGGCAAGAGAAGAACCTACGCCCGGCCCCTCCCGAAACGGGAAGGGAGTTGGACAAATGATCGTGAGGCTTGTTCTTTCCCAAGAAGCCTGGGTACAGAAAAAACACAGGATAATTCTCCAACTCCCTTCCCGTTTCGGGAGGGGCCGGGCGTAGGTTCCTAAACGCCAGGGCGAGGTTCCCAAACGCGAGAGCTTACGCCCCGTAAACGCCCGCTTCGTTGGAAACGCCGCTGTTATGCGCGCCGCGCTGGGCGGTCACGCGATATTTCATGGGCATGCCGGGCGTGACGTTGTTGTGGGCAAAACGGGCGGCGGTGGAAACCCCGGCCTGAACCCACGCGCTGCTGCTGCCGGTTTGCGCCTGCACGACATACACCACCCCCTTCGTATTGCCGTTGTGCTGCCAGCGCAGGTCGTTGGTGCCGTCGGCATAAGGCGTGGCGACAAGGTTTGCGGGCGCGAGCGGAACCGGCGCGGGAGTGGGCTGATTGCGCGGCGGCAGGCCCAAAGATTGACGCACGGGGTCGGTGATGTTGGGACAAATCTGGATGCCGCGCACGACTTGGCGCACCGAGGCGTCCAATGCTTTTACGGCGGCTTGCTTGCTGAGGGAAGCGGCCTTCAGCGCGGCCTGCGCGGCGGTGAACTCCAAGACGGCAACGCTCAAATTGCTGTTTGCCGTGGTGATTGCCTCCATTTGCGCGGGCACAATGTCCAGAGTGGTTTCCAGAGGGAAGCCGACAAAATAAAAGTTTTGCGCCCAGGCCATGAGTTTGGCATCGTTGCTAGGCAAATAATCAGTAGTCTTCATTCTTGTTCCTGCTTTCTTTATCGTCAGACAGGTTGATTATCGGCAGGACGCAATGTTTCCTGAAGGTGTTCACAAGTTTGGCAAGGTTTGCGTCGTGTTTGGTATCGTTGGCATCATATTTGGTATCGCCGACGCCGTGTTTGGTAAGGTTTACGTCGCGTTTGGTAAGGTTTACGTCGCGTTTGGTAAGGTTGGCGGGATATATTTTGACGTTCACCCAACAAGGAAAAAGAAACATCAACGTCGTATTACTGTTTGGCGTTTGTGCGCCGAAGTTGTTGATAAAGAAGGGACACACGCACGCATTATGCATATTGCAGACCTTGCACAGATGGAAGGCCGACGCTTTCCCGCCCGCAGGCGCACCCGAAACCTTGTCGGCGGCGTTTCGCCCGTGCAGACGCCCCACTTTAGCCTGGGCCAAGTGGTGCTGGACGCACGCGGCGGGCAGGTGCCGTGGCACAACCAGACGCAGGACGAAGTGTATTTTGTGCTGTCGGGGACGGGCGAGATGTGCTTGGGCGACGAGCGGCAGACGCTTTCTACGGGACAGGCCGTGCTGATCCCCAGCGGCGTCTTTCACCAGATGACCAATATCGGCGACGGGCCGCTCACCATGCTGTACTGCTACGGACCGGCGGGCGACGTGGCCCATTGGCGTCAGGAACTCGACGGGACATTGCCCCGCGCAGGCGTGGACGCGCCCGCATTGCCCCCCGGCGCGCAGCCGCAGCACACTGACACAGCCATTATTGAGGAAACCTATGACCAACGTTAAGACCCATACGGTGGGCGTGATTATGAACGGCGTCACCGGGCGCATGGGCACCAATCAGCACCTGATGCGCTCCATTGTCGCCATCCGCGCGCAGGGCGGCGTCAAACTCAGCGACAGCGAAGTTGTGATGCCCGACCCCATTTTGCTCGGACGTAATGCCGCCAAATTAGAAGCTTTGGCGGAACGTGCCGGAGGCGTGCGCTGGAGCACGGATTTGGACGCCGCTTTGGCCGACCCCTCCAATACCATTTACTTTGATGCGCAGCTTACCCAATTGCGCGCCCCGGCTGTCAAGAAGGCGATTGAGGCGGGCAAGAATATCTACTGCGAAAAGCCCACCGGCGTCAGCACCGATGAAGCGTATGAGTTGTACACGCTCGCCAAAGCCAAAGGGGTCAAGCAAGGTGTCGTGCAGGACAAATTGTTTCTGCCGGGCCTGGTCAAATTGAAGCTGCTGATTGACAGCGGCTTCTTCGGACAGATACTCTCCGTGCGCGGCGAGTTCGGCTACTGGGTGTTTACCGGGGGCGATGCCATTCCCACGCAGCGCCCGTCGTGGAACTACAAGCACGACGAGGGCGGCGGCATTATTGTAGACATGCTCTGCCACTGGCGTTATGTTTTGGATAATTTATTCGGGCAGGTCAAGAGCGTTTCGTGCCTGGGAGCCACCCATGTCAAAGAGCGCTGGGACGAACAAGGCCATCCTTACGAATGCACCGCCGATGACAGCGCCTATGCGACCTTTGAGCTGGACGGCGGCATTGTCGCGCAGTTCAACTCAAGCTGGACGGTGCGCGTGCGCCGCGACGATTTATTAACGTTGCAGGTGGACGGCACCAAAGGCAGCGCGGTGGCGGGCCTGCGCGGGTGCGTGATGCAGCCTTACGGCGCGACGCCCCGCCCGGTCTGGAACCCCGACCAGGACAGCCCGATTGATTTCAACGCCAACTGGATGGACGTGCCCAGCAATCAAGTTTTGGACAACGGCTTCAAAGAACAATGGGAGATGTTCTTGAAACATGTAGTCGCCGACGCGCCATTCCCCTACGACCTGCGCGAAGGGGCCAAAGGCGTGCAGCTTGCGGAGCTGGGCATTGAAAGCTGGCATAAGCGCTGCTGGCAGGACGTGCCCGCCCTGGCGAAGTAGAAGGCCATCAGCCGCACGGTTGACATTCCCCGCATTGAAATGCGGGTCTAACATTACAAAACCCACCTGCGTGGGTTAAGAAAAGATAATCTTCAACCCGCGAAGGCGGGGTTTATGACCCTAGACCCGCATTTCAATGCGGGGAACATTACCCATACTATGAACTTATCTGAAACCAACGCCCGCCGCATGATGGGCCGCAAGCCCGAAGGCATGGCCGCCGTGCTGCTGCCCTTTGACGCGCAGGGAAACATTGCCGACGACGCCTTTGCCGCGTGCCTTGCCGAGACTATGCAGGCGGGATTGACCCCGGCCGTCAACATGGATACGGGCTATGTGAACTTATTGACCGACGGCGAGAAAGCGCGCGTTCTGGGATTGGCACAGCAAGCCGCCGGGGGCAAGCCTTTTTTGGCGGGCGCGTACATTGAAGGGCAGGACGGCGATATTGCCGCTCTGTACCGGCGCGAAGTGGGCCGCATCGCCGAACATGGCGGCACGCCTATCTTGTTTCAGACCGCGCGATTGCACGGCAAGCCCGCATCTGAAGTCGTGAACACGTATGCCGAGGCCGTCAAAGATGTTCCCCGCGCCTACGGGTTTGAGCTGGGGCGCATGTTTGCCCCGAACGGCGAGATTTGGAGCGCGGACGTGGCCGAAGGCATCATGGGCATTCCCCAAATCGTCGGCATGAAGCACTCGTCTTTGGACAGAGTGCGCGAACTGGAGCGATTGGCATTGCGCGACCGCGTGCGCCCTGACTTTCAGATACTCACGGGCAACGACCTCGGCATAGACATGATTGAGTACGGCAGTGATTACCTGCTGGGCCTGGCGGCTTTCAGCCCGTCCAAGTTCGCCGAGCGCGACCGCTTATGGCAGGACGGCGACACCGGCTACTTTGCCGTCGCCGACGCATTGCAACTGCTGGGCAACATCGCATTTCGTGCCCCTGTGCCCGCCTACAAGCACTCCGCCGCCATCTTCCTGCACCTCCTGGGCAAGATACCCACAGACAAGACGCACCCGCATTCCCCGACGCGCCCTGTTTGGGAACAAGAGATTATGGTGGACTGCGCCCGCCGCCTGGGAATGCAATAGAAAGCCCTGAGTTTGGAATAGAAAGCCCTGGGGCTTTAATAGAAAGCGTAAGTTTCGTGCCAACAGACGTGCCGACATTGACGCCGGGCCTGGTCAGTATCACCTTTCGCAGCAAGACGCCTGCCGAAGTGATTGCACTGGCCTTAGAAGCCCAAACACCTTTGCTGGAATGGGGCGGTGATGTTCACGTGCCGCACGGCGATGTGCGCGCAGCGCGTGAAGTCGGGCAGAGAACGCGCGAGGCAGGCCTGCAAGTGGCCGCTTACGGCTCCTACTACCGTGTCGGCGTTGCAAATGGGGACGTGACCTTTGAGCAATGCCTCGCAAGCGCCGGGGCTTTGGGCGCGCCTGTTGTCCGCGTGTGGGCAGGCGCGTGCGGCAGCGCCGAAACATCCGACGAGCAGCGTGCAAGCGTTGTGGAAGATACGCGCCGCATCTGCCGCATGGCCGCCAGTGAGAATATCAACGTTGCATATGAGTTCCACGGTGGCACAGCCGCCGACACCCTGCAAAGCACATGGGACTTGCTGACGCGCGCGGGCAGCCCCAACCTGCGCACCTTGTGGCAGCCTCAGCAAACCACGAACGCCGCCGAGCGTGTCAACGAGATTGTCGAGCTTATGCCCTGGCTTGCCAACGTCCATGTCTTTCAGGGCGCAGGCGGCAGGCCCGATGCTCTGGACACGGGCAGAGGCGACTGGCTGACTTATCTCCCCTTTTTAGCGAAAGCCAAACAGCCCCTGGGGTTATTGATAGAGTTCGTGCGTGAGGGGAACCCTGCCCAGTTTCTGGCCGACGCCGCTGTTCTTAACGCCTGGCTCGCGCAGGTTCAGCCGCCCAGCGGCGACGGCACGGGCACTGCGCCTGAGAGGGCGAAGAGAAACGAAAAGGGAAACAGATGAGAAGGTGCCCCTGCCTTGTTCCCCGGCGGCGCATCGGCATGCTTAAGGGGCGGAAGAGTTGCGGCTAGGGGCAAGGCGGGGGAGCAGATTGCCCCTCGCAGGCACAGCGCGAAGAAATTACAGCACGCGCACGAAAGCATTGCCGGGCACGCGGCGGGCGAGGCCCTTCATTTCCAGCAGCGTGAGAATGCCGGACACCTGCGACACGGACAGGCCGCTTTCGCCGATCAAGCTGTCCATCAAACGAGGCTGCAGCGTGAGCAAATCTAGAACGCGCCGCTCTTCCGGGGGCAGCGTGGGGGAAGTCTTCGCGGCAGGAGGCGTGGAAGCGATGTCGCCCGGCGCGCGCAGGGTCAGCAGGCCAAGCTCGCCCAGAATATCGTCCACGGACTGCACCAATTTAGCCCCGTCTTGAATAAGGGCATGGCAGCCGGCATTGCGTCCGGTGTCAATCGGGCCGGGAATGGCAAACACATCCCGCCCCTGATCGCCCGCCTCGCGCGCGGTAATCAGAGACCCGCTGTCGGCGGGGCTTTCTATCACCAATGTCCCTAAAGACGCGCCCGAAATCAGCCGATTGCGGGCGGGAAAGCGCCAGGGTTCCGGCTTGGTGCCCATCGGAAACTCGGACACGACCGCCCCGCCGCCATCGGCAATCTGGGCAAACAAGCGCCGGTTGTCGGCAGGATAGGGAACATCCACGCCGCATCCCAAGAACGCGATGGTGCGCCCGCCGCCTTCCAAAGCACCTTGATGGGCCAATGTGTCCACGCCGCGCGCCCCGCCCGAAACGACCGTCAGTCCGTGGGCGCTGAGGTCGCGCGCGAAGCGTTTGGCAAGGGACAGCCCATACGACGTGGCACGGCGCGAGCCGACAATCGCCAGGCTGAACTTGTCTTCAGGGAACAACTCGCCCCGCACCATTAAGGTCGGCGGGGCATCGGGCAGAGGACGCAGGCCGGGCGGGTAGGTGGGGTCATTCCAGCCGACCACATGGGCGCCGACGGCATCCAGGGTCGCCCATTCTTTGCTCAGGTCGCGCGTCTGAACTGCCGCCATCTGCGCGACATGCTTGTCGGTGAGGCCAGGACACTGAAAGCGCCATTCCAGATCGGAGGCCGCCCACACGTCTAGGGCGCTGCCGCCGAAGGCCGCCAGCAAGGCATGGGCGCGCTTGGGCGACCATTCCAGGGCATTCAGGCGCAGCCAGGCGCTTTCTTCGGCCAATACATCGGTGCTGGGAGCCGCTTGGGCAGGGGAAATCGTCACGCAATCTCTTTCTGGCCCGCAGGTTAGCCGGGAGCCGCGGGCGGGGCGGGAGAAGACGGCGGCGGAGGCGCGGTCGGCGCGGTCGGCGGCGCAGGGGTCGGTGCGGTGGGCGCGGTCGGCGGGCGCGGGCCGGGCGGCGCTCCGATGATCACCGGTCCCGGCATCCCAATCGGCGGCGGGGGCGGCGGTCCTCCTCCCGGCCCGGAGACGGAGCGCGCTCCGCCTGCCCCGCTTCCTGTCCCGCCTCCGCCGCCTGTGATTGAGATTCCCCCGGTCATCCCGGCGTCCGGCCCGGTGGGGCTTGGATTGGGATCGTCTGCGGGGGCGGCGGTGAGGGGCGGGGCCACAGCCGGGTCGAGGCGATTGTCCACGGTAAAGGCCCAGGTGCGGGAAACGGCATTGCCGCGCCAGTCCTGCGCTTGAAGCACGACTTGGTGAGCGCCATCCGCCAGCGGACGATTGGCATCGCCGCGCGTGTCCCGGCTCAAATCGACATTGATCGCATTGCGGCTGGGGTCGTATTGGGCCAATCCGACAGGGCTGCTGTCCACCGACAAAGACACGGTGCTGGGGTTGATCCCGGTGCCGACATCCACCAAAGACGCAGAATAGGGGATGCGCACGCCGGCCACCACCGAGGCCGGAGCCGGCGAAATCTGCGCGACCTGCGGCGGCACCGTGTCCACGGCTCCGGGTTGGAACGCGCTGAGCGTGCCGTCGTCGCTGAGGATGTACAGGGTTTTACCGGCCCAAATCGGCGCGCCGTTAATATCCGTGGACGAATACAATGGCTGGGTCGCCGTGCCGGACGCCTGCACCACGTACTGCCACTTCAATGTCCCCGTCTGCGCATCAAAGCCATGCACAACGCCATGCTGGCCCGGCACCAGCAGGGTCGTGCCCGCGAGCAGCGAAGGCGCGCCGGTGGGATAAGCCAGCCGCGCCTTCCAGCGCAATTGGCCGCGCGCGGTGGACAGGGCATAAAGCCTGCGCTCTTCCGTCGCCACATACATGGTGTCGCCGTGGACGGTGGGCATGTTGGAAAGCTCAGACGGCAGGCGGGTGGACCAGCGCACCGTGCCGCTGCGCTCGTTCAGGGCATAAAGCGTGTCGCCCGCGCCGGTAAACAGCAGGCCGTTTGCCAGGGTCGGCGGCGCGATACTGGGGTCGGACGCGAGACGCTGCGCCCAGCTTAGCCGGGCTGTGACGGCATTGATGCTGTAGACCTTGTTGTCCGTGCAGGCAAAGATCACCTGCCCGTCGCTGACAATCGGGGCGGTCGTGATGGAGCCGCCGGCGGCGTAAGCCCACACCTGAGCGCCGGTGTCGGCGCGCACCGCATACAAATGGCTGTCTGCGCTGCCGAAATAAACAATCCCGTTCTCAACGACCGGGGAAGACCGCACCGGGCCGCTCACCTTTTTGACCCAGACCTGCGCTCCGGTGGACGCGTTGACTTTGTACACGCTCGCATCATCGCCGCCGAAGTACAAAAACCCATCCGCCAACGTCGGCGTGGTGCCAAATGCCGCACTTGCACTGCCGGTGGCGGGGAACTGCCATTTCTGCGTGCCGTCAGCCGTGTTGATCGCATAAATGCTGGGGCCGGAGCCGAAGTAAACCACGCCGTCCGCAGCAATAGGCGAGGACAAATTGCCCCGTGAAAACGCCGTCGTGTGCCGCCACAGCAGGGAAAGTGGGGTCGGCATTGGGTCGGCGGCATAGCCCGTGTGGCCGCTGTCGCCGCGAAAATAAACCGTGGGGCTTGGCGTCGGGGCGGCCTGCGCAAGCGCGGGAGGCGCTTGCCCCAGGGCGGCAAGTGCGCTCGCCACTACCGGCAAAGTCGCGCAAAGCCGGAAACGGCGTTGTGTCATCATCAGCCTCTGTCCTTTTGGAAGAAAAGCCGTCACCGGCCTAAAGAATAGCCGTCATCGGCGACGGCGGCCTTCATCGTCTCGCTGCTCACGCTCCGGGTCGGAAAAGCCGGAGTTCTTCCAGAGCTTTTCCAAACGCTTGCGTTCCTGATAGTCTTTCCATCGCCCGGCAAGGTCAAAGACGCTCCGCCCCACGGGCGACCCATCGATGGTGGTGCGGGGGCGCGTGGTAAACCGCGACGCGGGAGGATACGCCCGCAGGTCGGGGCTGCGACTCGCCGTGCGCGGACGCGCCCCAAACGAGCCAATATTGCCCCATGAGCGTCCATAGCGCACATACAAAAACGCGGCCAGGATGCCGCCCAGCGCGAACAAACTCAGCAGCGGCCCCAGGCCCGCGAAGAAGTACGTCATCAGCGTCACGATCAGAGCAACGTACTTGGCCTTGATCGGGAAGAAGTAAAACATGATGGTCTGCTCTGCATTCAGCATGCAGAATGCGACAATCAGCCCGGCCAGCGGCAGTTGAAACCCATACAACAGGGCGAAACCACGGCCCGAAATGAACCAGCCCAGCTCCACCGAACACGCCGTAATCGCGGTCAGGGCGAAGAAAAACAGGGCAAAGCGCGCGCTGCCCCAGCTTCGCTCCAGGCTGCCGCCCGCCAGCCACAAAAAGAACCCCCCGATCAGCACATTGATGACCGCGCCCGCCCCGCCATTATACACGGGGTAGGTCAAAAACGTCCACGGCGCATGTCCCATGTTGGCGGGCATGAACGCCAGATTGTTAATCAGAAGGCCATCCAAGCGGCCCGACGTAAAGAACGACGCCAGAAATAGCGCGATGCTGATTGCCAGCAGCGTCATTGTAACCGGAATGCCCCCACGCGCCACGAAATTGCGCAGGTTGTCCATCGGGTTGTTTGAGTTAGTATAGCGCATAAGCCGCACGCTTTCCAAAGCCAAAGATGTCTTCGATTACTCTTCCGCTACTCGCCCCACCCGCGAAACAGCGCGAGGATCAAGGGCCACGCAATCAGATACCAGGCGCGCCGTCCCAGAGCCTGCGACCTGCGCACTGCCAACCGCCCGCCGCCGAGTGTGTTTGTCCGATACCGATACGCAGAGGTGCGGCGGAATGTTTCCATTCCCGCTGGCGTTCTGCCGCGACTCTTATAATACCGCAGGAAGCGGGACAAAAGAAATTGCTATATGTGTTTTTGCCATCGCACTGCGTTTTTCCTGCCTGCCGCAAAACACTGGAGGACACATTCACCCGGCAAAGAAAAGGTCTTTTCGCCTTTGCTGCCGAATATGCACCCAATCAAGACCGATAACAAGCACACTCTTGGCCTTGCGGAAAGTATGGATAGAAGCTGATAGGAAGCCCTCCTGCCCTCGTTCTGCGGGGAAAGATCGCCCCCTAGCCCCCAATTCTGGGGGGACAGGAAGGAAACAAAACGGGAGTAGGGAAGGCTTTGGCTGTGGCCTCTCCCCTCCTACTCCCCCAGAATTGGGGGCCGGGGGGCGATCCTCTCCCTCAGAATTGGGGGGCGAGGGGCGATCTTGTGAGGATTAGGGGGCGATTTTGTCAGGTTCCATATACACTCCGAGACCATTGGCCCCTGCCGCAGCCTCGCGGCGCAAGCCGCAGAACAGGACGATCTGAAGATGAGCACCGTCAACAAAGAGCCGAGCGCCGCCGCAGAAACCGCGCCGCCTTCGCCGCCTCTCTCCCCGCCCCCGTTTTGGCGCGCCATTCTTATTGGCCTGCTGCTAATTCCACCCTCCACCTACTTCGGCAACTACGCCTATGTGGTGGTTCAGGCTTTGATTTGGGGCCAGACCGCCCTGCTGCGTGGGCCGGTCTTTATTTTGTTTGTGCTGACACTGGCAAATCTCTTGTTTCGCAAGGTTGCGCGTCGGGCAGGCTTGCAGCCCTGGGAAATGCTGCTGATTTACTCCATGATCGCTGTTTCCGTCTGCATTTCCGGCTTTGGGCAAATGCAGTTTCTTATCAATATTCTGCCGGCAGGCGCTTACTATGCCACTGCCACCAACCATTACGACCGGTTCCTGTATCAAATCCCGGCGTTTCTGACCCCGCACGATCCGCGCGTCATCAATGACTTCTTTCGCGGGCATGTTTCCATGTACCGCGCCGACATTCTGCGCGACTGGGCCAGGCCGGTCGCGGTCTGGTCGCTGTTTATTGCCGCCCTGACCTGGGTGACTTTGTGTTTGACTTCCCTGGTGCGCCGTCAGTGGGTGGATGAAGAAAAGCTGACCTTTCCCCTGGTCTTTCTGCCGCTGGAAATGGCGCAGGCGGGCGCGGGGCAGACTCCCTTTTATCGCAACAAACTGATGTGGGCGGGGTTTGCTTTGGCCGGCGTGCTGGAGTCCGTAGACTATCTCAACTTTTTGTTTCCCTCGGTGCCTTATATTCCCATCAAGCCGACCACCTGGCATCTCAACACGTTTATCACGCAGGCGCCCTGGAGTTCCATCGGCACGTTTACGCTGGCGTTTTATCCGTTTGCCATCGGCATCGCGTTTTTGCTGTCGCAGGAAGTCTCTTTTTCGTGCTGGTTTTTCTATTTGGTCACCAAAGTGGAAAACGTCTGCGCCGCCGCGTGGGGCCTGAATCAGGGCGGCGGGGGCGCGCACGGCCAGACCGCTTCGCCGCCGTATTTGGGCGAGCAGGGGCTGGGGGCATTCCTCGCGCTGGGCGTGTTTCTGCTGTGGCGCCTGAAATCGCCTCTGGTTGAAGCCGCGCGCGCCCTGCGGGATCGCCCCCTGGCCGTGCGCACCGACGATCCTTCGGCCCCGCTTTCCCCGCGTGCCGCCTTGCTGGGAGGCGTGGCCGGGATTATTGTACTGACCGTGTTTCTCGCGATGATCGGCCTGCCGTTGTGGGTCGCCGCGCTGTTTTGGGTGTTGTACCTGCTGGTGGTTCTGGTTCTCACCCGGATTATCGCCGAAGCAGGCGCGGGCTGGGCCTGGGGGCCGATGTCCGCGCTGCACAACGGCCTTTTGGAGATGACCGGCAGCAATGCGGTAGGGGCGCGTGCGCCGGTGGTGTTTGGGTATCTATCCTGGTTTGACTCGGAGTTCCGCGACACGCCGATGCCTCACCAACTGGAAGCATTAAAGCTGGGACAGGAAACCCGCACCCCGCGCCGTCAGTTGCTGTGGGGCCTGCTGATTGCCGCCGTGTTTTCCACCGTTGTCGCGTTTTGGGCCTACCTGCACATGTATTATGAGCTGGGAGCGGCCTCGGCCAAAGTGCGGCCTGCCTTGCAGTTGGTCGGCACGAACACCTTTTTGCAGATCAACAATGCCCTGAACAACCCGCGTCATGTTGACGTGGGCGGCCTGGGCGGCATGCTGGGCGGCGCGGTGGTGACGCTTGTTCTGTCTGCGCTGCGCCGGCAGTTTGTCTGGTGGCCCCTGCACCCGATTGGCTACGTGCTGGCGGGGACGCTATCCATGGAGTACATGTGGTTCCCGTTTTTTATGGCCTGGGCGGTCAAGTCGCTGGTGCTGCGCTATGGCGGCGTGCGCATCTACCGTTTGATTGTTCCATTCGCCCTGGGTTTGATTTTGGGCGACTATATTGTTCCGACGGTGTGGGGCATCTGGGGCACAGCGATTAAAACGCAGGTTTATTTGTCGTTTCCCCATTGACCTTTGCAGGCGGCGTGGGGATTGCTTCCGCGTTGCCTCGGCTTATCAAGCCCGTACCAACGACGGAACGATTTCTTCCGTCGTTGGTATACGCTGGCAACAGGCGGGAAACGCCGATAATCCCCGTACGCGACGCGCGGGAAACGCCCTATCTCAATAAACATGTTTCCGAGGTTTCCCCCGCAGGAGCAGCGAAACAAGACGCGGTTTGAAGACCAACAGGAGAGAACACGCTATGACACACCAACGCCGAACGTTTTTGGCGCTGCCCGCGGTGCTCGCCTTGCTGCCGGCGCCGCCAATCTGTGGCGCACCGCTGTGGAAGCGCCCCCCGGCCACCGGCATTTCGGTAAGTGATACTTTCAAATGATGAACTACATCACACAGGCTTCACCGAACGATGCAGCAGTCATTCTTGAGTTGCAAAAGTTAGCGTATCGAAGTGAGGCGCAGATTTATGATGACTTCAGTATTCCGCCTCTGATGCAAACTTTGGAGGAACTGAGAAGCGACTTTGCTCATGCGGTTTTCTTGAAGGCAGAATATGAGGGCGAGGTTATAGGCTCGGTCAAAGGGCATCAGGCCGGAGACACCTGCTATATTGAGCGGCTTATCGTTCATCCTGATTGTCAGGGGCAAGGTATCGGCACGGCGTTAATGAAGCAGATTGAACCATACTTTGGGCAGGCGCAACGTTTTGAATTGTTCACCGGACATAAGAGCGAACACAATATCCGTCTTTATGAGCGGCTCGGATACAAGATATTCAAAAGCGAAGACATCAATAAAGACTTGTCGTTCGTGTTCATGGAAAAACACAAGTGAAAGGCTCCAACAAGCGACAGAACAAGGCGCTGCACCGATGCGGGCAGGCCGCCTGGTGCGTGTTCGCGCTGGCAACAGCGCTGATTGCCATGAAAGCGGTTTCCCTGCTGGCAAGCACGCTCAAGACGGTGGGCGGGGCGGGATAAACCGATGTTTCCTGCGCGGCAGGAATAGCGGGCAGGCGCGGGGAATACTGCTTTTGCCGGACATATCGCCCTGCAAAGGAAACACCAGACCGCATGCTTGCCCAAGTAGACTCCAGCGCCATTCTCGGAATAGATGCCTACGTCGTCCGCGTGGAAGTGGATATTTCTTCATCCGTCCCCATGTTCACCATTGTCGGCCTGCCCGATGCCGCCGTGCAGGAGTCGCGGGAGCGGGTGCGCAGCGCGATTAAAAACACGGGGCTAGAGTTTCCCCTGCGGCGCATCACCATCAATCTTGCCCCGGCAGACATTAAGAAGCAGGGGCCGGCATTTGACCTGCCCATCGCTATCGGGATTTTGGCGGCCACGGGCCAAATCCGCGACGATGCGCTGGCGCGGGGGCTGTTTGTCGGCGAGCTGGCTTTGGACGGCGCGGTCAGCCCGGTCGCGGGCATTCTGCCGGTCGCCATCAAAGCCCGCGCGGATAAGAAGCAGTTTCTAGTCGTGCCGGAAGCCAATGCCCGCGAAGCCGCCATTGTCGGCGATGTCCACGTTTATGGCGTCAAGTCATTGGCCGAGGTGGTCGCTTTGCTGTCGGACATCGACGCCGCCGTGCCGCTGGTATCCGACCCGCGCGCCCTGCTCTCGCAGCGCACATCCGATGAACCCGACTTCTGCGATGTGAAAGGGCAGGAGCATGTCAAGCGGGCATTGGAAGTGGCGGCTGCCGGCGGGCACAACATCCTTTTGGTCGGGCCGCCCGGCTCCGGCAAGACCATGCTGGCCCGCCGCGTGCCGTCCATTCTGCCCCCGCTCTCTTTAGATGAGGCGCTGGAAGTCACCAAAATCTACTCGGTCGGCGGCCTGCTTGGGGCCAATATCGCCCTGGTGACCCAGCGTCCGTTCCGCGCGCCGCACCACTCGGTGTCCAATGCCGCGCTGACCGGCGGCGGCAGCATCCCGCGACCCGGCGAAGTGTCGCTGTCCCATCACGGGTTATTGTTTCTGGATGAGCTTCCCGAGTTCCGCAGAGACGTGCTGGAAACACTGCGTCAGCCTTTGGAAGACGGCCATGTGACTATCGCGCGGGTCGCGGGCACCATGACCTATCCCGCGCAGATCATGCTGGTGGCCGCCATGAACCCGTGCCCGTGCGGCTACTTCGGCGACACGGTGAAGACCTGTGCCTGCTCTCCCGCCATGATCCAAAAATACTTGCAGCGCATCAGTGGCCCGCTTTTAGACCGTATAGATATTCATATTGAAGTGCCCCGCCTGCATCAAGAAGAGATGCTGCACGCAGGCACGAGCGGCGAGCCGTCGGCGAGTATCCGGGAGCGTGTGGTGGAAGCGCGCGAACGGCAGGGGGCGCGCTTTGAGGCGATGGGCGAGATGCACTGCAATGCCCACATGGGCGCGCGCCAGATTCGCCAGTTTTGCGCCGTGGGGGATGACGTCAAAGACCTGCTGCGGGCGGCGATTGCCCAGCTTGGCCTGTCTGCCCGCGCCTACGACCGCATCCTGAAGCTCGCGCGCACCGTGGCGGACTTGGACGGCCAGGACAAGATCGGCCTGGCCCATGTCGCCGAAGCCATCCAGTATCGCGCATTGGATCGCAAGCTGTGGGGGTAGATAACTCTGCCGTATCTCTGCTTCAGCCGTTCGGCGACTGCGCCTGCGCAAAGGCGATGGCAGCGGCAAGGGCTGCTTCGCGCCTGCCAGGAGTAGGACGCAGTTCCCGCTGCCGCGCCGCGAAGGCGTCCGGCAGAGTGCCCTGCGCGCGCGATGAGGCGAGGCACGGTTCGCAGTGCGCCCACTGCCGCCGCATGCTTGGCCTGGTCAGGGCCAGTCGGGTTTCGCCAGGCGGTCCTGCTCCATCACCACACATGTTCCCGCGTTCCCCGTTTGAAGCCACACGCGGTCTACCGCTTCCAGCATGAGTTTGAAGCCATACCCCATCGTGCCCGCCGTGGTAAACCCCTTTTCCAGTGTTGCACGCGGCAGGGTTTCCACGGCAATGCCGTGCCCATGATCCTCCACGCGCACCTGAACCGTGTCGCCATTTCGCACGGAAACGCTCCCTATTCCCCCGCCTGCATGCACCACGGCGTTCATGGCGCACTCCCCTGCGGCGGCAATCAGGCCGAACAAACGGTCTTCGGGGAACCCTGCGCCGCTCGCGGCAGACTGCACGCGCGCGCGGAATGCGGTCAGCGAGGCGCCTGTGAGCGCGAGCGGTTCACCCACAGGGGCAAGGTGCGGCGGAAGCGGATGGCTCTCGTCGCACAGCCGCAGCCTGCCTTCGGTCACGCTCGCCAGCACATCCCGCAGAAAGGCACGCTGGCGGGCACCCGCGTCTCGCCGTTCTTGTTCCTGCTGCTTGCGTTCGGTAATATTGCGAAAGAAGATGTTGAGACCATCTTCAGACGGATAGGCATGTACCTCCAGCCAGACTTGATGCCGGCCAGGGTAATCAAACTCAAACTGCACAGGCACCCGCTCGGCGACGGCACGGCGGTATTCGCGCTCAATCAGCGTGCCGCATGCGGCAGGCCATTCGTCCCAAATAGTCTTGCCCAGCAGCTCTTGGGGCGGCTTTCCGCTCATGCGAACGGTCTCGCCGTTGACATAGATCACGCGCCATTCCCGGTCCAGGGCGACGAAAGCATCGGTCATTGTTTCCAGCACATCGGCGGCGCGCAGGCGCAGGTCGGCGTTTATCATGCGCCGCGTGCTGCCTGCGTCGTCCCCTGCGGGTTGTTCAGTGTGTTCCATTTGTTTTATGACCGCGCTTTGCACGAGCGTGTTCCCTGCCGCCTGCGTGCGCGGTTTTTTCCTTTCGCTGCCGGCCGTAGTGCCGGTTTGTCATAGCAAGTGGCTGTGCGGCACAACTCGCGGGCCTGTATTCCCGGCAACAATGAGACCATAAGTCACCAGAGAGTCAATAGCAACTTGCTATGAGTTTGATATAGGTTCACCATAGGTTCACCATAGGTTCACCATAGGTTCACCATAGGTTCACCATAGGTTCACCATAGGTTCACCATAGGTTCACCATAGGTTCACCATAGGTTCAATAACAGCACAACAGCAATTGTCGGTAAACTCAAGGCAGATCACAAGCCGTTTCTCCGTGCGTAGGATTACTTCCCTCCCTCCCC
>JAABUL010002072.1_pt1 | contig 34870 bp, 61 predicted proteins | sample 5559151 | NCBI WGS metagenome assembly JAABUL01 (sample SAMN10711876, study PRJNA513368) | rock metagenome | isolation source: Antarctica rocks | place: Antarctica: Victoria Land, Pudding Butte sud | reverse complement strand
CTTCGATCTCGATCGCCAAAAATCCTGTTGGCCATACTCGAGCAAAGCAGATCGATATCAGGTTCCACTATCTGAGGGAGCTAGTCGAGCGGGCCGTTGTCTCGATCGAATACATATCGACCACTTCGATGTTGGCAGATGGTCTGACCAAACCTCTCGCTCCGGTTGCCTTTGCTCGATTCCTCGGCATGCTTGGCCAACGTCGATGATTGGAGAAGGCGTTGCCGCGGCTCAAGGGAATAGCGATCTGGTGGGGACGACGGATGATAACGATGGAGTCGAGGTAGAGGTCATCGTAAAGAAGAGTACAGTAACAGTGGGACCGCCGCCACCAAGGAGGAGGAAGTAAGGTGAGTGGGCTATATGTCCTGTTGGCATACGGGGTGTGATGATGACAACGTACAGGAAAGTCAGGACCAACCTATCTGTCAATAAACATATCGAGCGTAAACCTCTTGGACACCCTCATCTATGTGCGGCTCCTAATCACCAATGGTCATATATACTCGATGGAATATACAATCCGATCCGCTTCGGGACGCAAACCGGTCACACAGGCCTCATCGACCACTCGCAGCTTTCCTTACTGTCGGCGGGGTATAGCCAAGAACGGCAATAACGTCGGTCAGAATATTGTCGATCGCGAATGCTCAAGTCTCGTGAATATTCTGTACGTGCTGGCCGTTCACGAAAGTGCTTACCTTGCCTCCAAAGCTCGCAACACAACGCTTGTTCGGTATCTCGCCTCTCGATGTATAGGGATCCAGGAAGCGGAGAGGAGACTCTGGAAATCGAAATCCATTAGTGCAGCCATGCCAGTCCGATACATAGTATCCAGCTATCTAGACTCTGCACACCGTATCACCCGATCCCCTTTTGATCTACATTCATGAGCTCTCACACCTGATCCTTGAGTTTCACGTGAACATGGAACTATCATGTGGTTTTTGTCTCACGTCTCTGGTCACGTGACCCCCGGCGCAGTCCCCCCGCTCAACTTTTCAGCTATCACATTCATACTTCTTGATGCATGTTCGTCAATATCCAACACGGGATACCACCGGAAACAATTGCGGTCCCTCTCTGCTTGGCACTTTGCGATTGCACACGAGAAATGTGAAAGGAATCACTGAGACCAACAAGGAAGATGAAAAGCTTTCAGCTTTCACGTTAGACATGCCAAGCATCCTCATAGGGCTTGGCCATACCTCACCGAGCCTCCAGATCCCCTCTGAGAGCCAGTGATGAAAGGATGGTATATCGCGCATGAAGCACGGCGGTGAAGGCGCGGCCTCATGCATGTGGTCACGAGATACGTGCAGTGAGGGATTTCTCCCACTGGATTGCGGTAGACAAGATCCCGCGTGATATCTTCCAAGACCGGTTCCGGGCGCAGATTAATGGGTCGAAAACAACAAGCAACGGCCGATCTGAGCGAGGAAGCCGCAGGAGATCGCAAAAGAAAACGCGGGGCAGAGCCGAAGGGCGATGCGCAAATAGACTGGATTTTGCCACTGGCTTGATTCGGGATAGAAACGTGATTCCCATCGGACCACTCCTTGATTTCGTCAGCAGTTGTTTATCAACTGCTCATTTATCCAAGTACCTGCTACTTGATTAAGACAAGACAAACACACGATGTCCGCCCCACCCATCCAGAAGGTCTCGATGGACGGTACCACCGTCAATTACAATGGCAAGGGATCATCCCCGCCCAACGAGGAGGACATGCATCGTTATGTCACGGATGATGCCCCGAGGGCGCAGAAGGTCGCGGCGATGAATAACGCGATCAGGGGTAGTGGCTCCACCACCAATGCCGCGGGTCTCATCGTGGGTCATAATCCTTGGCATAAGCGAGCTTGGCGCTGATGGTATTTTAGACTGTTCAGCCGTTGAGGAAGAACGAGTCAGCTGACTTCTCCCCTGACCGTGTATATCTGCTGAGATGATTCTAGGATGCAGCCTTCGTACGCACAAGACATGGGTACGACCTCAATCGAGGTAAGCTGAGCCCTTCGACGATTTATGCGACATCAGCTGAGTCTCACAGCACGGCTTCTACGGCTCGATGATCACCGGTCTCGGTTCGTGCGTCGGAGTGGTCGGGATGATCCCATGCTGCCCCTTCCCGAACCCGTTCAAGAACGTCGGTATGTCTGACCGCCCTATATCACCCTGGTGCCCGCTAAACCTGAACAGATCAGGGTTCTGTCGGTCTCATTAGCCGATTCGGTCTGTTCTACAAAGTCAGCCAGTTCTTACCTGTTCCCACATATTCGTGCTCACACTGCTATGGTGCAGTCCGTCGACCCCGGTCTCGTCAGGGTCAACGTCTGCTCCGAGTCCATCCGCGTTGTCGGTCAGTCCACTCCTACGCCTCAGAAGAGGTTCAAGCTGAAGCTCCGCAGACGTCAAGATTCAGCTCACCGCGGTCCCCCGTCAGACCGTGCAGACCAAGGACAACGTCTCGGTTGAGGTCGACAGGTATTTTATGTTCTCAATAACTCCAAGCTTCGCTGATCACCTCCCTCAGTGTCATCTGCTGGCATGGTGCGCTCCCTTCAAGTTCCAGGAGCAGAGTCTGATGCTTCTGTCCAGTCATCTCGCCCTATCGCGCCGCATTCGGCATCAACGACGTCCGCATGGCCCTCGTCGAGCGTGCTCGTACGTCCAGCTCGTACTAAACCAATGAGTTTCTGACGATAGCCTCGCAGAGACCACCCTTCGCCAGGTTGTCGGTGGTCGAGTGCTCCAGAGCGTCATCTCTGACCGCGAGGGACTTGCCCACGAGGTTGCCGAGATCGTGGGTTGCCCAAGCCATCTGACAAAGATCACGCTGATACGGCCTAGATCGAGGCGACTGCCGAGAAGTGGGGTGTTGCGATCGAGTCTATCCTCCTCAAGGACATCAACTTCTCCATCGAGCTCCAGCAGTCGCTGTCAAGTGCCGCCACTCAGAAGAGGATTGGTGAGAGTAAGGTTATCGCTGCGAGGTGAGTTGCTGGTCTTTGTTCCGGCGGACTCGATAGTGATGAAATATGTAGGGCCGAGGTCGACGCCGCCAAGCTCATGAGGCAGGGTGAGCAACCATTCTGGGACTCTCAGATCATGCTGACATACTTTCCTTGTCACAGCCGCCGATGTACGCCGAAACCCGTCCTACGAGTTTATCCAGTACTGACACTCGAATCCCACAGATTCTGGCCTCGCCCGCTGCCATGCAGATCCGACAGCTCGAGGCTCTCCAGAACATGGCCCGAACTGCGGGCGCAAAGGTCGTGTTCGGTGAGTCATACCATCCGCAATATCCCTGTCCCTGCCACACCGCCTTGACCCCCCCCCCCCGCTCCGTCATTTCAATGAACGTCCCTATCACTTCTCCGCACTTCCTGTCCCCCCTTCACCACGAGGAATATCGCTGACGCTGACGCTTCTATCAGTCCCGATGAACCTCGGCACCATGGGCGCCGGCGGCATGGACAATGTCGCGCAGCAGATGGCCGCGTCTCACCGCTTCGAGGACGGCGAGGGCGGTCCCGGTCCTGCTACCAACGCGGGTCTCATCAGCTCGATGGCGAATATCTAGTGTGGAAATGTGAATTAATTGGTTGAGAAGGACGAACGGGCCAAGTTGAGTTGTACGATAGGTCTTGGAAAGAAGTGTGTAGGAATATAATCGTCTATAGTGAAATCTCCATTTGTTAAGCATGTATCGATTCCTGGCGAGAGCAATCCGAGTGTTCCCCCTTTCGCCGGACCTGTCCAATCCCGAGCCCCGAAGTGTTCTGCAGAGTTGTGGGCAAACCGTCCCTCATGATGGAGTGATGCATCCATAGTTGTCATGACAAATCGTTACGTACATAACAGCCTCCGCGCCATATCCTGGCCGTACTTCGTGTCGAATGCATTCAATCCCACTTGACCTACCTCTCATCAGCTCAATCTCCCACTCGTACAGCTCAGACCCACCTCCGGATTGGCCTTGAATGCCTCATAAGCTTCGCGATTGAAGAGCGACAACTCCGTCTCATTCTCTACCCCACCCACAAATCAGCTTCACCCTTCCCTCGCTCCACTCATCGAGACGCGTGAGGTCGTAAGAAGGGTGCTTGCTTACCGGCGCCGACCTCGACGAGCGTCTTACCCAGATCCGAGAGCATCCAATCATCGTGGTCGAGGTTGATTATCAAGTTCGTCGTCTACTACAAGTCAGTCCGGCCTTCCTTTGAACGTAGCTGAAGTGGACCGTCAGCAGGCGGAGATGAACAGACCTTGTGGCCGTGAGCGACGGTGTATAGCTTCATCGTATCTATCCTCCTCGTCAGTCGTGCTTTGACAAGCTTAATACGGAACTCACCGAGTTGCAGCGTACGGTACGGCTTGAACCCCGGAGCAGACTTTATCGCTGTCCTGCATCAGTACCCAATCGGGTCCACGACGCCCCACACCTCTCGAGCAAAACAGCTTGACAAGCTGGAAGCCCCGGCGAGGCGAGAGGACCCACCTTCACGACACCGCTCCATCAACCCTCCGACCGTGACACTCTCCAGATCGACCCCCTGCATCACCAAAGCCTTCTGTGTGCGGAACTCGAAGGATTTTATGATCCGTATGGTCAGGGTCGCCGAGGTGAGTGGTCGGAGGGAGGTGACTAGGGGTTGGTGGGCGTTGTCTGGGTTCGGGTTGAAGCCTGGTCGGGCGGGGAAGAGAGGGGGGGGGAAGGGAAGGGAGGCAGGGAAAGGGGGGGGGGGGCAGAGACGAGGAGCGCCAAGGTCATTGCCGAGGAGGACGTGATGTCAGTCGTGTATTGGGACAGGATGAAAGCGGGCAGTGAAGATGATCGTTTTAGCAGTAGGACTGGATGAGGCAGGACATACCACCCGAGCCGCTCAGACTTGACTCAGCCTCCGCCATTGAGCGTGAAACACCTAGCTCGAAAAAGGTGTTTCAAGTGCACTGCGTGCTATAAGAGTTGTGCTTGGCTGAGGAGCTGAGGCATGCTGCTCGATGCTGGATATGCTCTGAAGACCGATAGCTCAAGCAAACAACGAGCCCCTGGGGAAATTTCAGCCGGACCCCTGTTTCAATGTCCGATTGAAACAGGGGTCCGGTCGCGTGGCCTGTCGCTTTGGGCAGTTGGCTGTGATATAAGAGGTTGACAAGGAGTCTCAAGAACAGCCGACAAGGCTCTATCAATGCACAGTTTCATTCTTGGAATCCTACTCTCACTGATCTAGCCTCTCCGCCTTTGGCAACTCACGAAAGTGAAGCGAAAAGGAATCACACAAAAGAAGCAACATCGACGGGTGGTTCTCGCATCGCCAAGAGGGGAATGGACTAGGGTCGGAATTTGAGCTGGATTCATGGACAGAACGGGAGGGTGTGAGAAGATAAGGATGAAAACGATAGAGGGGGTTGCGCCAAGTCCCGGGAATGCTAGATGGGATAAGGGAACGTCTACGCCGCAGCAGCTGGGGCCGGCTCCTCCTTGGTCTCGTCGGTCTCCTCCTTCTTGTCACCTCCTATAATTCACACCATCAGAGGCTGCTCTCGTTTAGCAGTCTGAGAAAAACTCACCCGCCTCGTTCATGTCTGAAGTCCAGAGCGTCAAGTTGTCACGGAGGAGCTGCATGATGAGGGTAGAGTCCCTGTACCGGCGGTCAGTGACTTGATGCTGAATGAGCATTTCCACCAACTTATAGGACTCCTCGGACAGCGTGTCGAGCTCGGCAATGGCGTCGTCGAATGCCTGCTTGGCGAGGTGGCAAGCGCGATCGGGGCTGTTCAAGATCTCGTAGCTGTGCCATTTGTCAGTATCATCGAGTGAGACAATGTCGAGGTACTGACTAGAAGACGGAGAAGTTGAGCGCGAGACCGAGTCGGATGGGGTGCGTGGGCGGGAGCTCGGTGACGGCCACATCGGATGCGGCCTTGTAGGCCTCGAGCGACTTGTCCGCAGAGTCCTTCCTCTTGTCGCCAGTCGCAAACTCCGCGAGGTAACGGTGGTAGTCTCCCATCCTAAGGCCATCTTCAGCCAGGCTTCGTAAACGGAGATGATCCACTCACATCTTGTGGTAGAACACCTTTGACTCGCCACTGGCGGCACTCGGGATGAGGTGCTTGTCCAGTACCATCAGGATGTCCTCGCAGATTTTCGCAAGCTCGGCTTCGATCTTCTCACGGTACGCCTTGATCATCGCGACCTGGGCCTCGTTGCCTTTCGACTCCTCCTTCTGTTCGATCGAGGAGACGATACGCCACGATGCACGACGGGCACCAATGACGTTCTTGTACGCAACGGAGAGGAGGTTTCGTTCCTCTACAGTGAGTTCCTGGTCGGAGGATGCGACCGATTTCATGTTCTCGACCATCTCTGCGGCAAGAATCGTAAGCGCCGCCCGATGGTAATCCTCCGTCGCTCGACTCGGGCCGATCTGGCGCCACCTTCCTGCTCTTCACGGAGAAGGAAAGCACGCTTCGCTCCGCCAACCAAAGTCGCACCCAGCGAGGAGACGGATCCAACTCACCCTCGTACCGCTCGGCTTGCTCAGCCAATTTGGCGAGATAGACGGAGTCTTCGCGATTTGACATCTGTACCGGTGCGGGCGCCCAAGGGAAGGTCATCGCGGTGTATGTTTTCGGATGCGATACGGGGGCAAGGCGTGCGGAAGGAGAGATGCGAAAAGTCGGATAGATTGGATCGAGCGGTGGTTTGATGAGTGGACACGGCAGGGAGGGAGCGATAAGAAAGAAGCATTCAATCAGCAAGTTGCAATCAACGCGGTGCAGTCGAGACGGAAATCATGGGAGATTAGGTTGCTATCCACGCAGCCAGCCGCGTGACCGCCGAATCCTATCTCCAGGGATGCAAGATACTTTCGTGACTGGAAGCCGTTGTCAAGGCTGGAAGGCCGAGCGCTGCAACGATGACGACGAGATGCGGCGCAAGACACGATGATCAGGAGTGATGGGGACGTGATCGGACGGACATGATGCGGACACGCGCCAGGGGGAACTGTAGCTTGGACTCACGGTGCAGGTTGTTCTATGTGGTTAGGTGCTGTTGTTGATCGACGGTACGATAGGGCGTGAAGCGGATTCGCAATTGAAGGATGGATGCACGGGAAAGGATGGAATGCGTTTGAGCGATAAGCGTCGAGAGATGTTGGGAACCGGAGTAAGCGGGGTTTCTGTAAGCGCACGTCCCTATATTATACCTCTCGAGATGACGATAGGAGATGAGAGGGCGGAGTGGGATCCACCACCGTCATCCGAAGACAACAGGACAAAGGAGGGTTACGTAGCGAGGAGATGAGGCGAGCGAGCGGGGGTTTGATGACCCCGCCCTCGCCGCGTCACGAACAGCCTTCTTCTCCTTTCGCAGTCGCGTCCTTCACGTATCGCATTGCGCGTGTATCATATCAACAGACTCACCTTGAGAAGTTGACGAGGTTGACAAGGCGTCGATTGACGACAGGGTATGAAGAGGTGGGATGCAAAGGAATCAAATTGCCAAGTACCTAACGTTGCCGGAAAGGCGCTACGAGGGGCTATGACCAGAGGCACCCCAAATGCGCCGGAGTTATACCAGGGGTTTGACCAAGGTTGTGACGTGTGGCGTTCGTCATGCAAAATCTCCGCATTCGGTCTGTGCCTTCTGATATCGAACTAAGCAAGAAATGGAGTAGGCATGCCGTGCAGCTTTGACAATACATTTACTTCCGACACTTCATAGAAAGCTCGCTGTTTCCCATTGCAGCTGGGATCGTCCTTCCATCTTGCCACCAGGATTGGGCATCGTTTCCCTTGCCTGTACCTTTCCGCGGCGGCTTGGCACGACACATTCGAGCTTCGCCTTTCGATATTCTTCCGATTCCGCCTTCCACTAGTCTGTCAGAACTTGCCATTCAATCCGTGATTCATCGCGTATCATGGCGTCAAACATGGTACCGCAGGTCCGTCCTCGCTGCCTTCCTGTCGTCGCCCTTGAAACGAGCATCACTGTTTTTGGTGCAAATTCAGCGCATGATCAGCTGATTCATGGCTTGGTATCTAGGAGGAGCTGCCTGTCCTCGAAGCATTCATCACGATCCGCAACCGGTTGACGGCACTCAAGAAGGTGAGCGTACCTTCCTGTACAAAGTTCCGTTTCGAGGGCTCTGCGTCTCTATGTGTATGCTCTCCAGCTCGTCCGGCTTATAGGGCGCAATGATGGATCTTGATCAAGCGGGAATTTCCTAATGATTGTTATGCTGAGCTGGCCTGCCGTGCTAACGTCTTTCGATTCGGCAGGACACCACCAAATTCATCCGGACTCCAGATGTCATGTCCATCTACCATTCGGTTGTCAAGCAGGGTGAGTTACCGCACTGATTCAATGCCAAGCCTCACAAACACCCCCTGCTATAGCCACACGTCTCAATGCTATTCGGGATGAGCAAACCCAGCAGCAATCTGCGCTTGCGAATCATGCTCCTTCCTCGTCGACTGCGCCCAATGGCAATGTTCCAGCACCACCTGATCCTAATCGGGTGGATACGATCATCGCCGATGTGTTCAGTCTGCTCAGTTTGTTCTTCCTCACTATCGGGAAGAGCCGGGAAACTCCGGCGACCTATTGCCAGATCGTTGCAATGCGGGTGAGCGAGATGCGCAGGAAATCGTAGCTACGAGAGGGCTGACGTCGTCCTTGCTCAGCAAATACTGCTCCATATGAACGAGACTGGCGTTTATACCGAAGCTATGCTCGATCCTTTACGCCAGCGGCTCGACGCGTTGAAAGACATCATCAAACAGGACTCAGAGGACGGCAAGCACCCGGACCCCGTTGTTCGGCTTATGATGAGAAAGCTCGAAGGTGTCGGTGAGAGAAGCCGCATCAACCCTTGCTGTGCACTGCTCATATAGGTATAGAGAGACAACTAAGCGACCTTGTCGCATCCCTATCCTTCATCTCTGTCGAGCTCGTACCGATACATCAACGCCTCGTAACGCTACGGAGGGAGCTCGCCTTCATGTCGGGGGATCCGAAGCCAAACAAGACGGAGTACAAGGCTATCCTCGAGGAGCTGCGCAAGATTGACTCGTGAGCAAACATCCGCCGGATCTCCCTCGCCTGCTGACGGAAATGTAGAAAACGTGTTGACGGAAAATTCCTGGGACCCGGCGGCTCCTCAGTCCCAGAAGGTCAAGCACTCCTTTCCGGCATCCTCGACACATGCTTCGAGGTCGCGCAGGAGCTTAAGGCGAGAGAGGCGGAAGAGGAGGTCAGCCCGATGCTCAAGCCAATACATGAGCGACTGTCAGAAATGAAGTCCCAGCTCGACAGGCTGTGTGAGTTGGCATGTCGCCGTGGCTCACTGAGATCTTTGCTAACGCTAACCTAGTATTGACACATCGGTGGACATTGCGAGAGACGGATCTGTATAAGTGAGCTGGACCATGCTCTAAGGCGGACCTGCACCTGACCCAGCGACTCAGCTATTCCCTTTCCCTCCGAGAGATCGATTCCATGCGCGTAGATGGCAAATTCGTAACCCAGGATGGGCAAAAGGTTAGTCATCATCGAGTTCCAGCTGTGCGCAATGCTCATTCATCCGTATCCTCTAGGCTGATGGCCAATACGTGAGTGATCTGCGACTATAGTAAGAAAGCGAGACGGCGAGCTTTTGCGCATTCATAGGCACTTCTCTTCCTCCTTCGTCGATGCTACGGCCTCATCTACCGACTCATGTCCGAGTCCGAGCCGATCTCAGAGGAGCTTATGCCCGTGGTGAGTCAGCCCGACCACCTCGATGTCGCAGCTTGACCTTGAGCTACCTTCGGTCCCGGGGCTAGCTGACAGAGTATGTTCGTCTCAGGCGAACAAGCTCTCTACGATCAAGAAGTGCTTGAACGAAGTCCTGAAGTACGGCGGGCCCTACACCCCTCGCGATCTGTATCCCTACCACCTCGCGCTCCATCAGATCGACTCCCTCCGACGAGACGGCAAGTTCTATTCGGACGACGGGAGCATACCCGAGGGTCAGGCGATCTTGGTGGCGCAGCTGAGCGAGGCGCACGAGCTGCTGGAGATGCTCAAAGAGAGCATGTCGGAAGGAGAGTCGGACTCGGAGTGAAAGGCGCGGATCGTAGGCGGAATCCTTCGGGGAGGGAACCCTTCTGGGCCCTTCAGGAGGAGCACGATGCACTACTCCTTGCGCAAAGCGGGCAACTTGGGGGGTTGACCTTTCGAGCGCGATATCAGAGGCTAAATGCGACCGCGACATGCTCCTTCACAGATCGCACACGTGTCTTGCCTATGAGCGGAGCGGCACAAACTTAGATGAGGACTATGATGACACGACAGATGAATGCAATCAGTAAATGAAGATATCACTGCACCTTTGCATTGTTGTCCGTGATCGCACAGCACACCGAAGCAGCCCGAAGTCACTCGTGGTTCCCCGATGATCCCCCAGACACTGCGGAACCAACTATGCCCGATAAATCGGACCTGGCGGAATCAAGAATGATCTAATGAAAAGAGCTCGGGAGGGACGTGCGAGATATGACCAACGTTTGAGGAAAAGACCGAGGGAGAAGGACAAAGTTCTGCGAGGTTCCGGCAGTTTGCCGAGGTTACTGGAGATGTATAAGTAGAGGGTCCCGCTCATAGTATTTACCTAGCCTCCGATTAGCATTATTGTCACCTATAGTCCTTATCCATACCGTGCCATTCTCCCTATCTGGGTTGAGACTCCACAGACAACTCTTGTTATCGTGCTACACCCACCGACAATTGGTCAAGCTACGGATATTCAGACCGTCCTTTGATCGATTCGAGTCATTTTGTACAACCTCGAGCTACCTTAGGTTACCTAGATCTTACTTCGAGATATCTCCTCTTGATATGCGTAAGTGAGAACCACGTCATATAGTTGGCGGGTGCACGCGCTCGACGGTCCGTGACACAATCTGTGGAGCAAAGCCACTTGACAAACCCCTTTGCCCAAGTCTCAATCCCCTGTGACCAAGAATGACCCCATTGGTCTCTTGCCAAAAAGGCTATTTGCCACTCAGGGGTCCTAAATCCCTTTGACCACACCAGAATTGGTCAGATACTCACTATTTCTCCCTCTTCCCCCTCATTTCAATTTTGGCTTCTTCAAGTTGCATCCATATCTAAGTCTAGTTGATCTTGACATTGCATGCTTGGTCAAGCATAGACAGACCATATGTGAGTAGAGGCCGGATCCGGGAAATTTCCCACTGACACCACCCTCCACCAGACCAGACCCAGATTTTGTTCCTCCATCATGCCCTTCAAAGATCTGGATTATGCCGACTTGTCGGAATCGGATATCGACGAACTCGTCTCGGATGGGGATGGGGATGACACCAAGCTGAACGTCGCGGGGGATTCGAATAGGCTGCTTAGGGGGTCGCTCCAGCGACCGCGACATAGCACCCTCAACTCTAAACAACTTCATGGTGAGCTTGATTTTTGGGGTGTGAGCCCAATTCGTCATCGCATAAGCTGATCAAGAGCTACGCCTCTCGAATTATCAGATATGATCCACACCGGAGGTATTGACCTCGACGCGGCGTATCAGCGTGATGTTGTATGGTCGGAGTCGAAGATGGTTGGGCTGATCCAGTCGCTCTTCCTCGTAAGTCATCCCATTCTCAGCTTCAACTTTTGCATCCCGTTACTAGCATCGCTGAAGTGCTATAGAATTATTACATCCCTCCAATAATCTTCGCCGTTCAAGTCTCTCGCGAAAATCCCGAAGCCGACGAGATCCGCGTCTGTATCGACGGCAAGCAACGCTGCACCTCTATCCTCAATTTCATGGACGGCAAGATCCCCTTCGTGTCCCATCACACCAAGGAGAGGTTCTGGTACAATAAATACGGCAATCAGAGGCATGGAAGCCAGCTGCCGGACCATCTGAAGAGGAGGTTTGAGCAGATTTCGATTCAGGTGGTGGAGTATGACAACCTGAAGGACGCCCAGCAACGCGATATCTTCCGTAAGTCCTCTCCTTTACTCCAAGGGGACCTTTTCCTCCAGTCGTCATGTTTTCAATCCGCTAGCGCTTGGGCTGACGAAGTGCAGAGCGTGTGCAGATGGGAGTCGCCCTCTCTGCACCGGAGAAACTGCAGGCCATTCCTGGTCCGTGGACCGAGTGGATCATCGAGTTGCAAAAGAAGTACATCATCGAAACCCACACGCTCGGCGACAAGCTCGATTGGGACACGAAGCGAGGAAAGCCCTTCCAAGCGCTCACGGCCTTTATCATGCTCGCATATGAGGCAAATCAAACGACGGCGCCTACATCCTCACTCATGGCCAAGTTCCTCAACCGCGAGGACCCTGTGAGCATCCTTCATGCGACTCGAGGCTGCGCTGATCTCTGCACAGCCCGACCCGCACTTCAAGCGCAAGATCGAGATGGCGCTCTCACTGTGGGTCAACATCGCAACCAATTACTACGCGGAAGCCTTCCAGACGAGACCCGAGCGAGTCGCTCCTGTCGGTGAGTGCCAGACCAAGCTTAAGTGGATCATCACCGAATATCCACTTGCCTCGCAGAGACCTGGTTTATCGGCTTCCTCATCTTCAGCAGCATGGGTTACTTGTCGTTGGAGAACCTGGCAAACAAGATTGGCAATATGCGCAAGGGCATTCGGCGCGGTCACCTCGATGTCCGCGCCAACGGCCGCGTGATGAAAGATCTTCACACCTGGATCATAGACAACGCTCCAGCGAAACGTCAGGCCGGCGGACAGGTCGCGGCGGAGGAGTACGCGGGTGTAGACGTTGACGAGAGGGAGGTCAGGGCGCTGAAGAGGAGTCGCCAGGCTGAGGAGGAAGATCCGAGCTACCTTGGCGATGCTCTCCCGCGAGGAGCCGCGGTACCAGCCCCGGTCACTCGAGCGAAGGTCCAGAAACCCCACCCTGCGAGGACCGAACCTGCTAAATCGATTCGTCTGGCTGTCCCGACTGTGCCCACAGCTCGTCCTCCGCCCATCTCGATGGACGCTGGACCCGCTCCTTCTCCCCTTCCCGCCGCTTTCGGTCAGCCTAGCCCGAGCAACAATCCTTACACTGTATCCTACCCCGCCGCCGGAGCACCCTATCAGAAAATGAACGGGAGCCAGCCGAAACAGTCGGTGAATTGCACAGTCGCCGGAATCCTCATGTCGCTGATGTCTTCCACAGAACCGATCTCCAGTCTACCCGCAAGCATATCCACAGCCGGGTTACCCGCAGCAAAGGCGGAATTATCCTCAGGATCCGGCTGCGCAATATGCAGCGATGCGCCGGGCGGAGCAGAAGCCGCAGATCAACCAATGGGGTGGCGTCCAGAATAAAGGGCGATGAGCATCGCTTCACGCTTGTAAGCTAGGACAGGTGTTGTACATAGACATCTAATGTAGAGATACGACTTCTTGCGGGTATGGTTATGCCTGGAATATTTTACGGGTCTATATGTATTTGTGTATTGCGTCCTCACAGTGGAAGCTTCAAAGTTTGTCGAAACATGACGGGTTTGCCCTGCCACTCTCGATTGAGAATCCTTTTCTGAAGTCTGCCTTGCTCTCTGTTTTTTTTGTGGCCTCCTTTGATCTTCCCCTCGTCTCTTGTGCGGGAATTTGTCATCGTAATGAGCTAGTATTACTAGCCTGAGGTTTGGCGATACATCATGCAGTCGCCACAGGGACGAGCTCCGTTCCAGGCGGCCGGCCCTCATCAGGCGAGGCCGATGGCGGGGCAGGCTATTTCAGTGGGGACGCCCAAGGAGTCGAGAGTGAGGGCAGCTGCCGATGTCGATCGGTATGTCCGGTACCTTTCCCCGCTATCGTGTTGTATCCTGATGATATGCGCAGAGAAGCCAGAGCGGCTTCCGAGGTGCTTCGCAATATGCTGAAAACCCAATTTCCCTGGACCCGTGAGATCGAACTCCAGCGTCAGAAGTGCGTCCCTGCCCTGCGAAATCATACTTCCCACTGACGGGAATGGCGATTGAGCAGGACCCGGAACTTCTACCTCACTCTGATCTTCGCTCACCCGCTCAGCACATACGCCCAATCCCTCGACGGTCTATGGCATCACTCGACCTACACCCTCATCGCCTCCTTCCGCGAGCTCATCTCACGCACCGAATCCTCCCTCTCCCTCACCCACCCCGCTGGCCCACGGAAGACCAAATCACAGAACTCACCCGCGCAGATCGAGCTCCGAAAAGTCCTGACCCGATTCCGTCAGGCTCTGGCTAGCGAAGAAGGTTTCTACCGTGGCTTGGTATCCCGGATCGTAGCTTTCTATCAACTGCAGAGCGTGGCTAGGGAGTATTTGGGGAGTGTGGGCGTGGGGATCGCGGTGGGGGATGGGGTGGAAGGTGGGGCGCCGGCAATGGGGGCGGAGGAGAAGAGGGAGAAGGTGGGATTGGTGTATAAGGGTTTGATATGTGTAGGGGATCTGGAGAGGTACAGGGAACAGTATAGCGATAGGGGGAGGCGGGAACGGAAGGGTGGACGGGAGAGGGAGGGGAGAGGGGAGGAGAGATTTGGGACGGCAAAGATGTATTATGAGGTGGCTAGGGGTTTGCAGCCGGATGACGGTGAGTCCAGCACTGGCTTTCTTCGATTAAGTTTGATGGGTAGCAGGATCGGCATTCAATCAGCTCGCTGTGATCTCGACATATGTGAACGATGATCTACTCTGCGTGTATTACTACTTCCGAGCGATGGCGGTACGACAGGCATTCAAGAACATCGAGGATATACTCGAGAAATTCTTGACGAAGGTGTATGAGCGATGGCATACTGCTCAGGGGGATGACGACGAGGACAGGGACGGGGAGACAGGCCTGGAGGAGCTTAGGAGGGACTTCTTGGTCATCATTGCGATTCTGTATCGTCGCACAGGGTAAGTCGCCTCCTCGTGCTCAATGGGACCCTGTCGACTGACAATTTCAGAACGTCTCAAATGGCCATGTTGAAGCCAAAGACTCTCGACCGCTTCGCCGATCTACTGCGAACCCGCGCTCTCCCCTCCGAGACCATCGTCAAGCTCACCGCTATCTCCATTGGCTGTCACTGGCACGCCCGTCAGAATGCCTCGATCGCCCCGTCTGAATCGGACGCAAAACGAGCTAAACGACGACACGATACCGAGGATATCGCTCTTGACTTCGTCTTAGCCTTCTTCGGAATGCTCATCCAGACCGCCGTAGAGGAGCTCGACGAGATCTCACTCTCGAATCCTCTCGGCGATCTCGACTTGCATCAGCACATCAGCGCCGTCCTCCGTCGCCTCCTACCAGCTTTACGAATCGCGTCGAAGTGGATCAAGCTACACCTGGAGTACATCTCGCGCTATTTGTCGACAAGCAACGAATCCTTGGTCACCCAGATCCAGTCCTTCTGGACACGATATAAGCGATTGACCTCCATCTTCGCCCGCCTGTTCCCTATCGCGCAACTTCCGACACTCACTGATAAGCTCGAAGAAGACATTGACATGCGTGGCTTCGTTCCTCTGAGCCGAGGCATGTCAGCGCCAGACAGCTACGACAAGGAAGCAAACGGTCATCGCGAAGCGGCACATCCCAATGAGGAGCAGTTGATGCGGATTGCCGATCTGCAGGTTGACGCACAGCTGCTCATACAGTCTGAGGTGAGCGTGTCTCCGTGAATTCCAAGGCCAGACTGATTGCGTGATAGGCTGGACTGAGAGCTATGAACGGCAACGCTAGTGCTATCGTCACGAGTCCGCTGACTTCGCCATCCTCTTTCATGACGAGGCGAGACGCGGATGATGGGGACATCGCTTCCGTCAGCACCGAGACGGAGGACGATCCGGTAAACCTCGCGATGAGAGCGACGCTGGGTGGGAGCAGTACCGATCAGGAAGAGCAAGGGAGAGTTGATGATGAAGACGAGGTCATTGTTTGGGACAAGGGGTGAGCCTTCATTTTGAGAAGATGACCTCAATCTGATCGCTTGGACAGCTCTCATACCCCTGTCAATGTTCATGGTGGGACAGCAAGCCCCGCAAACGCGCCAACAGCCTATGATCTGCTCCAGAACCTCATGGTCGACACCAGTCCGGCATCTCCTGCACTTCGTGCTATTGTACCCGGTCAACCCTCACCCCGCAGCGGTCTCCTCTTTGGCGGAGAGCTTGGCGGAGCGAGCATCTGGACGATGACGAGGGAGGAATCGGAAATGGGTACCAAGCGCGCCCCCCGGGGATCTGCGGGGAACCTCGCAAACTTCAAGAGCCTTTGGGACGATCCGGCGACGGGTTCAGCCTCTGCGGACGTCTCGATGACAGCAGCGAATATGCCGCCTTCAGCATCACAGCAAACGCCCCGGTCTTTCCACAATTACCCGAACGGCGGCAATCCAACTGGAAACGCTCCAGCACACATTGCCTGGCCGGCATACAATACGCTCGAAGGATACCATCAATACTACGAGCCTCAGTCGTCACCTTACGGAGCTCAATGGGCTCAGGCATACCACCCGACGTGATTGAAAGACACGATCATCCGGCATACCACCTTACGAACTCGGCTATGAGGTCCAAGCCTACAAAAGTGGCCACGCGCAGTCTCATATCGCTGTACTTGAGGAGCAATATTCATGCCACCTTCGGAGTGGTCAGCATCGAGAAGAGGGCTGTTCGAGATTGTGAAGGGATCCTAAGCGGATCGTCAGGTATATAAATATCTCCTGCATGATCGTCCATACGCCATGAATGTGTGCACACCTGCACTTCTCTCCGTATCTCCAGCGATCTCGATGTCTCCTTCGTACCGTGTGACTCGAGTGCTTCGGGCACAGCTAGATTGAGGTATGAATGCAAGTCTCATACTTCAGAGCTTCAGAACATACTGTTGGGATATCAAACGCTGGATATCCCGGGGATTAGACCTGAATTCCTATAGGCGTGCTAACCACTGCACTAAGCACCCGAAGGGGAGAGAAGCGCGGTAACGCCACGTGGCGAATTTTGCTCAACTCTACTTCGTACGTCCTGTTCCTCGATCCTCACCATATCTCAACATGGCTTCCCGCGTAAGCTCTTCTATAAACCCCACTCAATCGCTCCATCACGTCATCTGACGCTTCTCGCAGGGAGGAAGAGGCGGCGGTGCACCGCGCGGACGAGGCGGCGGACCTTCCGACCGAGGACCGCCTGGCGAAAAGAAGAAACGGGAGAGTATCCTCAACCTCGCGTTATACGTCGATACGAGCGTCAAGGTGAAATTTATGGGTGGTCGTGAGGGTCAGTCGTCCCCTCTCCCACCCCCCTCCATCCCTGCTCGCCCCTGCCCGGGCCGCTGAGAAGAGCTAACGATAGTAGTTACAGGGACGTTGAAGGGGTTCGACCAGCTGATGAACCTCGTGATGGACGATGTGGTTGAGGAATACGAGAGTGAGTCTTCTCGTGTGAATGGAGGGCGGGCTTAGGCAAGAGCTGATGAGAGGAAAGACAACGCGATGCCGTCGAGAGGATTGGGGTTGGTGGTTTTGAGGGGTCCGAATATCGTCCTCATCAGCCCGACGGATGGGTCGGCGGGTACGTCGGCTCCTTCTTCACGACTCCCAACAAAGGTGAGTGAATGCTGATGTGGGATTTTAAGAGATCGAGAATCCGTTCACATGATCCGGCACTGTCACAGCAATGCATATATCCCCTCGACCATATAGCAACCACTCACCAGGAATCCTTCTTTCAGCAACTACAGGTCAGCTTTTCAAACACATCTTCCCCGTAAGGTGGAGCGACACCACAGATGGACTACTGCCTCATTTCTTTCCGTCCTTCATACACAGATATTCGTCGGGGTGGTCCGACTGCCTGTAAACCCCCGGCCCGAACCCGTCGTTGGATGACCTTGGCGTACCCGCCTGCTCCGGAGCCAAGCTGGTTCCTGACAAGGTCCTCTTCGTCTTCGCATCCGCCGTCAAGTTGGAGGAGCTGCGGTTGCTGCTGCTCTTGCTCATCGCGGTCGAGCACTGCTGCGCGGAATGGCGATTCAAATCCCTCATTCTGCTTGCGTCGGAGGTCTTGGCATAGTTCCTCTCTCGGTCTTTCCCTTGAGGAGTGGTGTGATCAGCGGTCTTCACGAGAGAGCCGCTGCTTGTGGTTCTCGAGAGTGACATGTCTTCGACTGTATCAGTGTCAGTTGAAACGAATAGAGGTCAGTGTATGTGAGTGAAATGAAAATTTTGGCGATGGAGGCGCATTCATGATTTAGTGCACTCTTCATACGCTTTCGATGCTCAGCAGGAGCGGATGAGAAGGCAGTAAAGAACAATCTAGCTGAGACTGAAGTCGAAATACTTGTGTTCACGAAGCCCTTCCCTTTCAACATCGTAATCGCCGATCTGACCTACGAAGGTGGAGAGCTGAATTCACGGAGGTAGGCAGGCGAGAAGACCTCACCTCACTCCTTTCGGGGAGCACTCATCGAAGGCGCAATCACGGTTCATATATCGCTATTTCGACTAGAGTGGGGGAGTTCAGTTTTGAAGACGAATAGTTTAGCTTGAAGTCGTCAGTTTAGCAACCTCGTCTTCCTCCATCATCCTTTACTTAAAATCTTCATATCTCATCATTCATTCATTGGATCACTCTCATACTTCGTGCAATGCCGCTTGGTATCCTCAGGAAGAGGTGACTTAGAAGCATTGACCGCGGGATCATTGCCCTTGCCCCATATTACCGCTTGATGGTCTGTCCGCAGCTGCATCCGAAAGCTCTTCCGCTACCGCTCCTTAATCAGACGCCATCGCTACTTCGAACGCTACCCCGGACACACACGGAGGGCAATCTTCAATCGTCGTATTGATATTTCTCTCCTCAATCTCGAAGGCTTGGAGCACTATCATTCCTTTTGCTTGTACCCAGACGAATTGCGAGACTTTGTTCGTATCTTTGCGAATGATCAACTCTTCATACATCGTGGGAAGCGGCGTCAGGCTCCGCCCTCTAGCAGCTGGGTCTACTACTCTATCGGCCAGCCCATCAGATGGACATTAGGCAGCTGTCTTTCTTTTTTGCGTCACAAGTATGTCTTACATCCGAGGCCTCTGTCCAAGCTTATAGGGCTTGTAGTTGGTGGTGTACACCTGTGGACAGACCGAGCCCTCAGAACCATCCTCCGCAGGGCCCCAGCGTTGCTCCCCTGGCCAACGGCCATCCAGCGAGCCTTCATCAAAGAGGCCTTCGAGCACAACTACAAGATCCCCAACTGCATCAGTCTCATGGATGGCTGTCATGTCAACCTCAAAGCCTAACCCGCCAAGGAAGACGGTGGGGCGTTTCACAGTTGGAAGAACAAGTCCGGTCTGCTGTTTGTGGCCATTGTTGACCACATCCAGTATGGCTACCCAGCATCGTCAAGCGATCATTGAGTTCAACTCTCTATGAACATCTTTAAAGAGCATCCCGACTACTTCAGCCCACCGAGGACGTCCTCGCCGACTCTGGGTTCACCGCTACCAACCTATGCGTCCCGGTGTTCACCAAACCAGCCCGACAGAGTGTTCTCTGCGGTCGAGCTGCTTAGTTCAACATGAAGGCTGCGCCCATGCGTGTCAAGGTGGAGCAGACATTTGGTATACTCAAGAGCCGCTTCCCCGCCCTCCGCTCGCTCAGTGAACGCCTCCGCAGCCGCCGCAATCAGGCCCGAGCACACGCATTTGTCGTTGCCGCTGTCGTGCTCCATAACCTCTTTCTCAATCCGCACCCCCCCCCAAATCGACCTCAGGGACATGCGACCCTTCACAACAGCTGCTGAGGAAGCAACTGCAGACCCCCAGGCAGTCATCCAGCCTTGGCGGGAGGCATTGATCAATGAGATGCTTGAATTGGACACAGACAAATGGGACCTGGACAACTTGGAAGTCATAGGTACGTCTCATACATGGCGATAACTACTCTCGCTGCTGCTTTGCATCGCTTGGCCTCCCTGATGGCTTCGTCATAGGTCAAGCTCGGATCATACTTCAAGCGCTCTCTAGCCTCTTCTCGGATCTCCTTTCTCCAGGCAAGTAAGATCTCCATTTTCTCCTTCCTCCGTCTGTCTTGAGCTTCTTGTCAAGCGTCCCTCATAGCTTGCTCTTGGAGGTCGACCTGACACCTCATATAGTCCCTCTGCTCAAGCTTTTACTCTTGCTCCGCCAGCTCCCACCCTTCAGACATGCCCTCGAAGCCATCCATCCCACCCAGCGACCCACTCCCTCGTGTCCCTCCCCTCCTTTGTTCTAAAGGACGCCATCAGCCTATACCTTCCCAGGGGCGTCTACACCCGTGCCTGGCAGCTCATAACCTCAGATCCGCGGACAGAGGGCATTTCCGAGGCTTGGGCGGATGGGAGATATGATTCGCCGCGAACAGCGGAAGTGAGGCTTGGGAGGCTAAAAGCTTGGCTATCGGACATGCGGGGACCAAGGGAGACACCGTGGGTACCGTCTGTGTTGTCCTTATCATCACCCTCCTCGCTGCTGACGTTGTTCTCATCCATCAAAGCCGCCAGAGTCACATCAATGATACCTGTGCTCAAAGATGTCCTGAGCGAAGGATCCCCGCCATCCCTCTCGCTGGATATTAGATCGACAAGGTCCCACTGCTTGCCTAGCCTGCGGGTACCTCTAGAAGCACGCTTTAGTCTAGAGATGCAGCATGAAAGACGTACCCTCCAAATCAGCTTCGGCGTTCAGCATGGATAGTTTGCTGCCCTCGTTCTCGGTTGCCCAAATGATAGTTGCGCCGTCAGGTGTACCGTCGACGCCGTTGCCTGTCTGGTTACGCCAGTCTCGAGCCTTCCGCCATGAAGCTTCAAGATCGCGAACCTACAAGATGTTGAAGACGGCGGACCAAAGGGAGGTGAGGGTACTTACTTTCTTCTAGATTGACTCGCCGTCTCGCCTTGTAGGGCAACCATGCTCCATCATCCACTTTGCTACCTCTGGGGCTACCTGCTCAAGCTTTTTCACGCCACCACCACCCTTGTAGCGCTTCCAGTGGTTCCCCGCCGCCAACCATTGACAGAGAAGATCGAGCAATGACGAATGGGCATCTGTATGCCAATGTGGAGCGCGCATTGCGGCTGGGGGTGGTGACGGGATCTTGCGGGCTTGGCTGACGGTTTTGGATGATGGACTAGGACTGAGCGGCATCGTTATATGGCGTGTCTGACATACAAGTCAGACAAGTAAACGCGCAAACAGGCGTGGTTACCGGTGCCAGCGGTGACGTCAAATTGGGGAGTTGCGGGGGATGCATGGTACCAGATGTAGGGTGATACGAGGGGTTGCCGGGGATGCTGGAATGACGCGTCTAGGTGGCATACTTGAGTAGCTATGAGGTAAGGCAGAGAGAGAATCTGTCATTTCACTTATTATCTTATTTCTTACAATACACTACGAATATGCTTTGTATCCACTGCGATTATATTTCGTTTATTTGTCCTTATCCCGACTTTTCCTTCATTCTTGCTTTAACCCCGGCACCGATCATCTTGCAAGTCGGCTGTGTTCGCGACTGAACAAGACGTCTTGATTTGGTCTTAAAGTAGGGTACCATATACATACTCAAGCTAACTTAACAATGAAATGTCCCTGAATACGGCTTCGCTTCAGATTCATTTAGCGGAGTTCTCGTGTCCTTCGCGTGTCTCTAGGTGGCGAAGCACCGGACAAGCGGCTTCGATCAGCTTGAAAATGTCATCCCGGAAGGACGAATCCCGCCGAAAGGGACACCGAAGACTCGTACCACTCCGACCGACCCTTCTTCCACCCTGATCAATCAAATGGTGACACGTCGCATGACACATGTCAGGCAATTCATACACCTCTATCATCGTATACATCCACCCTGAGCCCCTCAGATCGCTTCAATACTTCCTCTCGCCGGATCGAGCTCGGACATGATCATCTTAGTCGCTCGTTCCCTCACACTCACTTCTTGTTCGCTTCATTGCCGTGCAAGCTCGATGCCTTCGCGTCCTTTGTGCTATCCTTGCTATCCGCTACTGACGTTCTCGGCTGTCCCCCGCATGCGCCTTGTTCTGAGGTCATGGATTTTGTCATGGTCCCCGTCTCCGTCCCGAGGCTCATCATCAGCCTGTAGGTCCCCCTGTTTTGGTGGATTTGCTTGTCATATTCCTCTTGCTCCTTCTGCCTTTGCTCTTCGTTTGCTATCTTATCCGTAGGACTACGACTGCGGATTCCACTACTGAGGTTGGCGCCCTCTCTGCTGGGTACTGTGGGCATGACTTTGATTGCTGAGCAACTGAATATGATGATTAGTTGATTTTTGGCGCCGAAGAAGCAGTTCGCGTTCATATACCTTCGATACCGCCTTCCCTCAAGTCGAGTCATCTGTCTCTTGGTATCAAAGAAGGCCTGGGGCTTGAAGGCAATCGGTGTCTGCGCCATGGGCATACTTCCCTTCTGATAGGCGAAGGCAGGGAGCTGAAGGAAGGCAGACGAAAGCTCTATCCTGTGAGAGACTCCAGCCTGCGGTCCCGGTAGTTTCTCTCTCGACAATGACCAAGCAAGGGGACGATATCAAAAGAATAGATCCCCTGAAATCCTCGGAAAGGCGATATTGTAGACTGGCGGCACTTCGAACTCTCCCCTACGCTGATCACCGGATCATCTCAGGCAATGCCATGCCGGGACGGGAGTGGGTGATAGTACTGAGGGGTCCCAATGCCCTCCCAATGCAGTACTCACGATCCCAACGGATAGGTGACTCCGCCTCGATGGCACTGTTGTGTGCTGACAGAGAACGAGAACCCGTCAACATGGTACACGATGCATACATCTCTGCTCCCACATCAATGATACTTCGAACCCACAAGTGCACCCTCGCTATCACGGCGCTATGTCTCGCCACGACGGCGCTCGGTCCGCGACCGGCTGAGTCTGCGTGGACGGAAGCCGGCGACGGCTGAAGGGCGGAGGAGGTTTGGCGTGTAAGCTCCATTCAACGGAGGTTTGACGAGGTGGTATTGAGCTTGGAGTGGGGGGTCTCTCGCAGGGTGTACCCCCGAACATATCCCAAGCCTTTCGGTGGTCTTCGGGGGCCATACCAGTTGTGAAAATGAGGATTGTCAGGGCTTGGTGGCCTGCCATATCTCTCTATCCAGGAATTCATTGCTTCTTGGTGCTGGCGCCTTGCGCTTTTCGTCCTTGGCCTGAAGCAGAAGTTCGCCCAACCAGTTATCCTTTCCTGCAAAGTATCTGCTTGTAAACTCATCCCTTGTCATGCGGGTTGGTAGATCAAACGAACCGGTTGCTTCCAAATTCTCCGGGTTCATCAGCAATCAAGAGCTTGAGCCTGGACTGTTGTCAGGGGGGACAGGTGGCAGGTGGTCTGACAGAGCTAAAGCTGTATACAAGTCATGGCGAGACTATATAATAGCGGTTAAGGGGAAGATGCGTCAACGAGTTACCTTAAGTAACTTACCATAGCGAGCCGGCGGCATTTCGGCGAATCTCGTTGATCTCGTCGAGTGGCGATTTGTGGTGTGGCGTGGTCCATGACGGTAGTGATGCGTTCCTTTACGATGGGCAACCGATTTTGTGGTACTGATTTGCACTCCATCTTCATCTGCGGAATTTCCAGCTTCAGTGTCATGTCGGGGACTTGACTCCTATATAGTTGGAGGAATTCCCGGGATCGGGACTTCCTATTGATGCTTGTTAGCTTTGCGGTTAGTGTGACCAACTACGCCTTTCCGTACACGACACAAGTCCCCGACATGACATCTTGCTTCTGAATCCCAGTCTCTCCCTCGTGTGTGTAACTAGCAGATGTGAATCTGCTGGCACCAACTTCCATCCAATAGGTAAAGATCGTGGACTGCTGATCATAGTAGCCGATGGTGACAGGACAACTGAGTGGCAGATACTCAGTAATCTCTTGACAGAATGACGCATGACCGTCTTGTGACATGCTGCAGAGTTCCAAGTTTCTGCTCATATACGTGGTGGATGAGATAATATGAATTGGAGAACGATTAGTGGATGGGAAGAAGGACAGGAGTTCCCGATTTACGCTGCCTGAAGGCCTGGTTGTAGAAGACGGCATGGATAAAGGTTCCCACAGAGGTGGAACTTTCCACGTTGTTCTAAGACATCAAAGAGTTGTCAAAGGGTCCATCTGGGACACTGTATGCGTAAGCCTCGTTGTTGAGTAAGCAATACCTTGCTTGGCCCTTCAACAAACGGCACCGCGTCACCACAAGGGAAACACAGTTCTTCCCATGCACATTTTGATGATTTGATGCACCACTTTTGGTCTCATGAGTCATGCGTTCATCATCTGCTTGCAAACGCAGTCACCCAGGCTTTGAAGTCTAAATACGCCGTCAAGAGACTTTCAGCTGACTAATCCAACGTAGATGTGTCGTCCGTCGTACATCGCCAATCCTTGAATTCAGAAGGTTCTCATCGAGACCAATATCGCTATGACAACTCTCAGACGTACCCGATCTTTCAGGTCGAGTTGGGAGCACAGGGATTTGAGACTTGACCGGGCAGTCTCCATGTCGCCGAGTGAGCAATAATTCCTGCGAGAACGCCTCCATTGACGAGTTTAGCATCACTTTGACCTCGATGCTCTCGGCCGTGACATCGTATGAGATGATCCGAGTAGCCCTAATGATAAATCTATTCCAAGCAAAGAACGCCCGAAACAACCATTTCTTGACCCACCACGCCCACGGTCCCGTGCTGGAAGATTTGATCTGTCCACCTTTCTTCGAAAGCTGCCAGACGCGCTGGATCCGGACCCTCCGGACTCTCTCGAGATGGGCAAATAGCTTCTCGTAGCCCTGTGCAACTGCTTGATCTTGAATTGTGTAGGCGAGTCATGAGTGCTGCGTCCCCAAGGCTTGGGCTGAGCCTTGTCCGTTGAGGGGTAAGGCGTGAGCTGCATCCCCGATGAGACATACTCGACCGAGATGCCATGTTGGCAGCTCGGGAATCTCGTAGGGCGCCCAAATCCGGACAGACTCGTCTTTCACGTTGTCGAGGAGGGATCTGATGGGTTCCGTGGTACAGTCCGCGTGCTCGGCTTTTGCGACTCGGGCAGCCTCACCCGAGACCTCGTATTCTCTCCAGCCTTCTCTCCCTTTAGCGATGGTCTTGCCCTCTGGGTCGATCAGGATGGCCATGGCCATGATCAGGCCTATAGGGGTGAAAATCATCGCTGGGAAGTTGAAGCCGCATGGGACTGTGATGGAATCGACCGGTAGGAAGCCAGACATGGTGCATGAGCCGATGTAGGTTGGAGTGGGCGCTGATGGGCCGAGAACATGTTCGCGGACTTTGGAGTGGATGCCGTCGGCGCCAATCAGGATGTCACCTGGCGTTCCATTCAGCTCATCAGTTCCACTTCCAAGTCTCATAAGATCGGAAAGAAAGGATCCCACCAGTAGCGTTCGAGCCATCCTCAAAGAACGCAGTAACACCATCCCCACTCTCCTGCATCCTCGTTCCTTTCGCACCCTAAACAACCTTCACCAGCCCCTCCACTGCTCACAAGCGTCCAGTAAGACCTTATGTATCGCCGGCCTCATGATCCTCACGAGCGGATAATCACCCTTCCTCGTCCTCGCCAAATGCGGCCTCCCAAAACTTGTACCCGTCATCGGCATAAGCTCCAATGCGCTGAGAAGTGAAGCCGGAGGATCGGATCGACTCGTATACCCCAACGACCTTGTCGAGTGCACGGAGAGCGTTGGGAGCGAGAGTGATGGATCCGCCTGATCACCGCGGACCGGGTGGATCTCGAAGATGGTGGATCGGATGTGATGATGAGCTAGGGCTCGGGCGAGGCGGTTCCGGCGAGACCACCGCCGATGATGAGGATGTGTTTGGGGCCCTTGCTTTGGAGAAGCGATTGTACGAGCGCTTAACCAGTAGACGACTCGTAGATCGGTGTGATGCGAAACTCACCATCGCTTGGGGAAAGAAGGAAAGCTGAAGGATATAGTGTGGAATGGTGATTGCGCAGACTGCAGAGATCTCACCGGCTAGAATCTCGTTCTCCAATAAAGTCGGAGCCTGCCGAATCATTTCATTTCCTGGCAGATCCTTGGAGACTAGCGGTGTCGAGCCGCGCAGACCATCAGGAAGAACAGAGCTGACCCGATAGGAGCTTGCCTAGTATCCCTGGACTCCACTTGTCACATCGAGAAGGGCCAGAAGGGGTCGGGGGGAGGGGGGAAAAGTTGGGTCATGGTGTCGACCTCAACTGTCAAGGATTGACACGGGTGGTCTCTGGCTTGCCGACTCGTTATTGGAGCTCTGAAGCAATGCGGTAGGGCCCTGGAGTGAGCACAAGGACTGGAGATAATGTGTAATAGCAACAACAGGTATACATATAACCCAGAGCTGAAGAAGAACCCGACAAAGCGGCAGACGGGCTGCTCGCATCGCTTTCTGCTCCTTCTCACGGCGGTTACAATCTTCAGAGCTTTCACCCATGTGATCCTTGAACGAGTCCAGTCTGCTCGAGGGAGATGATGAGCTGGTAGGCCTAGAATTCGCACATGCCCATGCGACCGATCCACTAGCGTATTTCCCACGTGAAGGCCGCCGGCTAGGCGCAGTCCAGAGGCATCTCATCTCCCCTTGTCTCCTTTGATTCTGCCTTTCTTGCTCGTCTTCATCGGGGTTCAGGTCTTGGGTTCTATGTCGTTCTCGTCTCGTTGGGTGTCGAATCCTGGGATCGTGCTCCGCTCTGCATCTAATTAGCCGTCATCGATGTTGCTCCTGCTTGATATCAGGTAACGGGGCAGCGGCGTGTCGGGAGAGGATCACGTCGACATTCCAGTCGAATTCCCAAGGATCGAGACTGTTTTCCCGGGACCCGGCCCCCCTCTTCCTGTCTGTAAGTTTCGATCCTTTTCGCCGCTCGCTCTACGCTCGATTCTTCAACCATTCCATCGTCCTCTCTTCCATCAAAATTCCATGACGTTTGCGCTGACGAAAATCAGACCGGTTTGATCTGGCACTTCTGGCCTTGCAGAGCAGTACGATGTCGCTTCCAGACTATTTCCGAGGTGACCAGGGATCTACCGGTATGATGGGTCTTCTCAATGGGTCAGAACGGGGACGATCTCCAGGTGTAAGTGCTCCTCATACCATACCTCACAAATCCTCGCCACACGCGTTACGCAGCTGACTTGGGTCGAAATGACAGCCACAAGGATCCGGACCATACCATAGCACTGCCATGTCCGCCCGCGGATCACATTCCCCTTCACGTCCTCCTACCTCTGCACAGATTGACGCCGTCATCGCAGCAGCGATGGCAAATGCTCCTCCGGCTCCTCAAGCGCCACCTCCTGATTTTGGATCAGAGCGTACGCTTGTTTCCTCTATACAACGGTCCTTACTGATCATTAATAGTGGTGATGCCACGATCTACCACGCCACTTATGACCAATCTCCTGCCTTCGGCAGTCGGGATGGACGGACGGGTCAATCTTTTCGTGGGGAACGTGAGCAGTTCAGCTTCCCTCTAGCTTAGTGCTGACTGAGACATCTTCTGTAGCTACCCTATCGAGTACGATGGCAGGACCTGAAGGATCTCTTCCGGAAGGCGGGGACGGTACTGAGAGCGGACGTCAGCTTGGGGCCAGATAATCGGAGTCGTGGCTATGGGACGGTTTTGATGGGCAGTAGAGAAGACGCTGCGAGGGCGATAGGTGAGTTCAGACCTTTCAGCGCGAGATCCACGGGGAGCTCTGATGGAATTGCTGACCTCATGGTCGTCAGACCGCTTCAATGGCTATACTTGGCAGACCAGAACGCTGGAGGTCCGCCCAGACCGCTTGCCGCCGGAGTACGAACCTCAACCCCATGCGAACCATCATGTAGCTCCCCCTCGTCCACCTCTCTACACATATCACAACATGTCGGGCGGGGGAAGTTCGGCTTTCAGTCTCCCTGGGCATCTGACGCCTTCCAATGGCCCCGCCTGGCTGCCCGGCCAGATGCCGTCACAGCGTCCGCCGATGAATTTCCCGCCTGGAGCTCCGGGTTCGCAGCAAATGTCGAGCGTTAACTCCTTGCCTGGCGTGGGTCTCTCGCCTCACCCGCCTTTGATGGCGCTCGAGGGAACATCCCCCATCCCATCTAGCCAATCACCCATATCGCTTCACGGAAACGCTGATATCCCGTTGCCATTGAGCGGACAAAACATTGGCAATCACGTCTATCAACATCTCGGGGCATCGCCTCTGGCCGGCTCGCTGACAGCCGGAACAGTCCCCGCTCCGCTGAACAGCTTCAGTACTTCGTCTAGGCGAGAGTCGATAACGCCATTCGCCCATTCCGTGACGTCCGATGCGAATGGTAGTCTGCCTCGAGGTAGCGTTTCACCAAACGGCGATGTGGGTCTGTCCACGTCTAGACCGACTTCCAGTACCGGTAGGCTTCCGAGATCACATTCGCCTGCCAATGGTACATCGGACTTTGAACATCAAGCCCCACCCCGCGTCGGCCCGCCAGGTCACCTCGCATCGCTATTTGGGAGTGTGGAATCCGCCATCTCGCCGACCGAGAGTGGATTGCATCCGTCTCAGAGCGCACCAAACAATCATCCGGGTCCAAGCTTTTCGATTGGAGCACAACAAGCGCTGCCGGTCCCGATGGAGGGATTGGCGCACCAAGCTTCTGGTCTGGGACCTCCAACCACCTTGCATGATCGAGTGGTGTTTGTGTCGAATGTAAGATTAAAGCTTTTCGACCAAGATGGTGCTGATGGCGTGAGCAGCTGCCCTTGACGATGCAATGGCAAGAGCTGAAGGACTTCTTGCGTCCGGCTGGAATCATCATACGCGCAGAGTGAGCTAAAAATCGAGCCCAAATTGGCGGCACTGATCCTGCGTAGCGTCGCAACCGATCTCGATGGACGACCGAGAGGTTTCGGTACAGCGCTGTTTGCGACCGAGTCCGATGCAGCGAAAGCGGTTGCAATGTACAACGAGTAGATACTCTCCCGGAGAATCCCTGACGATCCGCTTATCCTTTTTCAGTCGAAATCTCGGCGGGCGAAAGGTCCGAGTCCACCTTGAGCGAGACAGCCATCATGATCTTCATCCGAGGCGACCTTCGGATCAATTCAGTGCTGGAGTTCGAGCATCACCACCCGCCCCAGCGAACGGCTTCTGGCAGACGCCGTATCCACAACACAATGGAGGTCCACCACATCTATCCATGGCTGCGTACCCCCAAGAAACCCAAACTGGCGATTCTCCCTCACCATCTGCCGCTAGGCTACCGTGGGCGCTCAACACATCGCTCAACGGTATTCAAACTACGCCCGCCCGAGGACCACTTGGAAACGGTGGAGGTGAAGGATCGCCGCACATCTCCTTCCGGCAAATGCACCATCCTGGACCGATCTCCATGCCACCCTTCCCTTCAATGGAGAACGGCAACCCTCTATCGCCACTTCAGACGCGCGGCTTCCCGCCAATGACGCCGTCCATGCCCGGATTTGTCTTCAATGCATACCCCGAGACACCACCGATCCATGCACACTTCCTCTCACCCGGTCTTGGACCCTTCTCCCCTGGCATACCTGTAACGAGCCCTACAGCCTATTCTTATAATTCTTTCCTCAACCTAGCGCCAGGCGGACCTGTCAATCGCTTTCCCCAAGGCGGTTCAGCGCAACTCGATACGCCAACGACGCAGTCTTTCCCGAGTAATCTGATACATGGGGATGCTGGCGCACCGGGTCCGGCAAACATCTCCCAGGCTTTGGCCGGAGTAGGCAATGACTACTTCCCATCTCAGCCGCTGGGTCCCGCTCCGAATCCTCCATCTCCATCGCCTCGAGTGCCTAATCGACCAAAGGCGACCGCATCCCCGCTGAATGCAGGAGATCACCTTGTCGAGACCCCGTGGGGCGAGGGGCACAGTGACTTGAGCCTTCTCACTGCCAGTATGTCGCTTAATGGCGCGAGAGATGTCAACCGGCCAGCACCGACATCTTTGGGTCAGTCGCAGAGATCGGCCAGTGGGCTCAATCTCGCCGATCTAGTGAAAGGGGAGGCGCACGCTAATCGAGCGAGTCTGGACGGGCCGAGACCGACGCTTGATGCGGGATGGCGGGTGAGAGACGGGCGAGCTTTGGCGATATCGGGAGTCGGGAAGCGAAATAGACGACGAAAATAACGAATGTCTTGGGTTTGTGTGCATAGTCTTGGGAACGGAAGGTAGAAGAACACGGTGATGTCTTTCTGGGATACATGCATCGCATTGCTTCGAATACGGGGCCTTGGACATCTCACGGAATCTGAAGGAGTGTAAAGCTGGAGGGAACTATGGCTTCGTAGGCCATGGAAGTAATACCGCGCCTATTATGCAGAGGAGTCGATTCCTCCGTGTATTTGACTATCACACTCCCACATCTCCCCTCAACTTCCTCACATTTATTGCATAGCTCGAGCTATCTCAACCGTCTCCTCATGCTCTCGTCAAATCCCCGATAGCGAAAGCTATAACCCGACCGGCATGACCCCGTCGGCTCCCCAATCCCAAGCCTCCGGCTCCCATCCCAGACCCGCGAATCCCCAACTCGGTCCCGAACCATGGTTCACGTACCCCACTCCGACACCGGAGCAGATTGAAGATGAGCTACCACCGTATTTCGAGGAGGAGAATGTCAATCTTGGAGTGATGTTGGGCAGGCTGGCGAGGAAGGGGTATGGCGATATGAGGGTCTTGGTCGAGCAGACGTGAGATTCTTCACACTTCGCCTGAGCTCGAGATGGAAGGCAGTCAGAGCTTCGAGGAATAAATCGATGTGGAAGAAAGGTGTGTTGATGATGGACAGTCTTCCGCCGTTGTATGCCCGACAGAAACCTCGTCATATAATCGAATACGCCAAGACGACCCGTCAAGCCGTACTGAAATACCTCGCGATCCTCCGCTGGAAGAGCTCCGTCGATATCCCCTCCTCTTCCTCCTCCACCCAAGCCCTCACCCATCCGTTCCCGGCCGCCGAGTCATTCCCGACACCACATAGCAATGGGGAGTCGAATAGTCCGGGCGCGTTCGTCGGGAAGGGAAAGGGCCGGGCGATGGATGAGCCGGTTCCGGTGGTGAGGGGGAAAGTGACGGATGCGAAGAGGATTACGCATTTCATGGAGCATCAGAATCGGCAGCATGAGGATGCGGTTGCGCATGTCAGGCATGCGGCTGACATGATTGAGTCGTTACGGTGGGTTCGGATCCATAGTTTCCGGGATGATGACTGACGAGAAGAGCAGGGAGAGGAATCCGGATCTGCTCACAGCATTATCCCTCCTCACTCTCGGGACCTACAACCGCCTGCCCACATCTCTGACCGAATCATTCCTCTCACGCACGCCATTGACGAACGGCGGTATCCTCGCAACACTGCGTCGACTCGACCAGCACATCCTCTACCGCCTGCGATGTGTCGATTACCTCCCTCCAGAATTCGCCATTGAGGGCATACGCAACGGGCGGGTGTATCTACGTAGTGGAGGGTTCCAAGGGTGGAAAGCACAGATGACGGTTGTAGGCTTCGATGAGGATGCGCGATGGTGGTTGACGGGAGTGGAATGGGTATGGAGGATTCAGGAGACAGGGGTGGGTGGTCCGGGTGGGCAGGGGCTCGGACGGTTGTTTGGGGGAGAGGAGAGGCAGCAGATCTTGGATTTGGCGAATGGGGAGGTTCTGCCTAGGCGGCAGGTGGAATCTTCAGGCCAAAGAGCTGTGTCGAAGGTCGCTGGGAAGGCGGCGGAGCAATCGCATCACTTGGTCAATGGCGCTGGGATACCGGTGGAGAAGGTCGGCTCGGCTGAAGTAGCTACTGAAGAGGAGAGGAAGAAGGTCGATGCGCCTTTGGTGCGAATTTACAACTTCTTGCGTACGTGAACGGGACGTGCTGTCGATGACTGACGCTGTGGTAGAACACCTATCTCTGTCTTACCAACTTGAAGTTCTGTACAATCAGGCAATCGCGCTCAGCCAAGGCAAATGGCGGGGACAATTGCTCATCGAGATGGATCGGGCGAAGAAGGTACTGCAGGTCAAATACTGGATGTGAGTGGCACATGACTGCGAGAAATGAGAGCTGATGGACATCCAGACGACCTCGTCCGGCGCAAGTCCTGCACCAGCCACAAGCAGCAGTCGGGAAGCGACAGGCTCAACAGTCATCGTTAGGTGCAGCTCGAAAACCAATTGTTGGCGGGACTATTAGCATATTCCTTGCGGAGAAGTCTTCGTCGGACGGTGGAGGAGTGGAAGACGTGCTGCGGGAGATTATTTCCAGCGTTCTTATGCCTAGCGAGCGAGTGGTGAGGCTGGATTTGAGCACCAGATGGGAGATTGGCGCGGCCGGGATCGGAGGCGGGCTGAAAGTCGGGGATGCTATCGACAGCGTCCTCCTACCCCTGGTGTGCCTTACTCGTTCCTTATGACATGGCACTGACAGGAGCGGCAGGATCCTAACTCTCTGAGTCTCGAGGGAATGCTCGTCACAGCTACAAATGCCCATGCATCGCACTCGACCCGAGCGCGGACCGCATCCCTCGTAGGTGCTCCTCGTGTCGCCCTCTTCGCTTTCAATCCTCCGAACCTCGTCGAGGCCGATACCATCTCAACACGAACTCTCGCACTGCGGATACCACTACCCTCGCATCATCTGCTTGTCGGCGTCTCCTCTCTCACGGGGCTGATCGAGATCGAGGATGACGGGTCGCCGGAAAGAGCCGCGCGGGCGAAGCTGGCGACGACTGCTGTCAATGAGCAGAAATCGCGGTTGGTGGACGATGTGGGCAAGCTGATAACGGCTGTACGTTCAGGCTTCTGGAAGTCTTTGGCATGCTAAAATTAATAGGTGATCACCGAAAATCTTGAGGGGCAGATGAGGCAACTCGGATGGACGCCTGCGAGACGGCTCAATCTTCGATCTCGAGGTTGGTCCTGGTTTTGACAGAGGATCTGCTTTATACTGACTAGGTGACACACAGATCTCGCCAGACACGACCTTCATCCCGCTTCTACAGTCTTCGTCCCCCTTCCTACTTCATTGCTTCACTACTTTGTGGCTAAGATCTACGCGCGAGGAATCGGTTTCGAATTGCTTAAGCTTGCGCGGATACCGGCGGAAAGTGGGGTCGGTATCAAGCTGGTGGTAGGGGACAGGAGTCCGCTGGATCTGGAGAGGTTGAGGGTGAGGCGTGGGAAGCGAGAGCAGAAGGCCAAGGAGCCCGTCACATTGGATCTTGGGGCCGATCAAATGCACGGCTCGTCTAGGTGCGTTATTTTTCGACCGTGTAGTATCGTCGTACTGGCTGACATTCTCCTAGCTTTGAGATTGACACCCGGGATCTCAAAGACTTGTTCATATTCTGCAAGTGCGCCTCTGGTCTTCCCCCACTGCTTCGATGCTTACCCATCGTACCAGCGCTCTCGTCGCCCAGACCATCGTCGAACAGCAGCTCAAAGACCGCGCGATCCCATACACCCTACAATACCCTCCAACCTCCGGTCCAGGTGCACCGCTCAGCGAGTCAGCGGTGGCAGGCATGGTCCCGACCCTGTGTGTCCAAGCTCGAGATCTACTCAAGGATACGAGAGCGGCGGACGTGGCTATGCCGAGGGTGTATATGCAGATATGGGATTGGTGGAAGGCTGGAAAGTGCCAAGTGAGCTCCTTTGGGCCTCTCGAGTCGGTCAGCCGCTGTATTGGCCGATCCGTTTCAGACTGGACTATGAGCTTACGGATCTCCAGGTCGTGACGTTGGTGCAGCTCCGACACAAGCCGACCCTTGCCTCGACTGGCACATCGCCAGCATCGGCGACTGGGCCGCCCAGCTCAGCCGCTCGAGCTGAGGGTATAACCTTCGACCAAGCCTCCTCGATTGTCCGTTTCCAAGCTGGTGACATTTCACGCTGCGTCCCTTCTTTCCTCGAGCAATGGGAGCGTCTCAGCAAGGTCGTGGTCGTTGCAGGCGAAGGTGTGTCCTCTTCTCTCCTTCCTGGGATCATGCTGAGACTTCCTAGTCAATCGACTCAACAAGACCGACGCTTTCCGGGACATCAAGGTGCTCTCCTTCGACCTTCGTACGGCTACTTTCTCTTATTCCCCTGGATACGTTGCGTCCATCACGTACACGCCAGAAGTGGATTCGTATGAGGTGTCATTCTCTTGTGACGAAGAGGGGAAGGCGAATCCGCATGATTTCTTGGCGGCACTATCATCCCATCGGCTCAACGAGCTTGCTGCAGATAGGGGTACCGGAAGAAGCAGAGGTACGGTTGGGGTCAAGTTCATCGGGGTGCGTAGCCCCCAGTCTGTTTCACCAATTGAGCTTAGGGCGGAGCAGCTATTGCGAAATACTCTACCAGTCCTGCTCGAAGTCGAGGCGATCCGTGCTGCTGCAACGAGCGACTTTCCGAAGCTTGTCGTCAGGTCAGTCTCGCAGTACCGGTTGGTGTGGGATGTGCAGAGCAAACATCGGTCAGTCCTCCCGTGTGATCATTATCGGCCAAAGCTGAATTCATCCCAGATACGCAGTAGACTTGGATGTTCTACCGTCCGACCAATATTTGCTTTATGATGCCTCGCGCCCACGTCCTGATGGGACTATCGACCTATCCTGCGGCCGAGTGACGCGTCTGGATAGCTTCCCCGCATCGCTTCAGGTGGCGTATCAGGCGGTACGGTTGAATCAATCTGGGCTGTGCAAGAATGGATTACCACCGGTGATGAAGCTCGATGGCGGGACGAGCTTGGTGTGCAGCGTGGGCGTGATTGGGGAGGTGGTGAGATGTCTGGTGGGCGAGATTG
>JAABUL010002071.1_pt1 | contig 34872 bp, 40 predicted proteins | sample 5559151 | NCBI WGS metagenome assembly JAABUL01 (sample SAMN10711876, study PRJNA513368) | rock metagenome | isolation source: Antarctica rocks | place: Antarctica: Victoria Land, Pudding Butte sud | reverse complement strand
TCTAAATCACAAATCCAGCTTCCTAAGGTCGAGCTTCCGCCGTTTTCGCATCATATGCATCAAACCACGGTCCACTCGACGAATTCAAATCGGGAGATCCCACATTCCTCCTTTCTGCGATCGTCTGTGGCCTCCGGAGACCTTCCGGTTCCTTCTTCGGCGAAAGAGCTTTGGTCTGCTCTTGCTCCAACGACCAATTTTGGTTGTTCGGGTGTACAACCACCACTCCCTTGCCTAGCCTTCCAGCATGTCCACGAGTAGGCGATGATTGAGGGGTTGTACTGGCTGTTGATGGCCTGGTCGCCAGTGACGGAGGTGGGGGAGGTGGGGGAGGCGGTATATGTGGTTCTTGGTCGGATTGTGGTGAGCTTGCTTGATCCGGCGATGAGGGGCTGCGACGCAGAGTAGGAGTTTGGAGCTGTGAAATAGGCTGGGTATTCTCCGCTGGGACTAGCTGCCCTTGTGCGGGCGGCGATATAGAAGACACCAGCGCACTCGGCTCGTTTGAGCTTGTAGTAGGGAAAAGGTGATTGTCCTTCTTGAATGATGGTACCCGCGAGCCTACGGCGGTCGTCTCTGTAGATCCTTCTCTGGCGTATTCCTCAGCACCGTATTCAGGGTCTACCGGCTCGGCCGGTAATTCAGCTGGGATTACAGCCAGTTCTGCCGGGCCTCTCGAAGGCAACAATGGTTTAGGATCCAGCTCTGCTGGCCCCTTCAAACCCTCGCCCTCAGGATCTAGCTCTGCTGGGAATAGTTTCGAGTTCAAAGCATTGTCTGGTAGCTGTGACGGTAGCTCGGGTATATCATCCTCCTTTTCTGTAGCACTGCGCGCTCTTCTTCGTCGGCGACACAAGTAGAAAGCAAAAGCGAGAATTGCACCAATACCCACGGTAAGTCCTACTGCGAAGCCAACCCGTCCTCCTTTGTATGAACGGCCCGGACTTGCGACTGCTGGAGTTGCTGATGGGCTTGGACTGGTTCCGGACGTAGTTGTAAAGGATGAGGTCGACGAAGGCGCCGAAGGCGCCGAGGTGCTTGCAGTCGTAGCGGACACCGCATCGGCAGAAGAGACTGCAGGGTCAATGGTCAAGAAAGTCTTCGGGTCTTGGCAGCACTTCCCTGAGTTTTGGCTGTCGCAACAGAACTGGGTCGTCGTTGAATTACAAGGTAGTACTTCCGGAAAGGCCTCTAGAGCAATGTTTAGTCAGTGCTACAAGGACTCCAACAGTCTGAGCAAAACAAGCTACCTGTGATACAGAAACTCGGGCAAACAAGATCGTTGAAGCTCTTGTCAGTACAACCGCCACGGTTGAAATTGCCGCTGAGTGCATTGAGGCAGAGGCCATTGGACATGCATTGGTTATAGACTGGGCAACAAAGGCTGATGCTTGACGCATTGTTGCATATTCCGAAACCGATGAGAAGGCCACCGCTTGGGTCGTAGCAACGTTGAGAGGCTACTAAGGTCGGTGAAAGAAGTAAATATGCGAAGACCAGGGTGAATACCCTATGGGCAAATCCTAGGTCGGTAACGGCCATCGCATATACGATGCGAAGATGTTTACACGGGGCTCGTCGTGAGCATGCGGGCTCAATACTGCGCGTAAGAGTAAACGTAGATGCGAAATGGTTTTGGACGAGGAGACCGAAGCCAAAACCTACCGATGCCTGGAGGGAAGGTAACTATGACAGGTCGTGCATTCACTCGCGAACAATTGCTATTGACATTGCTCGGTGTTATAGAAATGGCAAGACGTCACAAGAGGACGATGAGAAAAGTGGTGTCGAAAGTTTCGTTGGTGAGCTGCTATTCGAGTCTGCTCCTTTATGGCATTCAGGTTGTAGTTGCTTGCATCAGCTGTTCTGAAGTCTATGGTCCATGCCTTTAGCAGACTTTAACCGACTAGTGATTGAAATTGGGCTATGCTACCGTCATGTCATTCACAGCGGACACGGCGGCTCCATTGAGTAGATTTAGTTATGACCTATCAAAGGCAGCACAACCGCGTGAGACCTGATCAGTTGATATGGTGTCGTGTTCAGATATGAAAGATCGCTGAGATGGACAGTGTGATTAAGTTGTAAGGATGGGAACAGGGCTTGGTAAACAAATCAGTCGAGCATAAATATATCATTACGCTCCCCTTGTCGACCAGTTACTGGGTACAAAATGATTATCTTACTCTCATGGTTCAGCATTAATAAAGCTGAGAACTTTTTTCGAAGCAAGGAAAGAGCAAGCAGGTGACGGTTAATACTACCTCTTTGTCCAAAGCTCATAGCTTGTCCTGGCAACTCTGTTAATCGTGCCTTTCGCCATACCCTGTCACTTGCGCTTCCCAGGTGCTGACTTGCCATTACTGGCCATGGTCTTGTACCTATGCACCTTTTTGTATCTGCTCTTCCGTTTGGTTGTCGCTTTTTCAGCACTCTCGATGTGTCCTCTAAGCCTTCTATACTTCTAGCGTCTACTGCAAATCTATGGAAGACCTACCTAAGTAGTGTCAACCCCTAGTATCCAGATGTTCAACCGTTTCTGATAGCTTGGAGGTGAATCTGCATCGAAGAAGCCTCCAAGCAATGAGAGCAAGAGATGTTTACACAACATTATCGCTTGGACATCTATCTGATCAAAGAAGGGATCTGGACTTAATAGTATATAATGCGTGGATCAGTGTAATAGAATGTTTGATCATGCGGCATGCGTGGACTCGTTTTCTTCGAATCACTTAGGGGGCAAGGTCCGCCACCTATGACATACCGCTCAACTCGATATCTTAAACAATTAGGACCAAAAGGCTTAGGCTCCTTCAGACGTATCCCTAGAGCGTTATTGATTTTGGAGAGGGAGTACCATTCCTCACCCCATGCACTCCTCAGCGCTCCCTCTAGGCGTATGTGGTCGAGAGTCAAAGAAGATTGTAAGAATTGTATAATTGAAATCCACGAGGTTGGGTTTTTTAAATCTTCGCTCCTGGTGATATGGATGACCGCAGCTCCAAAGACCGAAGACAATCCGCATGTGAGTTAAGGAATTTTCTCAAAGCACTTTCAGGAGTGTAAACGTTACTGATCTTCAAAGTGTGAAGTGCAGGCCAAAATCTGCAACATTCGGAACGAAGCCAGTATGGATAATGGGATCGAGGGAAGTGTTCCAGAGACGTACGTCAAGAGTGTTAAACTGATCTCAATTTTGAAAACAGTTTGAAAGCCTTGAAGAGCACTTTTCGATCCATTCCGTGCGTACGGACATGTTTCTGACCTATAACATAACGACGATACCTTCGATAGTAGTCGCTCAATTCGCCGGAAGTGAATTCTTTTGCGAACCGATCTGGAGGCTGGTATGCAAAGTAAGGGCAGCCTCCCATTTTGTTTAACCACGTCTCATACTTGTCATATCTTTCGGGCAGCCACCTACCACTATATAACAGCGCTCGAGGATATTGACTCAATGGTGACGAGAAACACACTTGAGCTTTCTGAAACTGTCAGAATTAGGCGTAAGGAACAGGGTGCTGAATAGAGGTTCTTCTGCAGCGAGAGAAAACCATCTGCAAACAGAGCGTACGCTCTTCAGGTCCGATCGGTAGAGGTCCGCAGTGAGAGTAACTCTGTGGACAGAGTATGCATGGTATCAATTTACAGAAGATTCGTTGGAAAGTCCCCTTGTGAGTGTGTCGTCTGCCAGCCTATCATGCCTGAGAGTGTAGTGTGATAAATCGCGCGAACGTGCCTCAGCTCCGCACGATTTATTGAACCACTGAATTGGTCCAACAGCTAGCCGCAAAGTCCACCTGCCGGCTTTCCATAGCCCCAGCACAAGATGTTCGATCTTCCAAACGCAAAGCGGTACGACTTTCTCCACTGCCCCTCCAACTAGAAGCTTATCCACCCCCCAGTGTCCGGCGCACCGAAATCAACCCACGCTCCCCATCCACCGAACCCTCCGACCCAGACGCCGACCTCAAAGCACGCTTCCACGACCAACTTAGCAACCTCTACAGAACCGAGACCGAAGCGGAGCTCTCGACCGCCGAACCCCACGCAGACGACGCTGTCACTCCCATCAACAACGCCCCAGATGCATCAGACGACGCCTACGAATTCCGCCTCTTCTCAGCCCCATCCGCCAAACCCTCAGCTCCGCACCCCCCTCCCTCCCTCCCCCAAAGAATCATCCTCCGATCCCCCACCCCACCAACCAGCGATCCCGGCTTCCTAACCCCGCGCAGGCCATCGCAGTACTACTTCACCGGCGCGCCTCCCCCCCCAAAACTAGCGCAATACCGCCTCGCAGCCATCACCGGGGAAGAAATCCTCGCGGGGCTGAACATTCCCTGGGTACGGCCCCTGAACAAAAACCCCCCTCACAATTACCCCCCACCAACTTACCCTCGAAAACAGCGCGGTTCGGAGCTACCATGGCGGGTTACAATCCTCACATCCCCACCTCAGCGAAAACCCTTGGAAGCGACACCGCCCGCGGACACTGTCACCGGGAAGCGGAAAAGAAGCGGGAAGAAGCGGAGGATAGCGATGCGGAAAAGGGTTGTGGCGAGATTAGCGAAAGAGTCGGCGAAGAGGCAGAGCCGGGCGGAGAAGGAGGCTGCGGCGAGGGAGAAGCGGACGAGGCGGAATAGGGAGAAGAAGGTCAAGAGGAAGGGGAAGGAGAAGGCGAAGAAAGCGGAGGCGATTGTTGAGGATGATTGAAATTGCGGCTGGATTTCGTCGTGTTGTTGCAATCGTGGCTCTACTTTACATGAGGTTTTATGATGCGACAAATCCCTCCGGTATCTGGAGATTCATCGACCCATGCAACTGGACGACTCATAAACTTCACAGAACGAATCCTTTATTGAAAAGACCATTACATTCTACCAACCAGTCCTTCCTTCACCCACAGAACTCCCTTCTAACCCTCACCCCTCACCCCTCACCTCAACGGACTCTCAAAACCCTCACTCTCTCTCTCCCTCCCCACCCCCACCCTCCTCCCCACCGGCGTCCCCGCCCCACTATCAGCCCCCCGCATCGGCGGCGGCGTATCCCTCCCCCCACCACTGACATCCGTGCCCCTCCCCTCTCTCCCCCTCCCACCTGCCACTTCCCCCGGCGGCCTGAAATTCAACCTCCGTCCCTCCTTGTAGATATCTTCCAGAATCTGCTCCACTACGCCTGCATCCTTGAACTCCTCATACTTCCTCCATAGCCTGAGTGCGGTGCGCGCGTCTTCGATGCTATCGTGGCCTTCGGGCTGCTGCTGGATTTCTTCTTTGAGGAGATACCATGCGAGGAAGGCGAGCGAGAATCTACGTTTTCGAGAGGCGATAAAGAACAAGTCTGCGGTGTCGATGATCTGGGATTTGGGGATGTGGATGTTGGCAACGCGCAGATCCTTGGGTAGTCCATGGCCAACAAATACGCAACCGAGGTTGAGAAGGAGCCAGAGCTTTTTGTAGGCAACCTTTAAAGGGACCAGCGGGTGGCGGGAAGTCCTAGGGTCGAGATCACCTTCTCTTAAGCCGGAGTACTGGGTGTTGTAATCCACAATCGGCTCATAGATCGGTATATAGTCGTTGATGAACGGAATGCCTTCGTTGGGACCATTGTTTCCTCTCAGTACAGATATTCGAGCCAGGCCCATCCGGGTCGGCCGGATGACCTCGCGATCGCCATCGGCTTTGATCTCAATCTCCTCTTGTTTGAGGTTAACGAACTCTCCGTCTATAGCAACGCATGAGCCAGCTTGTGGCTCTTCGATCTCCGGGTTCAGTACCACGTTACGCGGGTCATAGACAGAGCTGCCGCAGAATTAGCACAGGGGTAAACGGAGATAATAATAGCGCCATACATACTTCATAGACCAGGTGTCATAGAGACAGGAAGTATCGAGAAGCTCTTTCCAGCTTTCATCCATCGCATGTCTTGCAGCCTTGATCTGATAGGTGAGGATGACCGGGTTTTTCCAAGTAGGAAAGAAGTAAAGTGGACGATCAGCATCGTTAATCTTTCTGACTAGGAAATCATTCATTAGATGCCACTGACTCTGCTCTTGAGGGTCCTGTTCGGATATGGTAACTGCGAAAACATATCAATAACAGTAAAACCACGGATCATAGAGCGAGTACCGACCATTCACAAGGGAGACAAGGTGTGACTTCTGGTTCTCTTTGCTGTTAATTTCTGCCACTACCCCTACAAGCTCGTAGATGGTAATGGCATAATTATGCCGAGTCCTTTGTAGATTGCGGAGGTTTTCACCTTCGAAGCAGCTCACCTTCCCGCCTTCAATGATGATTCCTATCCGCTCTGGAAGCCAGCCAGGAATAGCCCAGAGTTGCTTACTATCCGGGCTTTTATCCAAACAAGCGTTGAGCATCAAAACAGGCGCAATATTATGCACTGTCGTTCGAGTAGCCAGTTCCTGATAGCGCCGGCATTTGTTGCACCAGGCACGGATCTGTGTTGCGTGTTCGAGACTTCTCTTGAGGACCTCGGAAAAGGTAGGTATCGCGTTACGGATTCTCGAGTTTTGGCTCTTCTATTTTGTTAATCCCCGTTCAGATCGGAGAAGGGGAGGCCTACAAAGTTGGGATAATTTAGGTCAGTGAGATATGTTGGACTTGTGCGCATGGTCTCGCTGTAGCAATGCAAACATCGGAGAGTGGACATGGCGTTGGTCACCAAAATCTGATGTGACTTCTTAGACAACAGCGAGAATAGTGGAGAAGATGCAGTTACCTGATCTAGTCTGGTATCATCTGGGTATATTCTCGTTGAGTCGGATGACATTTGTTTAAGTACGAAGCGATTGGCGGCTTGCACCCTGTAATCCAGATTATTTTGTGGCATTCTTTCCTCAAGGATCTGTAAACCAGCCGCTAATATTCTGTTAATGGAAAAGAGGTGTTTTGATACCCTAAACATACGCACCATCTGGGAGACTGCCAAGAGTCTTGTAAAGGTTGGTTGCTTGGCAGCTTTGGCCAGCAGCCTTCTCCAGCATGTCAAATAGAAAACCCATTTCGCAAAGAAGGCACATATCAGACAGACATCCGCTTGCAACATGATGCATGGCGAGGTTACGAATCAGCGGTGTGAATTTGAGTACTTGAAGCAAAGGATTTAGGTAGGAATTAGTGATGTGCGTCTCCAATCCGGAATACTGCGTCTTGTTGTAATAGCTAGCTCGAATGTATTACTTATATGATCGGAGGGAGAGGAAGTCATCGGAGCTTACTGAAAGTCGAAGTCTTGCACCCCAAATTTGCTGTACTTAATTTCAACATTTCTGTACTCAATTGGAACGTCTGCGTTCGTACTACCAGCCAAAGTAGCATTGGCAAAAGCTTCTACAGCATCACTGATTCGTCGTCCAGTGCTCTTTCCGTTGGTCTGATCACTCACTTTTTCACGGCTTCTCTCACTCAAGAATTTTGGTGCTACAACCGCTTTTATGTTAGCCTCCAAGACTTTGGTTCTATCAACTTGATTTCTTAAGGCTTTTCGCGGATTGGGTGCACGATAGCCAATGCTGGCCGGAGCCATGCTTTTCAGGATATCTTGATCGAGCTTGGAAGTCATGTGACCCACTTCAAAGACGTGGTCGCTAGGCCACGCTGATAATAGTTTTTCATGGTAATAGGGCATCCCAATTGTACTGAAAGGACTGGATTTTAACCTAAAATTAGCCTAATCCTACCAAAGATACAGTACAATGACCTACAGATCCGAATCAAGACCCATTGGGGGCATAGGAGAGATCTCATCGGCGAATTCGGTTGGATTCGGATGCTCAGCAAATCTCAGTTTTTCACGTGAGCCACCCCATAAACGTATCGTATTGTCTTGGTCTAGCATAGCCCATGCGGATCCCGAAGGTGCCAACGTCAAAGTTCTTATGCAAGCTACATCTGCTTGATGAAGGTTGACGGTGTCTGGATTCATTAGATCAACAACCTGTAGTCGCCCAGTCTGTGTTGCTATTATGGCAGTAGTTGAAAGCTTCGGAACAATCCTTACAAAAGCTGCACCCCCTGGAAAATTAACTGGCGATAGCTGCTGTAGCTTTTGAAGATCATACACCTTTGCGAAATGTTCCAACATTTGCGGACCATATAGACGAGGCGCTTTGCCACAGGTCACAAGGTAGTTGTTGTGTGCATCCATATCATGGACTTCGGTAGGATGCGCCTGCCAGATCTTGATCACCTCGAATGTCTCTGGATTGAGGAAGTGTACAGCACCTATACTAGTTGCTGCACAGATGTAGCGGCAGAACTTCATGATGGTATACTCGTTTTCTGTAGCAATCTAGGAAAGCAAGAGTCAGTGCGGGACCAGTAGGAGAAACTTGCTCCAGTACCTCCTGAACAACACAGCCTCTCTCCACATCGATCTTGAACATGGTTTTCTGGCATCCTGCCACAAGAATATCTGATGCATCTTTACTCACAAAGCTCATGCACCGCAAGTCTTTCATGGATTCGTCTCTTATTGCGTAGCATCAGCATCGCAGGCAAATCATGGTTCGGAGGCTTACGAGATGTGCCATTGAGTCAGACCTCTCCTCGATGTCAAGTGCACGCTTCTCGATGCTAGTGATACAACACCTCGCTCGTGGAATAACAAACTGGCGATACGCCCTTCATGGGATGGATGTGCCCGAAGCGAGGTATATCTTTGTAGACCTGCGCCGTAATACGAAGTTATCCGGCCCTATCCGCGAATTCAACTGAAAGTCCCACTGATTCCACATATAATCACTTACGCTTTCGTTACCGACCCATAGCAACTCCTGCTGCGTATCGAATGCGAAAGCGGGGGCAGGTTGTTTTGGATCGTAAAGCGCTCCTCCTTCGGGCGGAGGAAGTTGGAGTTGCTGGACCTGAGAGAAGTGAGTTCCATGGCGATAAACGTCTTTTGTTGAATCGACGTAGAAGCCACCAGGTATTTTCGAAGAATAGCGCCAATAAAGCAATGGGCGCAGCGGCTGATCATCGTCGATGATAAAGGGCATTGTATTGAACTTGATGACGCACCTCGCCCCATTCTGCTTCCATAACGATGGTTGAAAGTATTACGTCTCATTCATTGGGAAAGAGTCACCAACTCCATGCTCTTTCCATGAATAACTTAGCACAGAAAAGCGACTTCATTCAAAGAATTTAAACTCCTAGATCCAAAACGCCTTATAAACGCCTCAGTACATCCATCAAACGCCTGACCAATTTTGCTTGCTAGATACTCAGGCCGACTCTTTCAACATATGCGTTGTAACTTTTCGGTGACCATAAACCAAAGCAAGAGCAGATGTCTCAGTCTGAGATATGTTGTATCGACGAAGGAATACTTATGCTGTTTTCCAGCTTCTGGATTTTCCATTGAGCGAGTCCATCATGATGGGACTATTATGGTTACAGTCGCGCTCGACGAGAAAGATGGCCTTATCGCCGACGAATCTAGATTAGTCAGCTTTGGTCACGTGCGAGGCTGTTTTTTAGAGAATCATTAGTGCATACTCGTATTATGGTGCCATCTTGAACATGTCGACTTTGCGGTGGACTATCAGCAACAAAGCAAATCTCTTTCTTGTTTGCACAGTTATTGAGAACTCCATGTTCCGCTGTCAACTGGATCCACAAGTCCCGACTGATGACACCCATGATCCCAGACTTAGAACTTCAAGGACAGACGTTGATTCGCTATGTATACTACACAATTGATGTACAGACTTTTCCAATATCTACCTTCCGAAACGTCAGTAGCTATACACATCCCATCCTCTGCTATTTGGACCGCCATTCAAACCAACCTCCCAACACGACTAAAATGCAATAGACATGTAACAAGCTGCACTCAAACTTGAGGTCCTGAGACTTGGGTTAGCCTAATGCTTGCTACTACCTAGACTCGGCTCTACTTACCAGCTTTGATAACTTCCGGAGTAGCTTCGTCGGAATATTTCTTGAAATTCTCTACAAAAAGACCACCGAGCTTTGTGACTTCCTCCTTGAAGTCGGCTTGCCCATGCCATGACTTTGCAGGGTTGAGTAGTTCATCCGGTACTCCGGGACAGGTCTTTGGTACGTTCAGATTGAACGTCTCGTAGATTTCATACTCTGCCTTTGCGAGTTCGCCGGAGTGGATAGCATCCAGGATTGCTCGAGTGTATTTTAATCTGCGATATTTAAGTAAGAGATTTTGAACGAGGAAGGTAATCGACACTTACGGGCATCGAGTGCCTCCATTAGTCGCACCGGCACCAACCCAGCCAGTATTGAGAAGCCATGCATTAGTCTTGTGGTGAGAGATCTTGTCGGCCAACATCTTAGCATAGCGCATGGGATGAAGTGCCAGGAAAGGCTGCGCAAAGCAGGACGAAAAAGTAGCTTGGGGCTCGGTGACACCGTCTTCAGTACCTGCCATTTTCGAGGTGTACCCCGAGATGAAATGGAACATAGTTTGTTCGTTTGTTAGCTTGGAGATAGGAGGGAGGACGCCTCGAGCATCGCAGGTAAGCAAGATTATGTTTGACGGATGACTGGTAGATAAGCAAGGAATCTTGGCATTCTTGATATGCTCGATTGGATATGCACTGGGAGGGTTTTAGCAGGAAGGACAGGGCCCGGGAGAGGAACGAATAACATACCAACGGGTGTTCTCTGTTAGGGTGGTGTCATCGTAGTCAACGGATCTTGTTACCGGATCAAAAACGACGTTTTCTAGAATCGCGCCGAAAGTGATGGCGTTGTAGATGTCGGGTTCCTTTTCCGCTGACAGCCCAATGCACTTTGCGTAGCACTAACACGCGCTTAGCCAGTCATCATACAAGACGAGAATCTCAGGACTTACGCCGCCTTCAATATTGAACACTCCACGATCACTCCAGCAATGCTCATCGTCGCCAATGAGCGCACGATTAGGATCAGCAGAGAGTGTAGTTTTCCCGGTGCCAGAAAGTCCGAAGAAGACTGTTACATCGCCGTTTTGGCCTTCGTTGGCAGATGAATGAAGTGTCAAGACGTTATGCTTCACGGGCATTTCGTAAAACAATACTGTAAAGATCCCTTTCTTCATCTCTCCAGCATACTCAGTGCCCAGGATTACCATTTCCTTGTCAGCGAAATTGATGGCAACGGACGTGGCCGAGGTCATCCCGGTCGTAAAGCGATTAGCTGGGAAAGAGCCGGCATTGTAGATGGTATAGTCAGGGTGGAAAGTCTTGAGCTCTTCCCTCGTTGGACGGATAAGCATGTTGCGCATGAAGAGGGCATGGTAGGCTCGAGCACAGACAACGCGGACATTGATTCTGTACTTTTCGTCCCATCCTGCATACCCGTCCACAACATAGATTCTCTTTCGTGTATTGAGGTAGTCCACCGCACGCTCTCTGTTGATTTTCCAAACCTAACCGAGAGAGTTAGCCGAAATGTGGGGAGGCACGTGACTGCGGGGTAGGGGGCTGAGGGCTAAGATAGAAGAGAACGCTAAGATTGTAAACTTCAGTCCGAAGCACATGCCGTTCCCCCGTGCCCTCGGTCTTATCAACTGAACAGCAGCAGCATACAAGCGGCAATATAGCACTAACCTGGGGATCCATCGATTTGTTTACAGGCCCCCACCAGACGTCCTTCTCGGAACTGGGCTCTTTGACGATACGCTTGTCAAGTGGTGAACGACCGGTTTTTGCTCCAGAAAATGCGGTTAATGCTCCGTTCGATGTAATAGCTGAACCGGTCTCGTAGACGAGGGCATCTTCATACAGGGCCGCAACTGAGGGATTGGCAATCTGCAAAAGGCTTAGCGATAAATCACAAGCACAGCGGAAGGGGAAGGGGAAGCACTTACAATAGCGACGCGGTCATAGTCAATGTGTGCAACTTCGTAGAGCTCTTCTTCCAGTTCAGTATGCTCTCGCTGTGGCCTATGCAACGGATGTCAGTTAGCAATCACATGCTTCATGATAACCTTGGCAAGCCCAGGAATATTGGCGGTTGCACAGCAGCAATTGAGAACGTACTCTACACCACTGGGGTGGAGGTTGGTTCTGTTCACGCTGCTCGTATTCATCTTTGCTGTAGGAGTTTTCTGGTTGACCGTGGTCGAAGGCATCATGAAAGATATATATGGCAATGGTTTGCTGTAGATCCTTGTCAGCCTGGCCTGCAATGCGTCCCGGGTTCGCCCGTAAGGCCCTACGACGGAGCAAGATCCATCGTTTAAAGCCGCATAATTGATAGGCTATGTTTCGACACATGTGACGAAGCCTAGAGGAAGGGGAAAGAATAGAACATACCGAATTCTAGCAAAAGTGATTAAGGAATTTGCAGAAGAGTGCCGTGAGTCTGTGCTGTCATGGTTTGAGTATGAATTTAGTCGTCGAGATCTCGTCATACGTAGGACGTTCTGGTCAAAGCGAAAGTTGGTTGATAGAGCTCTGGCCCTCAGCGGGAGACCAGGATGTGCCCACATTTACGCGACGCGGGGTAACGGGCTGATGGGTCACGGAAGAACTGTTTGGGCGAAGGTCCGACGAGCCTCACATAGTCACTGGACGCTTATTGGATGATTTAGCGAGCACACGGGATTGCAGTTCGGTCTTAGGGTAAGGGTTTGCGGATACAGAAGGATCTTTCCGTAGACTTCCGTCAAAGTGCAATGCCGAGGTGTTCGTGCACTAAGATACAAGGTGAGTGTGTGGGACAGATAGTACGTTTGCATGCACATGTCAAACAGCAATGCAATGCAATTCAGGACGGTTGATCAACACAAGCATCTTTTCATCTCAACCGTAAAAGTCATATCTACGACATCCAGTCATGTTCAACCGTGGTAAGGGGAGGTTCTGACTGGAAAGCTCAAGCTGTTGCAGTCGCTGTCGACTGCTCTGTCTTCGTATCTGATATGTCACCAATGACTGCCTTCAAGATCTCTGGGACAGTGGAGCCAGCGTCACCCTGGAAGAACCAATCTTGCTTTCTCAACCCATTCTTCCCAGTATCCGCCTTGTCTGTGTTAACCACGGCAACCCTCGCTCCTTTGGCCCTGGCTTCGTCAATGTAGCCAGCGGCAGGGTACACGCGGGCGCTTGTGCCAATAACAAGTATCAAATCGATTTTCTCGGGTTTCCGCATCCAGGCATCGACCGCAATCATAGTCTTCTCGGGGAGCGGCTCGCCGAACCAGACTACTCCTGGTCGAAGAAGCCCTACACCACACTTTGGACACTGGGGCAATTCTTCAGCGGGAATTTGAGGGATTTCAACGCGATCGTCTGAGATATCCAAGTCCCTCAAGGCTTTGCGTTCGGCATTTGCTTGCTTCATCGAGCCATACAGAGCGCTTGTGGCCTCTGCTCCAGTTTTGTCACTACTCGAAGGGTACGGTTGGGAGCCTTCTTTTGGTATTGCTAGTGCCGGTACTATTGGATCGGTGAAGTTCTGCTCGACATGAGTGCAGTGGAAAGATGTACATTTTACATCGAAGAGGGAGCCGTGCAAGAGGTGGAGCAGGGCCGCTGGGTGTCCTGCTCGTTGGCTAAGCCCTGAAGAAAAGCTTTAGTACTATAGAAACAAACTTTGGACGCATGAATACCATCAACGTTCTGACTCAACGTGACGAAATCCTCTTTGCGTCTTGCTAACTCCGCCAGAGCATAATGTGCTGGATTCGGCAAGGCCTGCAACGCCATATGTCTCCTGTAGCTGTAAAACTGCCACACTAGCCCTGGATCCATGTCAAACGCTTCGGGTGTCGCGAGGGACATGGCATCGTGACTTCTCCACAAACCACCTGCGCCCCGAAAAGTGGGGAGACCCGATGCGGCGGACAGGCCAGCACCCAGTAAAGCTAGGATGCGGTGCGAAGACTTGAGATGTGACGAGAAGGACTCGAGGTCGCCTGGGGGTATCGTAGATGAAGACATTGTGGTAAAGAATCTATGATTCTGCAGGACTGTCGCCTGGAAGTTGAAGTTCGACTGGACACGCTTTACTCCGCCACGGAGGAGCGTCATCGGCAATTGGTTGTACAGGCATTGCTCAATCCTTCGCTTACACCAATCGCATTGTTAGACGCCATAGATGCATTGTGGACATTGGTGAGTTGAAATGCTCCCCGAAAGAGTCAACATGACGGCGGAAGAAAGTGGTTGCCAAGTGCTCGGCCATCGGCCCAATTGGAGAACTCTCCTCTGTAACCATGAAACGATGCCTGCACGCTTTATACCAGCGTTCATGCCCATCAGCATCCCCTAATATCCCGTTGAGACCATTCGCGATTCCGTCTTATCGACTTACAAGCACATCAACTTTCCAATGTCGCTTCTACACCTCCGTCTCGGCTACTGAGCTCCAATTCGGCCAACCTGTCCATGAGACCCATCCACACTTACTGAGAGCTGGTGAACGTGAGTAGCAGTCTGCAATCCCGAAAGCATTCACCTAACGACCTCAACCAGTCACGCCGGGAATCACAGCTATCGAGTATGCCCAACGCCGCTCGAAGCTAGCTGCCAAACTCCCCAAAAATGCCGTTGCTGTCGTAGCTGCCTCCGATGTCAAATACCGATCTGGCACGGTGTTCTATGAGTTTCACCAAGACTCAAACTTCTTCTATCTTACGGGTATGGAGCTTCTATAATGAAAGAGGCTGCAATGCTGAGATTAACAGGTTTCAACGAACCGCAGGCAGTAGCAGTGATAGGTAGGCCGGATCGAACTACATCAGGTTTTCGGCATGGGATTTACTAGAACCAGGGAAGGCGGTGGAAGACAACGACCATGAGTTTCACTTATTCGTACGACCGAAGGACCCAAAAGCGGAGCAATGGGACGGAGCAAGGTCCGGCCTGCAAGCAGCTGTAGACGTGTTCAATGCGGATGAGGTGAGCAAACTCTCCCTATAGCGTCTCCCCGGAAGCTGAGAGGACTATAGGCGGGTGATATCAAGAATGCTCAAACCCTCTTATCGCCGATTGTATCTGCAGCATCCGAAGTCTATACCGACCTCGCCCCAAGACCAATAGCGGAATCTGCATTCTCTCGCTTTTTCTCCAGTCCATCGCCGAAATCCGAGGGTTTTGCTGAGATCCTCGAATCTAGCAAAGTCCAGCCTCTGAAGCCTATTATCAACGACCTCCGAGTCTTGAAGAGCGATGCTGAGGTTGCCAATATGCGCAAAGCTGGGCAGATCTCCGGAAGAGTGTTTACGGAGGCAATGAGGCATGCATGGACACACGAGAAGGACCTAGCAGCATTTCTAGACTACAGATTCAAGGCTCAAGGCTGCGAAGCATCAGCCTACATACCCGTTGTAGCTGGCGGTGAAGTACTACTCGCTCAACCCTCGCCTATTGAATACAGCACTAACATAATACACAGAACGCGAGAATGATCCACTACGTCCGCAATGACGCCACCCTCCCCCGAAAATCCCTTATCCTCGTCGACGCCGGCGCCCAACACGGCAACTACATCACCGACATTACCCGTACCTTCCCCACCTCCCCCCGCTTCACCCCCGCCCAACGCGACCTCTACACCGCCGTCCTAACCACCCAACGCACATGCATCTCCCTCTGCCGCGCCTCCTCAAATCTCTCCCTCGACAAGCTGCACGCCATTGCCGAAACGAGCCTGAAAGACCAGCTAGCGCAGCTGGGCTTCGACATGTCCGGCAACGCAATGGAAATTCTGTTCCCGCACCACCTGAGCCACTACATAGGAATGGACGTGCATGACACGCCCGGCATGTCACGGAAGCAGCCGCTGAGGGAGGGCATGTGCGTTACGGTGGAGCCGGGCGTCTATGTACCCAATGATGCGCGCTTCCCGGAGCATTTCCGAGGGATGGGGATTAGGATCGAGGATAGCGTGTGTGTGCAAGAGGAGCATCCGTTTGTGCTGACGACGGAGGCGGTCAAGGAGGTTGTTGATATTGAGGCGTTGAGGGGTTAAAGGGGGGGTTGGTTTTGGGTTGTTTGGGATGGTGAGGTTTTTGGGGGCCTGTCTGTAGGTTGTGTCACGAGTGATTACGCCCTTGAGATTGATCTTACATATATTAGAGTAATTGCATTGTAGCCCTGCTGAATCTTGAGACTGGAGGAAGAATTCCTCACTACTGGGCATTTGTGCAGGCGGGCAAAGCAAATATGCACGAACTATGAGTCTTCCGTTGCTTTATCACATCATCATTTGAACATCACAGCACTCAACCACATTGTAGACCGCTTTATTTCAATGGTTGGTAAGCTATAAATACAAGCATAAGACCTGCGCTATTCACAAATCGCAGTGGTAAAAGCAAAGCAAACACAACCACAGCTATCATTTACGCATTCCTCGATCTTCACATCTCCAACATCCAGATCCAGATGTCTAAAGTCTTGGCGATCCTGATAACGTGACAGCATCAGCATCTAGACTTTCCACGGCATACAATCCAAGCTCTAGATGTTGCTAACGTTCTAAAAAGGGTCGAGTGCTTGACAGTATCGATACGTCTAGAGAGGGGGCCTTCTGTTGATAGATGGCCAAAAAGCAACGTAGCTGAAAAGATGTTGCGTAAATAGGTCGTAAAGCGTTAGCGAATTCTCGAAAACAAATGGTATGTATGCAACCGATTCGGATGTCAAGTAGAGATGTCGTTAAACGGCGGTATGTTCATACGTATAAGTCCCCATGCTGGGATCAATGCGTTCAAGGTCCCGCAATAACCTGTTTGCGGTCCTAGGGCGGTCTAGAATTGCCATGCTCGGAATCTCCGGCCTGGGCCTCGCATACCTAGGAAAGGTAGATCCAAGGAGACGTCAAAGGGAGGGTCTGTGATTTTGCTAAGGCGTGAGCGTATACTGTAGATGATGCCTATAGCTACTAAAATACCGAGAAACGTGGCAGCTTTCACCAATGCTATTACTTGGATTTGGTAGCCGGAGGCATGGTGAATAAGAACTGTGTCTGAGGGAATGCTCTTGAACGGTGAAAGGGTGCCAGAGACGGAGTACAGGAAGAACGTCCCTATAAGATGTAAGATCAGCCTGGAATATAGCTAGGTAATGGCCGATCACGGCGTGATAGTAGATATAAATGTACTTATAGTATTGTTGAAATGAAAGTAGTTGGATGAAGCTTACCAACGACGGCCGTCACATACCCAGCAATCCTTGGACTGAGCTGATACATTATGAAAACGACCAAGACGAGCCAACTCCATTGTACCACTGTAGCAGGTAATCCTCCCAGCGTGGCCATCTGAGCGATCTTCACTGATGTGTTGTCAACAGCTGCTTGAAGGTTTGCGGCGCTTGAGGTCACATCGGAAAGTAGACCGCGTGTAATATGCATCTCGACTTGCATCTGATCATGAAGTCTGGTCTGTGTTTCGGCCTGAAGAGTCTGAGCCGCACGGAATGCTTGCGCTTTGGTTTCGAGTCCAGCAAATGACTTGTCGAGGCTGACTAGACGCTGGAAGGATTTCAGCATCCCGCGAATTCACTAAAGCGGTGACATTCACCTGATCTAATTCATCCTGCCGGAAATACATCCGCGAAACCAGCTCATTCGACATTTGCTAGCTTGGGTTAACTAGTGCTCACTCGCTGATTGGAACTTCCGTACTTACAAGTTGAGTGTGAATTACTCCGAAAGCCCCCAGAAGCGATTGCACTTGATCTTCTCTCATGCTTTCCAATGAGCTCTGCAGTTCTGTTGCAAGACCGCGGTTGAGGTCCCATTGCGTTGATTGTATGGCAGCCAGTTCTGAGCTTCCTTGAGCAACCTGCTGAAAAACCCTACCAATGTTCTTCTGAAGGTCAATGGCTTCGGCATTGGATTGTTGCACGTTCTTTGATCTGTCAGTGAAGTTGGATGAATTTAAGTTTAGACTGAACTCACTTCACTCAGCTCTGCTACCGCCATCTCGGCTTCCTTTGTTACCCGGGAAAACTGGCTCAACAGATTTTGCGCCGCTACGTTCATGCTCTCCATTAGCTTCTGGAAAAACGATTGTGCCTCTGCACCTGAGGCCTCAAGGTCCAGTAGCAGCTGTTTCTGGAAACTATCGATCGCGACCGCAAAGTCTCGCTGCTCCAGCAATTGAGCGTTAGCTTCTGCCAAGGCCTTCGATAATGCTGAGTTGACATCTGAGTTTGTCTCAACCATGGATTTATGTAGCCTGATGAGATCATCTACCCAGGCGTCAGACCGGACTATCAAAGGACTTAGCGCACATACCTTTCTCAATCTCAACTCGCGCCGCGCGACACATGACCACCGCATTCTGTCTGCTGTTACTGTAACTTGTCCACCACTGCGGTCTAGACTCCAGAGCCTGTAGACATTGGCTCAGCTGCTTCTTGACCGCGATTTCATCAGGTCTATGGTTTCCTCCGCTTGCTATCCCAGAAAACCCTCGTCGACCTCTCGTTTCATGCCCTGGCGTCAATGGTTTGCATTGCTGCGGAGTTGTGGATCCTGCACTGATGATCTCGCACATGGCAAGCTGAGCGGCGTAAATCGACTTTATATCGTCGAGGGACGGCTCTGTATTAGATGGGGCTTCTTCAATTGATTGACATGAATTCAGAAGCTTTGATGCAGCGAGCCGATGGCAGGACGGCGACGCTTGCATCGAGTTGAGGATCTGAAGAGCGTCCGAGTAGATGCCAGAGTTTTCGATTGGTGATGGCATTACTAAAGCTGTAAGGTCTGTAACAGTGCTGTCTTCCGAGGCCTCTTTTACAAGAGACGGAAATTTGAGGGCCAATGCCTCAATTGCCAACGTGGCCAAGATGATGAAAATCAACGCCATCATAACAACGATGGCCTACAACAATGCGAAGCAGTTGGAACAAACGAAACAACAGTTGGTAGTCCGAATAGACTGGACCAGTAGTCAAGAACAGTGGAATGGCCTTAAGATGTACAGGTGCATTGCAGATTCGGCTGTACTGTCATATGGAACGGTGAGTTTGGTGGATGTAAGAAGAAACAGACAAGTGAGGGATAAAGATATACCCCTCTTTCTCTTCCTTAGGGCTGGGTTAGATTGATTCATTCATATCTGGGTGGTGACGGCCACAGTCACAGTCAAGTTGGAGTTTGCCTCTGTACAGGTGAACGCCAAAGAAGAGTGGAAAGCAAGATGGTACCGAACCTTCTGTAGTCTTTCGAATAAGTACCTTAGCAGTGAGTAGCTTTGAGACGCCACAGGAAAGGCCCTGTTCTTCTTGATGTCTGGATGTCTTTTGATGCATGGAGAAGATGAAGGAAAATGACATGGGGAGATCGCGATTGGCAACGCGGGAGCACGTGACTTAGCGGGTCTTGGCATCAATCTTTCTTCCGAGGGACCTTAAAATGTTCGAGAGCAACAGAATCCCACAGCCCAAGCATGGCTGCGACGAGAAGCCGCGCGTGCCTCTTTAAGTTATCGCAGCGACCAGTCATTTCATTACCAGACTTTCTTGTTCCCGCCATATCCTCCTCGACGCCACAGCCCTTTTCCAGCTCCTCGCGATGCGCATCTCGAGTAGGCTCGGAGCCCCTGTCGCTCCCTTCTGAAGTTAACCTTCGGCTTCTCGAGCCTCCTGTGAAACGGAAGAAGATAGTTACTAGGGTAGAGCCCCCGAAAATACTCGAGATAGAGGGCCCCCTTGGTATATTACCTTTTCTCGGCCTCTAGAAGCTACTAACCTTGCACAAGGCAAGATGTCCCTGAAGCTACCCCCATACATGAGCTTCACGCACAACCAGGAGAGCAGGAAAGCTAGCTTGGAGGTCGAAAATAAAGGATTACGCAAGCAGCGTGAGATGTGGGGTAGGTCCAGTGGCCTCCCTCCTGGAAATTAGCTTCTGAGTATCGTAGGGACAACTCGCGCATACCTTCATAACCATATCTTAGGAGTATCAGAGGGCCATACCGCTATCCTAAGATTGATAGGAGTAGGTTATCGTGCCACGGTAGAACCAACAGCTGCGACCGTCAAGCCGGAATACCCAGGCCAGCAATTCGTCTCTTTAAAGGTCGGATACTCACACCCAATCGAACTTGGGGTTCCACTTGGCATGAAAGCTAGTACGCCACAGCCGACGCGTTTATTATTGGAAGGTGTTGAGAAAGAGGTGGTGAATCAATTTGCAGCGAAGATAAGGATGTGGAGGAAGCCGGAACCGTACAAGGGGAAGGGTATATTCGTCAACGACGAGACCATCAAGCTAAAGGCGAAGAAAATAAAGTGATTATGGATTGTTATCCTCGCGTTTACGAAAGCATCGGTGGTGTCTTTACTTCTATACACCAACAAAGCGTGAGGGATAATATTAGTAAGATCGAATCGTATAGTGCAGTCATCCCATCGAAGCAACTCCATGTTAACCATTCTGGCCGTCTCATGGACACGCTGTCCGAGTGTTCAAAGTCAATGGTGGCCGTGTGCCTTATTCCGTCATCTCAAAGTCTCGAAAATTGGTAGTGAACGTACGGATGTAATGAATCCGAGGAAGTAGTTTAGCGGATGGGAAACAGCAAATCCACCAATTTAGAGGTGATCCCATTGCCTCAACATTCATAACATCACTGGCTATCTTACTGATGGGCTACATTCGAAATACACTGATTTAAGGTTCGTATTCTACTTGGAGCTCAACACACTCTTCACTACGTCCAGAACTTGCGCATGTACACCTCTCGGCGCAGCGACCACCCCCTTATTATCCCTCAGCGTCCTCCCCTTCCCAAAATCCAGCCTCTTCCCTTCCGCATCCGTGACCTCGCCTCCAGCCTCCCTAACAATCAAATCACCCGCCGCATGATCCCAGATCTTCTCCTGATACGTCGCGCTCACCGGCAATCTCAAATACAAATCCCCAGCGCCCCGTGCGATCGAGCCATATTTTGCTTGCGAATCCATCCTTACGCTCTCGCTTGTGATGCCGAGTGTCTTTGCAATAGCTGCTTGGTCGCCATGGGAGGAATGCCCGGCTTCGACGCTTTCGCAGAATGTAGCATGAGTGATATCAGTGACCTCCTTCATATGGATTGGTTGGCTCTTCTGGAGCGCGCCTTGCCCGAGGGGTCGACTTATTGCGCCAGAGCCTGAGACAGCTCCGAATAAGACTCCTCGTCCAGTGCCTCCGACGTCTGCAGACAGTGGTGCGGAGTTGTCGACCGGTAGATTTGGGCAGCCCAATACTCCGACCTTGACGTCTCCATTCTCAATGAGAGCAAGACAAACAGCATATTGCCCACCGCGCAGGAATCCTTTCGTTCCATCAATCGGATCCAGAGCCCATATCCTCCCCTTTGCGCCACCGGCGCTGTTCCCCGCGTCAATCGCCTTCAGCATTTGCTCCATGCTCTCCACTGGCCCTCCCAATTCCTTTTCAGCCTCCTGATCCTCTAGCCTTGCCCCTTTCACAAGATCCCAGATCTGCTCAGTAAGGGGCTGGTTTTCCCGTAGCGTACTAGCTTCTTCCTCTCCGACAATCTCATCTTTGGGGAAATTGTGACGGATTGCATGGATGATTAGTGCTTGTGCTCCAAAATCACCGATTGTGACGGGAGATTTATCATCTTTGGAGAGGGTGCCTTTGGCTTTCTCGTGAAAGACGCGCTGGGTGAGGAGGGTGGCGCGTTGGACAGCAAGTTCGGCGATGCGGAGCTCTTTCTGATAAGACATCTTGGATGCTGTTGAAAATTGTTTAAAGGATGGAGAATATCTGAAATGGCGAGAAAATAAAGTGAGGCGAGAAGCAAAAAGTGGGAGTGAAGACAGTGCCAGGACTGCCAGGGAAACGAAGAAGAAAAGCTTTCTATTTGTCGAAAACCTGTATCTATCACTTGGTACCATTTATAAACACATTCAATACAGTTCCGACGATCCAATTCTACCTTGAAGGTGTCAGACACCGAGATTATCAAACTTGAGGTTGAGAAAGGTTGCGACTCGTAAGTTGCAGCTACTGCGCTGGGTATGTTTAGACGAGCCTTGAGACTGTTACGGAAATTTCAAGCGAGGGGTATTGACAAACCGTCAAAGCTTCCCACCACTACTTTCCCTTTGACATCCTCTCCTCTCTAACAAACATCCACTATCTACAACCATCTGAACATGTCATTTGCGCTGACTACTACGAAACGCAAGTTTAACAAGATACTTGATTCCATTTCCAACGCCTCCAGCACATCCCTAGTGGCCCAGGATGATCGAAACAATGCCTCCACCACAACACTTTTTACCACGCTTGAATCGGCTTCTAAAAAGCGTCGCATTTCGCGACCTACCTCAGCCTCTGCATCCTCTACAAACTCAGCCGCGTCACGAAACCCAAGCGTTCGGCCGTCACTGCGACAGCTGAGCCCTTCAGGCATGAACAAGGAGCGCAAAGCTCCCAACTTCGCGCCGTGGGATCGAGGTCAATTTTTAGAGCGTCTGGCGACCTTTCGACATGTGGACAAGTGGATGGGAAAGCCTGAGAAGATCAATGAAGTACAATGGGCTAAACGCGGTTGGACATGTGTTGGGAAAGAAAGGGTGGGGTGTGTAGGTGGCTGTGGGAGGGAGGTGGTCATTAAGCTGGAAGGAGACCGGGAAGAGCGGAATGAAAGAGACCAGGCTACTACGGAAGCACAGGATCAGGACGGTGAGGCGTTAGGGGAGGACATCAGCGAGGACTGGCGTGAAAGTGCACGAGACCAATTGGTCGACAAGTATGCTGAGATGATTGTTACCGAACACGATGGAGGCTGTCTATGGCGTAGAAGAGGCTGTGATGGTAAGAGTGCATGTCTCGAAGCGTGGAGTCGGTCTTGCTAATACGGCCTGTGTAGATGCAATTCACCGACTATCACTCGCCCACCAAACCATGGCTTTGGACCGCCTACGCATACGCTATGAATCTCTCGTTGAGATGGCTTCCGAACTACCCAGCAGACTTTCCACGCCATCCTCGTTTGATGTGAATAAGATTGCCCATAACGCTCCCCGCATAGTTCAGACCAGACCTGAGACTCCACCGCCTTCGTCAGACCCGAAATCCCTTAATCTGGAAGCACTCACCTTGGCTCTTTTTGGTTGGCAAGCAGAACTAAATCACATTTCCGGCCTAGCGACTTGTACCGCGTGTTTCCGACGACTGGGCCTTTGGTTGTTCAAGAGCCCTTCGGCTCCTTCGGATGGTTCCACCCCTGACTCAGCCTCCATGACTCGTCTCGACGTCATTGGTGAGCATCGCGACTACTGTCCATGGGTCAATGGCATATCCCAAAGTGGAAGCGCCGCCCTTCGAAGATCGACATCCTCGACGCAGGGGCTGGCCGGCTGGGAGACCTTACTCCGTGTACTAATGAATGCGCAAGATTCAACGACGGAAAGCGAGCGTTCTCCAATACCCGATCAAGACGGCGCAGCAAGCGAAGTGGCCAGTGTTGCAAGCTCATTTGCGGGACCTGAGGAGAAAGCCAGCAGAGATGAGAAAGACAAAGAGAGATGGGCGAAATTGAAGAGACTGAAACGGATTTTTAATGTGAAAAGAGGAAAAGCGAAGGGAATATCAGCGGTACCGAGACCAAGGACTGCAGGTTAATGGGCATTAGATGGATGGCGAAATGACTTTGGTTGTGCATATTCTTGGCCACTTTCACGTGGGGTCTATCTAGTACTATTGATTCAAGATACCCATGAAAACACATTGACGAGTGTGGACCTGCATTATTGCCCCTGAATATATGATACTTCCTGAGCAACAATGTCTCCGGAGTAATGGCCCCGGAATATCTCCGTTCTCCGCCGACTCGGAGTCCGGAACGGGGAGCGGGAACGGTTCTTCCGGGCTCTAAATTCACTTTCCCGGAAACAGTTAGGCAAACCCTTTTATGCACGCCTTTTCCGGCAACGCCCAAGTCCGGTCAGCTCTAAGATACTACGATACGAAGGAGTCACTGCGCATGATGAGTTGATGACTGCATATTTCTGCATATTCACAGTCATCCGGATCAACCTGGACGCAGCAACCGACAGTAAGAATCACATCGATTGGAGGAGAGTCGATCTTGGCGACCATTTCCACTGACTACGGCATCTTTACGCGAAGTCATCCCGGAGCGTGGGACAAATGTTTGCCGGTGGTGGATGACAGTCAGTTAATATCGATTCAACTGCTGCCTGTTGCTGTTGTCAGCTCATTCGAATCTTCTCAACTCTCATTATATTATGGCCTTGGATCTTCATGTGTAATTCACGAAGGCTTTCTTTGCTCGCGCTCATTACAATTGGCCCTTATTCCTTTGATAATTAGACTGAATGGCTTCGACGGGGCCGTGGGGTGCAATCCCCCAAGCGGAGGGTGTCATTCAAGGTGTTGAAAATGCGCTCGAAAAGTTCTCGAGCCGTGACCGTCAGCATACTGGCGAAAAATCGGATTCATCAATTACCGACACATCCAGCGGTGACCTCAAGAAGGGAAATGGGGATCAAGAAGTTACGAAGCTCGCGCGCCAGATCACCCAGAACTCTGTCAAAACTGCCGGTGGAGGCTACCCAAATCCGTTTCTTGGCACGAACGACCCGGCGCTGGATCCATTGTCAGGCCAGTTCAGGCCTGAAACATGGATGAAAACATTGATGGGCTTGCAATCGCGAGACCCCGAAAGATATCCGGAGCGAATAGCTGGAGTTTCTTACAAGAATCTCAATGTCCATGGCTTCGGCACTCTGACCGACTACCAGAAAACCTTCGGTAATGCTCCCTTGGAAGTTGCTGGTATCTTCAACCGAATAACAGGGAGAGGGCAAACGAAGATACAGATCTTGCGGGATTTCGAGGGGTTAGTCAAAAGTGGGGAAATGCTTGTTGTGCTCGGAAGGCCTGGATCTGGATGTTCAACGCTACTGAAGACGATAGCTGGAGAGACGCACGGTTTTTACATCGATGAAAAGTCGGATATCAACTACCAAGGCATACCCATGAAGACTATGCACAAGGACTTCCGAGGAGAGTGCATGTATCAAGCCGAAGTCGATGTTCACTTTCCCCAACTGACCGTCGGACAAACCCTGAACTTTGCAGCTCAGGCTAGAGCTCCAAGGAATCGAATCCCTGGAGTGACTCGTAAACAGTATGCCAAGCACATGACCGATGTTATCATGGCAGTCTTCGGTCTGTCGCATACGTATCACACAAAAGTTGGCAACGATTTTGTGCGAGGTGTGTCCGGCGGTGAACGGAAGCGTGTCAGTATTGCAGAGGCAGCCTTGGGTGGAAGTCCGCTACAGTGTTGGGACAATAGTACACGTGGTTTGGACAGCGCGACTGCATTGGAGTTTGTCAAGACTCTAAGGTTATCGACGAGTTTGTCAGGTGCAACTGCTGCGGTAGCTATATACCAAGCTTCTCAGTCCATATATGACATCTTTGACAAGGTTGTTGTCTTATACGAAGGTCGCCAAATCTACTTCGGTCCCATCGGTGCAGCTAAAGCTTACTTCGTCAACCTGGGATTCTATTGCACCGAACGTGCTACCACTGGAGATTTTCTTACATCTTTGACTAATTCGGTGGAACGAATTGTACGAGAGGGGTTTGAAGGCCGTGTTCCACGAACGCCGGATGAATTTGCTGTGGTCTGGCAGAAAAGTGAGGCTCGATCCGTACTGCTTCAAGAGATCGACCAATTTGAGCACGAATTCCCGGTTGGAGGTGAGAATTTAACCAAATTCAAGCATTCTCGGCAAGCACAGCAAGCGAAAAGACAGTAAGTTAATCAGCATCTTTGAATCTAGCAAACAGTAACTGACCTTCTTCCCAGAAGCACCAAATCTCCCTATACAATTTCTGTGCCGATGCAGGTTGGCCTTTGCATGGAGCGTGGATTTCAAAGGTTGCGTGGAGACATGAGTCTCGCCTTGTCAGGAATAATCGGCAATAGTGTCATGGCTTTGATCATTGGCAGTGTATTCTACAACCTTCCAACTAATACCGGTACCTTCTACAGCCGGGGCGCATTGCTCTTCTTTGCAATCCTGCTAAACGCGTTCAGCAGCTCCCTCGAGGTTAGTACAGGAACCCTTCTTACCGTGCATTTCACATTTTAACATGTCCACCTAGATCTTAACACTTTATGCCCAACGTCCCATTGTTGAGAAACAAGCGAAATACGCATTCTATCATCCGTTCTCTGAGGCAATAGCTTCCATGATCTGCGATTTGCCAAACAAACTTACTACCTCGCTCTTATTCAACCTGGCCCTATACTTCATGACAAATCTGCGAAGGACGCCATCAGCATTTTTCACCTTCTATCTCTTCTCGTTTGCCTGCGTCTTGGCAATGTCCATGTTCTTCCGCACCCTCGCCGCTACCTCCCGCACTCTATCACAGGCTTTAGCCCCTGCAGCAGTTCTAATTCTGGCTCTGATTATCTACACAGGTTTCACGGTTCCGATAGGTGATATGCACCCTTGGTTTCGTTGGATTAATTACATCGACCCTGTCGCATATGCTTTCGAAAGCATCATGATCAACGAATTTCACAATCGTCGATTTCCTTGCTCAACGTTTGTGCCTACAGGACCAGGTTACACCGACGTCGCTTCGGATCAACATGTCTGCTCGACTGTTGGCGCCGTGGCGGGAGTGAGCTACGTGGAGGGTGACGCGTATCTCCTCAAAAGTTTTCAGTATGTTCACTCGCATCTGTGGAGAAATCTTGGTGTCATTGTTGCGTTGACGTTCTTTCTTTGTGGCACCTACCTCTTTGCCACAGAATTCATCTCCGCTCAGCGGTCGAAAGGTGAGGTTTTGGTCTTCCCTCGAGGCCAGGTACCGGCTCTAGCGAAGAAAAATGACGAAGAAGAACAAATGAACGACCGCCAGACCGCTCAAGGTGCGACCGCCGAGAAAACCGTATCCGGCAGAGAGGTTCCTCCAAGCATACAAAAGCAGACTGCTATCTTTCATTGGGATAGTGTGAATTATGACATCAAGGTCAAGGGTGGAACGCGAAGGCTGCTCGACGATGTAGATGGTTGGGTCAAGCCTGGCACTTTGACTGCTTTGATGGGTGCTTCTGGGGCTGGTAAAACTACTTTACTGGATGTACTTGCCAGTCGTGTCACGATGGGTGTAGTGACAGGCAAGATGTTAGTCAACGGACGCCAACGAGATAGCGGATTTCAGCGCAAGACGGGCTATGTTCAGCAGCAGGATCTACATCTCTCAACATCAACAGTACGCGAGGCCCTAAATTTCAGTGCACTGCTGCGACAACCTAAAACCACCCCCAGAAAAGAGAAGCTGGCGTATGTCGATGAGGTTGTCAAGGTGCTCGAGATGGAAGCTTATGCTGACGCAGTCGTCGGAGTTCCCGGGGAAGGCCTGAATGTTGAGCAACGCAAACGTCTGACGATTGGGGTTGAACTTGCTGCTAAGCCGGCACTCCTGCTCTTCCTTGATGAACCAACTTCGGGTCTCGACAGCCAGACTGCTTGGTCTATCTGTAATCTGCTCAGAAAACTAGCCAATAATGGTCAAGCCATCCTCTGCACTATTCATCAGCCTTCTGCGATACTTTTCCAGTCCTTCGACCGCTTGCTATTTTTAGCAAGTGGCGGGCGTACAGTCTACTTTGGTGACATTGGAGAGAATTCGAGAGTTCTGACAAATTACTTTGAAAGAAACGGTTCGAGAATTTGTGGTGAGGAAGAAAATCCTGCCGAATGGATGTTGGACGTCATTGGCGCTGCCCCGGGATCCCAGAATACAACAGATTGGCCTCAGGAATGGCGCGATTCGCCCGAAAAGCAAGACATCAGGACCACACTTGCCGAGATGAAGGTTGCGCTCTCGAAAGAGCCCGTTGACAAAGACCCGACAGCATTGCGGGAATTTGCCGAACCTTTCAGCATTCAGATTCTCGCGGTCACTCAACGAGTCTTTCAACAATACTGGCGAACACCATCCTATCTCTATTCCAAAACTGTGTTGTGTGCCGGCTCGGCTCTTTTCATTGGGTTCTCGTTCTGGGATTCAGCCGTCAGTCTTCAAGGGCTGCAGAATCAGCTCTTCTCTATTTTTATGATGATGACCATCTTCGGCAACCTGACGCAGCAAATCATGCCGCACTTTGTCACGCAACGTTCGTTGTTCGAAGTCCGAGAGCGACCGGCGAAGACTTACTCGTGGACGGTTTTCATGTTATCCAACATCATCGTCGAGTTGCCGTGGAATACCTTGATGGCCATCATAATTTTCTTTTGTTGGTATTACCCGATTGGCATGTTCCGCAATGCCATCCCAGCCAACCAACTCCATGAACGCGGTGGCCTGATGTTCTTACTTGTCTTTGCATTTCTAATCTTCACTTCTACCTTCACCGATATGGTAGTTGCGGGTATTGAGACCGCGGAGACTGCTGGTAATATCGCTCAGCTTCTCTTCTCCTTGACCCTAATCTTCTGCGGGTAAGCACTTTCCCTTCTCACTTATATCGCGTACTAAACCTCTCCACCAGTGTCCTCGCCACCCCCGCTACCCTCCCCCGTTTCTGGATCTTCATGTACAGAATAAGCCCCTTCACCTACCTCGTCGACGGCATGCTCTCCGTTGGCCTCGCCAACACTCACGTCATCTGTTCTCAAATCGAGTTATCCCATTTCAACCCCTCTTCCGGCTCTACCTGCGCCCAATACATGGCTCCCTACAAACAGGCCTATGGCGGCTATCTAACAAACCCAAATGCAACAAACCAATGCGAATTTTGCGCCGCGAGCGACACGAATGTGTATCTGGCGCGGTTGAGCAGCCATTATGAAAACCGCTGGAGGAATTTTGGGATCATGTGGGCATTCATCATCTTCAACGTCTTTGCGGCCTTGTTCTTTTACTGGCTTGCTAGGGTGCCAAGAAAGCAGAAGGTTCAGGAGACGCCAACTCCGGATCAGATGTCGAAGGTCCAGACGAACGTGTCGAGGCCTGCGACGAATGTGTCGAGGGTACAGACCGCGAAGACGACGAAGGAGGGGTAGATACAGATTTCGTTCGGGATATATTGGGTTCGGATAGTGTGGGGCGTTGGGGCGCGGGATAGACCGTCGTTGGATCAGGGTGTACTTTTTGTACAAAAAGCAATAATCGTATGGTCTTTTTCTTTCAAGCAGCACGGTAGGGCGCATCACGTTCGTCTCTCTTCTAGGAAATATTCTCCTTTCTTAAAGTAGGAATCAGGTGCCTCGATACTCGGTAGCATTTCATTCATAGATAGAATTATACAGTTTGAACAATGTAGTAAATGATGTTCTGATCTGTAAAAGTTCGTTCTATCAATTCAAATATTGCCGCTGGAATACCGAAACTCCCATCTGATATATCAAACCCCGTCCACCGTTCAGAAAACGGGGCATACATAGGTAAGGTACCTCAATCGGTTACGAGCATTATGTAACCCTGTCTGCACTCCCTGTCATTGGCTGCAGCAAAAGCACTCCCGCGGCTGCTTGCTTGCGGAATGCACGCTAGTTGGCCAAAGATTCAGACGGTTTTCAATCGAGATTGCAGCATGCACATAAGGTAATTCCGCATTTCTGAGCTAAGGTATTGATAATCTAAAATCATAGATAACAGCATCGACGAACAGAAAACTCTTAATCTTCGCAAATTTTCTTGAATTCAATGTAGTCTTTATTAATCGTTTATTGATATGTGGTTCATCTGATATTGATTCGATCTGATTCGTCGTAATTAACTAATTATACATGAATGAAAATCAACTGAGTGATCAAAATACAGAATCAAGTTATGCTGAATATGTGAAAGCAGAAAGAAAGATGCAGAGACTGAAGATGTGAGAATGTTACGAGTGTGTTCAGATTGAATAGGGTTTCCTAGTCAATAAGCCCTAGGGAATTCGGCGCATGGTTAATCCCTAGCCTCGACATCTCTATTCGAACACTTTCGATACCCGAGCAAATCTATTAACACAGCTTCGATTCCCCCTTTAAGTTCTCTCTTCTGTATTCTTAGTATCCTAGTTATAGCTACCTCTATTGACTCAAACATTCTACTTCCGGTCCCATCGGTGAGATTCCAGGCAAGGTCCCAACAGAGAATCAATTAATCTATAATTATTGTCTTGTTGATCATTTATTAATCAACAAATAATCACAAAATTATTCTTCAATCTGACACCTACTAAAGTATGTACAGTATACCTTACATACCTAATGTACATATGTATTAAGCTCAGGCGTTAGCGTAGCTCTTAGCTTCAAGCAATCGGCATGGTCGACTGAGCTCTAGCGTGGGTCAGCCGGCCTACAGTACAGCTGTACAAGGCTACAACGTCGTGGCAGAGCTGCACACAGCGCTTGGCGGTAAAAAAAGATGCTGCCTAGCTTCCTCCCATCGTCGTTGAAAACCTACAAGGAAGATACCAATAATATTGCTACGTGGCTAGCGGTCAAGGCAAAACAATGCGGCTATCCTCCCGATCTTCTTTGTCAGACTGAGCCATCCACACCGTCGTCCTCTAAGCCTTCCCTGCCTCCCACGCGTCTAAAGGGCAACGCACGAAAGAAAGCCAAGGACGCTGAAAAAAGGAATGGAGACCGGTCAAAAACCCCACAGGCTGTCGGCAACCCTCCTGCAAGAGCTAGCTATATCATAAAAGTCAGAGATTTCACTGACCTGGCTGAGTACATTGTGGGCTCCAACAAGCCTGTGGTAGAAGTACCCAAGTCTATAGCCACCATTCTGGATCGTGCTATCGACCTTCGAAGGCGACATGGCATCTGGTCCCGGGGACGGAAAGACTCTGAGGGGCCTCCTGACCAAGGAGTCGATCCGGATGAGAGCCATTCCTACTTTCTGGGCATTCTAGAGCGCACGCGCGAGATTCTTAAACCTCGGATGCCATCCGATATGATTGATGACTTCCTGTCAAAGCCGATTTCGGGAGTTGGTGTCAATGTAGATCCTGAAGGGCAATCTACTAGCCCGATCGGCAATAAATTCAGCAACCTTAGTATTCAGGAGCCATCTCAAGAGTTCTTGGATGCACCTGATATCACACCGGCCGCTGCGTTCCAATCTGATTCCGAACATCGCTACGAAGCAGAAACAGTGCACAGCCCCGAGGAGCATTATCTGGCGGCTCACTGCCTGTTTCAGGATGTGAGAAATATACGTTCATTTCTTCGCCAGCTGTGGGCTAGCTATCGAAACGGTACTATAGAGCTCGTTGCGGCGTCTATAACTACGGACACCGCGATCGACTTTGTCCGCAGTATCGAGCGAGATTACCTGCAGCAATTCCCCGAAAAATCAGACTATGAGAGCATCGTGGACTTGTTTTACAAAGCTCAATGTTCAGTCCGAGGCGAAGATCCAAGTCATAAACAGCACCCCGACGATGTGTCTAATTTTGCAGTTTACGATTTGGCAGAAGAGTGCCTTCTGTCGACATATACTATTCTCTCTAGCCTGCAAGATGTGATTAGTCCAGGGCACCTTCCGGTTTACAAACCAGGCCACTTCGGTCTTCGTGATTTTAGGAGCGACTGGTTTCAAAAGTCACCGAGAGCAAAGTTTCAGGATGATAAAATTGTACTTCTCGAAGCCTTCCCAGATCTTATGCTGATGACAACGATGACCTCGAAGTCACCTCTAGCTGAAGACGAGCTCATTCGTGGTTTTCGCGAGATGTCACCTGGCAACAGTATTCCCCTATGGCTCGTGTTCGCTGCGCAGTGTTTCCTGGACACCCAACATGTGCTCAAGCAGGAGATTGGTCGCGCACATCAACACCTGGTGACGACTGCTAATGCCATCAGGGGCTCTATCAAGCAGAATCTAGATTTCCACCAATTACTTCGCATTGACCATTGGCCTCGAACGAATGACTACCCATTCAGCGAAATGCTCAGAGTCATTGAAGAGTGGGTACGAAACGATGTGATAGCCGAAAGGCTGAAAAAGGTAAATCGTCAATTATACCAGCACACTGCATACATGCTTCTCTTGTGATATGATTTGCCTAAAAATGACAAGCGTTTCCGTGTATGGAAGAAGCGGTAAATAGCTGACTCTTATCCAGATCCAGCGCAATATGCCAGTTCCAGATCCAGAGCCGTTCCGCCTTCTAAAGCAGTACCCTCTTCTATGCGGTCTCTTCACGTTTGTCCTCAAGACCCGTGCACAAGAAATCGGTCTCGCCTTCGCAAATGCCTGGGGATCCATATTATACGCCAGTCATCTCTACAATGCGGCGCGCCAGGAGAAGCTTCTCCTGAAATCTTGGACAGATTTGGAATTGCTCATCGCATTGCACAGCCCTGAAAGGTTCTTTGTTGGCGATTGTCCAAAGAGCTTGGAAGAGTATCTCAAGAGGTTCTTGTTAAGCATGGGTTATTCTGCGACTGCTTTTGCTAGCAACCGTAGGAGTAGTGCCCTCGCAGCATCCGCACGAGGGCCTAGACGTCTGACAAAGTTGTGCAAGGCTGGAGCACTTTTTGCGGGGAGGTATTGCAATAATGATCGAAATGTATCCGTGAGTATATTTTCGGAGTTGTTCATACCTAATCTAGACCGAATTATGGGTTGGAGACTTGTTATCGGAGTAAATACTCTGCAAATATGCTTCATACCCAATAAATCTATCCTAAAAGGAGCAGAGCTAACTTGGAGATTTTGCAGTGGACGCGCGAGTCCATCCAGCCGATTATACAGTCCAAGATGGACGACAGCAGTGACGACGACGACGGTCATTCAGCTCAACCCGAAGTCACTGCCACTAACAAAAAGTCCGAGAAAGTCAAGGTGTCGGCAACAGGAACCCTCCTCAGGAAGCCCAAGAGAAACCAAGATTTAACAACCACTGTAGACTTCCTAGAAGGCCTTGCTAACGCTCTACATGCCGAGTCACTAGAGCTCTCGATCGACTATCTCTGCGTACACAGATTTTGTTGGATGGTCTTGCGAGAAGTGAACGAGCGGTGCCGGCCAAAATTACTCGAAATGTACGGCGGCGGCTACCTGGAGAAGGAGAACCAATTGCCGTTTGTTGTTGGTTATATCTTCATGACCGCCACGCAGACCTCTCGCGTTGCGAATATGCTGTTACCAAGGCGCGATGGCGGAGAGGTGTCAAGCCGGTTGTTGGCAACGGCTGCGGAGTCAATTAAGGGTATGATCGATAGTGGAGCCGGGGCTATGGAGATTAAGAAGCTTGAGGAGATTTTCGGCTGTGAGATTGATCTTAGTGCACTGGATGACTGAATAAACTTCACCGTGGAGCACAAGAGTGGTGATAACCTCATGACACCGACTTCTCAATGTTTTTAATTCTTTAACATATCAGAGATAAGTACTAGAATTTCAGCCATACCGTAGTCGTCAAATTGCCATTTATCACCCGATTCGGCAGGCTTAGTACAGGGACTTCACCTCCTCGCGTACATTTCCGTCATCAAGCAATGCACTTTATTGTTTTGATCTTGACTTCAGCCGCAATCCGTGTGTTGCTCGACAGCTTCAGCATACAAGTATTATCTCGCTTGCGGTTAGTACCTTCCCCTTTGTTGCCGCTTTGGCTTTTCAGCATTCGACGCCTTTTGAAAGTTCTGATCTTTGAAACATCGGATCAGCGTTATGCGTACGGTTCGATGTCGATTCTGCTGCGCACGAACTACGAAAGGGGGGTTAATAGACGGGACAAGCGTTGGTAGGTGGCTGTCATTTGTAGCGATGAGGTTTCATTACGAGGTTTTATGATGGCGCAAGAGCGGGTTGTTCTGTTGAGGTTGTATGACACTGGGGCTGACTTGCGGTTCCTGAATTGTCAATGAAAACATTTTTTTTAAATTTGTATTTTACTGTAGTAAAATGTAGACACGTTGCTTTATGTTGCGTATTGATTTTACAATTTTGCGATTCTTTAATGTTTGCTAATTTTGATGTAGTCTTGCATTTCAGCTCCTCTCGACACGGCTGCTGTGCCTCGCAAGCCCACGCGTTTTAAATCTACTGAACCCTGTATCTCAGTCTTGACCAGCTCGTTAGCGAACATAACTGATTACAAGGTAACCTGTGGCCGGCACCCCCCATTACCAAGTAGGATGTTTCTGGGGTGAGGGGGAATACGTTCGGTATGTGCCCTGACCTCGAGTCCGCCGCCCTCAGTACTTCTGCCACCAGCCTCATTTTTCAACGCGTCATTATAAGAGAGCTCGGGGCAATTGACCGTCAGCGAAACCGCTGAGAACACGCGAGAGAATATCTTGAACACTGCCGCTGAGGCACCACGTGAAAAAAGTAAAAAATAACCATGTCCTTGAGGCTGAAAGAAACCGAAGCAGTAATTCCAACCTTCTCCCAGCGAACGTTGTATCTACCAATCTCCTTCTGTCATAACTCAATCTGTCAGTCTAGCGATGCCTACAAGAAACCGCGATTCAGATTCCTGCTTTCCTCGGTCTGGGGAGCTGCGGGCCCAAATGCTGTATTATACTCTAGGTTCATTGTCCTTGGGGTCAAGATGGAACCCACCTCTGCAACGATCTTCATATCATCTCATATTGTCTACGATCTCGGTAGAAACACGAATTTTCTAAGCGTTGCATATCAGAGCATCATTTCCATTTCGGACACAAGCAGGCTAGCATCCATTGAGTCCAAGCCATTTGTGAGCAGTCTTTGTTTCAGGTGTTGTCCCAAAATTATTTTGACATTCGCTTCCTGTACAATACCAATTGTTCTAACAGACAATGGAGATGAACAAAGATGAATCCTAATTGTCAGTTTCAAAGAGCATCCCTTGAAAATCTTGTTGTCCAACTATTTTAAATACCATCCGGCGACCAAGATCTCGAGTCCT
>JAABUL010002070.1_pt1 | contig 34901 bp, 6 predicted proteins | sample 5559151 | NCBI WGS metagenome assembly JAABUL01 (sample SAMN10711876, study PRJNA513368) | rock metagenome | isolation source: Antarctica rocks | place: Antarctica: Victoria Land, Pudding Butte sud | reverse complement strand
TACTAGAGCCTTATAAAAAATCTTAGCCTAACTTATAAGATCTTTAATAAGGCTTTAACTTTAATAATAATATTAAGCCTAAATTTAAAGGCTTTAATAATTAATCTTTATAATTATATCTTAATATAAATAAGTTATTAATATATCTTATTTAATATTAGACTTTATAAGGTATAAGGTACCTAGGTTTACTACTTAATAATATATCCTTAATATCCTTATTAAATTATATTAAGATTAATAGTATTTTTTTAAATATAATATATTATAACTATTATAATTATATAAATAGATATAATTAAAATATATTCCTACTTAAATTACTTATATAAGTAAGTATTATTATATAGAAGAGTAAAATTATAATATAAAATTATTAGATATATACTTACTTTACCTTATAATTTATTATATTACTATTACTTATTAATTATATATATTATTAATTGAATATCTTTATTATATTTATACTTATTATCTACTTATATATTATAAGATTAAATTAACTTATATATCTTATTAAAGTCTTTATTAGTTACCTATTAATTATATTTATTATCCTAGCCTATTTATTTAATCTTATATTAAATACCTTATTTATTATTAATCTTATTAATAATTTCTTTAACCTCTTATTATTCCTTATTATTAATAAGTTTAAGGGCTTATATAAAGATATCTATTAATTTATTATAATTATAAAGATAATAAGGTTCTAATAATAAGTACGCTACAGAACAGGGCGGGGCGGGGTAGGTAGGTACCCTTGGAACCTGTCCTAGTATTAGGGCGGGTACCCGCCCCGCTTAAAGGGGAGTAGGGCGGGTACCTACTCTAGGTAATAGCGGGTACCCGCCCGCTTACTAATAGGTAAGGCCTTATTTAAAATTTAGAATTTATTTTAATCTTTATCCTAAATCCTTTTTAATAGGGGAGGAAAGAGATATATAACTTTCTACTATCAAGTTAGCTAATATAATAAAATATAATTAAAATTATTATTTTTAGAAATCCTTATAAAATTATTAAATATAATAGTAGGTATCTATTTATTTATTAATAAGAGAGATTTTATCTTAAATACTTATATAGATCCCTAGGAAATCCTTATAAAATTATCTTAATCTTTATCTTAATCTTACTTTAAGAGGTATTTAAGTAGGATAAAGCCTCTTCCTCTTATAAAATCTAATATTATAAAATATAAGATATAAATTTTATTAAAGAGTATAGAGTTAATTTATATATTATAATTAAATTAAATTAAGAGATTAAAGCTAGTTAAACTCTTAACTAGTTATATATCTTTTTATATAATTATAATATATTTAATATAAATTATAACTAGGTTTTTTATTAATATAATAGTTAACCTTTTTATTTAATTAAATTTATATATAACTTACTTTTAAAATATCTTATTAGGTAGGCTTTAATAGCCTCTTATATAATAATAATAGTAGAGGATTAAAATTATAAATTACTTTTATATTTATATATAACTTCTTTTAATAATCTTTAAAATAAGGCTTTTAAGATTAATAATTTTAATAATTTCTAATATTATTAAATCTCTCTTAATATTATAATTATAAATTAATTAATATAAAGATTAAGATAATTAAGTATTAAATAGAATAAACTTACTTCCTTTCTTATATTTATATTTAACTTTTATTACTATTATAGTCTTAAATCCTTAAGACTTAATCCTTATAATTATATTATACTTATTAAGAGTAACTCCTAATATTTATCCTTTAATTACCTATTTTATAATAAATCTATATTCCTTTAATTTATATTTTACTACTAGCTTTTTATTCTTTAATATTATAAAAGGTTAAGGGGATATCTTATCTTTATAATCCTTCCTTTATATTCTTTACTATATTATCTCCTTTAATATTACCTTTTTATTAGCCTTTTTAATTAATACCTTTAATAATTAAGATATATTAATATTATCCTTTAAGGATATAAAATTTAATTTAAAAAACTTTTTATTATCTCCTTTCTCTTTATTTAGACTTCCTTCTTTAATTATTAATATCCTTACTTATATTATTTAATATTATTAATATTAGGATTTATTACTTTAATTTATACTTACTTACCTTTATTTAAATTTATAATTATAAGTTAAATAGAGCTTTACTTCCTTATACTATTTATTTTCCTTTAAAGGATACTTAATTTCGCGTTTATTAAGATATTTAAATTCTTCTTCCTTAGGTTCTTTAATATTAGAGAAAGAGACTTTAAACCTATATTATTTTATTAATAAATTAAATATATAGCTTAAAATTATTAAAAGTAGAATTACTTATTTTTATTCCTTTTAATAAGAAAATATATAGAGTAAGAGATAATTTAATAAGTATTATATAAGGACTTAAGGTAGTTAAGGAGGGTATCATTATTTTATAATAAGAGTAGGATTTAATATTATAAATTAGCTTAAATTCTTTATAATAATTATTTAAGCCTAAGGGAGGTAAGAGGTAAGTAATAGTAGTATACTCCTAAAATTCCTTAAGCGCGGACTATTTTAAAGACTTTATAAAAGGATCTTATATCTTTAATCTAAATTAATCTTAATCTCTTAATAATAAAGATTACTTATATAATAAATTAAGATTATTTAAATAATTATAGATATTATTATATATTTCTAATAAGAAGCCTATTAAATTAATAAGGAGTAATTTTATAAATTAATATACTTATTATTATAGGTATTACTTTTATTAAAAGAGATATCTTATATATTATCCTCCTTATAATAATTATTAAAATTATTAAGCTCCTTATTTAATTAAGGCTATTATAATAAATATAATAGGAAATATAAGTAATCTTAAGGATTTAGACTAATATTTATAATAAAAAGTATATATTTAATAATAATAAATAAATAGTAATAAGGATAAATAGTACTTAATCTTATATATAATAAAATATAAATTAAAGTAGAATTAATTATTAATATATTTATTAATATTAAATATAAAAGCCTTCCTAATCTTTATTAATATATTATATTAATTATATTTTCTATTATTATATATTACTACCTTTTATTAATAGGCTCTAGATTTATATATAATTAATAAGGTATATTATAAATTAGGAATAAAGAAAAATTATCTTTACTCTTAAGTATATACTTAATAATAAGATTTTATAAGATAAAGATAAGAATAGATAAAAGTTAATCTATTATAATAAATAAATATAAAATTATATATCTTTTAAATCCTATATAAATCCTAAAATATATTTAGATTAATTAAAGTTAAACTATTATATAAATTAATAAATATTATATACTATTTAAATATATCTTTCTTATATCTTATATAAGTTATATATTCTTCTAATTAACTATAACTTATTCTATATAAATTATATAAAGGTTTATAATTATATTATTATTAAATTTAACTTTAAAAGATATTAAGATTTATATTAAAATTCCTAAATTATTATTACCTCTATTAATTCTTATAATATTATTAGAGTATATAATTATAAATAATACTTAATCTTTTTAAATTCAATATATATAATTTTATAAATTAAATAAGTAAAAGGTATTTAAGTTATTAAAAGTTTAATAATTTTTTAATATTATTTAATTTCCTAGATTATAATAACTTTAATTATTAATATATACTTAAATTTAAATAAATATATATAAATATACTATTACTCTTCCTTTATATAACTTTTATTATAATAAACTTTACCCTTAATTTAATTAGCTTAATAAGGGTCTTTTATTATTTATCTTTTATTATAATAGTCTTTTTCCTTAATATAAATAGCTTAACTAGACTCTTTTAATTACTTTTATAATAGATAGGTTAATATTATAAAGGCTAAGATTCTTTACTATTATTACTATTCTAACTATTATTATAAATTAAATTTATATTAGTAGTAACTTTACTAGTAACCTTATTTATTTATAATTTAAATAGAGTAATAATAGGTCTTTAAATACTTTTATAATTAATTTAAGGCTTTTATAATAGCTAGTTAATATTTAAATAACCTTAATTATTTAACTCCTTACTATTTAAATAACCTTAGTATTACGATCGTAGGTTTTATCAAGTAAAGGCTTAGCATAGCTTAGTAATACAGGTTAACGGGTTAACATCAGCTAAGAAGTGTCGACCCGGTAAGTAGGTCGCTGGAACGACAGGAACACACGGAGGGCGATCCAGTCGATTCGGGTAAGTAGGTCGCCGGAACGACAGGAGTATACGACGAGTAATCTAGGCGACCTATCAAGTATATGGATCTCCTATATCTATATAGATAGCGATATTTCCTAGTAGATAGGAGTTCTATACTTAACTTATATTATAATTCTAGTAATCTCCTAAGTACTAAATATAATACCTTATACCAGACCTATTTAATATAAGCCTACTTACCCTGCTTCCTTAATACTCCTCTTCACGAGAACTAATCATAGGTCTACCCCTATTCACGGACGGAGTGAACCGTAACACTTTGAGCACCCTTAGAATGAGTACCTCAGAAAGCAGAGACTACCAGTCAAAGAACATGGTACCGCGACCGCAGTTGAATATACTAAGAAGAGTTCCATGTAACAAACCTTCTAAGGATCCAGAGAACTACGACTCGACCTACGAGTAGATAAAGGTAGAAAGACTACTAAAGGAAGTTATAAAGGGAGAACGCTATTTTAAATTCATATAAAAAGTATACTAATTCATTAAGAATCTAAAAGACTATAGAATATTATCCTAAGATATTAATATAAGAACCACGAGGTATCTTATCTTAATAGGACGAGAGGACTTAGAACTTAAAGAAGTTCTTAAGGACCTAATTATTAATATCTAGATAGAGGTAGATTAATTATAATAATAACTCTAAGATATTTAAGATAAGAAGATAGAATAAGAATCTTTAAATAATAGCGAGGTTCTAGAGTATAGCTTAAAACATAGATAAGAAAGTTAAGAGAGCTCGGAAGAGGAAGCGCTACGCTATAGACTTAGCGGGGATACTCTAGATAACTCCTTATCTTATACTACCGCATTATAAGGATTAAATAAAGGAAAACACTTAGAGAAAATACATTATAAAGAGGGACTTTACGTTAAAGACTATCGATTTAATTTAGTATACCTAGAACATAGTATTATATATTAGATAGCCTACGCTAACGACTACTATAAGTACTACTCCTAGGTCCGGATGGAACTAGGTAGGTAGGTAGTAGGTACGTCTTGTAAACGAATAATCTAGAGAGATTATACGAGCGATAGTTATAACTAGCACTTAGCTAGTAAACGACTTAACGTATAGTTTCCAGGATCTACTATAGACTAGTACGATAGTGTAAAGAAACAACTAATATATAGCTTAAATAAAGAATATTACTACTTATTAGAATAGTATACTTATATGCATAACAGATACTAAAAGCACATGGAAATTAAGAAGATATACGGTTTTCTCCTTAAATAGGGAAAAGAGTAATCTCTTATATTACGGGGAGATATAAGTAGATTAACATACTAATCCTAAAATAATTCCTATGTATTACTTAGTATAATATATATGTAAATATACTAGTACTAATTAATAGTCAACGAACTATTATAATAATAGATTCTGGAGCGACTAGTAACTTCGCTTCTTGAGACTTAGTACAGTTACTAGGCCTACTAATTCAAAGAAAGAAAGAATAGTATAACTTATAAATAGCTAACGGGTTAACGCTATTAATAGGAAGGATAGACGAGGAGATATACTCGCTACCTATGATAATTCAACGCTACTATAAGGAATTAACCTTCAATATAGTTAGGATAGCCACTTATTATATCATTTTAAGAATGCCTTAATTAAAGAAGTATAATCTAGTAATTAATTAGAAGAAAGGAGTACTTATATTTATAAATACTAGAGATATTATTAGTATATAACCTATACGCTAATAGAGGATAACAATAGATAAGAAATAGAATTAAAGACTAATTAAAGCTTATTATACTTCAGTTTCGATGAAGGACGACCTTAGATAAGGGTCTAACTTAATATATATTAATAAGGATTAGCTAGATAACTAAGCTAGAGTTATTAAGGGAAAAGACGAACCTCCTAATATCTTATAAGAGTATAAGAAATAGATATATCTCTTTATAAAAGAGATAATAATAAAAGCTTTACCTATATACTAATCTTAGGATTATAAGATCGAACTTGAACTAGGAAAGGAACTAATATTTAGATTAATCTATATATTATTAGAAAAGGAACTTACTATATTACGCGGGTATATTAATAAGAACCTTAAGAAGGGATTTATTCAAGAATCTAAATTACTAGCAGGTTATCTAATCCTCTTTATACTAAAGAAGGATAGGAGTCTTAGGCTATACGTTAATTATTAGAAGTTAAATGATATTACTATTAAGAATTAATATCCTTTACTAAATATTAGCGAGCTGCAGGATAGACTCTCTTATATAAAGATATTTATTAAGCTTAACTTATAAAGAGCTTATAACCTAATCTAAATAAAAGAAGGAGAAGAATAGAAAACTATATTTAAGACTTAATATAGATATCACGAGTACCTAGTCATGTTATTTAGACTTACTAACGTACTAGTAACCTGCTAAGTACTAGTTAATAATATTATTTAAGCTTATTTAGATAATACCGCGATCGCTTACCTTAATAACATCTTAATCTACTCTAAGATCAAGGAAGAATATATCTAGTATATATAGGATATTTTAACCTACCTATTATAAGCTAGATTACTCCTTAAGCTAGAGAAGTACGAATTTCATAAGGAATTAGTAGAATTCCTAGGATTTATGATAAGTATCACAGGTATTCGTATAAGCCCTGAAAAAATCAAGGCTATAGCGGAATAGCCTATACTATATAATATGAAATTAGTTTAAAGCTTCTTAGGATTTACGAACTTTAATAGAAGGTTTATTAAAGGGTATTTAAAAATAGCCCTACTACTTATAAATATTACTAAGAAAGAAAAAGGATTTTAATAGGAAATAAGTTAATAGAAAGTATTCATAATATTAAAAGAAGCCTATTAGAATCTATTAATACTCTATACCTTTCAAGTAAACGATCCTACTCGTATTGAAATAAATGCCTTGGATCTTGTAATTAGCGCTTATTTATATTAAGAAAAGGATAGTAAATAGTACCTAATCGCCTATTACTTACGAAAGATATTAGTAGTAGAATAGAACTATGATATCTATAATAAGGAACTATTAGTAGTAGTATATATACTTTAGAATTAAAGAGTATATACTAAGAGTTATTTAGAACTTACTATCTTTATAGATTATAAGAATCTCTTAAACTTTACTATAACTAAGGAGTTAAACCGAAGACAAGTCTATTAATTAGAATTATTAGGATAGTATAAGTTTAAAATACTATATACCTTAGGGAAAGATAATAGTCGAGCGGACGTCTTAAGTAGGCGTATAGATTATATAGAATCCAAGGACATTATAAAGAAGCTAATTCTTAAATAAGAAAAGGATAGATTACTAGTATTAATATAGAGTTTAATAATAATTATATGAATTACGGTCTAAGATATTACGCTAACCCTAAGGGAAGGCTATATTAATGATAAACTAGCGTTATAGCTAAGGAATTAGTAACCGGGACAAGAGTTACTCTAGTATAGGGGAAGGATATACTTACTTAAGGAATGCGCTGAAGAAGTAATCTAGGATTACCACGATAATCCTTTATTAGGATATCTAGGAATCTCCAAGATAGTAGAGCTCCTTCAACGGGAATATACGACGCCACGACTACGGACGCACGTTAAGAAATACATTAAGGAATCTATTTAATACTAGTAGAATAAGTCTGCGCGCCACGCCAAATATAGGCAAATATAATTTGCACTAGTTCTAGATATATTATAGAAGGATGTAATAATAGACTTTATTATTAAATTACTAAAATCAAAAGATCTAGTTATAGGGGATATCTTTAACTTAATAATAGTAATTATAGATAAGTTAACAAAGTATACGATCCTAATTCCTTATAAAGAAATGTATAAAGTATATTAATTAAGATTCATCCTATTAGATAAACTAATAAGGGATTATAGTATACCTAAATCTATTACTTTAGATAGAGATAGACTCTTTACGTCTTATTATTAGAAGACTCTAGTCGCTATAATTAGAACTAAGTTACGAATATTAACCGCCTACTATCTAGAGACGGACGGCTAGATAGAGCGTACGAACTAGATAATAGAAGTATACCTAAGATACTACGTTAACTATAAATAAAATAATTAGGTATTATTACTTCTAATAGCACAGTTAACATTTAATAACAAAAGGTTAGATACTACGTAAATATCACTATTCTTTATAAATTATAAACGACATACTAACCTATTTCTGAAACCGCGACAGGGTTTAAGAGTAGAAAAGGTAACGGTATTAGTATCTAACATGAAAAGACTATATAGTAATATATAGTAATAAATTAGCGAGGTTAATATAAAGACTTAAAGACGAGTTAATAAGAAAAGAAAAATGTATCCTTAGCTAAATAAGGGGGATAAGGTTTACCTCTATATAAAAAACCTAAAGAATAAGAGACTAAGTAAGAAACTAGACTATATTAAAGTTAGACCATTTTTAATTAAGTAACCTAAGGGACCTGTTAACTATAAATTATAGCTACTACCTAACGCTAGAGTACATCTAGTGTTCTATATCTTATTATTAGAACCAGCCGACTCCAGAATACCTCTTCAGGAAGACTGGAAGTATAAGGCTGAAACCGAAGAATACGAAGTCGAAAAGATCCTAGAATAGAAGGGTTAGGACTACTTCATTAAATAAAAAGATTATAAAGAATTAGAAAGTACCTAGAAGCCTACTAGGAACCTTCAGGGCTATAAGGACCTTCTACGGTAATTCTATAAACGTTGATAAGACTACTCTAGTTAAAATCCGCCGGAACTTTAACCTATTCTAAAGAGATATTAAAGAGGAAGTCGCTAGGATTAATTATATCTAATTGCTCCTTATACTCTACCTCTTTAATGTTTTAAATTTCGCCCTTAACTATAGTAATTCCTTTCCTTTCTAACACCTTCACTTCTCTTTATAATCGAGTGAATTTGGTTAGAGCTTCTTTAGCCTTAGCGGCCTTTTAGTTCCACTAATTCCATATCTTAGTCCATTTTATAGGAGAGAAAGGCGAGAGGTTATAGTCTAATAAACCCTTCCGGGCGTACTCTACGCAGCGACTAGCGGAAGCCCTAACCTTATACTTATCGGCCTGACTAGTACGCTTATAGTTTAAATAGACCCTTATAACTATTAAACTAGTTCTAATAATAGTATTAATTAACTAATAACGGAAAAAAGTAGACTTGGATTTAGATCTAATAGGTAGCATTATAGAGTAGTAAAGTTTTCGGGACGAAAACTAATAAGGGGGAATCTAATATTATAGCCTAAACTCACGGTTCTTATACTACGCTCGGACGAAGTACTTCTCGTCACGATTAGCAGTATCAGGACTGATCCAACTGATTCATAAGAGTCAGTGGTATCAGAACTAATCCAACTGATCCAGAGAGTTAGTAGTATTAGAACTGATTCAGCTGATCCAATATTTCCTATATCTATATAGATAGCGATGTTTCCTAGTAGGTAGGAGCTCCGTGCTTAACTCATGTTATAATTCTAGTAATCTCCTAAGTACTAAATACAATACCTTGTACTAGACCTGTTTAGTATAAGCCTACTTGCCCTACTTCCTTAATACTCCTCTTCACGAGAACTAATCATAGGTCTATCCTATCCACGGACGGAGTGAACCGTAATATAGTTATAATAAGAAATAATTCTAACCCCGCGACTTATACAGGTATATACCTATAGAACTAGACTTTACTTAGAAACAAGATAAGGGAAAATTCAGGGATAAGAAGTAGTAAAAAGAAAGGGGTAAGAAAGTAGTAATCTATTATAGTTATAATAAACTAGGCTACTTCACTAGAGATTATAAGACGAAGAATATAGTATTACGTCTATAGTTAAATATATTTAAGAAGAGTTCTATATATAGAACCTCTTAATAATCTAAAGGGATATAACTCTAATCTACCTCCTAGATAGATTAAGGTAGGGAAACTAGAGGAAGTTATAAAAGATAGGTACTATTTTAATATTATTTAAAAAATACCTTATTTCATTAGAAATCTATTAAAGGGATAGATATCGCCTTAAGATATTAATAAAAGGATTAAATAATACCTTATCTAAGAAGAATATAAAGACTTAGAACTTAAAGAGTTTCTATAATATACGATTAATAATATCTAGGATAATATAGAAAGGTTACGATAATAGCTCTAAGATATCTAGGATAGAAGGATAGAATTAGAATCTTTAGATAATAGCGAGGTTCTAGAGTATAGCTTAAAATATAGATAAGGAAGTTAAAGGAGCTTAGAAGAAGAAGTACCGCGCTATAGATTAGACGTAGAAATTCTAAATAACTCTTAACCTTACTCTACCGCATTATAAGGATTGAATAAAGGAAAAGATTCTAAGAAAATACGAAATAATAAGCTTTATATTAAAGACTATTAATTTAACTTAATATACCCGTAGTACGGCGTTATATACTAGACGGCCTATATAGATAAGTACTATAAATACTACTAGCCCGCTTGAAGAGAGGTTAGCAGGGATGTAGTTAAGATAATATATAAGAATATATAATAGGAGAACTACTATAACGATAGTTATAACTAGTATCTAATTAGTAAACATAGGAACTTACGATTCCTAGGATTATTTAAAGGATAGTATAATAGTATTCAAGGTTAGCTAAAGTAATATCTAGATATAACAGATTACTATTTAATAGAATAGTATACTTATAGATATAATAGGTATAGGAAATATATACGCTAAAAGATATAGAGTTAATAAGAAAAGAAAAATATATCCTTAGCTAAAGAAAGGGGATAAGGTTTATCTTTATATAAAAAACCTGAAGAGTAAGAGACTAAGTAAGAAACTAGACTATATTAAAGTTAGACTATTTTTAATTAAGTAATTAAGAGGTACTATTAATTATAAATTATAGCTACTATCTAACGCTAGGATATACCTAGTATTTTATATCTTCTTATTAGAACTAGCCGACTCTAATACGCCGCTCTAGGAAGATTAGAAGTTTAAGGCTAAGACTAAAGAATACAAAGTTAAAAAGATCTTAGAGTAGAATAGTTAGGAATACCTAATTAAGTAGAAGAACTATAAAGAAATAGAAAATACCTAGGAGCCTATTAGATACCTTTAGAACTACTAGATACTTCTATAGTAGTTCTATTAGATAAGAATCCTAGGGCGTTCTAATTAAACTTATCTTCTAGAATAAGTTATTTAGAACTAACGTTAAAGAGAAAATCCTGCGAAGAAGGATTACTAGTAGTATTCTCTTCCGTCTCTAGATTAGTAATATTCTAGAGCTCGCCCTCTATTAACTCCTATCTCTTCTTTTCTAACTAGTCTACTTTCACTTAAAGGCGGGACTATTTTGCGAGTACCTTATAAGCCTTAGCCGACTTTTAGTTTTATTAATACTTAAGACGAAGCTATTACTTTATTGTTACAGTTCACTCCGTCCGTGGATAGGATAAACCTATGATTGGTTCTTGTAAAGAGGAGTGTTAAGGAAGTAGGATAAGTAGGCTTATATTAAATAGGTCTAGTACAAGGTATTATATTTAATACTTAGGAGATTACTAGAATTATAATATAAGTTAAGCACGAGCTCTTATATACTAGAAATCACGCTATCTATATAGAAGAAGGAGATCGTGCTAAGAGATATTACTTACTACCCTTAACCCTACTTAATACCTGCGAGCGGTACGAGACAGGCGAGCGGTCTTACTACGCTCGATCTTACTCGACGTCTACGAGCGATATAAGTTAGGCGAGTAGTCCTAGCTATTCACGTCCTTAGTAAATACCTTGTCACGCTACTATATAGTTATAATACTATCCCTTCTTCTTATTCTTTCTTTATTCTTAAAGTAACTGTTTATCTATATATTCTCGTTAATCTATTAATTATATTCAGTTCTAGAACTATATAAACGCGAGAGGAGTAGTAACTATAGTTACCTATTATTACTATGCTTTAAGTTAGAAGGAATACCGTCTCTTATTACTATCCTAAAAATGCGCCGAGTATATTCATTCTAGGAAGAAGTATGAACCTATAGAACTAGTAGTAAACTTTACGAGTATTAATAGAGTAATAGAGAAGCTTGAAAAGGAAGAGCTAGAAATAGAAGTAATATAGTCAGCTATAATAGAATAGCTACGTGTGTCGCAGGCGAGGCTATAAAGGTTATAGAAATAAAAGCGTTTCCTATAGGATTATAAATAGGAGATATTTATAAGAGGCCTTTCAGATATTAAAGAATTAGAAAGGCTCGAGGATCTAGAAAAAATCTAAGAGGTCTAGAACTATATTATAAGAGCGTTATTAATAGACGACTTCTTAAATACTAATATATCTCTAGAGACGCTTAACTAGCTATCTCCTAGTTCGCCCTTTAATGAAACTATTACAGGAGGCTCTAGTACTATTTAAGATATTTAATAGGTTCCTAGGTATTTTCTAAATCATCGTAATCCTTTTACTTAACTAAGTACTTCTAATCCTATCTATCTAGGACCTTCTTAACTTCGTATTCTTCGGTCTTAGCCTCGAATTTCTAACTTTCCTAGGATAGCGTTTTAGAGTCGGCTGGCTCTAGTAAAGAGATATAGAATACTAGGTATACTCTAGCGTTAGGTAATAACTATAACTTATAGTTAATAGGTCTACTAGACTATTTAATTAAAAATGGTCTAACTTTAATATAGTCTAGTTTCTTACTTAGTTTCTTACTCTTTAAGTTTTTTATATAAAGGTATACTTTATCCCTCTTCATTAATTAAGGATACATTTTTCTCTTCTTATTAACTTGTTATTAAGTCTTAATATTAACCTTACTAATTATTTACTATATATTATTATATAGTCTTTTTATATTAGATGTTAATACTGTTACTTTCTCTGCCCTAGAACCCTCCCTTAGTTCTAGAAATAAGTTAGCGTGTCTTCTATAATTTATAAAGAATGAAGATAGTCCGATTATATCTAATCTCTTATCATTAAGTACTAATTATATTATAGGAAGTAGTAAGACCTAGTTATTTTACTTGTAACTAATATAGTACCTTAGGTACGCTTCTATTATTTAATTAATGCGTTTTATCTAACTATCTATTTCTAGATAATAGATAGTTAATATTCGCAGCTTCATTCTAATTACAGCGATCAGAGTCTTCTAATAGTAAGATATAAAGAGTCTATCCCTATCTAAAGTAATAGATTCAGGTATATTATAATCTCTTATCAGCTTATCTAATAGGATGAATCCTAGCTAATATACTTTATATATTTCTTTATAAGGGATTAGGACCGTATACTTAGTTAACTTATTAATAATTACTATTATTAAGTTAAAGGTATCTCCTATAACTAGATCTTTTGATTTTAGTAGTTTAATAATAAAGTTTATCATTACATCTTTCTATAATGTATCTAGAACTAGTGTAAATTATATTTACCTATATTTAGCGTGGCGCGTAGACTTATTCTACTAGTATTAAATATATTCCTTAATGTATTTCTTAACGTGCGTCCGTAATTATAACGATATATATTCTCGTTAGAGAAGCTCTATTATCTTAGAGATTCCTAGATATCCTAATAAAGGATTATTATAATAATCCTAGATTACTTCTTTAATATATCTCTTAGGTAAGTACGTCTTCCCCCTATATTAGAGTAGCTCTTATCCTAGTTACTAATTCCTTAGCTATAATACTAGGTTATTATTAATATAGCCTTCCTTTAAGGTTAGCGTAATATCCTAGACTATAATTCATATAATTATTACTAAATTCTATATTAATATTAGTAATCCGTTCTTTTCTTATTTAAGAATTAGCTTCTTTATAATATCCTTGGATTCTATATAATCTATACGCCTACTTAAGGCGTCCACTTAACTATTATCCTTTCCTAGGATATATAATATCCTGAATTTATACTATCCTAGTAATTCTAATTAATAGACTTATCTTCGGTTTAACTCCTTAATTATAGTAAAGTTCAAGAGATTCTTATAGTTTATAAAGATAGTAAGTTCTAAATAACTCTCTATATATATCCTTTAATTCTAAAGTATATATACTACTATTAATAGTTCTTTATCGTAGATATTATAGTTCTATTCTACTACTAATATCTTTCGCGAGTAGTAGGTAATTAGGTACTACTTACTATCCTTTTCCTAATATATATAAGCGCTAATTATAAGATCTAAGGTATCTATCTTAATATAAGTAGGTTTATTTACTTAAAAGGTATAGAGTACTAGTAGATTTTAATAAGCCTCTTTTAATATCATAAATACTTTTTACTAACTAGATTCCTATTAAAATCCTTTTTCCTTCTTAGTAATTTCTGTAAGTAGTAGTACTATCTTTGAATACCCTTTAATAAACCTTCTATTAAAGTTCGTAAATCCTAAAAAGCTCTAGACTAATTTCATATTATATAGTATAGGCTATTCCGCTATAGCCTTGATTTTCTTAGGGCTTATATAAATACCTATAGTACTTACTATAAATCCTAGGAATTCTACTAATTCTTTATGAAATTCGTACTTCTCTAGCTTAAGGAGTAATCTGGCCTATAATAGGTAGGTTAAAATATCCTATATATACTAGATATATTCTTCCTTGATTTTAGAGTAAATTAAAATGTCGTCGAGATAAGTAATTATAATACGATCTAAATAAGCTTAAATAATATTATTAACTAGTACTTAGTAGATTACTAGTACGTTAGTAAGTCTGAATAGTATAACTAGGTACTCGTAATATCTATACTAAGTCCTAAATATAGTCTTCTATTCTTCTCCTTCTTTTATTTATATTAAGTTATAAGTTCTTTATAAGTTAAGCTTAGTAAATATCTTTGCTTAAGAGAGTCTATCCTACAGCTCGCTAATGTTTGATAAAGGGTATTAATTCTTAATAGTAATATTATTTAACTTCTAATAGTTAACGTATAACCTCAGCTTTCTATCCTTTTTTAATATAAAGAGGATTAAATAACCTACTAGTAATTTAGATTCTTAAATAAACCCCTTTTAAAGGTTCTTATTAATATACCTACGTAGTATAGTAAGTTCCTTTTCTAATAATATATAGATTAGTCTAAATATTAGTTCCTTTCCTAGTTCGAGTTCGATCTTATAATCTTAAGATTAGTATATAAGTAAAGCTTTTACTATTATCTCTTTTATAAAGAGATATATCTATTTCTTATACTCTTATAAAATGTTAGGAGGTTCGTCTTTTCCCCTAATAACTCTAGCTTAGTTATCTAGCTAACCTTTATTAGTATATATTAAGTTAGACCCTCGTCTAAGGTTATCCTTCTTTGAAACTAAAGTATAATAAGCTTTAACTAGTCTTTAATTCTATTTCTTATTTATCGCTATCCTCTATTAACGTATAGGTTATATATTAGTAATATCTCTAGTATTTATAAATATAAGTACTCCTTTTTTCTAGTTAATTACTAGACTATACTTCTTTAACTAAGGCATTCCTAAAATAATGTAATAAGTAGCTATCCTAACTATATTAAAGGTTAGTTCCTTATAGTAGCGTCGAATTATTATAGGTAGCGAGTATATCTCCTTATTTATCCTTTCTATTAATAGCGTTAACCCGTCGGCTATCTATAAGTTATACTATTCCTTCTTCCTTTGAGTTAGTAGGCCTAGTAACTATACTAAATCTTAGGAAGCGAAGTTACTAGTTACTCTAGAATCTATTATTATAATAGTCTATTAACTATTAATTAGTACTAGTATATTTACATATATATTATATTAAGTAGTATACAGGAATTACTTTAAGATTAGTATATTAATCTACTTATATCTCCCCGTAATATAAGAGATTACTCTTTTCCCTATTTAAGGAGAAAATCGTATATCGTTTTAATTTCTTAATACTTCTTATATTTATCGTATATGTAAGTATACTATTCTAGTAAGTAGTATTCTACTACGTCTTAACTATACTTTAACTGATTCCTGATACTATTATATTATACTACGGTAGATCCTAGAAACTATAAGTTAAGTCGCCTACTAGCTAAGTACTAGTTATAACTATTACTTATATAGTCTTTCTAGATTATCCGTTTATAAGACGTACCTACTATCTATCTTCCTAGTTCTATCCGAACTTATAAGTAGTACTTATAGTAGTTATCGGCGTAGGCTATCTAATATATAACACCGTGTCCTAGGTATACTAAGTTAAATCGGTAGTCTTTAACGTAAAGCTTTTCTTTATAATATATTTTCTTTAAGTGTTTTCCTTTATTTAATCCTTATAATACGGTAGTATAAGATAGAGAGTTATCCGGAGTATCCTTACTAAGTTTATAGCGTAGCGCTTCTTCCTTTAAGCTCTCTTAACTTTCTTATCTATATTCTAAGCTATACTCTAGAACCTCGCCGTTATCTAAAGATTCCTATTCTATCTTCTTATCTTAAATATCTTAAAGTTATTATTATAGTTAATTCACTTCTATCTAGATATTAATGACTAGGTCCTTTAGAACTTCTTTAAGCTCTAAGTCCTCTCGTCCTATTAGGATAAGATACCTCGTGATTCTTATATTAATATCCTAGGATAATATTCTATAATCTTTTAGGTTCTTAATGAATTAATATACTTTTTATATAAATTTGAAATAGCGTTCTCCCTTTATAACTTCCCTTAATAGTTTCTCTACCTCTATCTACTTATAGGTTAAGTCATGATTCTCTAGATCTTTAGAAGGTTCGTTATATAGAACTCTTCTTAATACGTTTAACTATAGTCGCGGTACTATATTCTTTAACTAGTAGTCTCTAGTAAAGTAGCCCGGTTTATTATAATTATAATAGGTTATTACTTTCTTACCCCTTTTAAGCTACTTCTTACCCCTGAATTTTCCCTTATCTTATTTCTAAGTGAAGTCTAGTTCTATTAGTATATATTTATATAGGTCGCGTTATTAATACTATTATCTTCCTAGTCTATTACTAGCGAAGATTCCTAATTATCCTATTCTAGAGGTTCTATTCTTATATCGTTTCTTTATTACTAATTTATTAAGCTTGTTATTAACCTTTATAACCTCTATTATTAAAGTATTAAGATTATTAATTTATACTCTAATTTATATAAGTTCTTCTTTAATATTAAACTTTAATCCGCGGTAGTATATTATTATTAATATATTATCATCCTAGTCTATCTTTATTATATATTACTGAAATTAAGTAGAATACTTAGTAATAGACTTCTTTTAAGATAAGTATTAAATAACTTGTATAACTACTTTATTTTCATTTAAAGGACTAAAAACTCGTTATATCTTAATATAAAATTATATAAAGCTTTTTATCTAGCTCTAAATATACTAATTATCTAGATTATCTTTATCCTTAAGGTACTTCTTAAGTGAAGGATAAACCTACTTCTAAGCTCGTCCTCTTATATATATAATAGCGAAGGCCGGCTATTATACTATTAATAAGGTCTACTTATTAAAGGTAAAGTAGAGCTAAAGCTATATAAGCTAGTCTTTAAGCTTTTCTCTTTCATTATAGAATAAGTTAGGTCTAGTAACCTTAAGTCTATCCTTACTATCTATAGTTAGGCGTCAGGAACTCTAGACGCTTAGGGGGGGGTCTCTACTTTCTAAGGTACTTATTCTAAGGGTACTTAAAGTGTTATAGTTTACTCTATTCATGAATAGGATAAACCTATAATTAGTTCTTATAAAGAGGAGTATTAAGGAAGTAGGATAAGTAGGCTTATATTAAATAGGTCTAGTATAAGGTATTATATTTAGTACTTAGGAGATTACTAGAATTATAATATAAGTTAAGTACGAGCTCTTATATACTAGAAATCACGCTATCTATATAGAAGAAGGAGATTATACTAAGAGATACTACTTACTACGCTCGACCCTACTTAACACCTGCGAGTAGTATAAGACAGGCGAGCGGTCTTACTACGCTCGATCCTACTCGACGTCTACGAGCGATACGAGTCGGGCGAGTAGTCCTAGCTATTCACGTCCCTAGTAAATACCTTGTTACGCTACTATGTAGTCGTGATATTTATAGAGAACGGAGCTAAATTATATTAATATCTTATATGAATATATTCCACGTACTTTATTAATTACGCTCCTACCTAATATTTCTTTAAATACTTCCGGTCCGTATAATACTTATATACCCGCATGCTTTTAAGTAGATAGTTAAGCTTATCGATTAAAGCTTTCTAGTAAATAGTAGATATTAATTTAAGGTAACGCTATATGATTATTAAGTATAAAGGATAGAAGGTTTCTTAGGATAAGAAATTATAGGAAGGGGACCTAGTATAATACACGTTAGAGTATAATATAATATACTTACCTAGTATATATAGATAAGTATAATACTACTTAGTAGGTTAAGATACTAAGTAGTACTACTACTTAGGAAGCTTAGTAGCTAAGTATACTAAGTATTACTCTTAGTATAAATCTTATATATTTATATAGATAGCGATATTTCTAATAGATAAGAGCTTTATACTTAATTTATATTATAATCCTAGATATCTTCTAAGTACTAAGTATAATACTTTATACTAGACCTATTTAGATAAAGCCTACTTATCTATATCCTTAATACTCCTTTCTAAGAGAATTAATTATAGGTTTATCCTCCTCGGAGTAAGTTAAATCGTAATACTTAAAGCTTATATTTATTAATTTAAATAAGATACTTTAAAGACTTTAAGTTAATTATATTAATATAAGATAAAAAAAGATATTCCTTTATTATTAGAGAGTTTATAAAGCTCTTAGTTTAATACTTATTTTATACTTATAAAGTTAATAAACTCTTAATTAATATTTATACCTTATAATTACCTTAAGTTATAACTTAGTATAATAATTAAATTTAAATCCTTAATTATATAAATTATTAAAGTAATAATAACTATTTAAAAAGTTATATTATAATATATTTAATTATAAAAGATACTTATATAAATTATTACTTTTAAATAATAAGAGTATACTTCTTATATTTATTATATTATCTTTATAATTATTTATTATTAATATTAATAGTATTAGGATTTTAACCTCCTAATTAGCGCCTTTAAATATAAGCTCTTATTCCTATTTTTTATAAAGATTATTATCTATCTTAAGGAGCTTTATTATAAGGGGATTTATATTAGCCCTTTAATAAAAGTTACTTAAGTTCTTTAAAAGGTATCTAAAAAGCTAGTTATATTATATCTTACTTTAATACTTTAAATATTAAGGTCCTCTATTATAAAGCTAAGGATTTATAAGCTTTATATATTAAAATATTAGCTTATACCTTAAGAATTAAATAAGGTTATAATATAAGTCCTTTTAAGGAAGAGCTTAATAATAATAATAATAAGTTAATAGAGAATAAGTAGATAATAATAATTATTTAAAGAGCTTAAGCTTAATAAGTTTAATTAATAACCTTATATAATTTTAATTAAATATTATAATATAAAAACCTTTTATTTTAATCTTCTTTATAATTTATAAGTATTATTATTATTTTAATCTTATAATCTCTTTAATTTATAACTCCTCTTTATTTATATTAAGATATATTTACTTTTTTAGGATTACTTTATTTTACTTCTTCTTTAAATTCTTTTAATAATATTAGAAACAATGACGTAGATACGTTATATAGATAAATAATAATAATGATAATATCTATCTATATAGTTACAGGCAAGGTATATACGTACTAAGTAATTCATGCCAAGACTTAGTCACGTGATCATGAGTCCTACTATGATAATATACCTACTAAAATCGAAAAATAATAGCGTCCTTACTATCTATATACGATAGCGATATTATAGCGATAGTATACCTATCCTAATTAATTAGAGTTATTACCTATATACTTATAATCCTCCTTAGCATTGCTATTACGTGTATGTAGTAGCTGTTTAATAATATTTTAACTGTTCTATATAAAGGTCTTAGCGAATCCGGAATAATTATAACTAGATATTAGATAGGCGATTTCTAGTCGATTATCAATAACTTTGGAAATGTATAGATCTGTAGCGCTAGGCCTCTTGCGGCTTAGTATAGGATTATTCGTCTAAAGAAATAAATATACCTTTAGTAGACTAACTAGGAGCTATACTACTACGGTAAGTATACTAGATATAGGTATCTCGCGGCTATATAAGGTAGCTACTCGCTGTCTTAATAAGAGGAGTCGTTAACAGCTCGGATGTTAATATCGTTATTACCGTAGGGCCTGACGTAAGTAGCTAGTACTAGGACTAGCCGATAGCTATAGTATAAAGATATATAAAAGAAGTACTAGCTAATAGTACTAGTATTCTCTATAAGATTAGCCCTTAATACCGTGCGTAGGATTATAGGCTATAGTTATACTTTCGTACGTAGATTATAGGACTAAGTTCTAATAGGGAGGCTAGTAACTAGGGGAATCGCTTCTAATTAGTTAACTAGCCTAATGATAAGGATTAAGTTTATTAGCTAGTAGCTATAATAGCTAGCTAAGTATATTTATTATTAGTACGGAGGACTAGCGCTTTAATAGTAAGCTAGATAGCTTTGTAAGCGGCTGTCTAATAACGGCTTAGTTAAGAGATTATCTCGTCGTATAAGGAGCCGTAAAGTCGGCTAGAAGGGCGACTAGTATTAAGGTATTTTGTAGCCTAGGAAGTGTAGGTACTAATGGAGGGGTGAATATTTACCTGTTCTCGTAGTAATAGTCTCGTGTATAAAGGCGTTAATAGGATAGTAAGTAGAAGCGACTAAGGAGTAGTATTATATATAGGTATTACTACTATTTATTAGAAATAATAACGTGGATACGTTATATAGATAAATAATAATGATAATAATATCTATCTACGTAGTTATAAGTAAGGTATATACGTACTAAGTAATTTATACTAAGACTTAGTTATATAACTATAAGTTATACTATAATAAATAACTCTTTAATAGTAATAAGCCTTTAAGTTAAAACTCCTCTATTAATAATAAACCTTATAAATAAGATTTAATAATATCTTAAATATACTTAAGGATTAATTTATTATTATTATTATTATTATTATTAAATAATAATTAAGGTTTTAAATTAATAACCTTTATTAAGTTTTTAATTACCTTATTTATATTAGGTTAATTAATTTATATAGGATCTTTACTCCTTCTTATAAGCTCTTCCTTATACTATAGTTTTAAATTAATAATATCTTATAATTTAATATATATCTTAATTATAATATTAGCTTTATTTAATTTATAATTAATTTATAAAGTAGAATTTTCTTTTATAATTTAAGCCTTTTTATTCTTTATTAAGATGTATTATTTTCTAGCTCTTTAAATACCTCTCTTTTTAAGGTTATAAGCTAGGCCCTCTCTTATTAAGGGTCTTTATATATTTATATATTAAATATACTCTTATTTAGCTCTAATAATAGTTATATATTTATTATAAATAGGGATATCTCTTATAAGCTCTTAATTTAATTCCTCCTTAATTTTAATTAAGATTAATTAAGATTAATTAAATATTAAAGGCTCTTTTTATTAACTTTTATTATATTAATATTAATTAATATTTTATTAGATTTAAGATTATTATTTTAATAGTTTATAAATAATTCTTATAAATTAGATTTTTAAGTACTTTATTATTTAAGATTTATAAGGTATATATTCCTAATAGGTATTTCTTTAAAATTTAATATAAGTTAAATTAATAAGCTTTAAATTTTTATTTAACTTTATTTTAAATTAAGATCTATTTATTTTCTTTTAATATATATAAGGTTATCCTCTTATTATATAAGTAATCCTATTAAATTACCTTTTTAAGAAGCTTTTTATTAATTATTTATTATATAAGTAAAAGCTTTTTATTTTTTTCTTTTATAACTTTTATATTAATATTTATATTAATATTTCAAATTAAACTCTTATTATCTAGTAATTTTAAATTTAAATTATAAATAAGGAAGAATAAGGATTTCTTATAAATTATATAAAGGTAAATTTAAATAGTAAATAAGGCTTAAATAAGATAATTATCTTATAATTAAATTAATTTCTTTATAAGACATTTTATTAATATCCTTCTTAATATATTATTTAGGTTTTTAACCTTCTTATTAATATATATATAATAAAGTATTATTATTTAATATCTTATTCTTAAATAATAAAAATATAATATAATAATATAATATAAGAAGTTTATTTTATTATTTAATAAGAGCTCTTAGGGTAAATTATAATTTATAAAGATCTTTTTATTTAAGAAATTTATAACTATTTCTTTTATTGTATTAAGAATAGGTTTAATAATTAATTATCTTTTCATAAAATAAATAATTATAATAATTTAATAATTCCCTTTTAAAATATTAGAAAGTATCTTAATTATATTAATTAATTATCTTTTAAATAATAAAATATCTTTATATATTTAATAATATAAAAGCTCTTTTTCTTAATCTATTCTTAATTAAGAAGTAATCTAGTAATTTAAATATATCTTTATAAAGTACTTAATATTAGCTTTTATTAATAACTATTATATATAATTCTTTAAGAGTTCTATTAATCCTAATTAGCTAAGATATTTATAATCTTTATATATTATCTCTAAGAAGTTAATCTAATATACCTACTTAAGATATAACGCTTTACTACTATTATTAAAGTACTAATATAATTATTTTATATCCGCGTCCTATTAAAAGCTCTTACGCGCGCTATTAGAAGATATTATATTATATAAATACTAATATAATTATTTATTATAAGTTAAGAAATTCTTTATAATAATATACTATTTAGCCTTATTAATAATATAAAGTATTTTAATAAATATTTAATTACTAACTCCTTCTTTACTAAGGAAGTTAAGATATTAAGAAAGTATATTAAGAATAATAATTAATTAATTAAGATACTATTTAATATTAAGATTATATTACTTAAATTCTTTAATTTAATAATTAATATATTTTAAAGGATTCTTTATAATCTTTAAATACTTTAGGCTTTTATAATTAATTAAGATTACTATAATTATATTATTATTAATATACTTTTCTTATTATTAAGTTATAAGCTTAATTATAAGGAGTTCCTTCTTATAAATTAAATAATTATATTTAGCGCCTTAAAGCTTTCTCTTATTATAAGTTATAAGATATAACTTACTATTAATATTAACTTACAATAAACTATAGTTAATAGCTTATTTAAAAGTATTAATCTTAATAATAAAGGGTTTTAATAGATCTAATTAATATAAAATAAGTCTTAAAATAAGCTTTTCTTTTAAGATCTTAAATATATTTTAATATTAAGTATTTTATATACTTAAATAATACTTCTTCATATAAAATATTAGATCTAGCTCCTTTAAATAATTTAATAATTTAATAATAAGTTAAATAAATTTTAAAATAAATCTCTAATAGTAGCTTATAAGTCTTAGGAATTATTACATCTTATATATAATAATTAATATAAGTTATTCCTTAATAATATTAACTTTTCATTATAGATAATTAAACTTTACTTATTCTTAATTTATAATTATAAAACTTAATAGTATTAACTCTAATATAATATTTCTTTAACTTTATATAAAGCTTATAATCCTTTAACTTTTAAAGAATCTTCTTAAGATAATTAATATATTCTTTAAATATATTTAAAAAGATTAAGATATTATTAAGGTATATAATTATAAAGTAATTTAAAAAGGAGTTTATAATATTATTTATTATTATTTAAAATATAATAGAAGTATCTATTAATTTAAATAGTATTATAATAAATTTATACTTCTTATAATAAATATTAAAAGTAATCTTTAAGATATCTTTATAAATTATATAAACTTAATAATAATTTAATCTTAAATTAATCTTAAATTTATATTAATAATATTTAATATAATTAAGATAATCTTAAATTTAAAGAAGTAAATAATTAATCTTAATTATAATATTATTAAGTATTTAATAATTAATATATATTTATTATATCCCTTTAACCTTCTTAATAAAGAGAATAAGAAATTCTTAAGAGTTATAAGATTTATGAATTAAGTCCTTTTTTAAAAGATTAGTAACCTATTTTATTTATTCTTTAAGGTTTACTTATAATAATAGATAAATATTAATATTAATTAATTCTACCTTATTAATCTTAATAGTATATTTAAGCTTACGCGTTAAAGAAAGCTTAATTAATAACTTTAATTTAAATATATTTTAAAACATCTTAATAACTTCTTAGAGCTTTGTATTTAATATTTTTAATAGCTTCTTTAAAGGTATTATATTATTATTAACCTTTTAAATAATTATAAGATATCCTTAAGTTAAGCGCTTTTATAAAGCTTAAATAATAATATAACTATTAATAATATTATTTTTTAAGATTAATAAACTCTTTTATATTTAAGAAGGTCTAATAATATATAAATAATCTTATAAATCCTTAAAAATAATAATTAATATAACCTAGTTAACCTAAGGATTTATAATCCTTAAGTAGGATAACTCTTATTTATAATTATTTATACTAGGAACCTAGATAATAAAGAATTATAAAAACTTTAATTAACTTAAGAAATTATCTATTAAGTAATAAAACTTTTAATAATATTATAAGACTTTAATAACTATTTAAAAAATAAGAAGTTATTACTTTATTAATACATATTCAATTTATTCTAGAATTAAATAGAATATAAACTATCTTTTTATTTACTTTAATACTTAAATATATAAGTAATTTAATAAAAGATTAACTAATTATATAATTATATTCTATTCTATTTTTATATATAAAATTCTTTTAACCTTATATATTAATTTATTTATTATAATATTAATATTAGAAATATTATATAAAGTTAACTTATAATTATTTATTAATACTTTATGATTATTAGTAGCTACTAATCTTTTAAAGGATAATTCTTTAATTAATATCTTAATTTATTATATTTAAAATAATTTTAATATTTTAAATATTATAATCCTTATAATTTTAAGTCCTTTTAAGATTTAGGACTCTTATTTTACCTTAAATTATTATTATTAATATTATTTTAGTCTTTATAACCTTTATATCCTCTTTTATAATCTTATTTATAACCTTTATAATTTTATCTCCTTTTATAATTAATAATTATATTTACTTTATTTATTTTTAACTTCTTATCTTTTAAAGTATAAGGGTTAGGAATAATAATATTAATTTAATTATAAATTAGCTTCCTAATTTAAATAAAAATAATTCTAATTTAAGTAGCCTACTTAATTATTATTTTATAAGTATTTATATAAAATTAAAATCTATTTATTAATATTTAATAATAGATTAAAGGCGTAAGTCTATTTATAAATTTATATTAAAATTTAAAATTATTAGGAGTAAGTAATAAGTATATCTTATACTTAAAGAGTTTTAAATAGAAAATATAAATAGTAGTAATTTAATAATATTATTCTTAATTTTCCTATTAATAAGATATTAAATTAATAGATTAAAAACATTCTTAAAAGATATATAAGAATTTATAATATTTAATAATTTATTCTACTTTACCTTAAATAATCTATTAGATTATTTATACTTATTAAATCCTTATATTACCTTAAAGATATAATATTATTATAATAATCTTTTATTTATTTATAAATTATTATTAAGATAGAGATTAATAATTTAAAAATTATATATCTATCTCTTTAATTTAATAGTTAATAGTATTTAATTTTTATTTATTATAATATTATAATAGATTTAAAATTTTTAATTTATTATTAAAATAGACCTTTATTAAAGGTAAGCTAGATGTATCCCTTATAATTAGAATATTTATTAATTAGCTTAATTTAGATATCAAAGATATTACTATTTTAAATTAAATTATTAATAAATTAATAAATCCTTTAAGAAATATTTTATATAATATTAAACAATTAAAGTAATATTTATAATAAAATAGGTTATTATTAGGATAAAGTATTATATATAATAATAATATAAGTTTAAGTTAATACTTTATATTAATATTTAAGAAGATTAAGGTAATCTTAAAGTTCCTTTTAATATTCCTTTATAATAGCTTACTCTAGTTATAATCAAGTATACTTAATAATAATAAGGAGTTTACTACTTTTTATAATAAACTACTCTTAATTAGTAAAAGGTATAAGAACTTATTTAATAACCTTTATAAGTATAAGTTATTTCCCTATTATAATATTACTTTTAATTAGTAGTTAAGATATTTTAATATTAATTTATTTAATTGATAAAATATAAATAGTAAAATATTTAATATTTAATTTACTTTCTTAAAGAATATATACTTAATTATTATTTTAATAAAAATAAGGTTCTTATACTGAACCTATTAAGTATAAATCTTAATCTAATCTCTTTTAATATTTTATTATAAGGGTTTCCACTTACTAATTAATAATAAACTTATATACTCTTATAAAGTAGTAGAAATTCAGGATTAATTAAGTATATTTAAAGTATAAATTTAAGAGTTTATTTATAAACCCCTTTTATATAATCCTAATAATATCCTTAAAAATAATTTATTAACTAAATAATCGTAATAGGGGTATTCTCTTAATATATTTATATTCCTCTTATAAGGTATCTATTTCTTCTTAAAGGATATTAGATATTAATAAGATGGTAGAGTTATTTAATAGACTTATATATATTTTATATCTTTATTAAAATAGAGTAAAATTTATAACTTTTATTAAATCCTTTTAACTAAGTTATTAAATAACTACTAAAGTATTAGTAGTTATTAATACCTTAATAGTTATATTATTATATAAGCTATTTAATAAGACTTATTTAAAGTATTACTACTAGATATTAGAGTTAATAAATTTATTACTTATTTTTAGGTAAATTCCATCCTATTTATATAATTTATATATATAAGCTTAGCCCTACAAGTATGAATCAAGGAAAGTTACCTAAGGGGTCTATTAGAAACTACGCTAGTCCTAAACGAAATTACAGTATAATGGTTTCGAGGTGGTAAGTTAATGCTTAGCGTCTTGGCAGCTCTTTTGTGGTGTCCGTAGCAAAAGAATCCCTGCTAACAATTAACATCCTGAATACATAGTACGAGTAAGGATTCCCAGACCCCTTTGACGAGTACATTCAGCCCTTCCAAGTCTCCATTCTACATTATACCATGTACACGAGACTATAGAGACGAAGTCCAAGTGTATATTCACTAGGTCCAATGATATTACCCTCAAGAAATTACAAAGGACACCGTACGGAAAGACATTAGGCTATTTTGCTAGTTACGAAGAGTGTCAGGCCACGACTATTGATATGCCATGGCGGGAGCTTCTGAATCATAGTCAACAGTGTTAGAAGCGGAGTTCGGCCGTCTTCAAAGAATTGTCGAGTCAAACCTTTAACACTTACTACGAGTGATACCCCGAGCAAACACAGGTAGCTTAGCTTTCTCCAATCAATAATCGCATGACCATCATGACGACTGGCTACCCTCTCGACACTAGTTAGATCCCCTGCAAGAACTAACTACACTGTGCACAGGCGTAGATCGCACCGAAATATAGCGTAGGGTGCAAGGATTACTCATCACCATGTTGCTTACAAATGTGCCATGGAGACATTCATTCCCCACAGCGCAGTCCTGTTTTGGCACCAAGGGGATCCCTGATTTTGATCGAGGCAGCAGTCGGCCGCAGTATCAACCGATGGTGTACAGCTAAAGGCATGGCCGATGTTCAGGAAATATGCTTTGAACCAACCTTCAAATTCTTGTTATGCAAGCTACATGGTTATGGCGTGCATCCCACCAAAGAAGCCATCACAAGACATCTACGTGGCAAGGGTCACCGCTGCGGAGGCGAAGCATTGAAACAAGCCATCTCGACACTGACCACTTTACCACTCAGCTCGCTGGAGATGATGCGTAATGCTCAGCCCGCTATTGATACACAGCCTATAGCCCCGCCGCTTCCTCACCTGAGGATTTTGCATGGCTGGAGTTGCGCGCCTTGCGCAGGTCACTTCTTGAGCAAAAGCTTTGAGTTAGTGCAGCGTCATGCAGCGGCATGACATGGCCGTCGTCGCAGAGACCAACCGCTATGGGAAGCTTGCGAGCTGCAGACCTTTTTCAGTGAGACCAAGAACCTGCGGTACTTTCGGGTTGCAAATCAACCTGCTGTTGCCAACGAGGAAGACACCCAAGAACACAACGAGAGAGACGGCTTTCAATATGTTCATGCATGGAGGGAGCAGGTCGACCAAAGGAATCAAGTCGCTAGGCGCACGAACTCTTGCTCATCTATTCTAGTAAGCAACTCGGCGGCAGACGTATTTGTTCAGGCTACGGCAAACCCTTCAGATCCTTGGGCATCTCAAACTTCTTATTTTCACCCATCAAGGATATTCTCGGGCCCTGCGCAGTCCCTTACATTTTGGCATCCTTTCACGCCCTTTGCCTCGAAATACGTACACCTGTCAGTACCCCGTCTTGACAGCCTGTTCAAATCTCCTGCCTTTCGGACCGCATCGGAGGCACTCTTTGATTCCAGTCATGTCGACTCAGCCCTGAGCATGCATGCTGTCTTCCCACGTAGCGAAGAGGACCCAGTCTTTCTCCACGCTCTCGTGTACTCGGTCGTACAGATCACGAATAGGGGAAGGCCAACGACCGAAGGAATCTCACTTCATGGGAAAATAAATACGTTGCTGAATGAGAAGCTGACCTCCCCGTTTCCAAAACTCTCTTCAGCCGATCTTGGAGCCATCATGATCCTGAAAACTACTGCTTACAAGACTTGTGACCTTGTTGCGCATGATACGCATACACGAGGCTTGACAGCAGCCTCCGAAGCTTTTAGCACGAGTGAGAATAGTCTGACGCCAACTGCAGGACTGGCAATCTTCTGGCTTGACCTTTGTGCGGCTGTCCTGATAAATAGCAAACGCTCGATGTCTCATTTGGATCTACCTCAAAAGACTGTATGGCATCGCGAAAGCTGTCCAGAGCTGGCACAAACGCTGCCAATCGGCTTCGTTCGGCATCAGCGTGCTCTCTCATGTGACCTTCTCGAATGCATTTCGGATGTTGTTGAATTCCAAACATATCTTCGAATGAGAGGCATAGCTCACTCACCGAATTCGCCCGAATATCACAGACTCGAGTTCATGCAGGCTTCAATCGAGTCCCGGCTGGCATTTCAGGAGCAGTGTTGCAGGCAACTAGGAATCGTCGCTGAAGCTTGTCGACTTGCTGTCTTCATGTGTTGCTATTGTAGTTGGATGGAGACGTGGAATGTTAGCCTAGTCCCATGCAGATTGGCTGAAAAATTGATTGACTTATTGGAGCCTACATCATTGTTCAGTACTCAAGGGTCTGACAGCGTCTGGCTACAGCATATGGAGATTCTAATGTGGCTTCTTCTCGTTACTGCAAGCGTTGTGGAATTGGACCAGGGCCACGTGGAAGGCCTCAGATCGAGGCAGAGCCGCCTATTCTTCTCTGCTCGGACCTCTCTGAGTGACTGCTCTGTGATAGGCCTGAAGCATCTACTTCAGAGCGCCTTGCAGGATTTTATCTACACCAAGGGATGGCTGATACAACGGTGCTAAATCAAGGATTGGGCCGACTTAGAGCTTTCTATCAACGCTAGTCAGTGCTAAAACAAGTCTTCGGCAGGGTGATCCAAAGGTTCCTGCCAGTCGTGAGTATCGGTAATGTGCTGCAATCTCAATGACTCGGCTCTCCAATAAGGAGCTGGAGTCCTAGGCGCTTCTTTACGCGTATCAACAACGCAATCATCAGATAGCTCTCGGACCCTGACTTAATCGAGCTTCACATTTGCACTGGGCTCATTTGATGCTGTCAGAGGTATGCGAGTTTCGAATACAAGCGGAAAGTTATCTCCACCTCATTTACCATATCGTGGCAACTTGGTCCCTCGTCTCGGCCAGGCCTTAGCAAAACCCCCTGAAACGAGTGTCTGGCCAGGACATGGGGAAAGTTGTCGAAAGAGCTCAGTAACCTTGGCAAACTCACCTGGCCAGCCGGAGACGAAGAGTCGAGGCACAGCATTGTTGATGGTGCTCCTTTGATGGATGAAATGGGACTTGGTGTAAGCCATGGCATTCAACCCCAATATCGACAGGATCCCGGTGCAGCTCGTTCAGTTTTGACTCCACAGCCCGCCAGTGCAATTCCTGCTCCCATACACTCGCCAATTCTTTGATCTCAGCAAGCGGCGGTCCAAGAATCGTCAGTCATCTTTGAGTATTTCTCAAGGGAAGTTGCAGAGAGCGAGCTGTTGCTTCAGGCGATCGATCGTGTCATATGGGATATCAAGCTTGAAGGGTATGATGGGTGAGCCTCTGCCTGGGGCTAACAATATATCGCTGAGGTTCTACCCCTAATCCTGCGTTACAGATCATCAACGCAGTATCTACGAGATATCAGGTAAAAAGACCTCTCCCATCAATGCTTGTTTATTGACTGATACGGTCCGAGATAAGAAATGGATAATTCGTACGAGCCTAGCTCTTCAAAAACGGAGTCGACCCTTACAAGAGAAACCTCTCACACCTTTCGCAACCCACCTCCTCTTCCCCCCCCTCAACCCTCATGCAACCCATCCCCCTCAAACACCTTCGCCCCCTCCACCCCCCTCCACCACCCCACCCGATCCTTCGTAAACTGCTCCATCCCCGGCCTCAACCTCCCCTCATGCAGCGAAAAATCATCCACAGTCCCCACCCGCAAAATACTCATACCCGGAAACGCAGCACCAACACGATACATAAGCGTGCCGCACGTCGAACAGAAATAATTCGTCATCGTATTATCCACGTCAGCGGTGTGCACGGCGACGGTGCGCGATTGGGCGAAGGTTTTGAGGTTGGAGCGGCCGCGGAGGTGGGTGAGGTGGGTGTCTAGGACGGTGAAGTTTGTGGCAAACATGGAGGCGGTTAGTTTGTGGCAGTCGGCGCAGTTGCAGATGAAGCTGCCGATGAAGGCGGAGCCGTGGGTTGGCTGGGGCATGGTGTTAGTGTTGAGGGGGTGGAGGAGGGGATGAGGGGGTGGGGACTTACGAATGAGAGTTGGACGGCGCCGCAGAAGCAGGTCGCTGTTGCTTCGTCTTCGTTGGAACAGCCGTCATTGGCTAAACCAGCCAGGGGGAAGTAGGGTTTGGATTTATCGACGGCGGTGGTGGTTTGGGTCGCCATGTTTGGTTACTTCTTCACGGCTTTCGGGCGTTGGTGTAATTTGGGAGCTGTTGATGTAGTGAAGACCTGGTCACTAGTCAGCACCTGGGACTCAATAACAACGATACTGGAGCTCTACTCTGAATATCTGCTGTCTGATTGATGCCGCTTCATATTCGCTGTTTGCTGTTGGCAGCATGCTTTATATACCTTAGTACAGGGTATAGAATAATATGACAAAGTGTTTTCGAGGTCTCGAACGGCCCATGCGAAGCTCATCACGTAATCTAGCATTATACATTCTAGGTAAGTGTGATAAGTATTTGATTTCTAATCCTTCCTCCTTGGTGGTTCTTACAGCCGAGGTCGTAGGGTTACGCCGCAGAACGGGCCGCCCCTGAAATGCACCGCACTCCTGGAGTGAACCGCATTCCAGATGGCGACTGGACCTACAGGTGAGGCGATGTTGTAAGGTTTCAGTACTCGATGTTTACGGATCAGAAAACCCTATACCATCGCATCCCATCTCTCTTACAAATGTGTAAATCCCAGCCCTCGTTCAAAAAGATCATCTAGCATAAACCCGCTATACTATACACTAACCGTTATACATAATAATTCGACAACCAATACACCGCTTCTCAAAGTTAGAATATCTGCACAGAAATTCGAGAAGTCAGAATCATGCACGGCCTGGAATGACTGGATAGATATCAGAAATGCAGAATATACTACATCTGGATGATAGGGGATCTGATATCGACTGGTATGTCAGAGTCTCGAGCGAGAGGTAGCTCTATCCGGACTCTCATGGCCCCGTCCGACAGCGGCTCTTGTGAATAGATCATCTCTCGTGGCTATCCCTATACAACCACAACACCAACCCTAATATCTCACAACCACAATCTGATTATGTGCGCTTGCCATTTTGGAGAACTCTGTTTATAGTTCTAGATTGGTGCTCTTGGTGGGCAGACTGACTTTGTTATGGCCAGGGGATGGGATTGGCTGATGCGGTAGGATTCGCCTTCGGGCTTCATCGTATCTGTGATAACTTTGGGTCTTTGGGAAGAAGACCCTTTGACCCTTTGACCCTTTGATGCTTCTTTTTTCTTAGTTCGGGATAGGTCGCCAGCACGAACCCAGTTCCCAACGGTACAGCCAGTGCAAACAGCTCTGCCGAATCGAGGCATCAGCCTACAAGGTTACCCTCTCCGAGTTTCCTGATGTTGCTCAAGAGGAGATAAACAATTAGTTTGGGATCAAATGAATATTGTCTTCCATGATAGTACAGGCGCTAATCTCTCCATTGTCCAACGCCTCGCTCATTGCATTCCCTGTTATGCCGCTCCAACGTTGATGCATGATCCCGATGCGGAACGCCTGTCAATGCATTCCATGTCTGCGTCCCACAATGCCCATCGAATGCTTTTTCCCTATTTACATCTCAGCGTCATCATCGTCTTCGTCCTCCATCTGCTCCATGGCTTCCTTGATGTAGTGGGATGCCTAGCACCTGATCAGTATTTGCGGCTACTTTAAATTCACCGCGAGATCCATGCGGATTTAGGCCAAGTAATAAGGAAACATACCTTCGGATCCAAATTCAATGCCATCGTGAAATGTCTGATCGCACTTCCCTTCTGCCTCAACACCTTGTAAACTCTGCCAAGCAAGAAATGGACATTAGCCTCGTCAGGTGCGATATCTTTCAGCACTTTCAATTCCGCAAGAGCTCGTTCATGCTCATGCAACGTCATCAGCACTCTCGCCTTCTTGAAGCGGCATAACGCGCTCTTTTCCGAAAGCTCGCATGCTCTGCTGTATTGCACGAGAGCGGCCTTTGGATTCTTCATCTTTTCGAGCACCATCCCTATGCAACAGACGAGGACCGCGTTGGTGGGGTTGATCTGCGCTGCCGTTCGGTAATGTTCCTCCGCTTCTTTGTACTTTCCCTGCCTCTCATAGACTTTGCCCAGGCCGTACCAGGCGTTGTAATGCCGGTTTTCCGCCGAGATGGCAGAGCGGTATGCGGCAAGAGCTTTGTCATATTCTTCATTGGCAACATGCTCGTGCCCTTGGAGTGTGTACGCGTAGGCGAACTTGGGATCGAGTTGGGTGGCGCGTTTGAAGCATTTAAGGGCTTGATCGTGGTCGCGTTGGAGGGAAAAGGAGTTGCCGACCGCGCACCAGGCTTGCGGAGAGTCACGATCTATTTCGACAATCTCATGCGCCAGGAACGCAAGATCAATGTCATTCTTGAGATGCCAGAGCGTGGTAGAGTACACCTCGATGTCTTCCAAACGGGATGGCGCCATAGTTTTTATACGAGTAAAGGTCTTCTCGGCTTCGAGGTATGACGCTTGTTCGTAGTGCGCACGCCCGATTTGAGCCAAAACCCATGGCGTTTCCCGTTGACTCGTAGTGATTGAATTGAACATTCGCACAGCATCCTGACATTGGTAGTGGCTGAGCATAAAATATCCAGTTCCGAGCTTCAGGAAGAGATCCAGTAGCCATTGCAGGCCCTCAAATTCTTTCACCTTTTCGTTCACCACGGGTTTAGGATTCGCGGCATTGGCCACAGAATGCGATATAGGTCGAGGCTCTTTGCCATCTATTTCCATAGGATCACCGTGTTTACGGTTGCCGCTGACAACACGTCCCACGTTGAAGGTATTTGCACTTCTTCCTTTGGTAGTGGTGGTCTTGACCTTCTTGAGCTCCCTGCCCTCCTTAGCACCTATACTGCCAGTCGAAGCGGAGAATTTGCCACTCTGTGTCTTCATATGATTGAACAACCGAACGCTTCTCCGCTGCGGTGCTCCAGGATCATTTGCGCCTTCGCTGGTATCTGGCCTTACACTTGCCGACGCCGTAGGGGGCGCCTTCCCAGAAACAGTTCTCTTCAGATCGCTTTGGCCATTCGTCGTGGTTGAGGTCCTGCTGATTGTCATGCCATCCTGATCCCCGGAATCGCCCTTGCTCGTAGACTTGGATCTCGCGGTAGAATCCGAGTGCATCTTCGGAGGCCCACCTGTGTTTTAAACGGGAGTCAGCATGAATACTTCAAGCTATCATTTGGGGAACAGGACAACAGATTAATGATAGAATGGCTGCCAGAGAAGGCCCAGATTCGAAATTATACTCTGGTCAGAGCAACAACGCGGAAGCAATCGCTCTGAAATGACATACCGACACTGAAGTCCATCCCAAGTCCCGGCATAGTTCTACCTTTTCTCGAGGGAGCTAACGGGGGTTCGTTCGGCACTTGAGCTGCCGTAGACCGACCAAAA
>JAABUL010002069.1_pt1 | contig 34911 bp, 38 predicted proteins | sample 5559151 | NCBI WGS metagenome assembly JAABUL01 (sample SAMN10711876, study PRJNA513368) | rock metagenome | isolation source: Antarctica rocks | place: Antarctica: Victoria Land, Pudding Butte sud | reverse complement strand
CGACCCTCGGCGGCACGATCCTCGTCGGTTGGCTGATTCGGCGGCGAAGTCACCGGAAGCTTGACTCATACCTTGCCGCATCGAGTCAATACCCGTCGCCACAAATCGACCAACCTGGGCAGTTACGGCGATTCAAATGCTGCCGACGGCGGCATCTGGATGTGATCTGCCTTGGTTGAATAGAAGGCACGACCCCCGCCCGTGCGGATGACAGCCTCGCTGTTGGCGACGATGATCTCGGCCGCTTCTGGTGCCCGCCATGGCGCCTCTTCCAGCGTTGGCGGCTGAAATCCTGAGATGCCGTCGATCTGGCTGGCGTGGAACAGCGCGAAAGCCCGCAGCAGCGGAATCCGTTTCGTGCCGTCTTCGCCGTCGCCCGCCCTCTCGTCCTTCACCTCGAGGCGCTTGAAGAAATAGCCGGTCGTGCTGCGCTCGCCCTTGCGCACCTGCCATCCCTTGTCGGCCGCCTGCTTGTAGGTGGCCCAACGAGGGTCGGCGCTGCTGAAGGCCATGGTCGACATCCCCAGCACCACGGTATTGACGCCACGGTAGCGCTGACCGGTCACGGCGTTGCGGGGCATGCTGGGGCCGCTGCCGGCCTTGTCCGGGTCCCACGGTCTGCGCCACGGCGGGCACCCAGCCTCGAGCGCGGCAATGACCTGGTCGGTCACTTCGGCGTAGTGTGCGCGTGGAGCCTGGTCGCTTCGGTTGGGATAGCGTTTGGTGCCGAGCATTGCGGTGTCCTTCCCTCACGGGTTTGCTGAACACCTCTCCCGCACCGCGCCCTCGCCGGCCGGGGCAAGGGCGAAGCCGGCTTGCCGGGCGCGCGCTCACGCGCGACCCTTGCGGCGGTCCGGCGATGGCGCGGTAAGTCTTCCCCCCTGCCGTTGTGCCGCGCGGTCCTGTCTCAGACTATTTCATTGCAGGGCTACGTCGTGGGGAAGCCCACGCCGCCGAGCGTGCGGCGGGGGCAGCCGGAGCTGCAGAGCCGCACCATGCTGGCCGTCGCACCGCGATTGCCGCATTGGCTGCACACCAACTTGACGAGCGCGAACTCGATGAGGGCCAGGTCGCCATGCTTGCGGATGAGCGCATCGACCGGGAGCATCGCCTGCCGCTGGCACTGCGTACAGGTGGCCAGGCGTAGCCAGCCCGGCGGCGTGTCTCGGAGGCTGCGGAGTTTCGGTTGCCGGTTCGGGTCTTTGCCTCCCATAGCCCGAACATAATAGGAACACGGCTCTGGCGTCCACCCTGGGACGTGGCGTGTTCAGCTCGTCAGGTCGGGGCCTCGCAGGCGGCGTCGGAGACTTCCCTGCCGCCAGAGTCCAGCCAGGCGTAAGCGTCGGTCTTGCGGTCGACGGAAAACAGGTCGCCGATGGAAAGCTTCTCGCTGTCGAGCGTGATGATTTCAGGCGTGCTGATCCCGGTGCTGTCCCGCACGACATCACATGAAGAGACGATTTCCGCCGCCCGTGCTGACGCGGAACAGAGGATCAAGAAGGGGATCGACAGGACCACCCGCAGCGACGTCATGGCAATCTCTTGGTTTGGCTTGGCGACGAGGCCGGAGCTGCTTGCTCCAGCGCACCTTGTCGATGAACGCGTTGGTATTGGAGCGGCGGCGCCGCTTGCTATGCCAGCCGCGTCCGCGGGTTACGGCTTCTCGTTCCCATCCAGAAGCGACCAATGACGTACCCGCCTCATCGCTCCTTGTGTATGTGATGATCTTGCTCCAGCCGCACAGCGCTGCCTCGCGGGCGGCCCAGCCATAGAGCATCGAGGCGGCGTTCCAGGCCAGGGCGCGCGGCACGTCGCGGCGAATGCAGAGCCGGTTCACCTCGACGATGCCGCGCCCGTTGAGCGCGGGAGCGACAGGATTCCCGGCCATTACGACCCCGACCATAACGCGTCCGTTCCAGACAGCTTTTCCAAATCGCCACGTAACCGGCGCGGTGCAGTGATCATGATGACGGGCCACGAAATCGCGGGCGGCGCGGAAGGCGATCGGATGCAGTTCGAGCTGGTAATCCAGCAGCATGGAACACCCACCGTCATCGGCGACCCGCCGTAGGCGATTTCCGGTGATGATCTCGACCCCTTTGCGCTGCAACAATTGCCGCGCCCAGGCCGGATCTTCGCCCATGTCGAACACCACGGTTTCATGGAGCCCCTCGCAGCAGCACTCGATCTGGAAAGCGCCATCGCTCCAGATCTCGAAGATCTCGACCCGTTCGGGCGCATTGCAGAACAGGCAGTGCGGCTCTTCCCTATCCGGCTCATCGTGAGTCGGAATCACTTTCGCACGCCGACGTTGGCCTGGGCGCGGATGAGCCGCTTGAGTTCAGCCACGCCGGCATCGAGCGATTGCCCGCCTGGAAGCCGGCTGTAGGTCGTCCAGAACGCGTATCGCCCGTCTGGCGATTGATCGATGCCCGCCAGCCGTTCGAGGTTGCCGATGGTGCCGGCGACGCGGATCTTCGCTTCGATCTGCTCGTCAGTCGTCGTTCGCTGTTCCTGGCGCACGATGTGCTCCTGCGGTGATGCGTGTTCGTCGGCTAAACCCGGCCGTGATCGGTTTCGGGCGTGGCCTGGCCGCGTCAGTGTCGCGCTGGCGCGACCAACGTGACTCCGGCGGTGCAAGCGACGGCCACCACCAGCCCCGCCGCGTGCATGGCGGCCAGCATGTCCCTCGGCATCGCCGGAACGCCGGGCAACGCGACCAGCGTCCCGGCCGGCAATGGCGCCTCGGACTGAGGGCGCCCCTCGTCTGCAAGCGCAAGGATAGCCGGAAGCGTCCATGGCTGACGTTCGCCCCGCCGCGTCCGGGGCGCTCTGATGGTCCGGTTCTTGAACCCCAACCCCATGCGGATTGCGTGCTTGCTCACGACAGCCACATCCCTCGCGAGCGCGTCGGCCAGGTCGCTCAACGAGATGCCATGGTCGAAGGCGATGTGGATGGCTTCCCGCTCTTGATCCGTGAAGGCCCGGATGAAGCCGTGCCGCAAGCCGAGCGACCAGGCCTTGGTGTACACTCCCGCCTTGGGCCGGCCGAGTGCGTCAGCCAGTTCCTGTGTCGGCATCTGGCCGTAGTCGCGCTTCAGGGTGGCGATGTCCGCCTCCGTCCAGGTCGGTTCGGTGCGCCAGCCGTTCGGCCGGGCGTGCGTCCCCTGCAGGCCCAGCTCGCGTGCCTGCCAGGCAATCGAGGTGCGGCTTCGCCCCAGACGATCCCGCAACGGCGTCAAGCTGCTGCCGCGCTCGTAGGTCTGGCGCAGCAGCGCCTTTTCCTCGTCGAGCCACGGCCGGCCCCAGCCCCGGTCATAGCCGAGCTTGCGCAACACTTGGCCGACCGCGCCATGCTCGCGGGGCGGGAAGCCTTCGCCGGCGAGATCGGCCGCGATCTGGCGGTAGCGCCGACCTTCCTCGGCCAGCACGAGGGCACGCTGCTGCTCGGCCTCCGTCCAGTCCGTCGGCGCGTTCGCGTGCTTGATCCCGAGCTTGGACGCCAAGCTGGCCATGCCGGACATGGGCCGGCCGATCAGCACGGCGAGCTGGGTGACCGGAACGCCTTGGGCGTAGCCAGCGCGGATCTGAGCGATCTCCCAGTCCGTGTAGTCCGGCGAGTTGCCCTCGGTGAGGCCATCGATCCCGGCCTGGGCATAGACGGCTCCCGGCGTGCGACCGAGCGCCGCGGCAATCGCGCTCGTCGGCATGGTGCCGTAGTGCTGCGCCAGGTATTCACGGTCCAGCCCGGTCCAGGGGCGACGGCTGTTCCGTCGCAGCCCGAGTTCGCTGATCTTGGTCTGGACAGCAGCGAACGTCCGGCCGAGGCTGGTCGCGATGGCATGCAAATCCTCGTCGGCGGCGAACGAGGACCGGAGGAGGTCGATGTCCTGCGGCAGCCAAGCGTCGCTGCGGAAGGCGAGTTCGCGCAGCGGGGCAATCGGCACGCCAGGCAGGCCAGGGCACGACACGAGTTCGACGATGTGGAAGCCCAGATCGTGCGTCATGCCAGCCCCACCACGGCCACGTCGGCCGCCTTCAAGCGCAGCCGGGCTGCGAGGCGCGCAATGCGCGTGTCGCCTCTCGGCATGGTGTCGACCGCGCCGAGGGCGGCCAGAAGGTCGAGGGCGTTGTGGATGACCTCGGTATCGAGTGCGAGATAGCGCGCCAGGTCGGCCGCGGTCGATGCGTTGGGGCTGATGGCCCGGAGCGCCGGCACGATGCGGGAGGCCGCGGCCGCGTGCGGGTCGAGCAGGAATCCGTCAAGCGCGCGCATTCCGCCCCGGCCGGTTTGGACCGGGGTATAGGCCCTGCCCGCTTCCTGCAGCGCGTCGAGGCCGAGTAAGCTGCGGGCCTGCTCGGGCGTCACGTCGGCCGACGCCACCAGGTCCGGCGTGGCTCCGACATGGCGCGTCACGGTGGGCGCGATCCGCACCAGGGTTGGCCGTGGGCACAGCGCCGGCCCGAAGGCGAAGAACTCTCCGGGCAGCAATTCGCGCAGCGCCGACGCCTTTTCGGCGCCGAAGCCCAGCAGATCGCCCGCTCGGGCCACGTCCCGGTCGAAGATGTTGAGGCCGAGCAGGACGTTGTGCAGTTCGGACTGCACCGAGGTCGCGAGCTTGGCCAGGCGCTGTGTCGCGATCACCGGGCTGATGCCGCGCTTGCGTCCCCGAGCGCACAGATCGGTCAACGTCGCGACGCCGAGGCGGCGGGTTTCGGCGTCGCGGGCCGATGCCGCCATGTGCGGTGCCAGCAAATGCGCCTCGTCGATGGCGACCAGGATGGTGTTCGCCCAGTCCTCCTTGGGCGACGCCAACAGCCCGGCGAAGAAAGCCGCCGCCTTCTGGATGCGGACATCCGGCTCGAGGTCGCTGAGATCGAGGTGTAGCGGGAGCCGGTGATGACGGGCACGCAGCGCCGCAGCGGTCAGGCCGTCGCCGGCGATCTCGCTCGCTCTTATAGTTGCTGCTCCGATAAATTCCGCCAGATTGGCGAATTCCCCCTCCGGATCGACAATGATGGTGGTCAGATAGTCATGCGCTTCCTCGATCAGGTGCCGCAGGGTCGCGCTCTTGCCGGCGCCGGATGAGCCTTGGATCAGGCAGCGTCCCCCCAGCAGCCGGTTCAGGTCGAGGTGCAGCGTGCCGGCGTCGGTCTCGCCGAGCGGGATGGAGGGTCCGTCGGGAATGGGATGGCGCGCGCCGGAGTGGGGTGTCGCTGCGGCGTCGGTCGTCCGGTGACGCATCGCCGGGTTGAGCGGCCCCTCTCCTTCCACGCGGCCCGCGGTAATCAGGCGCTGCTGCACGGTGCGAGTGGTCGGGAAGTCGGGGTCACTGCGGCGGAACAGACGTGTGTCGTCCAGCATGATGGCGTGCTCCTCCGGACGCGGGTCGTGCCGGTATGGTTGTGGACGTGGAAGGATCGGGAACGGCCGTTCAGGTCAGGATCGGGTTAGCCCCGGTCGCTACAAAGTCTGGATGCAGGATCGGCAAATCCTGGTCAGGGTTCGCGTCGCAATCAAACAGGATGTAGTCGGCGCCGCGGCGACGCGCGTAGTCGCAGACGCTGGCGAGATCGGCCGGTATTGGTTCTTCAGCTTGCTGGATGGCGTAGACCAGCCAGCCGTAGCGGGTTCGGCCTCCGGCTATCGATGCCGCCGCTGCATTGCGGGGATCACGGAGGCGACCGTCGGCAAGCTGCGCGTCCAGCCAGGACCAGGTGTCGGCAGATAGATGGCCGCTGGAGCAATCCAGCATATGCCGGATCATGGCGTCATCTCCGCCGTCTCTGCCTGACTTAAGGCTGTTGCCTCGCCCGTCTCGGCGTCGGTTACGTGGTCACCGTCGCGCAGCAACACCCATTCGACCAGATCGACCCAATCCTTAGATTTCCGATTGGTGAGATCGATGATCTGCGCACCTCCGCCGAAGCCGTCCGTATGGGGCTTTGAACAGGTGTAGGCCCAGCAGAACCCCCAATTTCCCTTGAGGTCGAACGCCTCTGCGCATTTCAACACGAACTGGATGACGTGTTCCGGGTCGCCGTATTGGTCGCCGCTGATCCACAACCTGCCCGGCCCCGGCTCTGTCTCGATGGCGAGGTCGAAGCCGATTGCCGCCTCCTCATCGCGCGCCAACTCCTGCTCGAGTTGGTCGCGAAGTCCGAAGGCAGTGGCGGCGTTTCCGCCGAACCGACGTCGAGGATGCAGGAAAACAAGGTGAAGTAGTCCGCCATGGCCGTGCTCCAGATGTGAGAAGACCCGCGCACGGCGGGTCTGGTGAGTGTCGGATGTGCTGTCGTCGGGCGGCTGATCGGGCTACCGGTTCATGGGCCGGTCACCGTTGTATCGCCCATGGCCACGATGTCGGCCGGGATTGGTCCGGGGCGTCCCATCCAGGGTTCGGGCCGGATGCAACGCGCCCAGTCCGCGAAAGACGGGATGCGGCCAAAGTCCTCCAGGACGTGCTGCTCGGCGACGAACCGCACCGGCACGATCCGACCGGTGCTATTCGTCAGCGTCACGCCGAAAATCGTCTCCGCCATCCAGCACCCCTCCGAATGATGCCGCAGTGCCCGGTGCCGAAAGTCGGCCAACAGCTCTTTAGACCGGTCCATCCAACTATGAATGGGTAAATAGTCCTCCGGCACTCCGCCCCATTTGCGGGCCGAGGAGACGGCATGATGGTAACTGTGTGCCATGGCCGCTTCTCCTCAAAACTCGTGCGAGTAGTGGTTCGTCGCGGTATAGCGCTCGTTGAAGTCGAGCCCGATCGAGCGCGCGGCGACGTCGAAGGTGAACTCGCCGTAGCCGCCGTCATTGTTCTCCCAACCGCCATACGTCTCCTCGAGCAGATCGAAGGCGAGCTTTTCCAGCACGTCTCCGACCGTCATCGCCGTGACGGAGGGCTCGGCGGCATCGAAGCCGATCTCTTGGAACGCGATCGTTCCGCCCGGCAGGCCTAGCGGCTGAGCGTCGCCGGCATAAGCGGTGATGTCCTCGAGCTGGCCGGAATCCCCGCACCCGTCGAAGGTGATCACGACGGAGACGACGCCCCCCGCCCCGAGCGCGTCGAACAGGGCCGTTTTGTTCAACGGGAGTAGTTCTGCCTCCCGAGCGCGGTGAGCTTGCCATGCGCGATCGGCCGCTTCCATCCGGGCAGTCCATTCCGCGTCTTGGCGCGCTGCCTCGTCGACCGGCGTCGCGCCTTCGACAACGCCTTCGGTGGTCGTTTCCATCTCGTCCTCCTGTAACGGTTAGGTGCGCCCATCGGCGCTGATTCGCTGAGCCGCTATGCGTAGCGGGGCAGGCACTCCGGATAGGTCGACGGCAGCGTCGGCGCTGCGATCACCAGGACGTCGTAGACTCTCTCAGACAGCACGGAGCACAGCGAACGGCGGCCCTTATTGAGGTCGGGTAACCGGGTGCGCAGCCGATCGGCGTGCGCTTCGGCGCCGTCTTCGGTCAGGAAAGCGGCCGGGAAGCCGACGAGCTGCTGGTAGATGTCCGGATCCGTGACCAGCTCGCCGACATCCGTCCACCAGCCGCCCTCCTCGTGGCCCGCGAAGACGCGGCGCATGAGGTAGGCGGCGACCCAGTAGAGCGTCGGAATTGGCCGTGGGTCATCGTCGCTGTCCGTCGTCAGTTCAGCGCTCATCGTGTCGTCCTCAGCGTGGACTGGATCGGGACGGTGCTGGCCCGGTCGTCGATGAGCCCGGGCATTGCCAGCAGGCTGTAGACGACGACGGCGAACAGGATGCTGCCTCCCACGATCCGAAGTACTGCTCTGGTGTTGCGCATGGCCGCTCTCCTGCTGGGATCTTCTTCTCGAAGACCTCTGCCGCGCGGCGCTTCGTGGGCGGCGGGACAAGGGCGAAGCCGGCGTAGCCGGGCGTGCGCCTACGCACGACCCTTGTGGCGACGGTCGCGCAAGCGGCAGCTCTCCCTCAGTCCCGTTTCATCTCATGCTGCAAGCGGCGTCCCGTGGTCGGCACCTCAGAACTCGAGGCGACAGTCAAAGAAGTCTGGGCTCCCGGTCGGCACGTTGCTCCCTCGGCCCACGAACGCTGCGCTCGACGTCCAGCCGGTGCCGGCCGCACGCCCAAAGCCCCTGCTCCGGCCGGCGCAGGGGCGGGCCAAAGCCGAAATTGGGGTTTTTGCAGCCGCAGATGTGGCAGCGCCGCGCCTCGATTTCCTGCACCGTGGCGTTCTCCGCCTGGTGCTGGTCGACGGCGACCTTCTCGTTACCGTTCATGGCGTCCTCTCATGCCGCCAGGCCATCACGAGCGTATCGGCCGCCGATCGCGGCTGGGTTCGTCCCGGTATGGCCGACCGCAGCCAGCCTTTGTGCCTGCTGCTCGCCGGCAAATCCGCGATGAACTCGGACGGCGCCGCCAGGCCACGCCGATACTCGCAGTGCGTGATCGTGACCCGGTGCATTCCTCGCGTCAGGCCAACGTACGCGAGCCGCCGTTCTTCCGCGGCGTCCCCGAAACTGGAAGGAAAAACCCCGACCTCTAATCCGGGCAGGAAGACGTGCGGGAACTCCAGTCCCTTGCTCTTGTGCAGGGTCATCAGCCGCACGCAGTCCGCGTTCTCATCTTGGGGACCATTGGTCGCGAGCGTGGCATGGTCGAGCAGATCACGAGCCGAGTGGAACTGGCCCGCCAGGTCGATCAACTCCTGCAGGTTCTCGAGCCGGTCCTCGTTGCCCTCGGCCAGGCTCTCCCGCAGCATCGCGCGATAGCCGGTCGCTTCCAGCAGCAGCGAGAGATGGTCGGCGAGCGTCAGGCCAGGCCGGATAGAGCCGCGCACGGCGTCGGCAAACGCCAGTCCGGCCGCTCTCGCTCGGGGCGGTAGGTCCGCCGCTTCGATCGCCTGGAGCAGTGACGACCGCCGGAACGCTGCCTCATCCTCCACCGTCGCCATCGCCTTCGGCCCGAAGCCCCGCGCCGGGGTGTTGATCACCCGGCGGAATGCCTCATCCGATTGTGGACTGTCAGGATTGGCCGCAAGGCGGATGAGCGCGAGCGCATCTTTGATTTCCTGGCGTTGATAGAATCCCACATCGCCAATCAGGACATGCGGGATACGCGCACGCAGCAATTTTTCCTCGAAGGACCGCGATTGAGCGTTCGTTCTGTATAAGATCGCGATGTCTCGCCAGTGCAGTCCCTCCCGCTGCCGCTGCGCGATCTCCGTGGCGATGCCGGTTGCCTCATCGTCCGGATTGCGAAAACAGACCACCTCGATGCGGTCGCCGTCCGGCTTGCTGGTGTAGAGGGTCTTGCTGAGCCGGCCGCGGTCGCGCGCGATGACGGCGTTGGCCGCGGTCAGAATGTGTCCGGTCGAGCGGAAGTTCTCTTCCAGGCGAACCTGCTGCGCCTCGGGAAAGTCCTGCCCGAAGCGGCGCAAATACCGCACATCGGCGCCTCGCCAGCCGTATATGCTCTGGTCATCGTCACCCACGCAGAACAACTCGTGGTGCTCGGCCGCGAGCAGGCGGAGGAGAGTATACTGGGCTAGATTAACGTCTTGGTATTCATCCGCCATGATCGCGTCGAAGCGGCCGGCCCAATCCTCCCGGTAATCGGGCCGGTCTCGCATCGCACGCACGGGCCAAAGGAGGAGGTCTCCGAAATCTGCCGCGTTCGCCTCGCGCAGGGCGCGCTGATAAGGCCCGTAGAGCTTGACGCTCAGGCGAAGCATATGCGGATCGACCGCCATGGCCGCCCGCGGTGCGGCGATCTGTGCCTCGATGTGCAGAACCGCCTCGGCAGGCGTCAGCAATGCGTCCTTGAAGCCGCTGATCTTATTCGCGATCAGCTTGATTGGATCACGGCTGGGCGTGCCGGCATCGTCGTCCTCGCCTTGGCCCTGCGCCGCCTGCATCAGCCGCCGGAGCATCCTCTTGCTGTCATCGGCATCGATGATCTCGAAGCCAGCGCGCAGACCGGCAATCTCCGGTTCGATCCGCAGCTGACGCGCGCCGAGTCCGTGAAAGGTGCCGATCCATGACGGCGCCCTCGCCTCCCCCACGGTCGCGCGCACCCGAGCCAGCACCTCTGCCGCTGCTTTGTTGGTGAACGTGACCGCAAAGATCCGCGACGGCGCCATCCCGCGAACGCCGATCCTGTGCGCGATGCCGGCGATGAGCGTCTTCGTCTTGCCGGTGCCGGCCCCGGACAGCGCGAGCACCGGCCCGGTCAGCGCCGCCGCCTCTGCCTGCTGCGGCGTCAAGCCGGCAAAGATTGAATCGATCATGCCCGATCTCCCGCGCTGAAGCTGGCCGTGTTGGAATCCATTTCCTTCGGGTCGATGAGGCTTTCGAGCATCGCCAGGAAACGTTCGGCGGCGTCGTCAGCCGACCACGGCTCCCATGGCGCATATCCGCGCGGCGGCATCAGCGGATCGTCCACGAGCGGTTTGACGTGCATACCGAGCGTTTGCGTCAGCTCCGCCATCGTCCAGCCGGCGACGTGCAGCGCTTCGGAGGCCGCCGCCAGATGATCGGCCTGCTTATGGGCGGCGAAGCTCGCATCGTCCCATGCTGGCAGGCCGTAACGAGCGGTCAGCGCCGCGCGCAGACGGCCAACCAAGCTCTCGTAATCGGCGCCGAGATGCGGCTTGAGTGGCGCGATCGGGTCGAAGCTGAGCATGCCCTTGTCGGCGTCGTGGAGCAGCTCTCGCAAGGCCTCGCCCTGGGACAGTGGGCGGTCAAGCGACGCGCGTTGCCGCGGCGCCAGGACCAGCAGGCTATGCTGGGCCACGGAGAGCGGTCGCGACCAGCACGAGTGCCCGCCCCACCGATAGGTCCGGGCCAGCCCGATCGCGAGATCGCGCTGCGTCCAACTCGTCGGATCGGGCTCCAACAGGTTGAGCCGCCGTCCCGACTGCAGCCGCACCCACGCTCGCTCTGGCCTCATGGCACCCCCCTCCCCTCTCGCGTCAGCACGTCGTTCCAGTCCAGATCGTCCGGCGGCCGGAGCCGCTCTCCCCGAAGGCGCTGCGTCTCCGCAAGCTGACCGAGCCGTTCGGCGTAGCGGTCCCCGACGGTGTTCGCGTCCGTGGCGATGACGAGCACCCCGCCAATGGCGGTGAGCCCTGCCGTCTCCGTCTCCAGCGCGGCCAGCGTTCCCGGCCCCATCCCGCCGCCGATCGCGACGTAGAGCGTATCCGTGCGCCTTCCCTCGAGTGCCGCCAGGCTCAGCACGTCGATCGGCGCTTCGAGCACGGCTAGGCGCGCGATCGACGCTTGTGTCCATGCGAACCGGAACAGGCTCTTCGACCCGCCCCGGAGCGATCCCTTGTACGCCGGGCCGCGGATCTCGACATGGGTGACGAGACCGCCCTGCCGATGCGCAAACCAGGCGCTGCCATAGGCGCCGTGCCGAACAGCGTCTTGCTCCGCGGCATGCGTCAGGACTCTGGCCGGAACCACTCGCTCGTCGTGCAGGTATCTCCAGCTGTCCTGACCTGGAGCGAGTCTCGGCCGACCGCACCATCGTCGCTCAAGAGGCACGTCCGTCTTGTCCCTAGCCCGATCGACCGGAGCCATTGGGAAGCTCGGCGCGATCCCGATGAAACGGCGCAGCACCTTCCGGACCTCGCCGAAATTGAGACCCGGCTGAAGATGTTGAACAAGGGTGAACACGTCGCCCTTGGCGCTGCCGGTCGCGTCCCACCAGCCGTGGCCGCCATGGTTGACGATGATGATCTGGCCGGGCCCGCCCCGGTATTTCAGCGCGTTGCGCGTGCTCTCGCGCTGGTCGAGCGCCCAGCCGCCCCCGAGCTGTTCGAGGAGGGCAGCACAATTCACGCCGCTCCGGAACAGCTCCAACTCCGCGTCGTCTGACATGATCGAACTCCGGTTCGCTGGCGGAGGACGGGTCGGACGCGCTGCCTGCCTCTCTCCTCCGCCTCCGCCGACCGCCCCGACCGCGAAGACCGACCGGGGCAAGGGCGAAGCCGGCGCAGCCGGACCGCCTATCAGGCGGACCCTTGCCGCGGTCAGGTCGTCAGCGGTAGGCGTCTCCGGTTGCTCGTGCTCGTCCATACCCGACACTGCGCAGCTGCAGTGGCGAACAGAGAGGCGAAAACGCTGTCAGCAGAACCCGCGTCAATACGCGATGGGCGCAGCGACAGAGCCGCGCGGTGCCGGAAATCAAGGGACGTTTACTGGCTCAGGAATCCCCTCATTCTTGACTCTCGGCTTGGTCACAGCGACTTCAATTGTCAGATGATGATTTGGATGTAGCTTCCGCCACGCTGAGATTACGCAAAAGCGCGGCGCACCGAGCGTCACAGCAGACGGCGGCACGCCAGTCAACGTCCGAAACGGCTCATAAGGCCCTGAATCCAGGGCGGAATAAATGAGGGGACGAATGAGGTTTACTGGAGCAAATCCAACAGCTGTGGAAGATGACCGGGCCTGATCACGCGCTCGGTTTTCGGAAGGCCCGGCCCTCGCGGAACCTTCATCAGAGCGGCCGTGGTCATCGTAAGCGCGCAGCGGCCTGCACAGGCTCGATCAACCGCTTGCCGCGTCGCGCAATGAGCACGGCTTCGACAGCGACAACCGTGCCATAGATCGTGATCAGCAGGTAAAGGCTGGGCCGATCCGCCTGCCAATCGTTCCATAACAGGGTGCCCAGACTGGCGGTGGCCAGGAAGCCACCGGCGAGCGGTATGAGCGGCGCAAGCCCGATTTTCTTGGCCAGCCTCAACGCCGAGAAATTGACAGCGGCAAAGATGACCAAGAAAGTCGCGCTCGCGAAGCCTGAAATGGCCCCCAAGGGTGCGACCAAGGCAAAAGCCAACGACATGCCGGTCAACACCAGCAATGCGACATAGGGTACTGGGCGGGTGCGCTCTTGCAAAGCGAACATCCGCGGCAGAGCGCGTTCACGCGCCATCACCATCGCGAGCCGGGCGGCGCCGAACAGTGTGGCGTTGATCGCCGAAGCAGTCGACAGCAACGCGGCGATGCCGATAATTACGAAGCCCGCCTGTCCCAGTGTCGGCCGGGCCGCGACCGCGAGGACGTACTCCTGGTCCTGCTGAATTTGTGCTGGGGTCAGGTTGCCTAGCGCCGCGACGGCGACAACGATGTAGATGACCGTGGTGAGCACGACCGCGATGACTATCGAACGCCGTAGGTTGCGCGCCGGATCGGCCATCTCGTCGATGGCATTGGGGATGAGTTCAAATCCCTCGTAAGCCACGAAGATGAGTGCCACCGCGATCAGCGGCGAAGTGTGACCGCGATCGAAAAGCGGCATGAAATGGTTAGCTTTAATGCCGATCAAGCCAACCACGGCGAACACGGCGAGGATGAGCAGTTTGATCGCGACGATGCCGAGCTCGATGGCGCCCGAGGTCCGGACCCCACGCAAATTAATGCCCAGAAAACCCATCAATACCACCGCGGCCAGTATCACTCGAACCGGCCCGGCAATGCCGTGACCAAACAGCGTCGCTCCATAATCACCAAACGCACTCGCGTAGAGCGCCAACGTACCGATGTACCCGACGACCAGGAGCCAGCCGGCGCAACCGGCGAGCAATGGTGAGGCAAAGCCCTTCTCGATATAGGTGAAGCTGCCGCCGTCACCGCGGAAATGCAGTCCGAGATGGGCGTAGGACAAGCCGGTGAGCAGGGCGATGACACCCCCGCCCGCGAGGGTCAGGACGACGGCGTGGCCGGCCATGGCGATCGCGAGGCCGAGCACCGCGAAAATGCCGCCGCCGATCATGCCACCGATGCCGATCGCGCTGACTTCGGCCAGGTTCAGCTTGTCCTTGGCGATCCTTGCACGTTTCATCTTACCCTTGCTTCGACCAGCGCTGGATCAGCCTATGGCTTCGATGGGCGCAAATTCCGTCCTTGTCGATGTCTTCGACTGCACGCGCTATGCGGCTTGAGCGAGAGGGTCAGATTCGGGGGTTCGGTAGATGCCATCGTGGGCCTGCAACAAGACTTACTTGCCGCCGATCCGGAACCCGGTCTCGTCCAGATGCTTCACCGGCGCAGCCGCCACATGATCGCGCACGGTGACGGCGACCGCGGCGAAGCGCTCGGCGCAGTTCCGGCTCATGCTGGCGATGGTCGCCGTCGTCAGGCCACATGAATCGATCACCAGTAATTGCGGACGGGCGTAGTGGCGCAGCCAGAGTCAGCCACGAACTCCTGCCCTTCGCGGTCGGCTTGGGATACGGTTTCGCCGCCGGTCGTCGGGAGTATGCTACGTCGTCGGATATGGACAGCATTCAGCCACGGCGACCCACCGCGCTCAGTCCGCTGGAGCGCGCATACATCCGCCGCGAGCTCAACATGTTCTTCTCGACCTTGCCCCGCGTCTCCGACGGCTTCCCACTCAAGACTTGGCGCAGTGGGGTTCATGCCGGCAAGCCCAAGATCCCCACCGCGGCTGCCGATATGGTCGCGCGCGGTCTGCTAGCCCTCGACACGACGACGCGACCGGCGAGGCTTGTTTTCACCGAAGCGGGCCTCGCGGCATTGCGCGAGGTGATGGCTGATAAGCGCCTTGCCGACCCGACAAAATTTAGACACGTTCGACAAGAGCTCGGCCTCGAATCGGGCGAGCACGCCGTCAACGCGCGGTAGGACTACCGTCATCCTTGACTCATGGCCGCCGCCCTTCGACTTCGGATGTGTGAACCGTGATTCGTCAGTAGCTTCCACACGTTCGGAGCGCCTCCTTCTGGCAGACGCGCTGCCCGCGATGTTGGCGGACGCTGTTCCCACTGCGGAGGAGTTGAAACCCGGCATCTTGCCCGACCAAGCGGCTGATGATGAATAGGCAGTCTTCGCCGGACGATAGCGCTCCGCGCCCCGCTGGTGGACAGGATAGCGCGGGCGCTGCCATGACCCGGCTCGGTTTGCGGCTGACTCCCCTTGGACATCTGGTCTGCGACGCCGACGGTGAGGCCACGGAGTTGGAGGCTGCGTTGGCGGCGCGCCTCGCTGCGGCGTTCGACCAGGGCAGCGGTCACGGTTTGTGGCATCTGGGTGCCGTCGAAGTGGGGCGGGCGCTGCCGCCGCTGTTGGCGTGGTGGCGCGGCTTCGCCGCGCGCTACGTGGCATCTCTCTGTGGTAACGGCGCTGTGGTGGCCGATGCAACTGCATCCCGCGACGTCCCGGCGCCGAGCGAAAGCGAGTTGGCCACGCTGGCGCTGACCGCGCCGATGATGGCCGGCGGCGAATACCTGACAGCAGACGTGCTGCGCGCCCTATGGACCGAGATCGCCGGTGCCGCGTCGGCGGCGCTCGTGGCCAGCGGCGTGGATTTGCAAAGCTTCCTGAAAGCCCTGAATCCCGCATGGAACCTGGTCGGCCGGGTGCATTTCAACCTTGCCGAGAACCGCCGCGACGCAGAGGCGCCGTTCGCCTTCGTGGCAACCTACACGCCGCTTCTATCGGCCCAAGGACGGGCACAGCATCTGCCGCTCGGCCAGGCGCTGCGCGAATACGCCGGCAAGGCTCATCGCAGCCGGCTGCTGGCGCTACTGCTGCCGGTGCAGCGCGCCGCCGAAGCGTGCGACTGGCTGCGTCCCATGGTTGAGGCCGGCGAGATTTTCCATCCGCTGCGTTGGACGCCGGCCGAGGCGGCGCGCCTGCTGACGAGCGTTGCCGCTCTGGAGCAAGCCGGCGTGGTCGTGCGCATGCCGGCTGGCTGGCACCGGGGCCGCCCCGCCCGGCCGAGCGTGCAAGCGACCGTCGGCACCAGAGCGCCATCCAAGCTCGGCCTCGATGGTTTGCTGGATTTCTCCGTCGCCATGACCCTGGACGGCGAGACGCTCAGCGAGAGCGAAATCGCGGCGCTGCTCGCCGGCACCGATGGTCTGGTGCTGCTGCGCGGCCAATGGGTGGAGATCGATCAAGCACGGCTGCAGCGCACGCTGCAACGCTTCCAAGCCGCCGAAGCGATGGCGGAGAAGCAGGGGATGAGCTTCGCCGAGGCGATGCGGCTGCTGGCCGATCCCGCGTCACTGCCGGGCGCGCCCGACGCGAGCGTGGCCGACTGGTCGCAAGTGACTGCGGGACCCTGGCTGGCCGACACGCTGCGGGCGCTGCGCGCGCCGGAGGCAGACGGCGCCGATCCCGGCCCCGCCCTGCACGCCACGCTGCGCCCCTATCAGCGCGCCGGGGTGCAGTGGCTGCATCTGCTGTCCGGGCTCGGGCTGGGAGCGTGCCTGGCCGACGACATGGGGCTCGGCAAGACCATCCAGGTGCTCGCGCTGCTACTGGTGCAGAGCCAGCGCGCGGCCGGCACGGCGCTGCCGCCCTGTCTGCTGGTGGCGCCGGCCTCACTGCTGGCCAACTGGGCGTCTGAAATCGCCCGCTTCGCCCCCGATCTGCGCGCGCGCATACTGCACCCGTCGGCGATGACCGCGGAGGAGGTTAGACAGTTCACGCCGGCGGACGCAGACGGCCTCGACCTGGCGATCACCAGCTACGGCACCTTGCTGCGGCTGCCGGTCCTGGCCGAGATGTCCTGGCGGCTGCTGATCCTCGACGAGGCGCAAGCGATCAAGAACCCCAACGCCAAGCAAACGCGCGCCACCAAGGCGCTTCGGGCGCAGGCGCGGATCGCACTGACCGGCACCCCGGTGGAGAACAGCCTGTCCGATTTGTGGTCGATCTTCGACGTCATCAATCCGGGACTGCTCGGCGGCGCGAAGCAATTCACCGCCTACACCAAGTCCCTCGCCGAGCGGACCAGCAACCCGTTCGGGCCGCTGCGCGAGCTGGTAAGTCCCTACATCCTGCGCCGCATGAAAACCAACCGTTCGGTGATCGCCGACCTGCCCGACAAGACCGAAATCCGCGCCTATTGCCAGCTCAGCCGCAAACAGGCGGCGCTGTACGGGCAGGCCGTCGAGGACCTCGCCCGCAGCCTGGAAGCCGCCGACGGCATGCAACGCAAAGGCCTGGTGCTGGCGATGCTGATGCGGCTCAAGCAGATCTGCAACCATCCCTCGCAATGGCTCGGTGAAGGCGGTTGGGCGGAGGCGGACAGTGGCAAGCTGGCGCGGCTGCGCGACATCGTCGAGGTGGTGGCGTCGCGCCAGGAGAAGCTGCTGGTGTTCACCCAGTTCCGCGAGGCGACGGCGCCGCTGGCGGATTTCCTGGCAAGCTTGTTCGGCCGCGCCGGATTGGTGCTGCATGGCAACACACCGGTGAAGCAGCGCAAAGCCCTGGTGCAACGCTTCCAAGACGACGAGGCGGTGCCGTTCTTCGTGTTGTCGCTGAAGGCCGGCGGCACAGGGCTGACGCTGACCGCGGCGTCGCACGTGGTGCACTTCGATCGATGGTGGAACCCGGCGGTGGAGAACCAGGCCACCGACCGCGCCTTCCGCATCGGCCAGAAGAGAAACGTGCTGGTGCATAAATTCGTCTGCCGTGGCACTGTCGAGGAGCGAATCGACGCGCTGATCGAGTCGAAGCAGGGCTTGTCCGACGCCATGCTGACCGGAGGTGGTGAGATCGCGCTGACCGAGATGGACGACGAGGCGTTGCTACGGCTGGTGGCGCTGGACCTGACCACGGCGACGACGGAGTGACGCGATGTCACGTTACCATTCGGGCTGGGCGCCCTATGTTCCGGTGGCGGAGCGCCGCCGCCAGGCCGAGCGGGTGATGGCCAAACTGCGCAAGGCGGGCCATCCGGTGGCGCCGGTGACCGTCGCAGGGCGGGCGATCGCGACGACGGTCTGGGGCCGCGCTTGGTGCGACAATCTGGAGGCCTACCGCGACTACGAGACGCGCCTGCCGCGCGGGCGCAGCTATGTCCGTAACGGCTCGGTGGTCGACCTGCAGATCGCGCCCGGGCGGGTCACGGCGATGGTCAGCGGCTCCGACCTGTATGACGTCGCCATCACCATCAAAGGCACGGCGACCGCGTCGTGGGGCGCGATGCGCGCGGCCTGCGCCGGCGGCATCGGCTCGTTGGTCGAGTTGCTACAGGGACGGCTGTCCAACGCGGTCATGCAGCGCTTGTGTCGGCAAGATGGCGGGCTGTTTCCGCGCCCGTCGGAAATCCGCTTCTCCTGCAGTTGCCTGGATCACGCGTCGATGTGCAAGCATGTAGCGGCGGTGCTGTATGGCGTCGGTGCACGGCTCGACCAAGCGCCGGAGCTGTTGTTCCGGTTGCGGGCGGTGGAGGCGGCCGATCTGGTGGCCGGGATCGACACCGCACCACTGCTGGCCGGTGTCGGCCCGACATCAGGCAAGGTGCTGCAGACCGACGACATGTCCGCCCTGTTCGGCCTGGACATAATAGCTGCCGATCTGCCGACGTCGCGCAAGGCGCCGAAGACAGCTCGGGCGGCGCAGGCCCGCCAACAGGCGCCGACGCCAGTTGCGGCCAGTCCAGAAAAGGTCAAGTCGGCCGCGCACGCGCGAGCAGTGGCGAGACCGGCGCCATCGGGAGGCACCGGCCGGAGGCAGCGAGCCATCACTACCGCCGAAGGCCGGACCGGACGGAAGGCTCCAGCCGACAGGGCAACCGACTCGGTCCTCTCGTCGATTGAACGCCGGCCCGACCACCGTGCCGGAGGCGCCGAAAGCGCCGCCTCAAGACCGCGTGAACAAACCGGTCACGCCACGAAAGATTCCAGCGCTCCGCGAGCCGAAGCCCAAGCCCGTGAAATGGTGGTAATCACACAGCCGTCTCGCTCGCGCCCAAATGGAGGAACTCAGCCCATCCGACCATATGCCGCCATGACGCGCTGAGGTCCTCTACTCCGCTGCCCCATTCCCATCCCTGCGATCATAAACGCCTGGAACGTCCACTATGCGCCAATCTCAGTCGCTCGAGCGCCTTCACATCGTGCTCCGAAGCGGACGCGCAGGCTGTCGAAGTCGATGCCCCCTTGATCGTCACGAGGTTTCGGAGTTGCGGGGAGATTTGTAAGTAAATGACGGGCGAGACCCCGACGCCGATGGGGTTCCTCGCCGACGCCGATCCACACCGGCTTGCAGATCGCATGACGAATCTCATGTCGGCCTAAGCTAAACACCTCATATTGGTCGCACGCCCATGCTCCTAGTCCTGTTTGTCGCCGTCTCCCTTGGCACCACCGGCTTCGGCCTTGTCCTGCGCGCGCGCCAGTCCGCCCATGTCACGCGCCATCGCGACGCGGTCCCAGCGGGCTTTGCAGCCACCGTCACCTTGGCCGACCACCAGCGTGCCGCCGACTACGAGCAGGCCCGGCTTCGCCTCGGCGGAGGCGCTGCCCTTTTCGGCCTTGCTGTGGCGCTCGGCTGGGCGCTGTTCGGCTACGAAGCGATGTACAGCGCGACCGCCCACCTTCTCGCCCCTGGCCTGTCCCGCAGCGTCCTATTTCTCGTTGCCGCCGGTGCCATCTCCCGCCTGCTCGACCTACCTTTTGACCTGTTTCGCACCTTCGGCGTCGAGCAGCGCTTCGGGTTCAACCGCACCACCCCCGCCGCCTTCGCCCGCGACCGGCTGAAAAGCGCTGCGCTGACCCTCACTCTGGCCATCCCGCTGCTCTATGGGCTGATGGCGCTCATGCGCCAGCAGGGTTTCTGGTGGCTCTGGGCCTGGCTCGGCATGCTCGCGCTCATGCTGGTGATGATGGATGCCTTCCCGCGCTGGATCGCGCCGCTATTCAATCGCTTCACCCCGCTCGAAGGCCCGCTACGCAGCCGCATCGAGAGTCTTCTGGCCCGCTGTGGCTTCGAGGCCGCCGGGTTGTTCGTCATGGATGCGTCCCGGCGGTCCGGCCATGGCAACGCCTATTTCACCGGTCTCGGCCGCAGCAAGCGCATCGTCCTGTTCGACACGCTCATCGCCGGCAATTCCGAAGCCGAGCTGGAGGCGGTGCTCGCGCACGAGCTCGGGCACTTCAAGCTGAAGCATGTCCTCACCGGCCTGTTGCAGACAAGCGTGCTGCTGTTCCTTGCCTTCTTTGCCATCGGCTGGCTCTGCAAGCAGCCCTGGCTCCTCCCGAGCTTCGGCATCGTGCACCCCGACGACGCGCTCTCGCTGGTGGTATGCGTCCTTGCCGTGCAGATGGCCGGGCCGCTTTTCGGCATTGCCGGCAACTGGATAAGCCGCCGCCATGAATACCAGGCCGACGACTTCGCCCGCCGCATGGTCGGCGCTGAGCCCATGGTCTCGGCCCTTGTGCGCCTCGCGCGCGACAACGCCAGCACCCTCACCACGGACCCGCTTTACGCCCTGGTCAATTTCAGCCATCCCCCCGTTCCGCTTCGCGTCGAGCGCCTCCAGGGTGCGACGGATACCGGCCTGGCGGCCTAGTGGGCTCCCTGCTTTGTTGCACTCGAGACCGCGACTTACGAGTGGAATGTTCCACCCTCTAGGCTGGAAGAGCGTGCCGCGAGGTTGACGCAGTACTGGGATTCACGTCGGCTTGCCGATGTTGCAAGCCGACCAGATCACCGACCCGCTCAGACCTCGATCACGAGATCATCGAGGAACTGCAGGTTGGTGAAGCCCGGCCCGGCCGCATTACACACGATGCGCGTGCCGCCGGGTCGCATCATGTCGGTCGTGCCGTGGATATGGCCGTGCACCCATGCCGCGATCTGGCCGAAATCTGTCAGGTCCGACAGGTCCGAGGCCGCGTCGCTCGCCGCCGAGCCGGTGCGATAAGACGCTGGCAGACAGAGCGGATGCGGTGCGTGATGAGTCACCACGACCAGACGCCCGTCCCGGGGCCGGGCCATCGCGGCCTCGATCACGCCCCGCGTCCGGCCGTGCAGGGCCGCTTGGTCGCCAGCGGTGATGGCGTGCGTGGCACCAGCCGGCCCGACCCGGATCTGCTCGCCGGTCTCCCGGGTCGGCTCCGTGTTCGACCCGCCAAGGCGGCCATCGGCCCACAGCGTGCCGCCGACGAAATGGATCCCGGCAAGCTCGGCCTCGCTGTCGTCGAGCAACGTGATGCCGAGGCGGTGAGCCGTCCGCCGGGCCGCGTCCCGCTCTCGCTGCAGCTCGCCGCCCCAGGGTTCGTGATTGCCCATCACGAACACGGCCGGCTTTCCGTCCGCAAGCGCGGCCACGATCGCCAGAGCCCGGTGGCTGTCACCTTCCCAGACGTCCCCGGCGACCACCAGAATATCGAAGCTCGGGCGCGGCGGCCGGAAAGCCTCCGGATGCGGCACCGCCTCGAGATGCAGGTCGGACAGCACCCAAAGCTTGACGGGCCGCCGCCCCCGTCCCGTCCGTGCCACAGGGGCCTCAGGGGCCGGTTGGGCATCGTCCGACGGCGGCAGCAGGCGGTCTAACGTCGCGTCGGGATCGAGCATGAAGCGGCGCATGTCTCGCCAGTGCGGCAGCTCGTCGAGGGTGCGCCGGTGGATGCCGTCGCTGTCGATCCAGAGCCGGTCGCAACCGGGATGGCTCATCAGGATGGGCGAGTGGGTCGCCACGATCGCCTGCGAGCGCCCGTCCCGGTGCAACTCGTCCAGCATGGCGAGCAGCATCATCTGCCGTTGCGGCGAGAGGCCGGTCTCCGGCTCGTCTAGGACGAACAGCATGCCCTCGCTGGCATCGACCCGGGCCGCCAGCAGCGACAAGACCCCTTCCCCGCGGCTCTGCTCGTCCGCCAGCCGCCATTCGCCCGTGAGTGGCATCGGCAACCGTCCGGCGCGTGCCATCATCTCACCGAACCGGTCCGCGCGCAGGAACAAGCCTTGGGGCAATCGCCTGCCACCGATTGTCACGTCGACGGCGGCGGAGATCGCCGTTGCCTCGCGCTCGTCCTCGGTCTCGGCGTAGCTGCGGCCACCACCGGGTCGGATGGCGCAGCGTGCCGCGATCGCTTCCAGTAACGTGGTCTTGCCGGACCCGTTCTCGCCGATCAGGAGCGTGAGCGGACTGCGCAGCTCGATGGTGACCGGGCCGTGGGACAGGAAGGGGAGCCGTTCGAGGCGTTCCCCGCCGCGAGCCGGGTCGATCCGAACGCCGCGTAGCAGCAGGTTGGCCATGGTCAGACTTGGCTTCGGATGCCGCCCGTCCCGTCATTCACAGGCTCTGCGCCTCAGCCAACACCGGTCAACGTCGGCCTTCGCCTGGCTCCACTGCATTCTTAGAATACCGGCCGATTTCGGCAAGCGGCACTAATTGGCTTGTGGCACCCGAGGGCGGTCCACGCATCGGGTTGCGCGAGCCGCTTTCTTGCTCGGCCATCCATGGCGGGTGAGAAGCCCATCAGCCTGCGAACGACGGCAAGAGCCGTTTTATTGACGGGGGAAACCGAATTGTGTACACAATAAGTGCTCACAATGGAGCCTGCACCTTGACCGAGCATGACAAGGTCTCCCCACGCCCTGCTAAGAGGGTCGGCATACGCGAATTTCGCGGCAACTTCTCGGGTTTCATGCGCCAGGTCCGGCACGGCTCCTCGTTCGTGGTGACGTCCCGCGAGGAAGTAGTCGCGATCATCCAGCCGCCTCATCAGCCGTCGGTGCTGCGGCGCCAGGCCGGCACCCTACAGGGCAAGATTCGGATGAGCCCGGACTTCGACAACTTGCCAACGGATATTCTCGCCGCAATGGAGAGCGATAGCGAGTGAGGCTCCTCCTCGATACGCATGCCTTCCTGTGGTGGCTCTCGGATGACGCCCACCTGGGGCAGGGTGTCCGAGACCTGATCGCGGACCCGGCGAACGACATCTTCGTTTCGGTGGTATCCTTGTGGGAAATTCAGGTGAAAGTGCGGGTTGGCAAGCTGGACGCCGACCTGCAGGAGATCCTCCACGCGATTGAGGCACAGGCGTTCGAACTGCTGCCGATCCATCCGTCGCACCTTCTTCGTCTGGGCTCACTGCCGTCGCACCACAAGGATCCTTTCGACCACCTTCTCATTGCGCAAGCGATCGCCGAAGCGGTGGCCTTTGTTTCAGAAGATCGTCACGCCTCAGACTACCCGGTGCAGATCATAACCTGCTCGTAGTCTACGCAATCTGAACGACCGAAATGAGGGTGCAAACGGTGATGGCGACGCCGCACCACGATCGTCCGCTACTCCATCTCGGCCGCTCCAGAGCCGACAGGCAGCTTTCGGCCAGAGGCGGTGCGCCGAAGGGGTTCCCGGCAACCACGAATGGACAGAACACCCTCTAATCGTCCGCGAACTGACGTTGGTCGATCGCTGCACATCGCCTAGTCTCCTGGGCTCGGGAGGAACTGCGATGTTGAAACGGCGCGCGATGATCATTGGCGGTCTGGCTTTACCTGCGCTAGTGCGGCCGGGGGGCGCGCAGACGATGCCGGCGCTCCGGCTCGGTGTGTTGACCGACCTCTCGGGCCAGTATCGCGACAACTCCGGACCGACATCGGTTCTGGCGGCCAAGCAGGCGGTCGAGGATTTCGCGCCGGAGAAGCACGGCTTTCAGGTCGAGATCCTCGCGGCGGATCATCAACAGAAGCCGGATATCGGGGCGGCCGTGGCACGCTCGTGGTTTGACCGCGAGAACGTGGATGCGGTGGCTGACGTCAACAACACGGCCATCGCGCTGGCCGTCCGAAGCTTGGTGATCGAGCGCGATAAGACGCTGCTGATCAGCGGGGCCGCCTCGGCCGATCTGACGGGCAAGTGGTGCAATCCGAACAGCGTTCACTGGGCGCCCGACACCTACGGCAACGCGCATTCGACCGGGAATGCGGTGCTGAAGCAGGGCAAGAGGAAGTGGTTCCTGATCGTGGCCGATTACGTGTTCGGTCACACGCTCGAGGCCGAGGTCCGTACCGTGGTCAAGGAGGGCGGCGGCGAGTTGCTGGGTTCGGTGCGGTATCCGTTCCCGGGCACCACGGATTTCGCGGCGTTCCTTCTGCAGGCGCAGGCCAGCGGCGCCGACGTCGTCGCCATGTGCAGCACGGGCGGCGACATGGAGAACGCGGTCAAGCAGGCGCACGAGTTCGGGCTTGGCTCCAATTCGACGATCGCGGCCATGTTCGGCTTCATCACCGAGGTTCACGCGATGGGGCTACCGGTGGCGCAGGGGCTTTACCTCACCGAACCGTTCTACTGGGATGCGAACGAGCGCACGCGGGCGTTCACCCAGCGCTTCGTGCCGAAGACCAACGGCAACTATCCGTCGAGCCTGCACGCCGGGTGCTACAGCGCGACGCTGCACTGGATGAAGACGGCGGCCGCGAACGGGCCGGAGACGATGCGCTCCGGCAAGCAGGCTATTGCGGGGATGAAGGCGATCCCGACCGACGACGATTGCTTCGGCAAGGCCAGCATCCGTGAGGATGGGCGGTTCCTGGCCGATCTGCGGCTGCTCCAGGCCAAAACGCCTGAGCAGAGCCGGTCGGCGTGGGACGTCTTCAGTGTGATTGCGACCACGCCGGGCGCGGAGGCTTATCGTCCGCTCTCGGCGCATGCCTGCCCGATGGTGCGGGGCTGAGATGGACGGCAGTTGCACGATCGTCGAGAGCGCGGTGCCCGATAGCGCCGGGCTGAACCTGTTCCGGGTTGACCCGGCGCTAGCCGGGCTCGCACGCCTATATCTGCCCGCCGACCTGGCCGAGCATCTGCTGCCGCATCTGGATCGGCTCGGCGGGTTGGCCGGTTCGACGCTGGACGCGCTGGCCGGCGAGGCGGACCGACATCCGCCCACGCTGCGCGCGCGGACGAGGCGTGGGGAGGATGTTCAGTCGATCGACAAGCATCCGGCGTATCGGGAAATGGAGCGCCTGGCCTTCGGGGAGTTCGGCCTGGCGGCGCTGTCACATCGGGGCGGCGTGCTCGGCTGGCCCAAGCCGATGCCGGCGGCGGCAAAATACTTGCTGACCTACCTATTCGCGCAAGCGGAGTTCGGGCTGCTCTGCCCCGTCAGCATGACCGATAGCTTGACGCGGACGCTTCGGCGGTTCGGGTGTGACGCGCTCGTCGAGCGACACCTCCCTGCCCTGCTGGCCGGCGATCTCGACGAGATGGCGCAGGGTGCGATGTTTATGACCGAGCAGGGCGCCGGGTCGGATGTCGGCGCGACGGCGGTGGTGGCCGAGCTAACGGCGGACGGGAGTTGGCTTCTCACAGGCGACAAGTGGTTCTGCTCCAATCCGGATGCTGCGCTGGCGATGGTGCTCGCGCGGCCGGCCAGCGGGCCGGATGGGCTCAAAGGCGTCGGGCTATTCCTGCTGCCGCGTTTGAGGCCGGATGGGACGCACAACGCCTATCGGATCATACGGCTGAAGGACAAGCTTGGAACGCGGTCGATGGCGTCGGGCGAGATCCGGCTCGAGGGCGCGCTGGCTTATCTCGTCGGAGGCGACCCGCGGGAGGTGCCGGGCGCCGGGTTCCGACAGATGGCGGACATGGTCAACAACTCGCGGCTGTCCAACGGCGTGCGGGCGGCCGGGCTGATGCGGCGGGCGCTGACGGAAGCGACCTACGTCGCGCAGTATCGTCGGGCGTTCGGGCAGCCGCTGATCAATATGCCGCTGATGCAGCGGCAGCTCGCCAAACTGGCGCTGCCTACGGAGCAGGCGCGGACGATGATGCTGCAGACGGCGGAGGCGCTGCGGCGCTCCGATGCGGGCGAGCCTGGCGCCTATGCGCTGTTGCGGATCCTGACGCCGCTGCTGAAGTTCAGAGCGTGCCGGGATGCGCGCCGGGTCACGGGTGACGCGATGGAGGTGCGCGGCGGGTGCGGTTACATCGAGGAGTGGCCGGATGCAAGGCTGGTGCGGGACGCGCATCTCGGGTCGATCTGGGAGGGCACGAGCAACGTAGTGGCGCTCGACGTGCTGCGGGCGGCGGCGCGGGAAGGGTCGCTCGAAGCGCTGGCGGCGCATGTCGAAGGTTTGCTGGCACTAGCGCCGCTGACCGGTGCGGCGGAGGCGTTGGCGCGGGCGGTAGCGCTGGCGGGTCGGGCGGGAGGCGATCCGAGCCTAGCGCGGCAGGCGGCGTCGGGCCTCTATCACGTCACGTCGGCGGCGGCGTTGGCGTGGGAGGCGGTGCGGCTGGGCGATGCGGACCGGCATGCGATCGCGCTAGGTGTCTTGCAGCATCGGGTGCTACCGCGTGATCCGCTCGCATAGGTCGGGTAGAGGTGGCGCACATCTTGTGGCCGGGTTGGCGCCGGCCTGCCGGCGCATGTGCTGATGAGCAGATGATCCGACCATCTATCCCCACGTCGACAGGCTGAGATCTACACCTGCGAGGACGATCTCAGCCGCTGGACGAAGGCCGACGTTGTGGGCCAAGGCGCAAGCCTGCTGCGCCCGCTCGTGAACGCGCTCGGACAGCACGTGACGGCGGCACTGGCGGTGGTTGGGGGCTGGAGCAGGCGGCGCTTCGGGTTGCGTCCGGCTGACGCCGCCGGGTTGCAACGAGCACGGAAGCGAGATCAGTCGGGAACTCGGGATCGGGTGCCGGCCGCTGCAGGTTGACGCGTCAGTCCGATCGATCGGCCACGCCGAGGCAGAGGCCGAGTAGAATCTCCGCCGTGTGCTCACCCAGCATCGGCGGTGGCATACCGGGTTTTCGGGCCTGCCCGTCGATATAACGGCTGCATGACCGCCTGGCATTCGCCCAGCACCGGATAGCGGTAGGTTGCCACGATCCCGCGCGAAGCCGGCTCCGCCGGGTGCGCGTGAGCGCGACCCTTGCCGCGGCCGACGCTGATGAGGCAGGCCATCCCTCCCCTTCCGAGTTCCTTCCTTATGCGTGATCTTGTCTGGAAACTTCCGTGCGACGGTCTGCAGATTAGAGAAGCCGCAGCTCCCGTTCAGCCGGTAACGTCGTGATTGGCCCACGCCATGGCCTTCCGAGAAGGTCCCCTTGTACTTGCGAAAAACAGCACGAACTGGCTCAAGAACCGGCCTCCGGTTGGGCGTCGCGCGAGACTGTCTGACGTTATGGTCTGGCTACGACCAGCGGCACCCTCGGAATCTACACAGGAGCTCCAGGGGCATCTTGGGGCACGGACAATGTTACGCGTATCTCGAAGCGCATCGACTGCGGTTGTAGCTGCTAGTTGAACGTCCAGCTGCCAGTCCTCGATCGGCCATCCTCAACCCCAACAGTGAGATCTCAGGCGCGGCAATGGTTGCGCTTGGGATGGGCCTGTTGCTGGTCCGCCGGCCGTTGCCGACGTAGCGGCGGAAGCGATTGCACCCGGGCGCCCAGCATGCTTCGACTGCGCCAGGTTCGGAAAATACCCTGTACGGCGGGCCAGGGCTGTTCCGGGCCGCCTGGTAACGGCTTTTGCTGTCACAGCATCATGAACTGCACCGGCATCTGCCCGATGGGACTTAACCTCGCCAAGGCGAAGCGCCGAGATCAAGTTGTGGATTGTGGAGCGTCAGATCTCAGCGAGCGAGCGGAAGCGAGCGGCTCGCTCGACAAGATCGATCATGTGGGCCGCCGCATGCACCGTCAGCGGGTGAGGCGTGAAGCCTGGTCTCGGCGCGATGTAGCGCGCATCTCCCGGGCTTGCTCAAGCTGCCGATCCGAAGCTGCGGCAAGCAGCGCGATTACCAAGTTCTCCAACGCGATCATGCGGATGTGCAATGCGCCAACTTCAGCGGCGTTATTTGCCGGCATCGAAACTTGGTTTTCGACTGCTGCCCGCTCAATTTGTGAGCAGCTCGGGGCGGCGCCGCCCTCATTGTCCCATCTGGATAGCGCTCGTTGACGAAGCAGCGCGGCGACAAGGGAATCACTGTTTTGGTCGGACATGCGGTCGTCTCCCTTGTGCAGCATTCAGATCAGCTTCAGTGCCGTCCTTTTAACTGAAACCCATTTTGCCGTTCAGACAAAGACCTGCACCTTCAGCGCGGCAGGGCGCTACGGGACACGAAGGTATTGCAGGTAGAAGCGCACCGGTCCGATTGGCTCCAAGTGATGCTGAACTTGCGGCTCGATCACGCCTAGCTGGGCCGGCTCCAAGATGCTCTCAGACGAGAGGGGGCTCGATGATTACCCGGGCTTGTTACCAATGGTTGTCAGGAATTGCCCGTGTTCAATTACGACCAAGTCCATTGGCATATCGTGGGGCTGCGGGTGGATCGTGGCAATCTGCGACAGCCCGAAACCGACACCGATTGCTCGTGGCCTGGTCGGCAACGCGGCGGCCAGGGTGCGGTCGTAGCATCCGCCACCGTAGCCGAGGCGGTATGCCTGCCTGTCGAACCCGACCACCGGCACGAGCAGGACATCAGGCGCGACCGGCTCGCCCGCAGCAGGGATGCGGATGTTCCAGGCCCCGCTTGTCATCGGCATGCCGGGCCAACACTCGCTAAAAGTCAGAGGTTTCGCTTTCTCGACGACCATCGGCAGGGCCAGCCTTGTCCCTTTAGCATGCAAGGACCGAACCAAGGGTCGCGGGTCGTACTCGCCCTTGAACGGCCAATAGAAACCGATCAGCGCACCGGGGTAGGACGACAGGACCTGGATCAGGGCCGCCGTGATCGCCTCGCTGCGCGCGGCCCGCTCTGCGGCCGGCATGGCCAAGCGCCGCTTGATCAGCACTGCTCGCTTGGCTTTGCGCCACAGGCGGACCTCCTCCCAGTCTTGCACGGCCGTTGCTGTTGGCAACCAAGCAGGCAGGCTCGGCTCTTCGGGGTGCTCCATGAACGCCGGGTCAAGCTCGTGCATCATGCAAGGCGGCGAGCTGCATTCCATGGCTTCTGCCTGCGCCGGCTCACCAAGGCGCCTCTCGGCCCGCTGCAGCACGTCGGCGACAAGGGCCGCGTGCATCGCCGACTGGTGGTGCTCGATGGCGTCCTCCCCTTCCGTCACGCACATGCAGAACGTCTCCTCGACAGCCGCCCAAGCCAGCGGCCCGAGCGGCGCCCCACCCTGCTGCGCGCGCAGGCGAAGCGTGCGGTCCACGGCCGCCTCAATCCGCTCGTCGCTTACCGCGACGCTCAATTCGTCTGCCATCGGGGCCTTATCCTTATCTGACCTGGGCTGCACCGCCACGGCTCGGTATCATCATCGGTCATTTCTCATCACGCCCCAGCCGCGCGGCCCGTCAGCCCGAGGCCGAGCAGCACGGCAAGCTTGGCCATCTCGCATGTCACGTAGGCGAGGTGCAGGCCGGAGGGCGGTGACGTCTCTCCGCCATCCACGACCTGTCGCGTCCGCGCGTCCAGTTGTGGCCGCAGCCAGAGTGCCTGCACCAGCACGATCAGGCCCGGCGCTAGGGCGAGCGGGCGCTGGCGGGCCGGTGCCGCCGCACTCAGCCCCAGGACCGCCGTCAATGCCACCTCGACCAAGCCAAATGTCCGGAAGGTTTGCCGGCCGACATCGAGAGCGACCGGCCGGGGCAGCGAGGGCGCCAGGAACTTGGCGGGCGTGGCCAGGAAGGAAACGCCGAGCACCATTCCGGCCCAGACCAGTGCGACGGTGCGGCCCCAGTCTGCCCGATGATCTTCCAAGCTCGTGCCCACGTCGCCGCGACCGACGGATCGAGACATGGCTCGTTATCCTCTGCCGTTCGAGGGGGGAACCGGCGCGGCAATTTCTGCGGCTGCTCCTCTCATGCGATAGAACTCGACCAGGAAACGCACCGGCCCGAGCGGGGCGGCCTCGTGCGACACGCCGGGCTCGACCAGGCCCGGCGCACCTGCGGGATCGAGGACGCGCTCCGAAGGCGGGTCGAGCACCCGGTAGAGCAGCCGGCCCTCCAGCACGCGAATCAGCCCCCAGATGCCGGGCGCGGTGCGGTGCGAGCGCAGGAGCCCGGGCGGGACCGTCGCCTCGGTGAACACAGGGGTGCTGCGGGTGGCCTGGTAGCCCGGCGGCAGCGCGGCAGGGGTGGCCCGCCCGGCGTCGGCGTCACCCACGGCTCAACCCCGGCCACAGAAAGCTCGCAGCACGACTGCGTTGTTGCGCTCCATATCCCTTGCTCCGAACAGCAGCGTCACCGGCTTGCCCTGCTTCACAATGGCGAGCAGCTCATCCAGCGCCGCATTGCTTGCCAGCTCCGTCTGGTAGCGGTCCTGGAACTCCGACCACCTCGCGGGAGCGTGGCCGAACCAGCGTCGCAGCTCGGCGCTGGGCGCCACGTCCTTGAGCCAGAGGTCGATCTCCGCCCCGTCCCGCTTCAACCCCCGGGGCCACAAGCGGTCCACCAGCACACGGGCGCCATCGCTGGGTGCTGGCGGATCGTAGGCCCGCTTCATCCGGATCTCGCTCATCCGTCGGCCGGCGCCTTCGCCTGCTCCTCCTCGAAGGTGGCGATCGCCAGCGCGGAGTGCGCGTAGGCTCCGCCGGCCCGCATCTCGGTCGCCACCCAGATCGCCTCCATCAGCTCCTCGCGCGTGGCGCCGGACCGGAGAGCCGCTTTGGTGTGCCCCTTGATGCAGTAGGGGCACTGCGTTGCGTGCGCCACGGCCACCGCGATGACCTGCTTCATTTTCGCGGAGAGCGCGCCCTCGGCGAACACCTGACGGCCAAAGGCGTCGAAGGCAGCCTGCGTCTCGGGCGCAAGCTCACGCCGCTGCTTCGCGATTTCGCGGGTTGCTGGTGGATACATCATGTCTGTCATGGGGTCCTCCCTCGATTCAGCTCACACGCCCGGCTCGGGCGAGAACAACGCCTCCTTGCCGGGCTTGTCCTTCCACTCGTCCGCGTCGGCCGGCGCTTCGCCCTTGCGGGTGATGTTGGGCCACTCCTTGGCGAAGCGGGTGTTGCGCTCCAGCCAGGCGCCTGCGCGGTCGTCGCTGTCCAGCACGATGGCCTCGGCCGGGCACTCCGGTTCGCACACGCCGCAATCGATGCATTCGTCGGGGTGGATCACCAGCATGTTCTCGCCCACATAGAAGCAGTCCACCGGACACACCTCCACGCAGTCCATATACTTGCATTTGATGCAATTCTCGGTGACCACGTAGGTCATGCGCGCGTCTCCTCCGGGCGGATGCCCCTCCTGCGTGCCGGCAGCCGCTCGAACAGGCCCATGCGCAGGCTGCGCGCGATGCGCTCGGCGCGCTCGCGGAACGCGTCGGCCACGTCCGGTTCGAACAGCTCCGCGCAGGTCTCGCCGAAGAGCGCGAGCCAGCGGTCGAACATCGCCGGCTCCAGGGCCGGCAGGCGCAGGTGTGCCGAAAACGGGTCGCCATGGTAGCGCCCGCTCGTCAGCATCACCGAGGACCAGAAGTCCGAGAGGCGGGCGAGATGCGCGGCCAAGCCGCGTCGCTCTCGCCGATCGCACGGGCGAACACCGGCCCGAGCAGTTCGTCGCGGCGAGCCCGGGCATAGAAGCGGCCCACCAAGCGGTGGATGGCCTGCTCGGTGATGCAGCCGCCAATTGGGCTTGCTGGCGCCGCGCCTACCACAGCACCACGACGAGCACGATGACTAGGTTCCAGACCAGCATATTGATCAGCGAGCGGATCATGGCCCGGTCGTCTTTCTCGCGCGCGCCGAGCGCGTCGCACACCAGGTTGCCGGGCAGCAGAAATACCCGGAGCACCGCATGGCCTACCATCCTCCACCCTCCGCCGCTGATGCGCCATAACATACATGTCTTATATATCTATTGCCGCGCGCGGCAAAAAGCAACATCCTCCATATATGTTTCCTAGGAACACACTTACTGAACGGAGCTGCCGTGCGCCTGACCGTCTACACCGACTACTCGCTGCGCATGCTGATGTACCTGGCCGTAAAGGGCGATGGCCTCGCCACCACCGCCGAGGTCGCTGCGGCCTACGGCATTTCTAAGGCTCACCTGACCAAGGTCGCGCATCAGCTCGGCCTAGCCGGGTATGTGGAGACCGTGCGCGGCAAAGGCGGCGGGCTGCGCCTGGCCCGGTCTCCCGGGGCAATCGGCCTGGGAGGCGTCGTCAGGCGCACCGAGCCGGACATGGCGCTGGTGCCGTGCTTCGGGCCGGTGCACGCGCCATGCCCGATCGTGCCAGCCTGCCTCCTGCGCGGCGCGCTCTACGAGGCCGGGCAGGCGTTCCTGGCCGTGCTCGACCGCTACAGTCTCGCCGACCTCGTGCAGCGGCGGGGGGATCTGGGCACATTGCTGCACGCGGCATAGCGCGTGGCTCGGACGGGATCGGCCATGTGGTTCAATTGAACTGTCGTCCTCGGTCTTCTGAGGGTTGCGCAACGGCCTGAGTTCGCCACGGGCGATCTGGTCGGGCAGAATGAAGGCGTTGCGGCCCAGCCTTTGGATGTTGTCGAAGCAGAGCGGCGACAGTCGGGCGACGGCCTCGTCACGCACGTCCAAGCCATCGGCGCGGAGCTGGTTCAGTGCGGCGTCCGTGGAGATCGTGTGCCAGAGCACGATGACGTTCACCAACAGGCCAAGTGCCCCGAGCTGATCCTCCAGCCTTCGCGGCAGCGCTGCCGGGGCCGGGGCCGTCCGCTCGGATCGTCGGGACGACATCGACCACTACCGCCATCTGACCGCCTGCTTCACCTGATCGATCAAGGCGCGCTGCACGCCGGAGAAGCTGAAACGGGTCGAGCGCTGGGAACACGAAAGCGTCCTCGACGCGATGCAGACCAGGCTGGACTAGATTCCGAATGCCATGGGCGTGCGCCGGCAAACCGTTGAACACCCGTTCGGGACGCTCAAGGCATGGATGGGAAGCACGCACTTCCTAACCAAGACGCTGCCGAAGTTCCGGACGGAAATGAGCCTGCAGGGGTAGGTTCGGGATACGCGTTTATGTCGAGCACGGCATAATGAAGAGCGTTTTTTGCTCGGCGGCGCGGCGCACGAACGCTGCCATGAGCGGACGGGGCTCGGGGCCGCGCCGGTGAGCAAAAAACGTATTGGACTAAACCTCGCCGTGATACCGCCTATGGGGTTTGCATCGCCGAGCCTTTTGATCTGAATCGCCGTCGATGGGTTCGGTAGGCCCATGCGGGTCCGACGTTCGATGCGACGGCTCGGTGCTCGGAGGCCTCGGCGCCCCGTTATTCGGCGGCGAGACGCGATCTTGGGCCCCAGTGAACGCGGTGACGATGAAGAACGCCGCGTGCGACGCGAGTTGGCCGTCGCCAATTTCGGCGTTGCCTTGCAGAGCGGTGCGAACGGTTGGTGATAGAGGCTGGATCATGAGCTGTCGCACCACATCGGTGGGCGCGGCGGCGGGCAAGGCTGCAACGTGCCGTGAGGCAGCATGCTCCCGCCGCGGCCGGGGCAGAGATCGATGTCGTGACCGATGAGGTCGCGCAGACGATCCTGCCAGCGGCGCGGCGGCTCCGGGTCCGGCGGGGGTGGCGCGGCGAGCAGATCGCGGCAGAGCGTCAGCTTGGCGGCGCGGTGACGGTTGGCGAGAAATCCGATGTGGCGGATCCTGTGGAACCCATCGGGCACGGTGTGCTGCAGGAAGCGACGAATGAATTCGCCGGCCGCGAGCGTCATCACTTTGGTCTTGCCGCCCTGCCGGTAGTCCTTCCAGGTGAAACTGACCTGGTCGTTCTCGAGCCCGATCAGGCGGCTGTTGGCGATGGCGACGCGATGAGTGTAGCGGGCCAGATAGCCGAGCACTTGCACGGGCCCGGCGAACGGCGGCTTGCTGTAGACAACCCAGTCGATCTCGGCCATCGCCTTGAGCCGAGCGGCGAAGGCGGCGGGGTCGGCCAGCTCGGCGATTGAGGCGGGAAAGCGGAGTTCATCGTGGGCGAAGGCGGCGCGGAGCTGATCGACGAACAGACCGCGGAAACGGCGGGACAGCACACGAACCGGCAGGAGGAAACCCGGTTTGCAGGGGACCCAGCGCGCCTGGTCGGGCGAGATCCCGCCGCCGGGGACGATGCAATGAAGATGCGGGTGGTGGTGGAGAGCCTGCCCCCAGGTGTGCAGCACCGCAACGGCGCCGATTTCGGCGCCGAGATAGCGGGTGTCGGCGGCAACGCCGCGTAGCGCCTCCGCCGCGGCGCGGAACAGAATGGCGTAGACCGTCGCCTTGTTGTGGAACGCGATCTCGGCAACGGGTGCCGGCAGGGTGAACACGACGTGGAAATAGGGAACCGGCAGCAAGTCGGCCTGACGGGCGTCGAGCCAGTCGGCGCGCGCCAGGGCCTGGCACTTCGGGCAATGGCGGTCACGACACGAGTTGTACGCGCAACGAACCAGTCCGCAATCGGCACAGTGCTCAACGTGGCCGCCCAGCACCGGCGTTCGGCACGCCTCGATTGCCGCCATCACGCGGCGCTCGGTTCCACCGAGGCGTTCCGCGTGGGCGTGCCGATACGCCGGGCCGTGGCGGCGGAAAATATCCGCCACCTCCAACGCGGGACGCATCGGATCGGCTCAGGCAGGCGCCGGCACGTCGACGGCGAGCGAGGCCGGCTGCAAATACTCCAACGGGCTTGGGGTAGCACACACCGTGCTGGTCGCCAGTCGGAGATAGCGGGCAGTGGTGCTCAGGCTTCGATGCCCGAGCAGCAACTGAATGGTACGTAGGTCCGTGCCGGCTTCCAGCAGGTGGACGGCGAAGGCGTGACGCAAAGAGTGGGGTGTGACAGGCTTGGCGATGGCGGCCTGATCGCGAACCTGCCGGCAGATATGCTCCACGGCGCCGGTCGAGATCGGTTGGCCGGGCAGATCGCCCGGGAACAGCCATTGCTTCGGCCGCGCTTTGCGCCAATAGGCCCGAAGGATGTCCAGGAGCTTGGGCGAGAGCATGACGTAGCGATCCTTTCGCCCTTTACCCGCGTCGACGCGGATCACCATGCGTTGGCTGTCGATCGCATCCGGCGTCAGGCGGACCGCTTCGGAGACCCGCAGGCCGGCCGCATAGCACACGGTGAGAATGACCCGATGTTTCGGGTTGTCGACCGCTACGAGGAAGCGGTTGACCTCCTCCTGGCTCATCACGACTGGAAGTTTCTGCGGCTTGCGGCACGTGGGGATCGCGTCGTCGATGTTCCAATTCCGCTTAAGGGTGATCTTGTAGAGGAACCGGATGGCCGCTA
>JAABUL010002068.1_pt1 | contig 34928 bp, 63 predicted proteins | sample 5559151 | NCBI WGS metagenome assembly JAABUL01 (sample SAMN10711876, study PRJNA513368) | rock metagenome | isolation source: Antarctica rocks | place: Antarctica: Victoria Land, Pudding Butte sud | reverse complement strand
GGAGGAGTTCGTTTCCGAAGAGTTTTGGACAAACGGAGCAGGTAACCGGCGGGATTCGGTTAGTAACCGTAGTAACCGTTAACCGTAACCGTAACCGGCCCTACATTCCGGTAACTGCCAACCCTAGGTGCAGCGCTCGCTGCTGCCGCGTCATGTTTGCCGGACCACTGCCTCGAAATGAACATCAGCAATGGAGCTCATCAGGGGCAGGGACCCCAGCTGGGGTGGGCGCCGGAGCAGGACAGCGCCCGCTCTTGGTGCACACCATGTCAGCCTGATCACTGCTGTGGATTGATTGAGATGGACTGAGATCATCAGGGCGCGAAAGGATTGCACGATATGATTGCTGCCCGGAGTCTGCACGGGTAGCATCTAAGGGACCCCACCCGAGGTGGACGCCGGAGCACAATGCCAAGTGGAGCGCCCGCAACTCTGTCGCGCCCGCCAGAGCCGCCACCCCCTCGTCGTCCAGCGTGCGATTGACGCCCAGGTCCAGCTCTGTGAGGTGAGGCAACCGGCCCAGCTCTGCTGCCTCCTCGAACCCTACAGAGATACGAGTGATGACGGAATGAAAACAAGTATGATATTGTAAGGTCTCGTCAGGTGCAGCTCTGTGAAGGGGCAACCAGAACGCTCCGCCGCCTCCACGCACCTGGACAGCAAGATCCTTGAGTGAAACAAGAATATCGTCCTTTGAATAGTCTGCGACAGGTCCAACTCTGTGAGGTGCAGCAAGAGGCCCAGCTCCGCCGACTCCTCAGTGGCTGGGATCGTGCAAACCGACAGATCAGCAGCAAGGGCGCAACGACAACCTTCAACACACAGATGTTCGCAGCAATCTGTGACGAAGTCTACATTGCAGCTCCGCAGTCTCCACAGCACCTGGCATTCATGGTGTGTGGTGGAAGATCAGGTTGTAAGACGCTTCCACATGCTTGATTTATCGATACATTCTGGTGCGCAGCAGATCTGAGTCCGTGAGTGGCATCAGCAGAGTGAACATGCATCAGCAGAGTGAACATGCAAGGTAGTGAGAAGGGTGCCAAACCCAAGCAGACCCACCAATGTTGGCGCCGCGTAGTGCGAGTGACGAGAGGCGGGGCAGATTCGCCAGGGCGGCGATGCTGTGCGTCAGCACTGGCTTGCTGGAAGGTCCCAAAGCGTGTGGCGCACGGGGCAGAATCGATGGGTGCCTCTGCATGCTGGCACACGGTTTTCACGGCCAGGTCGCTACAACACGATTCTGTGAAGGAGCGTGAGCGGTCGTGGCAGAGGCACTGCGGCCACATGGCCTGCACTGACTGCAGCTCACTCTAGTTTCTCGTGTCGCATGACTTGTGCTCAACAGAGTAAGATAGGCCGAGCACCCCTAGGCCATTTTAGGTCGCAGAATCCAAGGTCGCAGTCTGACGGCAGGAGCCGCCGCAGACGATGTGCCGGATTTTTGTGGCGCAGGGTCTGGTGAGACCAACATCCGAGGGTCACCTGCGATGGCGGCGCGGCTGTGACTGATAGGTGACACTTGGGCGCTCCACAGCTGCTTCCGAGACTATTTAGACCATTCCAAGCCTACTTTTCGGGATCTGAGATTAGCAAACCGATTCAGATTTTCACCTGATGTGGCGGCCGCACCTCGTAAGGTTATGCGCAGGCGCTCCACCACCGTCACCGGGAATATTCGTCCCGTTTCCTGAGAGATGTTCTCGAGTGTGCAGGTGCTGTAAGCCAGCCTGCCGTCTGCTGTGGCGCTTGTGCCTGGTAGGTATGCTCAGGCGGTACATGCCGCCATCAAGACATTTCAGAAAAACTTCAGGGCCGATGAAGAGAATTTGGAAGGCAAAACAAACAATACTTCACCTGGAGTGGCAGCTGTGCCTGGGTAGGTGGTGCAGCGCCGCCGCGGCCGCCAGCGCCGCCAGACCGTAGTATCACAGGAACCGAAGGCAACGCTACATTTGGTAGTTGCTGAGGCTGAACCCACCCGCTGTGACGGCTGCGCCTGGTAGGCGATGCTGAGCTTCTCCAGCGCTGTTGCGCCGGCAAGCGCCGCCAGCCCACCGGAGGTCAGCCGAGCCGTCGCCAGATCCAGCAGCAGCGTCCGCAGGCCGCCACGGGATGCTGAATCCGGCTGAGAATCGGATTCAATGCTCCCACTGGAAATGCCCAGGCGGGCGAGGGAGGCCACGCCGTCGTCGGAAATCCCGTCGGCACGTGCTGACAGGAATCGCAGCTGCGGCGCCGCCTCCGCCAGCAGGTGGCACGACCTGTCGGAAGAGAACAGTAGTGTTGTCACGAATTTGAGCTGCAGCACAGGAAACAAACCAAGCAAACAGGGGACTCGGCTGCGGCGCCACCTTTGCCAGCAGGCGGCCAGAGCTGCCAGCAGGAACAGTAGACTTGTCAGAGCGAGACACAAATACGAAAGAACTAGGATAATTCAACCGAGTGTTCCCAGACACTTCGTTGTCACGACTCGTCCTGCCTGCGGCGCTGCATCCAAAGGCAGCCGGCACGACCTACTGAGGCGTAGAAAGCAGCGGTGTCAGGACCGGCAGCCAGGCCGCGGTTTGGAAACAGCAGGTGCACCCAAAGCCGCTATGGGGCCAACCGATTGGCAGTCTTGTGGACACGGCAAGGACTTTGTTGCCGTTGGTGCCGTGAAATCCATCGTTGCCAAGAATGACATCACCAAAGAGGAAGCACATGCACTGTGCCTGTATGCAATTCAGGCATTCAGTGCAAACCGCACCCGTCTGTGACATTGAGGCAGTAAAGCAGTACCAGGCGCATCCGCGCGGTGAGGTGAGGACATCATACCTCATGCTAAGACTCTTATTCGGAAAAAGATTCTGGCTTCTATTTCAACTTCGTTATGCTGAACCGCACCCGCCTGTGACATCGAGGCAGTAGTCGAGCACCAGGCGCGTCAGCGCCGTGCGGAAATTCAAAACGGATGCTCCTTGAAGTTAGAAAGCCCTGTTCTGAAACGGCGAACCATAAGTCGAGGCGGAAGTCCAGCACCAGGCGCGTCCGCGCTGTGAGGTGCAGTGCGCAATACATGTACTGTTGATCGATAACCAAACAACAAAGAATACAAAACCTGTCTGTGACGTCGAGGCAGTAATCCAGCACCAGGCGCGTCAGCGCCGTTATGTGCGGCAGCACCGGCGCCAGGTCTTCAAAAGTGCCGCAGGGGTCGAGGCTTGCCAGGCGGCTGCACGCCGCCATTTCCGCGTTCACTTGCGCCACCTGCGCTCACAAAAGAAAGGGCCTCTGATGTACGTGCACCTCCTTAGTTCCGTGTTCTTTACTATTCCGTGAGACAGCCATCAGATGACGCAGGATCGGGACGACACCCTCAAAGGTGCATTAGAATTTACAGCGACTGCGTGCCGCAGTTTCGCATTCAGCTGCGCCGCGCCACAGGCGTCTGGTGCCTCGCAAATACCGGCGTGGCAATAATTTGTGAATGACTTGCACTCCCATTAGGCGACATATCCTGATCTTTCAGCGCAGCTGCAGCCTTGCAGGCTGCAGCCTGAAAGAGCCTGTCACCGTCTTGCTGCTCAACCATTCGGTTTATTGGTGCACCGATGCCATGCTGAACAGTCTAACATTGTCCCAGCACGTCTTCATATTCAGCTCTACTGCTACAACGAGTGCTACAACGAGGCACACAGCAGCCAGCCCTGCAGGAACGCCAAGCTGAGTGGCGCTAGCGCTGCCTGCCAGCCTGAGCAGGACATGGCAGGTGGGATGACTGATGCAGATTTGCACGGCAAGAAGCCGTTCTCGAATGTTTGCATAACAAGCGTCTCCTCTATATGTATGCCCTCACCTACTTGGGCGGCAGCACCTGCGGGGTGAACTCCAACAGCAGATCCGGCGACATGGAACTCGCTTCCTGTTCAAGAAGAGCACCTGCTCAGGCGCCTGCTCTTGTGGCACGACCTGCAGCGCCGTCAGGCAGCCCTGTAGCGCCGCCAGGCCGCCCAGCCGGTGCGGGTGCGCTTTCAGGCCCAGGGTTTCGACCAGGCTCAGCTCCGCCGGCGGTGTCACGCCCTGCTCGTGGCCTGCGGGCCGGAAACACGTAAGGTCTACTAGGGGACTTTGCGTTCCTGTCCAGCGCCAGGGGTTTAAGCTGCGTCAGCGCCGCCAGTGGCGCCACGCCCTGCTCGTGGCCGGCAGTGCATGAGAGACGACGCAGTCCACCACCAGAGTTTTATGGTGCGAACCTAACCATGAGGGGTTAGGGTTTATATCCTATCCTATTAGCACAAACCCTAAGTACCCACCAGCGGCGTCACGTCCTGCTCTCGGCCTGCGGGCGGCAACAAGATAAGTGGTCCCATGACGATAAGGATTTTTGAACGATTTGTCATCCAGTTCAGCGATGGGATTTTGAGCCCTGTCAGCAACCCGTGCCGGAATGATGAAAACCTGCAGGCCACTTGCCCGATGACATTTCCAGGCGCCATTCGTCGCATGCGTTGCAGCACGTCCAGGCAGAATCCATCCGAATTCCTGTGCTGGGCATCCTGACTAGGTGGCTCACCAAGAGATATTTGAAGGTGCGCAAGCCGTGGCATGCCTCTCAGCATCTCGAGCCGGAAGTCGGAAGCGCCCGTCCACTTCTTCGTCAACGCCAGCGCCGTCAGACCTGAACAGCCGCAGGAGCAGCGGACGTCTTATGATTATGTTTACAGGCAAATGGCGGATGCGAAAAGGCAGTTGGCGGTGTAGACATTGTTCAGGGAGCCAGCCTGGCAGAAAAGTCAGACGGAGTCACCATTTTGCTGTGCTTGGCTCACCCGTCAGCACTGAGAGCGCGGCGGCGTCCAGGGCCGGAGCCAGGGATGCGGCGTGGCCGTCGCAGTGGCTGAGGTTGAGATTTTCCAGGCAAGCCGCCAGCGGCGCCAGCTGCGCCAGGCCTGCACGCCGAGAATAAATAAGCTGCGTTGCACAACAAATCACAGAAATGCTGCATGGCAGTCGCAGTGGCTGAGGTCAGCATTCTCGAGGCTGGCTGCAAATGGCGCCAGCTGCGCCAGGCCTGAGCTCGGAACAACATGTACCGTGTTGACTTCAGCTCATAGAAGGCTTCAAAAGGGCTGGGTTGAGCTCTTTCAGGCAGCTTGCCAGCGTAACCCACAGAATAAAGCCAGTAGCACGAGTGAGGATGGTTCATACCTGTCCATTCGGCGCAGATGAGGCCTGCTGCTGCCGTAGCGGCTCTTGCAGTCGTCAGATATAGATGCCAGCGCAATCACAGGGCGTTTTCAAAAACACAAAATCCGAACGTTCGAAATAATGCCAGCGGTTCCAACTCTTTCCGGGCCTTCATACAGCCCCCTAGAAAGCAGATCTAGCTGCACCTGCGTCCGTCAGCTTCCCGACGCGCGCGAGGCACAGGCGCAGCGGGCATTGCTGCATTCTATCACACCTTCATGTTTGCTGCAACGCGGAGACGGAAATCGTCTCGTCTCACCTGCGTCCGTCAGCTTCTCGGCTCGCGCAAGGTCAAGGCGTCGCAGGCGGGTGAGATGCTGCAGGCCTCCGATGCCGCCTCCGCTGAATGCCTGCCTCCACACGATGCCACCATGATGGTTGGGTTCGAGGCGGGTTTGATCAACTGGGCAGGGCAGCTGGCACTTCGTATTGACTGAGCCAGCCATAACAAACACATGCAGCCTTTGTCAGGTTGAAAGCATTCGGCGGGCCCGCCAGCGGCTGCAGCGCCTGATCAAGTAGATTATGCACCAAGCCATATGTCTTCAACATATAAGCAGCAGGCGAAATCGCTCACGCGGCAGCCGGAGAGGTCCAGCGCCGTCAGCGACGCCGCCAGCGGCGCCAAAACCCTGCCCGGCAGCAGCGCGTACGGATTCGGCGGACCGCCTGGCTGCGGCCAGTCATAGCCGCCGCGGGACTCCAGCTCGGCCACGTCGTGCATTGGCGGCAGCGTGCTGCCAGCGAGGGACAGGGACTCTAGACGCGGCAGGGCTGCGGGAATTGCGCCCAGCAGTGCCGCTGGTCCGCTTGGGCCATAGCGCTCGGCGTCGACACGCCTGCGGACTCAGCAACCTCTCCCAAACGATTTCAGATTCAACTTCCAGTCCTTGGAATCTGGGGCGCAAGAAAGAGGCACGGCTGCAGTTGGCCTGTGATCTCTGGGCCCTGGCCAAGCGTCTGAAGCCAGGTGCAGCGTGTTGCGGGCAGCAACTCAACGTCAAGCCCTTCAAGGAAAAACTAGCCGAGAGGGACACGCCTGCGCCAGCCATCCACCTTCAGGCTGCGCAGCCGCGGCATCAGGCGGCTCAGCCCGTGCAGAGTCTCGACCCTCAGCGCGCCGACATGTGCCGCTGGGCTGAGGTCCAGTTCGGTCATGGCGGGCAGGGTAGGGCAGGCGTCCAGCGACCTGTCGGGGAAGACGTCACGTTGGCGACAGGCGTTTAAGGATGGCACATTGCAGCGGCACAGCAGCACGATGGACAACACATAGATGCATGCTCAAACTCCGGGGGGACTGGCAGGTTACTCGGGGTGCCGTGTTACCGTGCCCTAGTATTGACTATTGGCTATGAAAGACGGCCTGTTCCGCCATTGGCGGACCTGAACCCATACAGCTGCAAGCGCTCGAGCGAGCCATCGACGGCGGCGTGGCATTGGCGGCACGACCGTATGTCAGCAGTACAGTACCGCGAATTCTGGGCAATCACCTAAATACGTGCAGCTGCAGGCTCGTGAGCGAGCTGTCAGCGGCGGTGCGCCACTGGCGGCACCCGGACCGCACCGCCCCGCGGGCCTCCACGTCGCCGGATCTGCAAGACCACAGTACTTCCACCCTCAGAAACCACCAGCCCTCCGCGTGGCATGGAAACGCCCGTGTTGCGCCATGGAATGTCTTTGACGGCACATCAGGTGGGCAGAGCGCGTGCGCGAGTTCCGAGTATATCAAGCAACACGCACTCGAGCACTTTGGCGACGACGGCGTGCTGCACGTCGGGCGGTAGGGCCTCCCAATATGCTGATGCGATGCCCTGCGCCGCCGCCACATCTACCGCAGGCGGACTCAGCGCTAACGCCTCGAAAGCTGCAGCACTGCGCTCTCCACCTCTGGCAGACATTGCTTGTAGCCGCTGGGCTGTTGGAACCGCCACGCTGTCAGTTGCGCACAGCGTGGCCGCTGCTGCTGCATTCTGAACCCAGTACTTCGCAGTCTGAAGGAGGAGCGTCAAAATCTGCTGATTTTAGGCAGAGACTGCTTTTAGCTGGACCAAACTCTGCCAGTGAGTGACCTCGTCGGGATCCTGACCAGCTGCTGACGCCGTCGGCCTGAGCAAAGTCTGCGCCCAGTTTACGTAGATTGCAGTGTTCACATGTGCCGATAAGAGAGACTCGTGAGACCTATCATTTCAGTTCCGCGCTTGCACCTGCTTGCATGATTTTGCGCGCTGCGTCGAAACTGATTAGTAACCCACTTTGCTTTTCTCGACATTACTTCCCAGGCCCATCGATGCATGGACACGAATACGGGTAGCAATTTATGCTGCATGGCGATAGCGAAGGCTGGAAGGCGATAAGCAGACGACTGGGGCACAACATAGCCCAGGCAAGAGCGGTCCGGACCGGTTAGCTAGCCAACACAGCACATCGCCAGACAGCGCTGTCTGGCGATGTGCTGTGTTCTGGATATGAGCGATGGCCACCAATGGCGTCAAGGCCAGGCAAAACACACAGACGAACAACTAGGCGTTCATAGAAAGCGCAAATGCACGCGCGATGCCCTGCCACAGCCGCATCTACTGTAATCCATCATGGTGTACGCGCAGTACGATGGACGGGCGGTTCTGAGCCTTGGGTTAATTCCAAGCCTTACACCGTTCTCTAGAATTCTGCTCGTGATCAACCGGCAAGCTCGGGAAGCGACGCAGATACTTGCGTAAACGACCCGAGTTCGAGACACGCGACTCGCAATCAGCAAAATTGACTCGGTGGGGGACGGGGGAAGAATGCTTATGATGCGCCTGAATGAGGCCCGAGGCTCGAACGGTGGTTGTAACACTAGGTAAACGCCGAGTCTTACACCGTTCGCTGGCATGTTACCAGATTTCCCCTCGTCATCAACCCTTCTCCTCGACACTGCTGACTCTGGATACTAGGAAGTGGAGGCTTTCACTCGTCAGGTGGGAGGCAATTGACATTGTCTCGCAATATCATTGCGGCTCTGTCACTGTCGGGTACCGCACCGCTGCGCCTCAACGACCGTGGTGGCCCAGAACTAGCTTCAGAAACCCACCTTCTGGATTCCTCTCGTTCAGACTCACTCCGTTATGCTACATAGTCCTCTTGTGCAAGCCGCCATCGCAGAAACAACGTTGCGCTGGCGTATGCGGCGGAAACCCCGGCGGCTCCGAAACCAGGAAGACTCGCAACGCAGGAAAAAGGGACCGGTCCTGCGGGAATTTGACCTCGGGCGTCACTTTACACTCACACACACTCTCTCCTGGCCCACCACTGGTCGCGTTCAGGTCTTGGGACATGCTATCACGCGTCTGCAGCAGCCCGACGTCCGAGCGCGCGTCTGAAAGCCTTGAAATCTGCACCTGAGAGGTTCAGGCCAAGTCCCGAAAGGCACGCAGGAACAACAGATCGCGCAGACGGTCAGATGGGGTCGTAATAGCAGGAGCCCATGTCGAGCGTGCGTCGGCCATCGCTTCAGGTCCGGAGTGTCTTGTCCTGGATTATTGCCTGTCTCTGGGAAGGCAATCGAACGCGCCTGAGGCGAGCACGCGTCCCTGGATAACACCCAGATTGCTGCAAACTCTTCAGCGCCCGTCTATGAGTCATTTCGGGCATGCTGGCAGCTCTCTGTGCGGTTTGCCAAGCCTGGGCTGAGGCGCGCCTGATTTTGCACAGCATGCAGAAAATTTGATCGTCTGTGTGATTGCCCTGCATTGCAATGCAAATGAACTGCAGTCGCCAACTGCTCCATCCTATCCACGGCACCACAGCTGCACTCTGTGTCACCTGGCAGTGCAGATGGCCGGTGTGTTCGCCCCAGTAGCTGTGAAGCACATCTAATTATTTTACCATCAAGCCATGCTTGGTGTCAAGCTCCCTCACTCTAGCCCAATGACAGCAACCCCCGGTCTGCTTCGCCGCTGCTGCGCCTCACAGAACGGTGCTGCGCCGGAGCATGGCGGCAGCCCGTAGGCGGAGTAATGGCCCCAAAATCTCTCGTGATGGATTTCAAGACCATATCACATCATATATCAGGTACCAATCTCAAGCATACTTTTCGATTTGCGCAGCAGGAGGCAGCATCGGAGCATGGCGGCAGCCCAGAGGCGGATGCGCGACCGCAGAGCCCGCGGCTCACGCGGGGATCCGCGGAACAGGCAACGCGTCGCCTACGCTCCGGCACCGCCTTGAACAGCCCAGGTTCGTGTCACACATTGTGTCGGAAGGGAATAACGTGGGGAAAATCCGCCCTGCTGCCGTGCGCTGTGCGATTGAGCAGGCAGACAGCCCTCTGCACTAAGAACCACCGATGTCGTTGATTAGCAATGCCATGCAAGCAGCTGGTTGACACACACACATGTCTACAGCACAGTGCAGCGTGTTGCTGTCAACGTGCACGTCTGTATCTCGCCGCAGGAATGGAGCTGGCGCCGGGGCTTGACGCGGAGGCGGCTGCAGCGGCGGCGCCGCACAGCCCGCGCCGAGGCCCCGGCAACCTCCGGACCGCCAGCCAGCCGCGGCGCATGCGGTCAGTGTACGAGCTGCCATCGCTGCAGCCGTCGCCGCCGCCGCAGCAGCAGCAGCAGCAGCCGGCGGAGGCGGGCCGGCGGCCGCCGCTGGCGGGTGATGACTCCGATGACGCAGAGCTGCTGGCAGTGGCAAACGGCGGGTCGGTGCCCACAGATACGCCGTCGGGCGCGCAGCTGGCACGGCAGTCGGCGCTGCTGCCAGCGCAGGCCGCAAACGGGACAGCAGAGCACCCCATGGCAGCAAGCGGGGCCACGCTGTCGTCTCTGTTGTCCAGCGGCGGCGGCGGCGGCGGTGACAGCGGGGGCTCGGATTCAGGGGGCGGCAGCGGCGGGGGCTTAGATCCCAACAGTGGCAGGAGCCCGGACCGCGACTCTGACAACAGCGGCGGCAGCGGCGGAAGCGGCGGGAGCTCCCGCGAGGCGTCGCCCTTGGAGCCGCCGGAGGATCCCGAAGTCGCGGCGGAGCGGCGACTGCAGGAGGATGTTGTCTTGATGCGCGCGCTGCAGATCCAGGCCACGCGCTCTATCAAGGTGGGAGCACCCAGACATAACCGGAACTTGCTGAATGTACGATTATGGTTGAGTGAGGCAGCTGCAGGGGGATGCGGTGCTCATCTTGGCGGCGTGAATCTAGGCCATTCCCCCTGCGAATGTGCAAATGCATCTCCGAGAGCAGCACGCCTTTCGATATTTGCGGGGTCGTTGTCACTGCCACGAGCTTGCTTACTTCGATGCGGCGCTGCCATTGACCTTCAAGGTGCTGCTCACTTGTCTCCAGGCAGGGCTGCGCTTATACGCGATTACCATTGTCGTCCGATCACCTTCTCCGTCTTGTCTGTTTGATCGCGGAAGCACAAATGGGTTTTCACCCTGACTCTAAAACACTTTTCAGGTGCTGCCGGCGTTCCCAGAGCCCAAGCGTGGCAAGGGGCACTGGGACTACCTGCTGGACGAGATGAAGTGGATGGCCGCCGAGTTCACCAAGTGAGTAAATGTCTCGTCCGTATTCGGGATCTGATGACAATTCGGATCTGATGACAATCAAGACGGCAAGGTGTACTGGGACTACTTGTCGGATGAGATACTGTGAATGGCCACCGAGTCTACCAAGTGAGAATGCCCTCTGTTGTATGTGTGGCGGAACCAGCTAGTGAAGCACCTCATTGTGAGGAAATGAAGTGGGGGCTGCTGAGTGCAAAGTGAGATCAGCAGCCACCGCGGTTCGTGCCAGTACTACAACAAAAGACAAAGCGAGAACCGCGTCAGGTGTTGGATGGCACCTCGCGCAGAAGTTGTGCGGTCCATCTAGGGTCATAACGCTTGCCAAGGCGTGGTCGCACTTGGTGAACTTGAGATGATCACACGATGGCAGGCAGCTGGGGCAGCTGCACGCACAAAGCATCTTGGGGTGGAGTAGCCTTCGTGACTTTCCGTCCGTCGTACACGTCACACCCCTACTTCCGCCGCAGGGAGTGCATTTGAAAGCCAGGCGAGGCCAAGGGCTTTGGGCGGCTGTGCCCACGCAATAGTCTGTGCCACAGAGAGATTACATGAATCACGGTGTTATCACTTCCGCAATCACGCACCTGCAGGGAGCGCAAGTGGAAGCTGGGGCAGGCGAAGCGCTTCGGGCGGCTGTGCGCGCGCAGCAACCTGGACCTAGAGTCCCGCGCCGCCTCCAAGGCCAAGCAAGAGGCAGCGGCGGTGCGCCGGCGGGCCGCCTGGATCGCCAAGGAGGTAAGCAGCATGTTTGTTTAGTTGGATTCTGGATTGTGAGGAAGCAGGAGGCGGCGGCAGTGCGCCGCCGCGCCGCCTGGATCGCCAAGGAGATAAGCAATCCGCCAAAGCGCACAAATTCAACGCAGTGTTAAATAGGCAAGCATTAACAACAGGAGCCGGTCGTGGTTCAGCGACAAGTTGCCTGGATTGCCCACCAGGTAAGGAGCCAGGGGGATTCGACTGTCTGCCAAGCAGGCAAACTGCCATCTCGCTGCTCCGAACCTGCAGCTTCAATTCCGATTCCCCTGTTCGCCTAGGTGGCACGGTTCTGGGACAAGGCGGGGCGCGTGCTCGCATACAAGCGCAACAGCGCAGTGGAGGCCGCCAAGCGGGAGGCGCTCGATCGGCAGCTGGACTTTCTGGTGGGCCAGACGCAGCGCTACTCGTCTCTGCTAGCGAAGAAGCTGGCCTCGGAGGCCGCCGCCGCGGCGCAGGTGGCTGCTTGTTCTGTCGCCGCGCTAGAATCGCTGCGTTGCAGGACCTCGCACAGCTGCTGCAAGACCGACTGGTGCTGCCTACCTGTCACCCTGATGTCACATTGCAGATGTTGAAACACGACTTGTAGGGCAATTGTCTGCGCATTCGGTGCCGGCAGGACAAGGCGCGGCTGCTCACGGGACCGGAGGATGCGCAGCTGCCCGCCGCTACAGCCAGTGGCAACGATGGCGCCGGTTCCAGAGTGGCCGCGGCAGCCGCCTCGCCAGCGGCAGGCGCCGCGCCGCCGGTAGGCGCCGCAGCATCAGCAGCCAGCGCAGCGCCAGCGCCAGCGCAGCCCGCAGCAGCAGCAGCGGCTGCCGCTGCGCCGGCGCCGGTGGTTGTCACAGCGCAGGCAGCGGCCGTGTTCAAGTCTGTAGAGCCTGAAGACAGCGATGCAGATATGGCGTCGGCGCCGGCGACGCCAGGGCGCAACGCGGACGCTGAGTGGGCTGCGGGCGTGTCGGACGATGAAGGCGACGATGAGGCCACCCTGGAGGAGGAAGAGGTGTGCATGTGGACGATTGCCGAAACCTACACTGTTGTCGCCGGCCTTCAGACCCTACTATGCGAACGCCGAGTGGGCGGCTGGCGTGTTGGACGATGGGGCTAAGCCGAGGCCACCCTGGGGGAGGAAGAGGTGCGCAGTGTGCATAGCACCGACGTATGGTCAAATCTAGATGATGCAGTTTGCAGACGCAGGGTGGGCTGCCGGGATCGGACGAGGAAGATAACAATGCCACACCGAGAGAAGGAACATGCACATAATATTTCGGATCAAATATGGTTGACAACGACCCCTATTCTGCCTTTGGCTGCTCATCATGCACCGCTGGCGCCGATGATCCGCTGTCTGTGGGTTGGCTGCCATTGGTGCTGCTTGACAGCTTTCCTGTACACCTGCAGACTGAGTGTACAGCTGTCTGGGATGTTGATCTGGACGTCTCGTGACTGCCAAACCATGCGAATGTGCACTTGCACATGTCGTCCCAGTGCTTCATTCCCGGCAGCCGAGCAGCTCGGGGTTTTTGTAGGCTCGGCGCAGGCAGCGAAGCGCACAGCGGGCGAGACGGCAAACTAGGAGGCCGCAGAGGCGCAGAGTCCAAGCGCAACTGCTGCCCTTCAGTGCCTGATCTTGCACGTGACTTCTGTGAATTGTGCACTGCAGGCTGTGGCTCAGGCTGCAGGCAAGACGGTGAACCGGGCTGCGACGGAGGCGCAGGGTTTGAGCGCCGATGCTGCAAACCAATAGATTTCAGACTTCTGTTGACCTGCAACAGGCGGCGGCGCAGGCGGCAGGCAAGGCCGCAGACCAGGCGGCTGCGCAGGCGCAGGGTTCCAAGCGCTGACATTTCGGAGTGCACTGAGAGCAATTCGGTCCTCGTGCCTGTCATTTGGGCCACCCCAAGCGGCAGTGCAGGCCGAGGGCGAGACCGCAGATCAGGCTGCGGCGAAAGCGCAGGATTTGAGCGCCAGCGCGGACCTCAGCTCCCAACTCACACTGACTTCTGTTGGTGACCTGCAACAGGCGGCGGCGCAGGCGGCGGGCGAGACGGCAGACCTGGCGGCGGCGGAGGCGCAGGATTTAAGCGCCGACGCGGACCTGCCGCTGGAGGAGCTGCTAGCGCGCTATGGCATGGTCGTCGGCAGGGAGGTAGCAAAACCGGCGGCGGATGGCGCTGCGGCAGCCAGCCCCGAAGACGCGCCGCCGCCGGCAAAGCGGCCACGGCGCGGCGAGCCTGTTGACACCGCCGAGACGGCCCCTGTGCCGGCTGCACCAGCTCCAGCAGTGACAGACGGCGCAGTTTCAGATGCGATGCCGGAAGCGGGTGTGGCGGCCGCAGCGATCGAGCCGCAGCACGAAAGCGACCTGGGCGCGCTGTGGGACGAGGCGAACTCAGAAGACGGTGCAGGTAAGTATCCTGACTTGACACGAGTATTGCGTGTACACTTTGAACATGGCCGCGGTTGCAAAGCCCGTTCGGCTGATGCTCCTGCGTCTTCAGGGTGTTCTGGTCACCTTTCAATGTCACAATTCGCCTCCCTGGGCTGATACCCGCCCTGCATCTCGAGCTGATACCATCCCCGCAACCCTTGACTGGGGAATGCGTACGGGTGCAGCGATGCCGGCACAGCCGGCGGCCACCGTCACCAGGGCCGCGGCGCCGGCCGCCGGCGACGCCGACGCCGATTGGGCGTCTGCCAGCGAGGAGGAAGAAGACGACGAGGCCACCCTGGAGGAGGAGGACGCACTGGACGCCACGGCCGGCAACGACCGCAAGGTACCGTTTGACTTTGTGATTCACTCAGCCAAACGTTCACGAATAGCGAGGCAATGACGAGGCGCCCTGGAGGAGTAGGACGCATAGGCCGCCACAGCCGGCAATGGCCGCAAGCTGCAGTGACGAACCGAAATTGTTGCTTGGACGAAACGTTTTGTGGAAGTGGCGAGGAAGTCGACCAGGCCACCTGGAGGAGACCACTCTGGGCGCGGCGGCCGGCAACGACCGCACTTTGATTTCGTGATAGATCTCTATTGAACCACCATTTAGCCCTAATCAGGAGATGACGAGGCCATCCTGGAGGATGAAGACACACTGGACGCTGCTGCCGGCATGAGCGCAAGGTGTAACTTTGTTCTTGGATCGCAGCCCGAACCTTACACAACCGCGTGAGGAATATGATCAGGCCGCCCTGGACGATAATGACGTTTCTGCCAGCAGGGACCACGAGGGGCCGCTGCAAACATATGTCATGCAATTCAGTGGTCGTGCATTGCACCTGCGGGCCGCTGCCGGCGCCGGCAGCAACAGCTTGCCATCGCGTCATCCAGCCGCAGCAACAGTTGCGCAAAGCCAGACACATGATAAATAATAGATGTTGATTCGGAATATGCAGGCGGAAGACGCGGCGGAAGCCGCGGCGCTCGCGGACGAGGCCGACATGCCGCTGGAGCAGCTGCTGGCGGCATACGGCTACGTGCTTCCTGCTTCCGGCGGCGACGGTAAGCCGCCTGGCGGCGGCGGCGGCTGCGAGGCGGCTGGCAGAGCTGAACCAGCAGACGGCAAGGCAGCAGCGTTGACAGCGGAAGCTGGCCCGGCGAGTATGGCAACAGCGGCGGCCGGGTCTGCCGAGGCAAAACATGCCGATGCAGAAGTCGACGGCGTGGCAGTAATGGACGTCAATGGATCGCCGTCACTGGTGCGACACTCCTTGCGCAGCCTGCCTTTTCATTGCTTCCGACTGCACTGTTGCAGTCGTTGCCTGGGAGCTTTTTAAGTGGCACTCCGCTCAGAGACGGTTGGCGAGCCGCTTCAGAAGCGGGCGTCCGACACCTATCCAGTCAGCACGAACTTCCACGACACCTTTTTCGTCAGGACAAACTTCCATAAGAGCTCTCCACAGCCATTCTGCGCAGCAGCCTCATGATACTGCGCTGCGCAGGCGTCATTGCGGTGCAGCCTCGGCCGCTGACAGATGCGACTGAGTGCACCTGCAGATTGTCCATCACCCACGCTTCAGCTGCAACTCATCCTCTGACCTGGCTCGTGTACTGTGCAGGCGTCACCGCAACACAGCGCTTCCGCCGACAGCGATGACTGGGCGCAGCTGCTGGCGGAGGACGACAATGCAGCAGACACGGCGGGCGCCAGCAGCCGCAACGCTGACGCAGCGGCAGCCGCCGCCGCCGCCGCGCCAGGCGGCAGCAAGAGTTCCACAGCACCGGCGGCAGCGCCGGCGGCCGCACCGACAGCTGCCGCGCCGCAGCGGCGAACGACCCGGGGGGCCGCCGCTGCCGCCGCCGAGTCGGCTGCGAAAGCAGCGCCGGCCTTCAAAGCGCAGCCTTCAGGCGGCGGCGGCGGCGCGACGGCGGGCGGCAACGCGGCGGCGGGCGCCGGCGGCGGCGCGGCAGACGCGGGAAACACGGAGGAGGCAGAGGACGAGCAGCAGCACGGCAGCCTGGAAGATGCCGCGCTGGCGGCCATCGCGGCGCAGCCGACGGGGTTTACCCTGTCGACCACCCACGTGCAGACCAAAGTAAGAAACGTGAATAAATCAGGTTTTGAAACACTGGGGGACGCGACGTGGGCGGCCATTGCGGCGCAGCCGACGGGGTTCACATTGTCGAGCACCCATGTGCAGACCAGGCCGCGAGCAGCGAAAACAGACTGGGGGGAGTTTGTCAGCGCTTTAGCACAATCGCTACTTGAAGGACGGCTGTGGCCAACGTCGCGGGTAATTGGCAGGGGAGCCGATGTATTACTCACACATGCCGATTAGGTAATCGCGTACTGCCCTGAGGTGCTCTCCGCCGCTTGCAGGTGCCGTTCCTGCTGAAGCATGGGCTGCGGGAGTACCAGCACATCGGTCTGGACTGGCTTGTGGGACTCTACAGCCGCGGCCTCAACGGCATTCTGGCCGACGAGATGGGGCTGGGCAAGACCATCATGACCATCGCGCTCTTGGCGTACCTGGCCGCGGAGAAGTGAGTCGGGAGTCCGGTTTGTGGTGAACATAAATGAGGCTTTGCGTGTATGCCAGACCATCAGTGGCGCTGATGGCTCTGTGAGGAGACCGTTAATCAGTCCTTTCGACGCCATTTCGAAAGCTAATACGAGCTGCCATTTGTGCGTGTGCAGGGGCGTGTGGGGACCACACCTGGTGGTGGTGCCGACGTCTGTCATGCTGAACTGGGAGGTGCGGAGCTCTATCAAAACCCTACGTATGCAGCCCTTCTTCCCTTCCTGCGTCAGCTTCTGGCCACTGTCGTAAACCAACGTCGTCCATTGGTTCCGCAGCCTAGCTCCCGATGGCCAATGCATGGCGGACCCGCGATGCTACAAACGCGCACATGCTACAACTCGTCCATCATCTGCAGCTTCCTTGCCTTGCCTAATCTTCGAGATTCGCCGTTTCTTCTGCAGCTTGATTTCAAGAAGCGCTGCTCAGCCTTCGCGCAGCTGACATACTTCGGCAGTGCCAAGGAGCGCAGGGCGAAGTGCAGGACCGCTGCACTCACCGCCCTTTCATTTCTCCCACACAGGTGGAGTTCAAGAAGTGGTGCCCCGCGTTCAAGCTGCTGACCTACTTCGGCAGTGCCAAGGAACGCAAGGCGAAGCGGCAGGGCTGGTCCAAGCCCAACGCTTTCCATGTTGTCATCACCTCCTACACCCTCATCCTGCAGGTTCCGACACGGTGTATCAAATGGAACTGCCGTGCAGCTTCCCTGCTTTGCCATTACCTCCAGCCTACACCATTGCGCACCTGACCCAGGGCTTCAGCACCAGCTGTGCAATACCGGGCGCCAACGGTCCCCTGCTCGCTGCTCCAGTGTAGCGCCGACAGGAAGTTGCAAGGCGCCACCAGGGCCCTTGCTTTGGCTGTATTCGATCCGGGTGCCGAATTTCAGTTCAGACAACCCGTCCAGGGGCCAAGCGCCAGAAGGTTCGTCAGCGCATACAGAGCTTGCCCACCGACAGACTGCATGGTTTCGACTGTACTGCAGGACGCCAAGATGTTCCGGCGGAAGAAGTGGAAGTACCTGATCCTCGATGAGGCGCACATGATCAAGAACTGGCGCTCGCAGCGATGGCAGACGCTGCTCAACTTCAACTCCAAGCGCCGATTGCTCATCACCGGTGCGCGTTTGCTGTGACAACGCTCGACGTGATCGAAGATGGTGCACGGGCCTCGATGGCCTATGGGCACCGTTTGCATCACCCATCTAGCTCCCTTGTGCTGCCGCACACGCTGTTGCTGCCGCAAACCGATGCTGGTGCTGCTGTTGGCCATCCGTGGCTGGTTTTATACCTTGTTGTGACAGACACATCGCTGCAGAGACTGCCAACCGAGCTGTGCGGCCCGATGCGCTTGCTCGACCTCGGAACTACCAGGCATATGGATCATTCTGTGTGTGCAGGCACGCCGCTGCAGAACGACCTGATGGAGCTGTGGAGCCTGATGCACTTCCTGATGCCGGCGCTGTTTGCGAGCCACGCCGACTTTAAGGACTGGTTCTCTAATCCGCTCAATGGCATGGTGGAGGGCGAGCAGGCCGTAAACAAGGTGCCTTCCCTGTCCTCCCCTTTCTCGAACGGTTGAAAACTTGCGAGCAACCAGGAGGTTATCATCCGAAGCCCAACAAAGGTGCGGTGGAAGGCGAGCATGTCGTCTCTTTCTGAACAAGCGTTTCCTCAAGGACCGGTTCAGGAACCCGCTTGATTGCATGGCGGAGGGCGAGCAGCCGTCAACAAGGTGCCTTTCCTGACCTTGCCTTCCTTGAACGGTCGAACACTTGCGAGCAACCAGGAGGTTATCATCCGAACCCCAACAAAGGTACGGTGGAGGGTGAGCATGTCGTCCCTTTCTGAACAAGCTTTTCCTCAAGGACCGGTTCAGGAACCCGCTTGATTGCATGGCGGAGGGCGAGCAGCCGTCAACAAGGTGCCTTTCCTGACCTTGCCTTCCTTCCTGTTGACATTATGTGAGGAACCAGAAACTCATCGTCTGAATCACTCAACGCCATGTCCGGGGGCGAGGTGGCCGTCAACAAGCTGTTCCTTTGGTTTTGGATTTGCCAGGCTGCGATGAACGTCTGGTAGTGTCAGTCTGTGAACCGCAGGCCATTGCAACCCAGGAAAGAGTTGCGGTGGTGCTGCATTTGTCGATTGTCCTTCCTGTGCAACCCAAGTGCGCCTTGGAAGCGTAGAGACCCACCAGCTCCCAACGCACTGCACTTGTGGGTGAGCAGGGTCTGGGACCGGCCGCACACTGAGATGCGGCCGGATCCAGGTCATCATTCTTTGTAAACAAGACATCTACTGGTAAACACGCGGCCCGTGGTAACTCTGTGATCAACGTGCGCCGCGCCTGGCGGACCGGCTGCGCCATGTGTCGCGGCCGTTCCTGCTGCGTTCGTTGCATTACGGCACCTAATCAAATACACAAATCGACCGTCTTTACTCTTATCTGTGCAGGGCCTGGTGGACCGGCTGCACAACGTGCTGCGGCCGTTCCTGCTGCGGCGCCTCAAGTCGGACGTCGAAAAGAGCCTGCCGCCCAAGCATGAGCATGTGGTGCGTTATGCACTGCACCCTGTGTGGCTGTGCTCTCAAAATGATTCGTTTTTGGTTCTCGTTTACTATTCTCGGCACACACATGGCTCGGCCACTGGCAGGAGATGCAGCTGCTGCCGCTTTACCAAGGACTGACGGCGTCGTGCCAGTTTTCAATCTACAAACAACGAGCGATGACCACACCTCTCGTGCAGGTACGGTGTCGGCTGAGCCGGTGGCAGCGGCGGCTGTACGACCAGCGCATGAATTCATACACTTGACTACAGACCATCATCACTTCGTTCAACGCAGAGATGAACTCATTTCTGTAGGTGCGGTGCCGGCTGAGCCGGCGGCAGCGGCGGCTGTACGACGAGTACATGACGAGTGCCGAGACACGCAACACGCTCGCCGGCGGCAACTTCATGGGCATCATCTCCTGTCTCATGCAGCTGCGCAAGGTGCGCTGGACCAGTTGCATACTTATTTCAGGGGGAAATTCTGACGCGCAACACGCTCGCCGGCGGCAGCTCCATTACATCATCTTCTGCCTCCTGCAGCTGCACAGGGTGACAAGTGGGCGGTTAGATCTGCAAGAATTGAAGAACCCAGCAGCTAAGACCTGCTGTCAAAACCTGCCAAAGCACTGGCGCGCAACGCGCCGGACCTGTTCTGGTGGGTGTCTCTGTGCTGGTGGGTGTCTGTACCCCATCACATGAAAACACATTTGAGGAATCATGTCATTGTGAGGTGACGTCGCGCAAGTCACCCTTCAGAATCGGCATGTGCAGGTGTGCAACCACCTGGAACTGTCAGTGGGGCGGCCCATCATCTCCGCCTTTGACACGTGTCGAGGCTGACAACGCACAAGTCGTCTAGCAAACGAATCACTGCCGGTTATCCTCTTTGTGCAGGTGTGCAATCACCCGGACCTGTTCGAGGGGCGGCCCATCATCTCCGCCTTCGACATGTGGGGCTTGGAGCTGCGCTTGCCCAGCGCTGCCGCCCGGGTGCGTATGAATACTCTGCTCTGTTCACCGCCGCGAGGGAGCCTCAACGCCGATCCCTTGTATGAAACCCCCATCCTATGCTGGCCAGGTGTCAGAGCAGCCGCTGATGCAGCCGCTGGACCTGGGCGCTCGAGGGTGTTAAAGGTCTCTACCTGCAAATCCTAAACCCTGAATGCGCAACCGCAGGTGTTCGAACAGGCGCCGATGCAGGCGCTGGATTTGGACAACTGGGGCTTCGGGCTGGCAGGCCGCGAGGGCCTGGCGGCGCACGAAGCGCAGGCCCTGCAGGTAAGGAAATTTCTGTGATTGGACGAGTTGAACAATGCAACATAAGTTTGTGCATGAAATCGATTCCCGAGCTGGAAGGCCACGAGGGCCTGCCGGCGCACGAGGCGCAGGCCGTCCAGGTGACATTTCATGAACCATCAACACGAACGAGTGCCGCAAAATCACACAGGTTCAGTACGTGATTGCAGCGTCGAGCTGGCGGGCCTTGAGGGCCTGGCGGCGAATGAGGCACAGGCCACCTTTAGATGCACCCTGTTCCATGATGGCGCAGTTCTGGCTGGTCGAGTGGGCCACCTGACCTTTGGTAGTGCCGCACCTTGGTATGCACCATGCGGCACCCGTGCAGCAGCACGCGCCATCTGATGCTCTGCGCGGCAGGTGTGACATGTGACGGGCACGGCCGTCTGGCACGCATGCCTCCCGCAGCTCCTACATGCGGCTTGATCAGGGGTCCAGGCACATGCAACCTAAATGACAGTGAACTGCATATAGGAGCTGGTATTGCGTGGTGCCTCATCGAGAAGCTGCCAAGCTTTGCCCTCGTGCGGGGAGCGCCGTTTTGCCCGTCAACCATTCTATGACAATGAAACAACATCGGATGTTCCTACTGATCGTTTTCTTCTCACGGCGCCCCGCAGAAGTTGGCGGCGCCGCGGCGCCTCATTGAGGAGCTGCCTGCCTGGGGTCCGTAAGCAACGCCATCCGGACGTAAAGTGATGTTTCATGTTTCATGTAAATCAACGGCAACACCTGATGAATAGCAATGTGCGTCACAGGAGCTGGCAGCGCCGCGCCGCCTCATCGAGGAGCTGCCGGACAGGGGCTTGTGGGAAGCGTCGCCCTTCCTGCCGGTGCGGCAACCTGTCTGTGTGTTTGCGCCGGTACAAGTTCACTGCTGAAAGCACCGTTTGCAGCCCAGGGCTTCTGCATGCACATGCTCACCCTTTTGCTGCCGCAGCGGTGTGGCCACCCGGTCTCCACTGGGAAGCTGGCGGAATCATCGCACATTTCATTCACCCCTGCTTCCCAGCACGCCTTCCGCGAGTCTCTGGAACCGCACGTTTGCAGGACGCTGTGGGCTTCCAGCCGAGCGCGGCAGCGGCGTCCGCGGTCGCGGCGGCGGCGGCGGCGCGTGCAGCGGCGCAGCAGGCGTGGCGTGCTGAGCGGCGATCAGTGCTGTCGGCGCTGTCGGCTTTGCAATGCTCCAATGCCGCGCCGATGTACGGGCGGGACGCTGTGCGAGCGCTCACCATCGAGCAAACCGTGCAGCAGGTGAACGAAGATGAAAGTATGGAAATGAGCACAATAGAACGGGGTTCTGCAAGTGCAGTTGGAGCTGCAATGCTCGGCCGCCGTGTAGCTATTGGGGCGGGACACTGTGAAAGTGCTTATTAGCAGAGGCCTGGCAGCAGTTGGCAACCTACACAAGCTGAAACTGGAGATGAAAGTGGACTCGAAATCTGGAGTGAGCTTGCTGCGGTGCTTCAATGCTGTGCGCTTTTTGGGCGAGTGCGCGAACGCTCACCATTGAGCAGCCTTTGCAGCAGGCGGATACAGCCACAAATGAACTGACTACCTGAATCAACCGAGATATCAAGACCTAAAACGCAGCGCTGCTCTGGGGGGCATCCTGTGAGCGCTCACAATCGAGCTGCTGTCCAGGAGGTGAGCTGCCACCTGGCAGCAGCAGCTGCCAGAACTGCTGCAGCTGCACCGGGAGGCTTTTGATGTCACGTGACATGACGTGATGCAATGCTGCACCACTGCGAGCAGCATGCGAGGGGCTGCAGGCGCATACTTCAGGGGTGATGGCCGCCGGCAAGCCGGGATGGCACGAAGACGCGCCAGACACGCTGCTGGATGCTGTGAGCAACCCTTTCGTTCTGTAAACGGATTAACAAACAGCACAAAAATTGAATGTTTCATCATGACATGCAGGCGCACGTGATTGTAGGCGCCACCTGGACGTGCCCTACTCGCTGCCGGACGCGGTGAAGACGTGCGCACTGTGTGATCTGAATTCCAGTTACTGAAGTCCGCTGGCATCTCGTGCCTTGACGGTAGGCGCACCTCATCGCTGGCAGGCGCGGCAGGCATCTCGATGTGCCTGACATGCTGCTGGATGCGGTGAAGACGCACGCGCGGCGGGCGGCGGAGGCCGAGGACTCGGTCCGCACCTTCCTGTGCGTCATCCCCAAGGTACACCGCTACAGTTTCGAATAAGTCGACAAAGAACACCTTGATATGATTGTGTCAGTGGATACATCTGACGGCACTTTCCTCTATCAGTGTATGGGTATGCGTGCATGCACGTGCGGGAACGGGCGCAGATGCTGCGGCACGGCCGGCCGGCCGGACGGCGGCGCCGCCGCCGCCGCCGCGCCTCATATCCTTGTTTGTATGCGTATCATTGTGAATGCAGGTGCGGGCGCGATCGCCGACGCTGTGTTGCAATTGGCCAAACACCTCGGCGGCCACCATGCTCTGTTGAAGGTTTCACGAAGACGTGGTTCCGACCACCTGTCAACAAAGGGTTCTGGTTTACGCGCAGGTGCGGGCGCGGGCGCCGGCGCTGTGGGTCAGCCGGCCGGACAACGCGGCCGTCGCCTCGGCGGCGGCGGCGGCGGCGACGGCGGAGGCGGCCTGGATGAAAGGAGCCGGGCCGCTGCGGCCGGCGCTGGTGCGGCAGCAGCTCTTCTTCCCGGACCGCAACCTCATCCAGTACGACTGCGGCAAGCTGCAGGTGGGCACCTTTGCCTGTACAGTGGGGTTGTTATCTCGAACACTGAGCCAGGTACAGCGGCAACGCTTTTGCCAGACCGCAACCTCATCCAGTACGACTGCGGCAAGCTGCAGGTGGGCACGTTTGCCTGTACAGTGGGGTTGTTATCTCGAACACTGAGCCAGGTACAGCGGCAACGCTTTTGCCAGACCGCAACCTCATCCAGTACGACTGCGGAAGCTGCAGGTGGGCACCTTTGCCTGTACAGTGGGGTTGTTATCTCGAACACTGAGCCAGGTACAGCGGCAACGCTTTTGCCAGACCGCAACCTCATCCAGTACGACTGCGGCAAGCTGCAGGTGGGCACCTTTGCCTGTACAGTGGGGTTGTTATCTCGAACACTGAGCCAGGTACAGCGGCAACGCTTTTGCCAGACCGCAACCTCTTCCAGTGCGGCTGCTGCAGCAGTGGCTTCAGTTCCTTCCAGTGCGACTGCAGCAGGCTGTGCGGCCCCGATGGCTTCATTTCCGTCCAGTGCGACTGCAGCAGGCTGCGCGTCCCTTTTGACTTCTTATCCTTCCGATTCAGCGACAGCCGCTTGACCGCTTGAGAAGTTTGCGCTTTGAACGAGGCACCCGGTGGTCATATATTAAACAATCATTTGCATTGCGCAGACGCTGGACGCGCTGCTGCGGCGGCTCAAGGTGCTCATCTTCATGCACGGATGCTCACACTTGCAGCTGAAATGAACGATTCTGATCGTAGAGCCTGGACGCGCCGCTGCGCGACGCGCTGCTGCGGAGGCAATGGGCAGGCGCACGCTCATGAAGATCGGTTTCCTTTGTTTCCTTCGCCAGTCTATACATGCCCCGCACATGATTCACATGCGCCGCACATGATTCACATGCGCCGCACATGATTCACAAATGCAGGAGCTGGACGCGCTGCTGCGGCGGCTGAAGGCGGCAGGCAGCCGCGCGCTCATCTTCACGCAGATGACGCGCATGCTGGATGTTCTGGAGGTGTTCCTCAACCTGCACGGGCACAGCTACTGCCGCCTGGACGGCGCCACCAAGCCCGAGCAGCGGCAGGTGTGGTTCTGGTAGTTTCACCGTTCAGAACGCGATTGTGAGTGGACTCAGCATGCTGGACGTCCTGGGGGCGTTTTGTTCTGCACGCACGGGCACAGCCACTGAGCCCGAGCGGCGGCAGGTGTGTCCGCTTCAGTTGGCGCAGCTTGCTTGCATTATATGGTGGCACATGTCACGGACTACAGTTGTGTCTAGATGGTCACGGCCATTGTCTCTTGGCTGGCATTACCAAGACCAATTGGTGCTAGGCTAGGAACTAGGGTTGCTCATGGCTCACACAGACGCTGTGCCGTCTCCACCGTCTGGTGCATGCCGTCGCTAGCCATGCCTGATTGACCAAAGACACGTGCCTCGGGACATTGCGTATATCCCTTGGCCAGTCATGCGCTGGGCAGCAAGCTTACATGAAGCAACGAACAACGTACATTACCTACCCAGCTGCGTCATGTGCGATCTGGTTTGTGTTCACCACTATCCTCGCCCTGAAGTCCAGGTGCTGATGCAGCGTGCACCGAAGCCGCCAAGCTGTCCGCCTTCATTCTGTTGACGAGGTCCGGCGGCTCGTAACCATGAACTGTCATGACCTTGTTGACATTGTGTGCAAAAGCCCGCAGGTGCTGATGCAGCGTTTCAACACGGACTCCAAGCTCTTCGTCTTCATCCTCAGCACGCGTTCAGGCGGCGTCGGCATGAACCTGACCGGCGCCGACTCAGTCATCTTCTACGACTCCGACTGGAACCCAGCCATGGACGCGCAGGTACTGTGCTTTTCACAAGGGGAGTTGAGGTACTCCCATGGGCTTTCGGCTTTCCTGGGAGGGTGTGCTGAAGGTGAGGTGCATGTATCGAACCATCCGCCGGCTCTGTGCCTGACACGCCAAGGAAGGAGAACATCGCAGTTCCATTTGAACGGAAACACAGCCTGTTTCATCATGTGAGCGCACCTCACCCCTGAACTGCGTAAAATTTCTCACCACAGGCAGAGGACCGGTGCCACCGCATCGAGCAGACGCGCCTGTTGGACATGTATTGCCCTGTGCGAAAGCCACCTACTGTTTTTCAAAATAGTGGTTTCCTGAAATCGTGTCACTTTCTGCACCACAGCCGCAGTACATGTGCCACCGCACCGAGCAGACGCGCCCGGTGCACATCCACCGCCTGGTATCGTAAGCAACACATTGATCTAGAGATCAGCAATTGTGATTGTAATGGATTGCCCTCGTACCCAATGCAGGCGCATGACCGGTGCCACCGCATCGGGCAGATGCGCCCGGTGCACATCCACCGCCTGGTCTCGGAGACCACCATCGAGGACGACCAACCTGACAGCTTAAAAACCTTGTAGGACGTTTACCTTGAGATAAGCCCTCTCCTTGTACTGCAGGCGCAGGACTGGCGCCACTGCAGACGCACCCGCCGCACATCCATTGCATCGAGTCCGAAGCCACCACTGGGCAGAACATTCTGTCCCAAACATGAGGATGTTCTTCCTCGAACGTCTTCTTTGTTTTGCCCACAGGCGCAGGACCGGTGCCACCGCATCGGGCAGACGCGGCCGGTGCACATCTACCGCCTGGTGTCGGAGGCCACCATCGAGGAGAACATTCTGGCCAAGTCCGACCAGAAGCGGCAGCTGGACCACCTGGCCATCCAGTCGGGCGGCTTCAACACCGAGTTCCTGTCCAAGATCAGCCCTGTGGACATCCTGGGCGGCGCCCCCGGCGGTGAGGCCGCCATCCGCTTTCTCTGGACCACAAAACCTTGGTATACACGGTTAAAACGAGGCGAATATGAGTAGACAGTCAGACCTTTCGAAGAACGGCAGATGGATTATGGATGCCAATCCGGCAAATCGACTTTTAACAGCGGAGTTTTGTTGGAGGTCAGTCTCGTCAACATTCTCAGCGGCCGGCGCCCCCGGCTGCGAGACTGCAACAGAGGCAGTGTTACTACGGCTAGCATTGCATGGAACCTAAAAGTTTCTGACTTTGCCTCAGGTTGATAAGACTCCGGCAGCTTGAACCCACACCACGAACATCATTTGAGTGGGTCTTGAGGTTGCGGACTCTTCAATCTCGAAAGAACAGGCGCAAGTCGCACAACGCATTGCCGGACGCTAGCAATGCGCGACTCACAACCACACGGCCCTCGTCTCGCGTTGACAATCGCTGCAGGGTCTGCCGCTGCCGGCAGCCAGCCTTGCGTGTCAGGGGGCGACCTTGACGCAGCAATGTGCGGCAATGAAATTTTGCATGCCCTGCTGGCCATATGCCTATCCGTGTTCGCGTCGTGAAACGCAGAAGCCTGCGGCAGCAACGGCGTCTGCGGAGAAATACGTCAGAGGGCGTCCTGGATGCGGCTATGCTTGGCGCAGATCAGGACGAGGATGCCGCTCCGAATTTGCCATGCAGCTTTCCAAAATCTGGACAATCTTCTGGCTGCAGCACTGGCAGTGGTGGCAGCCAGCAGGCTGACGCGTCAAGAGGGAGACCTGCATGCGGCAATGCGTGGCACGGGAAAGGATGAGGACGCCGCAACAGAAAATGTACGCAACCCGCTTGTAATCTGTGTGCATGCTTAGCAGCACTCTCCATCTTTCATCAGCAGGCGACAGCAGCACCGGCAGTGCGGGCCGCGAGAATGTGTCGGAAGGTGACCTGGACGCGGCAATGCGTGGCGCGGAGGAGGATGAGGATGCTGCTGCGGCGGACGCGCAGGCGGCGGAGGCCGCCGCGGAAGCTGCCGAGTTCAGTGCCGAGGTGCGTTTGTCACAGACTTGAAGTAACGCAGCTTTCCAGATGTGTGCTGACATGCTGTCCTGAGCATGGTCTGAGCGTGAGCAGGCAAAAGCTGCACATGCGATGACCATACTCCTTCCAGCCGGACGCAAGGGTATGCGCATGCAGACCACTATGATGCATGTGTATTATGCATGCTTACGCATACACCATGAGAGGGCAAATTGGCACACACAGGCGGCGGCCGCGGAGAAGGCGGAGGAGGATGCAGAGGAAGGTGAGCCGGCCGGGGAGGATGAGGAGGCGGGCGCCCCAGCCAAGGCCGCCGCTGGGTAAGTGACACTGCGCGCTTTACCCACCAGTCTTGCAAGCAACCTTCTGCATGTGCCTTTACAAAACATGTGTTTACATGATTCACCCCTCACCTTCTGCATGTGCCTCTCATGTTCCCTTGCCACCCGCGCTAGGGCCGCTGGCCATACAAGACGGCACCCGTCGGAAACGACCTGGCGCTGTCGCAAGCCACGGAAAACTGCGGCCTACTGAACATGTTTCTCTCCCCGGACCTGTGTCCGCGTTCTGTGCCCGCGCAGGCCGCTGGCCGAGGCCGAGTCGGCAAATTCTAAGGAAGTCAGCGACGAGCTCGCACTGGCAAAAGCCGCGGAGGACGATGGGCTCAGTCTTGCAGGTTTTACAAACTTTTTGTACGCCCATGCAGGCCGCTGGCCAAGGCCAAGTCGGCGACGCCCGGGCAAGTCGGCGATGAGCTGGCGCTCGCGGAGGCAGCGGAGGACGACGGCCTCATGGAGGACGTGGTGGCGATGACGGGCGGCGCCGTTGGTCAGGACGCCATTGCCCGTCTGGAGGTGAGACCTAGATCGAAGTGGTTGCTGAGATCACTTCTGAAGCAATGGTTGACAATCCTGGATGCGGGCAGGCTGGCGTGCAACGAGTCCCTCAGCAGTGTGAGCTGTCGATCAGTAATTGCTGCACTGGAGGAAGCAGGACTCTGCTGATGCGACCTAAACAGTAACTTTGCCACTTGTCAAACACTGAACGCCAACGATTTAACACTCACATCAGACTGCAACACAAGCTGCACCCGGTGGACAAGTATCAAAAACACAAAATTAAAAATGGTAGAGTATGCGGTGCACTTTTTGGAGGAGGCGGGCCGAAAATCCGTAAACCCTACACCATCCTCCACATCAAAAACGCTGCGCTGTACAGGACACGCTGCGTCCGGTGGACAAGTACGCAGTGCGCTTCCTGGAGGAGGCGGGGCCGGCGTTCGATACGGCGGCGGTCGCGGCGGCGGCGGCGGCCGACGCCAACGGCCGCGCCGACTGGGACGTGGAGCAGATCCAGGCGCTGCAGGCCAAGCAGGTGCTTCGTGTACACCATCAGATTATGTTATTACAACGGTCTGCCATCTTCCTGTAACAGTGCCGGTGGGAGTCGTGCCTGGCTGAAGGACCTGCTGCAGGCCATGTTCCTACGGAAAGGACTTTCTGGGAAAGGCTTTCCCAGTCCTTTCCCACTTTCTGGGAAGGACTTTCCCAGAACTTTCCCAGAAAGTCCTTTCTGGCGGTGGCAGGCAGAGGGGCGGCAGACACCAACACAGACTGAGTCGGCAGCAACTCCCGGGGATGACTCCGAGCAAGCGCTCATGTTCCGGAGCGTGTGCGCTCCGTCCAGATGTTCCTTGGAAGGGCTGCAGTCGAAAAGCAACTGGCGATGGTGGCGCCATGCATCCTTCCTGTGGAGATGAGGAAGCACAACAAGCCCAGTGAACCGACAGAAAGTTCGTCCTGCAAAATGCTTCTATTCAACGAAATCACGCCTGATCATCTTCTGCACGGAGCTGGGTCACTTCTGCGCGAAACTGATTCATTGCCAAACCGAATTCCTTTTGTGCAGAACTGGGAGGTGCAGGAGAACGACGAGCTGCAGACTGCGGGGCGGTCCGTATTGACTGTGTCTTGTTGATGCTCTTGTTCTAAGCATTCCCTCCGTTCGGATTGTGCAGGAGGAGGAGGTGGAGGACGAGGACGAGCTGCAGATTGCAGAGTGGGACCAAGCCGCTGCCGATGCCGCCTACCGCCAGCAGGTGAGCTCGACTGCTGTGTCTGAGGACATTTTTGTGGGTAGTGAAATTGAGTTTTGGGGGTCAGAGAGTGGGACCGGGCCACGGCCGCCGCCGCTGCCCAACTTGCAGCTCGCGCTGCCCAGTCCATCTGGACAGACGCCACCGACGTCGCCTCCCGCCGGCAGCCGCATCCCTACCTGAAACATGTGTGTTGCTTGACGCTTCAGGTCTTCGTGGGCGGGGAGCCATGCCTGCCGGTCCTGGTGTTGCTTCGTTGTGTGTACTACATTGACAGGTGTACTTCTGTCACTTGCGCAGGTCGAGATCGCAAAGGCGGAGGAGGAAGCAGCCGAGGCAGAATGGGCGGCGGCTGTGGCGGCGCAGGAAGCCTGGGACGCAGCGGAAGCGGAGCGGCTGGCGGCGGCGGCTGCGCGCGGCGAGTTGCTGCTGCCGGTGGCGACGGCGGACGGCATTCCGCTGCCTGGAGTGCGTACGGCGGCGCCCAAGCGGCGGCAGAAGGCGCGGCTTGCCGAGGCAAAGCGGCGGCAGAGCGCGCCGACCCAGGTTCACACCTCAAACAGAAAGACACCGCTCACGTCATATAGCTTCTTGCAGCTGGCAGCCTGGACGTGGCTACTATACCGGCAGGAAAGTTTCTGAGCATAACGGCAGTTTGACTGTTCCCGCCGCCGTCCTGCGCCACCCAGGGCACAGCTGCGGCTTGCAGCGGTACTCGAACGCTGGCGGGGACAGACCTTTTGCAACCCAGATTGCTGCAAACCCCAAACATGCTGTCATCATAACCCTGTGCTCCCGACAGCTGCTTCGTCCATGGAGCGAGCGGTCGATCACCAACCAAGCCTGGAGCGCAGTTTGAAAGATGCTGTGTGCCAAATTTGAAGCAGTTTCAAATGCCATGCAGCCGCTGTACTCGTCCAGTGGCCGGCCCATCAGCGCAAAGCGGCGGTGGGGCCTGGAGCCGCCCAACCTTTCCTAATCTAGTTTAGTGTTCTTGGTCCCAACTTCTCATTGTGCAAGTTATCTCCTCGCAGCCACTGTACTCGAGCAGCGGACGCCCGATCAGCGCGAAGCGGCGGTGGGGCCTGGAGTCGCACGACATGTCTTCAGACGAGGAGGACTACTCCTGGCTGGACGAGGGTGCGCAGTGTCTGTGCTGCATCCTGGGAGTCTGCTTCCTGCCGCTCCGGTGACATGCGCAATGCGTGCAGCATGCGCCCTGTGCCTGCAGCGTGTGAGGACTACGCAGAGCTGGCATTTCAGTAATTTTTATTGCGTTATGACAGCCGCACCCCATCATACCGCGCTGCATTGCCATCACAGCTCGTCGCCGTGAAGCGATGCCTGGCGCGACGCCAGAGCTCGGCCTACGCCATGTATGACCACGAATCAGCTGAGCATTGCCGCGCTGTAGCTGTGCTGGCAGTGGTGTCGCGGCTGGCAGCACAGTGTACAGGCTGGCGAGTGTTGCTGCGGATCCAGGAAGGTCCTGCTGCACAGGACCTGCTGTCTCACCCCACACCCGCCATCCCCACGTGGCCTGCTGTTAATGCCTATCCATCTGATGTCGCAGGCGGAGCGCCCTTCCAGGACGCAGCCAAGCGCCGCCGCAGCGGCGGCGCGGGGTTGGTCGGCCGCATTTCCGGCGGCCTGCGCCAGAACGGTGCGTTCCTGGCATCAGGTGTGAAATTAGGGTTCAGACGATCAGACAAGGGCCCCGAACCGTGTGTCAGTCCGTCGAGGTCCTGTCTGGTAACGTCATGTGGCAGGACCAGGCTGCTGCGTCCTGTATCCTGCCGGTGTCACCGCAGAGCGTGAACTCGTCGTGCTGCCATGGCAGGGCTGGGCGGAGCGTTTGGGGCGGCGCAGCCGCGGCGGCAGGGCGGCGCCGACTGGGGTAGAAACGACTCGTCGGCGGCGCTGCACGCGCCCTGGGAGGTGCGCGCCCGCCGCCGCACCGCACGTCCAGCTTCCGCAACTTGTGCTGTGTCGTGTGGTGCACCAACAAATAATTCTCGAGTACAGCACACAACAACCTGTTGTGCCCACTGTGATGGTGTTCCTCACCTGATGTTTTAACGATTGGCCAACAGCGTACATGCTCCTGTCGAGTTCGCGAAGCCCGCGGAGGTCTGCGGTGCTCGTGGCGGTGATGCGCAATGCGAACACCGAGACATCTGGAAAACAAACTGACTGGCATAGATTGACACTTTCACTACATTTGTTGCACGCAGCCGACGGAGGACGCGGTGCTCACTGCGGTGGTGCGCGACGCCGTGGCGGCGGGGCGGCCGGCGTCTGCCGCATGGCAGACCGCCGCGGATATGCTGGCAGCCGGCGCAGGGGCGCCCAGCGTCGCCGCCGCGCGCGCGGCCTTCTCACAGGTGGGCTTGCACCCTCACATCGTCTTCTGGCGCCGGTTCTTTTGAGCTGATGCTGTCGGCGCTGTGGCAAGGCCGGGGCGGTCATCGTTCCTTGCTGTCTGAGCGGCGTTGTCATGGATGACTTGCGCCGACCTGTAAATCATAATTGCTCGGCTGTGGAAAGCCGACAGGCAGGTGCCGCATATCCAGGCAGCTGTGATGCCGAGCATCTACTGCTTGCTGGAGCTTGCGATGTGAGGGAAGTGCAGCTACTGGTGCATCGTCATGTGACAGCTGTCTCATGACTGTCGAATCGAAACGCTGCTGTCGTCAACAAACAGGCCAGTCGCGCCACCCTCGTCAGCCGAATGTAAGCCAGCTTGAAGTGTGGGTTCAACATAGTCAGCTTGTTGTGCCTTCTCCGCACAGGGCCGCCGGCGGTCGCCGGCCGCCTGCCAGGCACGCATGGAGCAGCTTCTGCGCGCCTTCCAGGACGCTTCCGGCTTCACGTACGCCGTTCGACAGCAGCAGCAGGCGCAGCCGCCGCAGCCGCAGTTGCAGGCCCCAGTGCCGCAGCTGCCGCCGTTGCTGCAGCCGCCGGTGGCTTCGGGCGCGGTTGCGCCGCCGCCCCAGCTATCCAGCGGCCAGCAGGCGGCCCCGGCGCTGCGGCTGCAGCCGCTGGTCAGCCCGCCGCCGCCGTTGCAGCTGCAGGCCCTGGACCCTGTACAGCAACCGCAGACGCAGCAGCCCATCGCAGGTCAGCCGTTCGGCACCGGGCAGCCGGCGGCCGCGGCGGCGCAGCAGCCGCTGTTGAGCACGCCGCAGCAAGCGCCACATGTGCCTGTCAGCGCCGCTGCGCCGGCAGCGTCAGCAATCGCAATGGCGGCAGTGTCGGCGTCTGTGCCGGCAGCAGCGGCGCCGGCAATAGCGGCAGCGGCAACGTTGCTCGCGTCAGCAGCAGCCGAAGTGCTTCCGCCGCCGGCGCCGCAGACGCCACCGCCCACCGGCGCGGGCGCTGCGGCGCTGCGGGCCCGTATCGGGTTCCTGCTGGCAGACCGCGGCGGCCAGAGTCACGTGCACGGCGTCTCAGTCGCCATGGCGGCGGCGCTGGCGGCGGCGCCAAACGCAGCGGACCCGGGCGCGGATTGGTCCTCTGGCGTGCGGGCCAAAGCGGTGTGGACTTCAATTACGCATAACAGAAACTGCCACGTGTTCTGCGTCTTGCGATGCAGCCGTCAGTAGGTGTCGACTGCCTGGCCCGAGTCGGCTGCCTCCGTGAGGTTAGCAACCCACTTTTCGTGTGCCTGCTATCTGGTGTCGTGACCACAACACAATCATAGTCGAGAAACAGGATCTACTCCTAGATAGTAGGTAGCACAATGATAACAGTTGTGTCGCTGCAGCAGGAGCTCGAGAGCCTCGCAGCTGCCGCGGCAAGCGCCGCGCCGCCGCAGCCGGCGCCGGCACCGCACCACACGGCCGCACAGGCGGCGCAGGTTGCGGCGGCTGTCGCGGGCGGGGCCGGCGCCGGTGGCCGTACCGTGCTTGCGCACCTGCCGGCGGCCTTGAGCGGCCTCCGCAGCGGCGGCGTGCAGGTGAGATTGTGGGCGCTGACACTCATATCCAATCGTGAGCCGGGGTGTTTTCGCTACTGTACCATGTTCGACGGCGGCCGCACCGCGCTGGGCGGTCTTTGCAGCGGCGGCGTCCTGGTGCAGTGGCTTCACATTCCAGACTATTGTGGGTATGCTTCAGCATCTGGCGGAGGGTGTCGCTCAAGGGCAAGACTCGGGCATGACTGCTCGACGAGCAGGGCACGCTCTGCCTTATCCACAGCTGTTCCAGGTGCTCAGAGACCTGCAGCACTGCACATGTGTAGACTCGGCGGTTTTTCCTGCTTTCTGCTATTGTCAACGCAGTCACAACAGTGCATCGTTCCTCTGGCGTGCGGTGCAGGCGGCACACGAGGCCCTCGTGGCGTCGCTGCAAGGCAGCTCGGCAGCGGCGCCTGCGGCGACCGCCTTCCCACGGCCGCAGCCCAATGCCGCGCTGCCGGCATGGGGACGGTTGCTGCCGCAGCAACAGCAGCCGCAGCAGCAGCAGTGGCCGGGTGCGCTGCCAAATAGCCAGCCATCAGGCGGCTCGGTGCAGCCGCAGGGGCGTGGCTCTTTACAGCTGCCTGCGCAACAGCCGGCGCCCGGTGTCGGGCCGGTCAGCGCTCCGGCTCGCATGCCGCACCCGGCTGCAGGCACCGGCGGCGGCGGTGTCCGCCCTCCGCCCAAGCACCTGCAGCAGCAGCCGCGCATGCAGCAGCAACGCCCGCAGCAGCAGCAGCAGGCCCGGCCGGCGGCGGGGGCCGCCAGGCAGGGCAGCGGCGGCGGAGGCGCCTGGGCGCAGCAGCGAGCGGGCGCGCCGGCCGGCCGGGTGATCACGTACCTGCCGCCCGGCAGCTCGCCCAGCGGCGACGGCAGCGGCCCGTTGCAGGCGCCCCGGCCGCAGCCGCAGCCAAACGCAGTGGCGACGCCCACCAGGGGCCAGGCTCTGCCAGCAGCCAGACCGGCGGCTCCTGCCAGTGCCAGCGGTGCAGCCGCTGCGGCGCCTCTGAGGCCGGCAGCCCCGCGGCTGGCAGGCAACCCCATGTTGCCGTCGCAGCGCGCCGGCAGCGGCGGGCCGGCGTCGCCGCGGCGGCCGGCGGCTGCACGGCCCAGCGCCATCGCAGCAGCTTGGATGCGAGGGGAGGACCCCGCGTTCAACGCCGCGGCAGAGGACATCGGGACAAAGAAGCCGTGAGCGGCCTGCGGCAAGAGCAGCGGCGAAGATCTCCCCCGAAAGTAGCTGTGTCACACTCCTCGTCATGTGCCTGCTTAGACAGAGAGGGATAGAAGACGCCAGCATTCGATTCTCTGTATAAACAAATCTTGTAGTTCGAAGAAAGGACTGACAGGCCAAAGGGACTTTTCGCAGGACTGCTCTAAGGCCATTAGCCTGTCCGTCCTGCACAGCTTGAAGCAGCTACGGTGTGCGCAGCTCATGGATGCTCATGGCGACAAATGGGATGACGTATTGGCGGCTTTGAGGCTGGCGAATCCACAGTGCAGATTTTTCACCGGCTTAGGCAGCAGATTTTGTGAGGTCAATCGTTTAGCATGCCGCCACAGAAGTTGGCTTCAGCCAGCTGCGGCCCGTGACTTCGTCGTGGACGAAAATTTGCACCTAGCCTGGTGCTTCTGAGGCATCTTGTTATGATCGAATAGCTCCAGCGAAAAGACAATTACAGGCTCCCGACAGGCTCTCGAGCACGCAGGCGGCAAAGCAGGTACTCAGCTGAGAGTTGCTCGGTCTCGGCTTTCTCTCAGACAACGTTCCCAGTTTCAAGTCCCAACTACAGCAGAGCAGTGGTGTACCGTAGTCACGGGCATGATTCGCGCAAAAATAATTCGGCGGCCGCTGCGCGAAGCCATTTCGCGCGGGTTTTCGGCGCTGCGCGAACTCCGCGCGAAAGGTGGATAATAATTCCAGCAGCGCTGC
>JAABUL010002066.1_pt1 | contig 34948 bp, 4 predicted proteins | sample 5559151 | NCBI WGS metagenome assembly JAABUL01 (sample SAMN10711876, study PRJNA513368) | rock metagenome | isolation source: Antarctica rocks | place: Antarctica: Victoria Land, Pudding Butte sud | reverse complement strand
CTTATAATTCTAGATATTTTTTTATATATCTAGAAATTAGTAAGCAACTTAATAAAGTATATAGATATATAGTATTTGTATCTAATATATTGCAATTTATTGTTTATACTAAATTTCAAATATTTATGTTTAGAAGTCTTAAAGTCTTCGATTATTTAATATAGTTGTTTAATATTAATTTCAAAGATTTAAAACTAGTAATTTTTTAAAATTTATATTGTATTAAGTTTTATCTAAGTCTTTTTTATTGTTTTCTATATTTCTTTTGTTGTAAACATTATTTATAATTTTAAATTTTGCAATTTCCTTTATATATTTTTAGACGTTCGATATCTTTATAATATTGTATTAATTTTTATTTTCTTTTGCGTTAAACAATAATCTTGTAATATATTTAAGATAAAAACTATTATATATTAAGTTCTCTTTGTCGAATTTAATTAAAAACAAAGAATTATATACTTACAATTAAAATATTTTAATAAATATACAAATTTAAATCGAATTTTATTATTGTTAAGTATTTAATATAAATTGTTGTATATAAGCTCTTTAATCTAAAGATTAATAAATAAATAAATTAAATACAAAACAAATTAAACAATAAATATATTTTTAATTATAAAAATTACAATTATTTATATACTATTTTGTAGATATCTAAGAATATTAAATTATTAATATAATTTATTGTTAAAGCTTTTAAAGTTCGAATAAAACTATATTAAAAATTAAAGATTTGTTGCTTTAATAAAATTAAAAAAATTAAAAAATTAAAAAATTAATATTTAGTTTTATATTAACGCAAATAAATAATTGCAAATAAATTGTTAATTTAATATTAAAAGATATAATAAACAATATAATAGATTATTAGTACTCTAGAAGATAATTATATACAAAGAGCAAAAATTGCAAAATATATTCTAGTTTCTAAACTAATTTTAATTGAATCTAGTTTATCTAAATTAAATTAATCTAGATCTAAATTAGTTTGCTAAACAAATTAATCAAAATTAGATAAACAACTCTTCGAGCTATCTATTTAATATTATCTTAATTTGTAGACTTTAGATAAATTGTTATTGTATTGCGCAATATCTAATTTAATTTAATTTAACTTTATTAATACTAATAATTTTTAAAAAAATATTCTTTCTTAATCTATATATAGCTACTTAACAAAATAATAATTACTTTGTATTTAACTAGCTTTGTTATAAACAAATTTACAATATAAATTAAATTAATAATTAAAATATTTTAAGAAAAGTTATTAACAAGAATTTAAACAATATTATAAGATAGAATAATTATAAAAAACAATATTGTTCTTGTTATTTATAAGAACTAAATATAAAGATAAGTTATTAAAAAGAAGTTTAATTGAAATAGAATTCTTAAACTAGTATACTATATCTATAAATTCTTTTAATATTAGATTTAAAATCTATTGAAATACAAGATTCTTTATTAATATTTATTTTTATATTTGAGATACAAATATCTTGCTTAAGATAAGACAAATTGTAAAAAATTAAATTGCGTTATATATAAAACAAATTTGCTTATATTTTTGTTAATTTATGCAATTTATTTTTGTTAATACATTTTTTTTTATTAAGATGTTATTTAATTGTATATAATTAAGATTTTTAAACAAAAAAATATAGTATTTAGTTTTAGACTAATTGCGTCGAGTTGGGTTATCGAGTTCGAGTCAAGTACTCGATCTAAATCGAGTCGAGTCGATTTCAAAAGTCGATTCGATTTCTAATATTGAAATCGACTATTCGATTCGAGTCGCAAACTTGAAATCGAAAATCGATTCAAAAAATCTATTCAAATTGCTAAGACTACTATATTTAGTAATTTATTTTATTTTTAGTAATAATTAATTAATAATTTAATAGAAATAATTAATCTATTTAATTTAATTAATAAATATAGTAGATTATTTTAATATTATGTATTACTATTGTGCATTATCTAAAAAATAATAAAAAATCTAAATTTAAACATATTTTATATTATTTTTAGTATTAGTATTCTTGACGTTCTTAACAATATAATTCGATTTCTAGTATTAAAATCGAGAATTGAGTCGAGTCGAGTCGATTCAATTTTAAAATAATAGGAATCGAATCGAGTTTTAAGTTGATTCCTAATATTAAAATTGTCGAGTCGAATTAATTTCAAAAGTTGAAATCAAAACTCGATTTAATAATTAGTCTATTTAGTTTAGCTTTGCAATTATTTGATATATAAATTTAAGCAAAACAACAACAAATAATATAGAATCGAATTTAAGATTACAAAAGCTACTTAAATAAACAACAATAATAAAGATACTTTAGATACAAAAAGTACTCTTTAATAATTAAAAAAATTAATACAATAATTAATTAAAATTTATCTAGAGATTGTTTTTAAAAATATGTTTATTGTTTTTATTAAAAATTATTAAAATTGTTTTAAAGACTTATAAAAAAAGCGCGAATATAAGAAAAACTTAAATCGAAATTTATATATTGTTAAGTTTTGCAAACAAATTAAAATATAAATATAAAAAGAAAAAAAGTAAATATAATTACAAAAACAAATACAATAATAATTTAATACAACTTTAGAAAGTTTTAAATAATACTATTGTATTAGATATTTAACAATTAAGAGCAAACACAAATAAAAAATATTACTTATAGAAAATATATAAAAGAGCAATAAATTGGATTTGTTATTATTAATATTCAAATTTTTTTAATACTAATATATAATAGAATATAGCAAAGTGTTTATACTAATTAAATTGTATAAAAGAAGAATATTAATTTAAGCAAAAAATCTATTGTTAAAAACAATTGCAATTTATTCTAAAAAAATATCTTTAATATTAAGACTAAAATTAATATAGTATTTTTAGCAATTATTGTAATTGCTTATTTATTAATCTTGCAATATTAGATTCTAGCTTTGTAATACCTTAAGAACTTAAAAATTTTTATAATTACAAGATTTTTAATATTCTTGCTTTAATAGTGCGTTATTAATTTTATTAAAGTATAATAAACAAAGTACAAAAGTATTGTATAAACAAGTTTTTAATATTGCGAAAAATTTAACGTAAATTTATAATTATATTGTATGAAAAGATTTGCTATATAAAGAAATATAGATTAGCAAAATATTTTTCTTTTGTACAATTAAAACAACTTTATATACTAACGTTTATTAGATTTAAAACCTTTATTTTAAAACTTTATTTTTTTACAAGTACTTTTTTGAACGCAAAATAACAATTTGACGTAATATATTTATATATATAAATTTTCTTTATATATTCAACGAAAAAAATTAATCTAATTTTTTTCAATTAACGTGTTAATAAGATAATAACTGCAATTTTATATTATATAACTACAATATTAATATAAACATTGCAATTGCAAAATATATATTTATATTAATAATAAAAAGTTTTAACAAAAAAATATTTAAGAATTAAAAGTATATCTTTTTAATAAATAAGTTACTTATTGTTTTTTTAGTTAAGATTGTATAGTATTTTTGCGCGTAATAAATAACTTAATATTGTTTGATTACAATATAATATTTTAGAAAACGCAACTTTTTGTTTAAAATTATATAAAAAACAATAAAAAAATAAGTAGAAATACTTGCAATTTAATATATTATTAATATAAAAGTTACAAAATGCTAATAAAGTTTTAATATATATTGGAAAATTATATAGAGTGCACGTCTTACTAACGCAAATATAGAAAAAGCAAAATAAAATATTAGTAGTTTAATTTAAAAATATAAACTTATATTTTTGTTATATAAAACAAAGATTATTTTTTGTAATTATAGTTAAAAAAATTCTTAAACTATTTATATATCTTGCGCAAATTATTAATTGTACAAAGATTTGCTTAAATCTTAATTTTAAATATTATTAAAAAAGACTAGAGCTAGATTTGCAATATTTTGTTGTTCTTTTTTTAATTTTAAAATTAACTCTAGAATTTAATTAAGCTCTCTAGATAAAAAGATCGCTTTTTGTTTTTGTTTTTCTTTTTACTTAAACTTCGCTTTTTTCGCTTAATTGTGCTTTGTTTAATTATATTTTATTTGCAAATTATTGTAGCAATTAGTATTGTTTTGCTTAGAATTAAAAAGACAATTATAAATTAAATTTTCTTAAACAATTTAATTTAAAGATAAAAATATATACTTTAAACAAATTAATTGTTGTCTTTAGCAAAGAACAATATATATATAATTAAAATATACTATATAATATATAAAATTTGGATTAAACTTTATTAACGTAATATATTTTGTATAAATTGTTGCAAACAAATTTATTAAATTAAAGATTAACAAAATAGTAAATAAAATATAATATAACTTAAATTATTAACCTATTTTTATACAAGAATATTAGTATTAATTTAAATATATTCTGTAAAATACAAAGTGTATTTTTTGTTTAATAATACTTAATTTTAAAACTTGCTATTATATTGCTTTAAATTATTTATACAAAAGTTGCAAAAAACTTAAATATCAAACAATATTTTATAGCTTTTTGCGCAATTTTAATTTAATGCAAAGCTATAATTATAAAGTGTTTTTTAGTTTTCAATAAATTTAAAATAGTATAAAATAATTTATTTTTTTGCTTAAATTTTCTCTTTTTAACTTTGTTAAAATTAATAACGTCGAAATACTTAATAATATATAAAAGTTTTTAAATTATTAAGTATCGAATTAGTTTGTTATTTTTAACAAGCTTTATATTAATATATTTGCAAATATCGAAGAAATTAATTCGAGAAAAAAATTTAATTTTTTTAATTCGAACTATAATACAAACAATTAACAATATTAGAATACAAATATTAATATAATAAAAAATTGCAAATTCTAAAGCAAACATTTAATTAATTAAAAATTTTAAGATAAAAATATTACTATTTACGATTATTAAGTAGATTAATCGCGTAGAACCAAATTTATTATATAATTGTACAAAGATTCGGATTTCAATTCCAATTATTGGAATCAACTCGAGAAAAACTACTATATATAGTAATATTTATTAATAGCTTGATTTTCGATTCCAACTTTTAGAATTAACTTAATTCGAACAATTAATCTATTATTAAGCAAGCTATATTTATATAAGTTTTCTTATTTATCGAATTTCTATAATAAATAATAATAAATTCTAAATTTTAAAACTAGTTTAGTATTTTATATTATTCTATTATTATTATTCTATTATTATTAAAAAATTTAGAATAATTTGTAACAATTATTCTATTAATTAGATACTTAATATAAAGTTTTGTAAAAAGTGTACTAAAAATAAATATATTCGAATTTTGTTTTTAACGAAAAATCTTTTAAAATCTTGTATTATAGTTAAATTTATTTAATACTTGCATTTAACTAATTAATTTTTGTAATCTTTACTTAAATTATTATATAATTGTAATACTAGCAATTAATAATCTAATAAATACATTAGTATTAAGTTCTTGTAGTAGTAGCTTAACATTGTGCAAAGTCTTCTCTCTAAGAATTCTTTTTTAAATTTTTTACAAATTAAAGTTTTTCTAAACTATAGTTCTATATTTTATATAGTCTTGTCTTATAAGTGTTTGTATAGTAATATTTTATTATACATTTATATATAGTCTTACAATATTAATTTGTCTCAATCTATAAGAGCAATTGTTTAACAAGATAATTAATATAACACGCAATATAAAGTAGAATTTAGACAACAATAATAGTGTTGCAACAACTTAGCAATTCAAGAATAAAAACAATACAAAAATATAACTTGTATTAATTACAAATTTCGAGATTATATTGTAAGAAGAATATTTGCAAAATAACAATACTGTGTTCTTATTATTGTTTGATAGAGTTATTAATTATAAAAAACTATTTGTTCAAAAGCAAACAAAGAAATATAAACTTTAGACAAAACAAGAATTTTGGATTATTTAAATAAGAAACAAATATCTTAAAAAGTCTCTTTAATAAAACAAAGTTAAAATAAATTTGCAATAACAAAGAATGTAAATATATCTTAAAGCAAATCTTCTATATTTTTCACAATATTATATATAATATTATTATTAATCTTCTCTAAATAATAAAGACAAATTTATATATTAACTAATATATACTAATTTAACGCTATTAAATTATTAAAAAAATAATTGTTCTAAAATTATTAAAAGATTTCTTAAAATTCGAAGAATCTATTTTTGTATTTACTCTTATTTGTTGTAATTTTAGTATAAACAAGAAACTTTAGTTACGCAATATCTCTAAAAAATACAAAATATCAAAAACTATAATAATATTTTTAATTTAAAGAACGCATTTATTCTTTTTAATTATAAGAAAGAGAACTATAATTTTGATCTACTATTAAGTAAAAAATCTCTCTACAATTTTCTACATTTTCTTTTCGAGAAAGAATTTAAAATTTTGCAAGAATTTCTTCTAAAAAATCTAATACTAAACAGAATTTATAAGAATATTAGTTCTATTAATATATTAATACTATTTGTATTAAAAAGCAATAGTAGTTTAAGATTGTATATTTACTATTATAGTTTTAATATTATTATTATTAAAAATAGATATTCTCTATTTCTAATTAAAAAAACACTAAATTGTTTAATTAATATTGTCTACTTTATAAAGCTAGATCTTAAGAATACTTATTATCGAATTTGTATTTATTAAGATAATAAATAGAAAATTGTTTTTGGAATACAATACAATTATTTTAAGTACGCAATAATATTGTTTAAACTAATAAATATATTAACTATCTTTTAATTTTAAATTAATAAAGTATTGCAAAAAGTAATTAATTATATTTATATAATATATCTCGACAATATCTTAATTTACTTTAGTATATAAACAAGATATTAAAACTATATTTGTTAAATTTTCGAATATTTGCAATTATATAAGTTTTGTATTAAGCTATCGAAATACTATTTTATAACAATCTTAATTAAATTTTTAGAATATATTATAAGTTGTTACAATATATTAATAGACTTATATTATATAAACTCTACTACAATATAATTTGAGCTAACTACTTTTTAAGAGTTTTAAGTTTTTCTAGAATTTGCAAATTTTTATAAACAATTTGTTTAATACTATATAAAGATTACTAAAGTATTAATAGAGTTATTAAAAGACAACAAATAAGAAAAACAAAATAGAACTTTTATATCTAATAAGAATACTATAATAGTATTTTAAAAACTTATTATTGTTTTTACGCAAGTATCTATATTAATATGCTTTAATCTCAAGAATTATATTTAAGTTAAAACAAATATTTTAGAATTTGTTATTGTTGCTATTTTCTTTTAACTAATATATTTTGTAAACAAAGTTAAACAAACAATATAATAATTAATTGTATTCTATTTATATTTTTTTTTTTGCAAAAATATAATATAAAACTTACAATTAAGAATTATTTGCAATTGTTATAAAATTTAAACAATAAAAATACTATTTTAAAGAAAACTATTATTTAATTATTGTACTAATAAATTATAACAATTTGCGCTATTTTATAAAGATAATAACGCTAAATTGTTATTAAGCGTAATAAACTCTTTCTTTAGCAAAATATAATTTCGAAATTAAGTATTGTACAAAGAAGATTAATTTTACAAACAAATTCTCTTAATAATCTAACTATAAAAAAAAATTAACAAAATTTGCTTGTCTATTCTTTAGAATAAGTTGAGAAATATTATAATTGCAACTATTAAAATAATTTCTATACTAATTCGACGCGTTGTCGAAGCGCAATCTTTATATATCTAAGATAAAATTAAAGCTTTTAGAATTAAAAAACTTAATAATAAATTATTTAAAAAACTTTTTTACAATATATCTACAAATAAGAAAACTACAAATACTAAAATAACAAAAAATAAAATTATAGAAATTGTTTAAAGCGCTATAATATAGCAGTTACATTAATATAATACTTACTTAATATATAGAAAAAAAATTGTTTAAAAAGTTTTATTTATTTATTATTGTCTAAAATTAAAAAGTTTTAAAACAAGAATTTAATAATTCTTAAAATTAGAAAACAATTAATTTCGAATATTATATATAATATTTGCGCTAAATAAAAGTAGTTTATTTATAGAAGAATTTTATTCTTTTTTTATATTATTCTTTTTTTAAATAAAGTATTTCTTAAAATCGAACTATTTAGATTATATTATAATACTTCTCTAACAAAGTATTTCGAAATTAAAAAGACGAAACTTTAATAAATAGAAAATTCTACTAATTTAGAATAATATTAAATATTAATATATATATTAGAAAATATAATAATTGTTAATATAACAAAATATTATACTATTGCTTATACAATAAGTTAATATTTGTAAGGTGCGAATGCGTTTGCTTCTTATTGGCGCACTAAGATATAAAAGACGTGAGATATGATAGACTTGTATTACTATGTCTCAACTATATAAGATAGATAGTAGTAGAACTAATCGTTAAAAAACAACGAAAGACGAGCTTTCTTTCTATCTAATATTCGTTATAACGTGCGAGTCTATTTCTCGCTATTTAACTAGAAAGAGATGCTATACTATTTAAGACTTTTATAGGCATTCGAGATTACGTGTCTTGTTATATCTTGAGACGCTAACGCGTTGTTGACGCTACAACATTACAATTATTTTTTCTCTTAAAGCATTAATTCTTAATAATGTAAAAAGCTATATTAGTCTTATTAAAGGCGAAAGCGCTTGCTAAGCGTTAACGTTACAAGAGCTTGTTAAAAACCTTTTCAAATCTCTTTGAAAATTAGAAGAAAAAGAGTCTTCTACTTAATAAAAATAAGTCTATGCTTTAATCTAACACAATCTATAAAATAACGTAATAACAACAATAACAATTTATAATGCGTTATCGTTTTGTTGTTTGTTGTTATTAAAGTTTTAATTAAAATTCAAAGCGAAGCTAACGTTGCGCAAGCGTTAAATAAATTATAAACATAAATGTTGTTATTTCTCTTTTTTTTTCTTTCTTTCTCTTTATATTTTTCTTAATTGTAATTGCTTTATCGCTATAAATAAATTATCGCAAAGACGACAATGCGTAAAGCTTATATATATAGTGCAAATCTTAAATTAATATATTTTTCGTTTCTTTTTTTTTGTTTTTTCAATTATATTTTTTAAGAGATTAAAAAAATAAAAGAGTAAACAATCTTAACATTTTGTTGTTTGCGATACTAATATATTACAATTTGTAATAATTTTTTATACATAACTTGCGTAAACAAGCATGCATATGTTCGCGAAAAGAAGAGTGTTTATATTCGATGCAAATTTTTTTATCGCGAATTAAATTGTTGTATTGTAATAAATTTTGTTTGCGCTTACAATATGTTACGATTCTAGACTAGATAGACTTCGCCCTTCGATTACTCTTTAGATCTTTGTCTCTTAATCTTGGATATACTACGAGTAACGTCTAGCGCCTTGACATCTATAATACTTATATCTATTTCTTGTATATAGTTAGTTTTGCATAGCTAGTATTTTTGTTAATTAACTACATACTAGCTATTAAAGCTCTAATTTTAACATAATATTAGCTATCTTTTTAGACACAATTTTGCAAATCGTATTTTAAAGATATTTCTATTTGTTAACTTTTTTTTCTTCGAAACGTACTTTAAATATAGAGTTATTAAAGCAACTTTAAATATAAAGTTACTAAAGCAATTCTAGATATAAAGTTATTAAAATAGACGCTTTGCGAAGCGTAATTAAGTCGCGACAATAAATATCTTTAAAAAGGACGTACAACTTAACAATAATAAATCTCGTTAACTCTTTGAGCAAAAAGCTTTACAAAAAAGATAGTAAATTTGCTAAAATAAATAAACAACAAATTGTTCTAACTACAATTTAGTAATTTTGCTAAAATAAACAAGCAAATCTACTAAAATCGATATTTATATTGCAATGTTATTGTCTTCGAACAATATTTTTTTATTTTGCGTAGAGTTTATTACGCGATACAACATTTAAGCAATATTTGTTTTCGACATTAATAATTTTGCTTTAATACTTATTAACTTAATTAAACAAAGTAAATTATGCAATATTCGAGTAGAACAAACGTATTTAAACAAAGCGTTCTATCTAGATTTATATCTTTATTTACTATTTTATTATTGTTTATAACTATTAAGATTTACAATATTTGTGCAAATCTATTATTACGATGCGTCGCAATTTTGTTATAAAGAATTAAGTATCTTTTTTTGATTTTAAGTTTCGTAAAAGCGTTGTATCTTAAAATTAACTTTGTTATTAATTAAATATTAAAACTTTATTATTGTTAAAGTTACAATTGCGAACGTTATTCGCATTTGTTTTTGAAAACTCTAAGTTAACTAAACTTAATAATAATTTTTTTGAAAATATTAATATATTATTTCTATTTATTAAGAAGTTTAGACGTAAGACTAAAGTTAAGATTAATTGATCTTTATTTTATTAATCTTTCTTCGATTACAATTGTTGTTAACAAGAAATTAAAAAAAATTTCGCAAAACTCTTATATAACGACGACTTCGTTAAAAATATAACTAAAAATTTCGCGTATTAATTTAAGTATATTAATAGCGTTTATTTCTATATGCAATATCTAATACAATATAAAAAAGATTAAAACGAAAAAATTATACAATTAGAGACAAATTTAAACAAAGCTTAAATTATTTGCGAAAGTCTACAAGAAAAACGAAATACGAAGCAAGCTAAAAACAAAATATAAAAGAAGACAACTAACATATTAATTAAAAAACGAAATAAATTAATTAAGAAGCTTAATTATTATAAATAGTTTAAATCTATTTATTGCTTATTGTTTTGTTAAAATCTTAACAACAACAACAATAATTACAATGTATTTTTTTACAAATTAAATCAACAAAATTGCAAACGTCTTAACGAAGTCTATAGGAATAGCTTGCTTAAAATCGAGAAATTAATATATAACAATATTAAATTTCTTAATCTAGTTGTCTTTTTAAATAATTGAAAGAAATTCAATTAATAACAAATAACGTTCTTTGTTAAATTTAAAGCTTGTTTTTGTATATTCGATAGCAAATTAGCTAAGCTAATATATGTTGCAATCAAATATACAAAGAACGTTTTCAAAGATATTAAATATTGTTTGTCAAATTAAAATAATAATTTCGCTTAACTCTATAATATATTAGCTAAATTAATAACAAATCTCTACGCTTAATTTGGCGAATTTAATTAATAATATAGAAACTTTATTAAATTTATGTTATCTAATTTTGTTATAAAGTCTTTTAAAATCTTTAACGAATACGTAATTCGATTTACGTTAATTGCAACAAACATTAAGCTACTTAAAAATCAAAAAATGCATTAATTTAATTTAAGATTAAGCGACAAATTGTACAATCGATTTGTTAATATAATTGACGTTATTAATATTAATAACTTGATTTCTTAATTACGCAATATAAATTTTAGAATAAAATAAAAGAAAAATTATTAATTGTTTTAAGCTAGCGCGTGTAATAAATTTATTATTATGCGAACAAATAAAAATCGAAATATTATGCGCAAATTTACAAATAAATTCGAAGCTTATAACGACAGATTAATTAATCGTATAATTAAACGAAAGATTTTTTTCGAAACAAAGTTAGTCTTTTAATTTTAAACACTAAAGAATAAAATAAAAAAAAAGAATCTTTATCAAAAGTGTTTGCGTTCGAAATATTGTTTTAATTATTCAAATGTCTTTTGCAAAAACAAGTCAATTAAAATTAAAAAAGAAGCAATTATTAAATTTAAAACTTATAATATTAACAATTTCAAATTGACAACACTTAAAGAAGAGAGTTGCTTTAATATCTTAAATAACGACTTAAATAACTTTAACAAATCGAAAAATTAAACGTTTTTAACAAGAGTTGTAGTTCGAAATAAAAGCTAGCGCTTATATAAAAGACAATAAAAGAGCTCAAAGTTATATTTAATTTACAAGATAAAATTTTGCTTGTTAAAGTTGAACTTAATTTTAACGTTATTAACAACAAGTTGTTTAACAGTGAACAATTAAATTTTTACGTTAAGATTTGTTCAAATTAAGTTTATTTGCTCTTTAATAAACATTATGTCAAAACAATATTACTTATTAATATCGAAGTCTTCAATAAAATCTTTATAAATAAAAAGTTTATTAAATTTTATAAACTTTCTATTATATTGTTTCGAAATCTTATTAAATTGCGTTTAATTAATAACAAATTCGCTTCTAATATTATTTATATCGCTTAAATTATTGTTAATCTTAATAAACATATTAATATTTTATAATATTTAATAATTAAATTAAGACAATTTGTAATTATTTTTAATATACTTTAAATTAAAAAGCATAACATACAAATTAAAAATAATATACAATTTCTTAAATTTAATTTCGATTATTGTATAAAATATTGTTTGTTAAATTAACAATTGTTAAAGATTTTTAACAATCGACGCAAACAATTAAAATGTTTGTCTTCGAAATCTTTTAATAAAGTCGATATTTGTTAAATAAGTATCTTTGCATTTTTAAAGCTTATTGATAAAAAAAATTACAAAACAATTGTTATATTGTCTAAGCATTTTGTTATGCTAAATTAATAAAAAAAAAACAATAAATATTTAACTTGCATTATAGATAACAATATTATAATAAACGTTGCAATTATAATTTTTAATAATTACAATAAGTTTTATGCGAAGTTTAAACAAAATTCTTTTAATCTAAAGCAATTAAAGAAACAAATTTATTCGAAGTTTAAATATTAAGTTAAGCTCTTTAATTTATAAGAAACTAACAAGTTATTGTCAAATAAAAGTATTAATTATGCTATTAATTTTGTTCTAAAAACAACTTCTTCGATCAAAAAAATCTATAATATTTTTTATTAAAAAGAAGAAATTATTAGAGTCTACTTAAATAATATAAAAAGCAAAAATTAAATTCGCAATAACATTTTATAATATATTGTTTTTACTTTTATAATTAAGAAGTCTAATAAAAATTTACGCGTTTACGTAAACTATAAAGATTTTAACGTTTTAACAATTAAAAATCGCAATACTTTATCGTTAATTTAAAAAAATTTGCAACAATTATGCAAAATTAAATATTATAACAAGTTTAATATTATTGTTGTTTTTAACAAGATTCGAATGCGTTTTAATAATAAACACAAAACAATCTTTATTATTTGTTACAATTTGTTTAAGTACGTTGTAATGTTTTTTAAATTATATAACGTCTTAATTATGTTTTAGTCTTTTATTAATAAAACTCTTAATCTTTATTTAAACAATTTTTGTATTATTTATATAAATAATATTTTAATCTACAATAATATTAAAGCAAAATATAAAAATTATATAAATAAAGTTTTCGCTAAGCTTTATAATACAAATCTTTATTTAAATATTAACAAATATATCTTCTTTATTAAGCAAATCAAATATTTAAATTTAATTATTATTATTAAAAAAATTCGAATAAATTTTGAAAAAATTAAGTATATTCTTAAGTAAAAAGCTTCTATTTACGTGCGCAATATATAAATCTTCTTAAACTTTGTCAACTTTTATTAATAATTTATTCATAATTATTTAAGTCTAATTAAATCTTTGTTAGCGTTTAGTAAATTTAAGAACAAAAGTCTTAATTTTTTATAACAATTTAACAATTTAACAATTTTAAAGATTTTACGTTTTAAGCTCTTAAAAAAGTTTTTATTGATTAATTTATTTTGCATTATTTTAATTTTAATTTAAAGATTTAAATCGAAAGCAATATCTTTAACTTCGTAATTGTTGTTGTGCTATTATAAATAAACTTAAATAAATTGCTTTATTTAGTAATTTATATATTTAAAATTATGTTGTTCGTAGAGTGCAACTACAAAATTTACAACAAAAAGCTATTAATTATTGTTCGCGTTTTTGAGAAGTAACACTCAAAGTATATTAATATATTTGTCGAACAATCTATTAAAATTATTATTAATTATTGCAATTTAAAGTATTTTATAACTATTAAGCAATTTAATTGTTGTTAAGCTTGTTAAGTCGAGTTTTTGTTCAAATTTAACTTTAAAATTATCTATTAATTAGACGTGCTAGACGCGAAGCTAAACAACTTAATTAAAAAATCGCAAGATTTGCTTTTTAACAATAATAACTCTCGCAATTAGTTTTAACAACAAACAATTTTTAAGCAATATAATTTAGAATCGAATATAGTTAAAGTTATCGCATTAACTTTGCTATTATTAAATGTTATTTACAATTTAGTAACAAACTTAATTTATTTGTTTCGAAATTTTATCGAGTTTAAACTAATTGTTAACAAAAGAATTGCAAAAGTTTGCAAAAAGTTTACTTAAATCTTGTTAACAACTAACGAAGACGTAAAATTATTTACGTTCTTATTATTTACAATATTTGCACTACTTTAATAAGATAAATTTTGCTTTGTTAGATCTTTTCTTTTAATTTTGTCGTTTGCTATTGTTGCATTTACAATTTCTTAATTTACAATTTCGTTATTTTTAACTATTGATTTTGCTTTTTTTTTTTTATATATTTGCTTTATTTACAATTTATTTGTTTATATTTGCAATCTTTTTTACAATTTAGTTTTTGCTTGTTGTCGCAATTAATTTAATAAAAGAGAAGAAACTTAAAATAGAATTCGATTTCGAAGTTTTTGTTTAATAAATATTAAAAACATATTTATATAACAAAAAAATAAAACAAATTATTTATATTAAAGAAACTAATAAATAAAAAATTCTAATTATTTTTCGCAAAACAATTAAGTTAGAATTCGAGAATTACATTGTAATTAAATATTTAACAATTAATATTAAGTATTTATTTGTTTGAGACAAAATGTACGTGTCTTAAAGCACAAATAATATTCTTCAAATTAAAGCAATTAAGTTCTAGTATAAATTGTTAAGCGTTAAACACTTAAATCAAACAATTATCTTCGAAAAAGTATAGCGTTACTATTATTAATCTATACTATACTTAAACGTCAAAAAATATATTAGAAGTTATTTGATTTACAAGTACGTCAAATTATATTGCAAATATAAGTACGATCTACTAAAATCTTTATTTATTTTAAATTATTATTAATAGAATATATTTTGCGACTTTATTATTTCTTTGTTGTTATATTATTATAAAGAAAAGATCTTTTAACATATTTTAATAATAATTAATAAATTATTTAAGAGTAAGAAGTTTATACTTATAAATTCTTTAAAAGTTAAAATTGTTATTTAGATTTTTATTAATTTTGTTTAACGTATTAAGAACTTTTTAGTTATTATTATTTTTAATAAAGGCACTCAATTTATCGCTTACTTTTAACAATGTTTTTGCAAAAAATTAGAAATTAAATCTAAATTATCAATTGCGTTTTATTTAGAAATCGACAATTAAATTAAAAATGTCAATATTATTTTTAAGTAATATCTTCGAACATATGTACAATATAATTAAAATAACTAAATTAATTATCTTGTTATTGTCGAATTTGTCGCAAACAATTATATTAACAAGTTTATTAATTTATTGTTTTTTTTTGTTATTAAAGACTATTTGTTACGATTAGATTTAAAGCTACTTATAATTTTTTTTAATAACATTACGTTTAAAGCTTGTTACAATATAAAAAACGTTAACAAGATCGCCAAAAAAATTAAGATTTTGCGAAACTTTTTTTGACAAAAGCTTATTTAAATTTAAATTAAATAAGTAAAATTTACTAATTGCAAATGCGTTGCAAATCTAGAATTCAAAATTAACAATTAAATTATATTTAATATTTAAAATATTAAAACAATTCGATTATACAAGTCTTTAAAATATAAGAATACAAATCTCTATAAAATTATTCGAGCAATTAATAATTATATCTACGAATTAAAATTGCTTAAATTAATAAACATTTATTTAATATTTTACTTATAGTTTTTACATCTTAACAAGAGCAAGTTTTTGTCAAATTAACAAATTAAACTCTTGTTGCTCGCTAATGCTATTAACAATATCGACAACAATTTCGAATATTACGTCAAAAATATTAAAACATTACGATATAATATGCGCAAAAATAACAATAATATAAATTTAAGTATAATTATTACTAATTATAGACGCAAAATACTATAGTATTAAATTCTCTTTATAAATTATATAAACTACAACAATAAACTTAAATAATTAAACTACTTTATAATTAATAATTGCTTTAACTTTGTTGTTAACTTTTATTATAAATATTTAAACGCAACAAGATTTTATTAAATATTTAAGACGTCTTCTAATTAAGAATCTAATAAATAGAATAATTCGCACTTATATATTTCTACGTTTTATTGTTATTATTGTCAAAAAGTCGCTTAATATATATCTATAGTTTTCGTTGTTGCATTTAGAATTGATTTCAAAAACGCATTGCTAATATATTACTATTGTTAAAAGTTATTTGTTATGCATTTGCAATCAAAATTAAATTCGATATATTATTTTGTCTTTTGCTATACTTAACAAGAATTTTAAAAACGCATTGTTGATGCATTACTATTATTAAGAGTTAATCGACATGTATTTGAGATTTTTGTCGTCGTCTCTATAGTATTTTTGCTAGACATTTTATAATTGTTTTTTCTAAAGATTTTTCGAATCAAAATTAACTTAATATTTTTAAATATATGCACAATTGCGTATAAATTGTTGTCAAAGTACTTTTATATTATTTCCTCTCTTTGTGTTGCAAGTTTAGACAAACGTATTTAAATATAATTAAAATTTAACAAATTTCGACTTTTTGTCGTTGTTATTTTCTTTGTTATTGTCGATTTCTTTTTTAAATTACGTAATTAATCGACTCTTCGAATTCTTTTAAATGTAATCAATTTTTCGATTTTTGTGTTACGTAATCTAAATTCTTATCTTAGAATTAAAGTTAATAATCTTTTGTACTCTCTTTAATTTTTTATATTTAATGTTTTCTTAAAATTTATTTACTCTTTTCTCTTTTTTTCGATTTTGTTATCGCTTAATAAATTGTTCGAAACTCGATTTTTACTATTTAACAATTGTTCGACATTCGATTTTTGTTATTCGACAATAATTCGACATTTTATTTCGAATATCAAGTTGTACTTAATAGACGTACCTAATATTAATCGAAAATAGTCGAAGATTAACTAGAATGTTATTTGCAATATATATGTTTTTTGCTTTGCATATTATTGTTTTTTGCATATTTTATTTTAAAATTTTCAATTACTTCTTCTTTATTCGACAAATTTATTCTTTTGTTTAATGCGCATCGAAAACTTCAATTTTGATTGTCAAATAATACTTGATATATATTCGATATTAATCGAAGCTTGTACTTAACAAACATCTAAAATTAATTAAAGTTAACTAGAAACGCTAATTGAAAGACTTAACATTGTTTTATCGAAACTTGCGAATAAAAGAAAAAAATAATATTACAATTTTAAATTAAACAAGCTTTGCTCTTTAATTATTCTTTAAGTTTTCGCTCTTTAGTCTCAAGTATACTACGAATAACGTTTAACGCTTTGACACTTATAGTACTTATACTTATTTCCTATACATAGTTAGTTCTATATAGCTAGTATTTTCGTCAATCAACTACATACTAGTTATCAAAGCTTTAACCTTAACACAATACGACAATTGCTAATGTTTATTAATTTGTTAAACATTTTCGAAATAATATAAAGAATTTTGTTATTAATTATTGCGAAAGACTTAAAATAAAAGACACAATTATTAAATATATAAAGCATATATAAAAGAGTGTAATTTGCGCGATAAAAAGTTGGCGATACGATAAAAAATTTATTTTATCAATAACGAATTGAGCTCAATCTTGTATTTAACAATTCGAACGAAATTTAATTCTTGCTTAAGAGTGTCTAGTTAAATTCGAACAAAAGCTCGCAAAAATAAAAGTAATTTAAAATAAAACTTTTGTTAAAACGCAACAATTAATCGATTTACTTTTTAAAAAAGTATTAAAAATAAGCATTTTTGTTTGTTGCTTAACATTTTACTAATATGTATTCAAAATTTAAAGCAAAATAAAAACGAAAACGAGAACGAATTATTAATAAAGACAAAGAAGACAAAGTTGAAACAAACTGTCTTTAGATTTGTTGTCGATCTAGATAAAACAAATTTAATTTTTTTTTTCGCAAAGTTTTACAATTTTACGACAAAATCTCTTATTAACTTTAAGTTATTAACGAAATTATTAAATAAAAATATAATAAGTTTTTTATTTTAATTTTGTTCGCACTTCGTTTGTTTACATATTTTTTAAAAGATAAAAAATGCGAAAATATATACAAACAACGAAAACAAATTTATAACAAAAACAAAAAAGATTGTACAAAGTAAATTTTTTACAATTTGTTTTTCTCGAAATAATATAAGTACTTCGAACAATTTTGAAGACTTGTCTATAATTAATTTTAAGAAATTTAACAATTTATTTTCAAATAAGTTCGAAAGCTTTCTCTAATTGTTTTGAGACAAATTTAATAAAATATTAAGAGTTTGTTAAGTCGTTGCAATACGTCGTTAACTAATTGACGATAATAGAATAGCTTTGTTTTTGAGCTATGTTTTAAGCATTTATGTTAAAAGAAGCGACTTTATTATTTTTAACACTTTGTATAACAAAATAAAGAAGTCTTTTTATATAACTTGATTATACTACGACAATGCGATAACGATTACGCGATATTTTATCAAACAAGTTATTATTAATATAATTGTCGTTGTTACAATATGCGTTACGTTATCTTTTTTGCTTTTGCTTATTATACGTTTGTTTCTTAAAGTTCTTTCGCAACTTCTCAACATTATTTAGAAACTTTTCTCTTAATTATTAATTGTACTCTTTGTCTCAATTTATTTATTTAATTTTATATTATATTTGCTTCTTTAACTTAATTTTGTCTAAAATTTCTTTAATTTTTTATTAAATTTTGTTGTTAACAAGTTTTAAAACTTGCAATATTTGTTTCGTCTACTAATTGTTAACGCAATACAAATATAACTTTAAAAGTAAAATATAAAAAATATTATAAATTTAATAAGTATTAAGTAGAATAAGACAATAAATTTGCGTTTTAATTTTGTTTTTAATTCTAAACAATTTAATATACTTGTGCGACATTTTTTTACTAAATCGTTTTTGCTTTAAATTTCTAATTAAAAGCATAATCAAATCTTCTATAGCAAAGCTCTTTGACTTATGTCTTTTATTGTAGTATTTCGTTTATTGCGCAATAGCGTTTTTAAGACGTCTCGCTAGAATTTTTCTTAAATTATAAAGCTATTTTATGCGTTTTTGTGTTAACAATATCTTTTTTTCAATAAAGTTGTTCTTAACTTTATAGTAAATCTTCAAATAATAATTGTACATTAAATAGAACGACAAAACTTCAATTAAAATGTAATAACTATTGTTGTAGACAAATTCTATTATTAGCAATAAATTTGTTTATCTCGCTTGTTTAGCGTTAACGTAAGTGCGAAAATAATGTTTAAAAGTTTAATTTTGTTGTTCAATTAAATTATTTATTTAAAAGTAAAAAGCAATACTTAATTGTTTTTTAATTTGCGCATAAAAATATATTGCAAATCAAAAGATACTAATAAAAACAAATCTTTTGTCGCTTATTATATCAACTAACGTTTCGAAACATAAAACAATTTTATCGAAAAACATTTTCGTTAGTTTTGCAATATTGATTTTAGTAATTACAAGTATATACTTGATTATTTTTGTATAACAATTAACTATTACGAAAATTAAATTATATACAATTTTATAACACTTATTTGACAACAAATTTGTTACAAAGTTTATAATAATTTTCTTTTATAACTTTTTTGCAACAAATAAGAATCGAAGCTTATTATACAACTTATAACGAGAAATTTTGATGCGTTAACAAACATTACATGTTTTGATATATACTTTTATTTGCTTATTGTAAACAAGCTAAAAATACTTTCGCTAAAGTAAATTTAAGATTTTCTTAATTTTAAAATGTCTCGTTAAAGAATCGTTATAATTTTTGCGAATTAACTTTTTTTTAATAATTGCATTCTTTAAAACATAAAGCAATTTGTTATATTTAACGAAATTCTTTTAATTTAAAGCTTATGTTTTTCGTTTACAACAAAACAACTTTTTGATCTTAATTTAAATTTTTTCGATTTAAGTGTCTTTAGTTTAGAGATTTTTTATTAAAAATCTTATTAATTTCTAAGATTTTTTATACAATTTTTTTGACATATCTTTAATCATTTTTTTTAAGATAATAACTTGTACATTAATTAATTAAAATAAAGATATTAATTTTTTAAAAACTTTCTTTCTATTTTATAATCGCAAAATCTTCGTATTACTAGTAAGTACTTTTATTAGTTATAATACAAGAGTCAAATTATTTAATGTCTCTCGTTCGCTTTGCGCTAACAACTTTTCGTCAAACAATAACGTTAGCTTATTTTAAGATACAAGAGTTAAATCACTTAATGCCTCTCGTTTGCTTTGCGTCAACGAATTTTTGTTAAACAATAATATCAATTTGTTTTATAACGTCGACAACAATCTTATATTTAACAACAAAATCTCTTTATAATTAAAACGTTTCAACGATTTATTTATCAAGTTTTTCTTATTTAGACGATAAAAAATTTTAAAGTTATAAACAATTAATTTGAGCACTTAACAAGCTTGTCTTAAGTTTAGCTTCTTTTAATCTATAAACCTCTTAAAATTATTATAATTTAATTATATCTTAATAAAATAAGCATTGCTTTTTAAATAATGTCTTTATTGCTTAAAAGCAATTATAATAGCTAGCAATTTTTAATTATATATCTTATAATTTTGTTTTGTTAAAATTATTTTTCGCAATTAAAACGTTATCAAATATTAATTTTTATTGTTATTTTGTTAACTTAAAATGCTCGCAATTGCAAAATTAAATGCGTCAATCTTTACTCTTATTTTTTTGCTTAAATTGTAGTAATAAAGTAGTAAAGTTAACATAAAGATATCGCAAAGCTAGCGAAACGCTTGCTTTGCTTTATTTAATCAAACGAAAAAATTAAAATTTTTATTGTCTTTACTTTCTTTTAACAAATTAATAAAAGAGACAACTTTTTTCGAATAATAATATATAAAGCGTCTATAAAAGTTTACGAAATCTAGAAATATTTAAAGTTCGCAATAAGTTTTTAATTTAAATTATTTCTTAATTGTTTTAATTTTTTTTAAGTTTATCTATATATCTTTTGAAGATACAATAAAGCTTAGAAATTTAATTTTAATAATATTAAATTTACACTTCTTTAGATTAACGTACAACGAATACTTGCGAAAACGTTTTAATATTTATTTAATATAACGTCAATGCTTCGCTAAATTATTGCTATATATAAGTATATTATTTATATAAATTACGCAAGTTACATCGATCAACTTTCGCAACGTTTTATTAATATAGATTTAAAAAGTTGCGAATGTGTTTGCTAATTCAAATAACATAATCTAGTACTTAAAATGCTTATAGCGCGTACAAAACGTTATTTTTTATTTGTTATCGCATTTAATGCAAATGCGATAATAGACGTTTTTTAAGTTCAAAACAATAAAGCGCTTTGCTTCGTATAGACGATTTAGCGTTTTCGTAATTAGAGACAATAAATAACGATTTTTAATAGTAATCGCATTTAAGTCTTTATAATTAACATATAAATGTAACTTATCGTTCAATTTTAATATAAATAAAATAAAGACGTTTGCAAACAAAACTAAATGCTTAATTCAATCTTTTGCTAACGCATTATCGAAATATTGTCAAAGTATTATTAACTCGTTTTATAAAAAATTATAAAAAGACATAAACGATAACTCTTTATCGTTCTAAAGCTTAATAGCGTAATTTTCTCTGTCTAATTCTAATAGAATTTTAGTTAATTTATTATTACAAATATCTTTTAAATTTCTTAATTCTTTAGAAATCTTAAACTTTATTAATTTTTTGCTTAACGTTTTCGTAACGTTAGCGCAAACAATTGTATAAACTATGCTATACTTAACAAAATCTAAGACAAACTACTTAAAATCGATTATTTTTTATTTTTTATTTAAAATCTTAAATCGCTAGCTTTGCGCTTTTAGATCAATCAATATGTCTTGTTTAAATAACATTGATATATCTAATATAAAATTAAAACTTATATATTTTATTAAGAAAAACAAAATAATGCATTTTTGATGCTAATCTTGTAAGTTAATTAAGTAATAGATCAACTCATAAACGTTATAACAAAAACAATTATTATTATTAAAAAAACTTAATATTAATAAAATAGCAAATATAAATTGCAATTCTTATTGCACTACATAGACATAATTAATAAGATTAATCTTAGCTTTTAAGTTAACTAAATCTATAATTTGACGTTTGTTACTAAAAAGTTAAGTTTAATTTTTTATTAAAATCGAATTTATTGTTTTTATTTGTTTTTTTTGCTTTGTTTGCAAGACATTAACAAAGCTTAATTTTTTTTCGCATTTATTGTAATAATAGCGACAACAATAGATTTGTCTTATTTATGTTTATTAAAATAGTTCGTTTTGTAATGTTTCTTTTTATAATATTTAAAGTATTTGACACTTCTTAAATAGTTTGCATTATTAATTTCGTAAATTCGTTTACACAACGTCGACAAATTTTTAAAAATATATAACTTCTTGTTTTTTGTAAATTTGTTAACATTGTTTGAGCGACAATTTTAGTAAAATTTGCTTAAAGAGACATTAAAGTTTTTCGTAATTTGCTAATCTTTAAAGTTGCTTGCGTTTGCTTCGCAAATGCAATTTAACGTTTGTTTTTGCATAATAATTATAGTTAAAAGCTTATCGCAAGTGTCTAACATTGTATTAATATTTAAAATTTTTACTTTTAAATCTAACTTAAACTTAGTTAAAAATATATAGATTTTATGCTTTTTTAAAAACGATAATAAATAAGTCTCTAGCTTATTTAGATATTTCTTAAAGATAGTTATCTTTTAATTTGACTTTTGCTTAACGATTTTTTATCTTTCGTAAACAAGAAGACAACAATTAGTAGAATTAATTACTAAATTTAATAAAAACTTTTTAAATTCTTCAAAGATCTCGTTTTTCAATTTAGCGTTATTATTTATTCTTAAATATTATTAAATAATAATATCGTTTTTCAAAAATAATATGCAATAGAAAATTTTGTCTTTATTCGTAATAAAGTATGTCAAAAATCGCATTATATTAATGTTGATTTCTCGAAACTAAATAATATACTTATTTACGTTTTGACTTTTGTACAATTTTAATTTCTCGAACTTTAAAGACTTAAACATTATTAATAACAAAACAATAACAAATTATAAAACTTAAGACTTCGTTTGTTTAATTATTATAATTTGAGTCTATTAAACGTTTTGCAAATCTCAAATCTTTGTTATTAAGATTTTTATCTATTGATATAAAGTCGAAGTTCTAATTGTAGTTAAATTCTTTTCTTTATTATTGTTACGTTAACGAAAATTATTTTCGTTAACGTTTTGTGAACGATTGTTGCTTCGAAAGACATTAAAGTCTTCAAACTCTAATTTAGTAATTAAATAATTATTGTAACTTAAGCTATTATAATTTAATATAATGCTATTACGCCTTAAGTCTTTTTTTTCGAAAGATAGAACAATTAGAATTGTAAAATGCGAATGCGTTTGCTTTTTATTGGCGCACTAAAATACAAAAGACGTAAAATATAATAAACTTGTATTACTATGTCTTAATTATATAAAATAAATAGTAGTAGAACTAATTGTTAAAGAACAACGAAAGACGAACTTTCTCTTTATCTAATATTCGTCATAACGTGCGAGCTTGTTTCTCGCTATTTAATTAGAAAGGGATGTCGTGCTATTTAAGGCTTCTATAGACACTTAAAATTACGTGCTTTGCCATACCTTAAGACGCTAGCGCGTCATTGGCGCTACGACATTACAATATTACTATTAGTTTTTACTTAATTTTAAACAAAAATATTTATAAATTTTATAATTAAGCTATTTATTAGTTGTTGTAATAGCAATATTTGTAATATAATTTTAATAATTATTAATTGCTATTTAAAAATATTGTTATATATATTTGCAAAATCGATATAAATTGCAAAAGATCTAGCAAATATATTGTTAAAAAAAGTACTATTTATATATTTCGAAATTTAAGAAATTGTTTTTGATTAAGAATTGCTCTTTATTAGTAGTTACTAATTTGCAATCTATTATTATATTTGTATTAAACAAAAGTTAAGTATAGTATTCTATTCTTAAACTAATAGTTAAATCGAACAATAAAATTAAATATTGAAATGTTATTTACAATACTATTGCAATTATAAATAAAATAATTAAGATTTGTTTCTAACTTTAGCTTAGTATATATATAATAATATATTATATATATTAACTAAACTATTATTTTTTAAAATAATATTTAAAGTTGTTGCTAATTTTAGATTTAATTAAGATAACAAAAACTACTTAAATATATTTGTTGTTTAAAAACAAATTTAATTTTTTTCAAAATAAAAAGAATTAATTTGTAAATTATTTATATTTTGTATAGCAAATACAAGCTCGAAGTTACAAGAACAAAATTACTTCAAAAAAATATTGAATAAATAATAAAATTATAGTTTTTATAAAAAATCTTTTAAATACTTGTTTTAAGAAGAAATTGTTTTATAAATTTATAAAATTATTTAAAATTAAAAATATTATTAAGAAACAAATATATTGTTTGTATTTTTTGAAAAAAATAATAAGTTTATTTTGTTTTTTATATTTTATTATTAAAATTATATTATCGAAATACAAATACAATTATTTCGAAAAATATAATACTTATTAATAAAAATAAAAAATAAAAAATTAAGAATATTTTTAATAACAAACAAAAATATTATAAGTTATAATATCTTATTTAATAGAAAGAATTTCTATTGTATAAAAATAATTAAATTTTAAAAAACTATTTAATATATATATAACAAAAGTTTAAAAATTATTATACAAAAAAATCTTTTAATAAATAAATTTTAAAAATAAGAAAATTAAAGCTTTGTATTTGCAAAAGAAATTTTAACAAAGATTAATAATATTAATAAACAATATTAAGTTACGGAATAAAAACAAAGAGATAGTACAAATAATATATATAAATTAGATTAATACTCTTTTAATAAATTTATTAAAATATTGAAAAATAATAAGAAAATTATATATATTTTATGTAAATCTAACTGCTTCTTTTACTTTTATCTAATTGCTTTTCTTACTTTTACTATATTAGTAAAAATTCTTGTATATATATTGTTTAATATAGATAAGCTATATTAATTGATTGGTTTATTTCTTTTTAATCTATTTTTTCTTGCTATTGTTTGTAGAAAATTTGAAGACACAATATTAATAAAGTATAGAATTAAATTAATATCTATTATCTAAAAAGAATTAAAACAATTTAATAATTTAAAAAAATTATATATTTTAAAATTTGTAATACAATTATATATTTTAATAAATTGCAAACGCTAACAATATAACAAATAATTAAAAAAGCAAAATCTACAAAATAATAGACTAAATACTTTCTAGAAATTAGCAATTGTATATTTTATTTTAGAAATAACTTATTCTAACTGTCGATTTTGTTAATATTTAGTTTATATTGTTTAAAAGTTTAAGTTATATAAACTATAAAAATAGCTTATAGTATATAAGAGAAGTTTTGTCTAGATATTTATATTGCTCTTCTTTATAGAAATTCGATTTAAATATTAGAAACAAAACAAATAATATTGTTTTTAGCAGATTTTTTAAATTGTAAAATCTACAATATTTTTTTATTAGAAAAAATATTATTTTTTGTAATAATTAAATTAGATTTAAACTCTTTATTTTTATTTAACTTTTTAAAAAAAAATATATTAAAATTAATACAATAGTATATTATATTTAATATTTTTTGCTAAATTTTGCAAAGATATTGCAAATTTATATTAATATAAATTAGCAAATTCTTTTTACTTAAACGCCAAGTTAAGTTATTTTGTCTAATTTATATATATATAGATTGTAGACAATATTAAATTTGTAAAGCAAATTCAAACTATTTAATTTTAATATTTTTGTTATCGAAAATATATGCGCAAAAAATCAACAAAATATTGATTTGTTTAATAAATTGTTAAAAAATTGCAACCTACTAAAATATAAATTAAATATATAATAGAAAGATAGAATTTACAGTTTTGCGCTTTTTAGCGCAATAATTGCAATAATAATTTTTTATTTTATAATATTGCAAATATAAATAGTTGTAAAAATTTAAAATTTAAAATTTACAATATAATCGAGCTTCTTTCTAAGATAAAAAAGATAGCAAAAATAGAAAAAACAAAAAAATTGACAAAAAATAGCGAAGATATAAATAAGAAGACTTAACAAAAATATATTTATAATAAAATACAATATTGTTAGTCTTATATATAGCAATATTTATATTAGGTAAGTTGCAATTTGCAAAATATTAAATATACTAATATTATTTTAAATTAACAAAAAATATAAAAAAAGTCTAAAATACTTACTTAAATTTGCTTTATTATATATATTATTATTGTTAATAATATAAGCAACAAAAAAGAAGTTGCAATTATTTATTATTTTGTTATAGAAAATAATATACAAAAAAAAAGAAAAATTAATAATTGTAAATAAATATTATTAGCGTATTAATAATACTAATTAAATTAAGTAGAACAAAAAAATCTTAATTGATTTATTACAAAATAAATAATACAAAAATAGAAGATTTCAAATTAATAGTATAAAACAAAGCTATACTATTGTAATACAAAAATAGCAATATTGTAAAAAAAATAAAAATAAAAATTTCTACAAAATTTTAAATATTTTTTTGCTTATTAGTATATAGTCAATTTACAATCAAATTATATTAAAAAGAATATAATATTTTACAATAATATATAAGAAAAGTTAAGATTGTTATTTAACTTCTTTTGTATTAAATATTAAGAAAAAGGAATAAAAAGAATATAAGAATTCTTTTTATAGATACAATTAACAACTAAGATAAATATACAAATTCTATACAATAACAATATTTATTAAAAGAATAGAAAATCTATAGAAAGATTTTTTAACAATTTAATTTTTTTTTAATCTTTTATATAATAATAAATTAAGACAGATTGTTGTTGTATATTTTGTAAAAGTAAATATTTACAAACAATAGAAAAATAAAGTATCTTTATTATAGTATAAAAAGAATTATAAATATTGCAAAGATAGTATTATTGCAACGCAATTACAATATTGTATTTATATTCTAAAGATTAGAATTCTAAAAGAGAGAATAATTGTAATATTAGTAATTAATAATCTAATAGATATATTAGTATTAAGTTTTTGTAATAGTAACTTAGCGTTATATAGAATCTTCTTTCTAAGAATTTCTTTCTAAAATTCTTATAAATTAATATCTCTCTAAACTATAGTTCTATATATTATATAGCTCTGTTTTGTAAACGTCTATATAGCAATATCTTATTATATATTTGTATATAGTCTTACAATAATACTAAAGAAAAAATATTATAACTTAAAAAAATATTAATACAATAAAATATATATTTTGTTTTTAAAATTTAAGATTTATAATATAATTAATAGAAGCTAATTAATTTAAAGCGCAAAAACTCTAATAAAATAAAAGTTAATTTAAAAAACTTATTAAATATATTGTATTTGCAACAATAATTAGAAAGATAAATATATATAATAATGTATAATTAGTTAAAATTTTTATTTTAAGTTAACATTTATTGTATTTATTAAAGATTTTCGAAATTATTTTAAAGACTTATAGTAAAAATATAAAACAAAAAAGAATCTAAGCTTAAATCTTAATATTGAAAAGTTTTGTTATTGAAAAAACAATTATATTAAGACAAAGAAAACTATTAAGTAAAAAAAAAAATTAATAAATTGTTCGAACGCTATTATAATAGAAAACTACAAACAATTATAAAATAACAAAATATTAACAAAAGAAATTAAAAAACTTTAAAGAGAATATTTTTAATGAATTTTATATATAAATAGTAAATTAAGATTGTTATATTTGTTGTTTAAATATTGTTAATATTAACAATTACTAAAGTTGATTTAAATTATTATTTTAGTTAAATTGTATAAAAGAAAGACGTTAATTTAAGCAAAAAAATTATTATTAAAAATAATAACAATTTACTATAAAAAAATATTTCAAACAATAAAGCTATATTAGATATAATTTTTCTAGTTATTTTTGTAATTATTTATATGCGCAATTTATATTAATAATATATATAGATCAAGAATTTTGTACACTTAAAAAGAAAAAAAAATATAAAAAAAATATATTATTTTTAGAAGTCTCTTTGTTTTATTTAATAACAATTAATTAATACTATTAAATTAACAAAAAAAAGAGAATTTGCAAAGTTAATTAATATAAAGTACGAAAATATAATAAACTATAACAGAATAGAATTTAAATTAATTGCGTTAAAAGTATTTGCAAGATATTTGCGCATTGCAAACACTTGCGAGAAGTAATATATATAGAGAAGCAAACTAATACGTTATAGTTATCTCCTCTTCTAAGAATCTCGTCCCAAGATTTAGGGTTTCCCCCAAGAGTATTTCAGGGTCAATTTCAGGGTTAAACTAGGGTTACGCCAGGGTCACCGAAAAATTTCTTGTGTGTTGCGCACTTAGAGGTCACTTTGAAGATATAATGCTTAATACGTACTTAGAGATTGTCGCGACAATATAGCAATTTAAACGCGTGTTATAATGTCTTTACGACAATATATTTATATCTACTCTAGCATATCTACGTGCAACAACGTAATATACAATACAAGCTATTAGATTTCTTGCGCAAGATATATAACGTCAAATTTTTGCGCTTACAATTGTCTAACTTATAGTTATAGAAGATATTAATCTTAAAGTTTAAATATAATAATTGTATTAAGTCGAAGCACGTGTGTAAATACTATTGTAATAGAATAGAATCTAAATTAATTGTGTTAAAAGTATCTACAAGATATTTGCGCGTTGCAAACACTTGCAAGAAATAATATATATAGAGAAGCAAACTAACACGTTATATAAACGCTTATAATTATTAGAATTAAAAAAGTCTTTTATATAGATTAGTATATCGATTTTTAAATTTATTAACACTTAGTTTATAGCTTATATTTATTGAGTTTATAAAACGAAAAAATATTTTTACTTTGTATTATTATGTACAACTTATATATTAATATTTATTAAATTAATATTATACAAATAAAGATTTTTTTTTTATAAATATTCTTTTAAAATTAAGATAACAATTTAACGTAATATATTAATATATAAAAAGGTTTTTTGCAAAATTAATAAAAATAATTAGTATAATTTTTTTAAATTAATATTTTAATAACTTTAGAATAGACTAATTGTCGGGAACCGAATTTATTACGTAATTGTGTTAAGATTTGGGTTTCGATTCCAATTATTGGAATCAACTCGAGAAAAACTACTATATATAGTAATGTTTATTAATAGCTCGGTTTTCGGTTCCAACTTTTAGAATCGATTCGACCCGACCAATTAGTCTATTTTAGAACTACAACTTTGCAAAATATAATTAAAATATAAATTTAAATATCGAAGAAACAAAGTATATATTTGCGCTAATTATAGAAAGTTTTAAAAAAAAGTTTTAAAAAACTAGAATTAAATTATACTTAATTTTAATGTTTTTATTATAATATTAAAGAATCTTTTTAATATAAATAGCGCAAATATTGCTAATTAAATATAATATTAAATTTGCTTAAACAAAAATACTAAATTGTTTACAATATATTTTAAAAATTAATATAATTTTTGCAATCTTTTATAATATCTTTAGTGTTACAAATTAAATATAAAAATTCTTTTAAGATAAATTGTAAAATACTTTTTTAATTGAATACAAAAAAGAAAGTATAATATTATTAGTTTTATTAACTTTTAATATTGTTTAATTTTTTTTTGTATTAAAGTTACTAAAATACAATAAGTATACAAAAACTTTTGTAACAATTATACAAATTTATTATTAAATATAAATTTTTCATTTCTTTTCTTTTTTAAAAATAAAGTATAAATTAATTTTTTAACAATTGTTTTTATTTAATTGTTCATATTTAAAAATTACTTTTATAAAATAAACAATTATTTATTCGATTACAAAAATATAATAAATTACTTTTTAGATAACAACTTAGTATTTATAGTATTTAAAAGAAACTTAAATAGTAACAATATTAATTTAAATATTGTTTAAAAGAATTTTTTTAATTTGCGTCTTATTATAATTATTCTTTAAAAAATTTAATAAATTGAAGAAATTATTTTAAAATATATTTAAAAGATATTTTGCTATATAATTTGTATTGCGTTTAGCAATTGTTATTAATTTTACAATATAAGAAAGTTAATATAAAAAAGTTAATAAATTAAATTAAGCAAAAAATCGAATTTTAATATAATTGATTTAAATTCAATTGCTAATTGTTAAAGCTTTAACAATTTAATTAATTAGCTAAAAAATTATAAAAATATATAGAAATATATTTTCGCTTTTTTTTCTCGTATATAAAGAGATTTGTGTTTATTAGTTTGTTAATATTTTCAATAAATTTATCTTATTTTTGTTAAACAATCTTAATGTCTTAATTTACCATTGATTTATATAGTTAAATAATAGATATTATTAATATTATATTTATTATATTTGATAATTTTGTAGTTTTAAATAAGTTAATAATTAAAATAAAGAGTAAATAATACTATATTTATAGTAAAAAATATCGCACAATCTTTAAAAAATACTAATAACAAATTTATTAATTTTACGAAAACAATACAAAGAAATTTGATGTTAAAAAAAAATATATTAAAAAAAAAAAAAAAAAATAATAATATATAGAATTTATATTTTAAGAATATTATAATTAAAAATAATAATTTAGTTGCTATATATATTCGATATTGTATACAACATTATTTTAATTTATAATTTTTCGAAGAACAATAGAATTTCGACTTTTAATAAGTATTTTAATAACAACAATTGTATTAAGATATTAACAAACAAAGAATCAACTTAATTAACAATTTAAAAGTTGCTAAAAAAAGAATTAATTTACTATTTTTTGTTATCTTTTTCGAACAATTAATAAAAAGATTGCTATAATAAATATTCTTTAAGTTCTTTTAATTAATAATTTAATCTTTTAAATTTTTTAAGATTGTAGTATTTTACTTAATAATAAAAGATTATTTCGAAAAAACTTTAATAATTAATTCGCAAAATAAATTGTAACTATTAATTTGTTTTTTCGCATAACAAATAATATTAAGATATTATATCTTTTTTGTTATTTTAATTTAAAAATTATTTTTTGAAGTATTCTTACAATTAAAAATTATATAATAAAGCAATTAATTAAAGAGAAAAAGGATTTGTTAAATTTTTTTTGAAAAAACAAGACAAAGCTTTCGCTTACTATAAATGTTTAATTAACTTCTAATTGTTAATTTTATTTAATTATAATTGTATTCTTTATTAATTATAACTAAGAATATTACAAAATTGTTTTAGAATTTAAGTATTTTGTAAGCAAGTATTTAGATCAGAGAATTGTAAATTTAGTTAAAAAAACATTAAGTTTTTACAAAGTTTTAAATAAAGTTTTAGTTATTACTATTAATAATATATTAAATAAAATCTTTATAATAAGTTTTTTGCAATATATTAATTTTAATACAATTACGCATAAATTTATATTAAACAATATCTTTAATAAAAAAATTAAAAGAAAAACAATAATAATAATATTAATATTAATAATAATAAGTTCAATTAAAACGTTACAAATATTTTTAATATAAACAATAATACTTTTATCGAATATATATTTTATTGAATATATATTTTGCAACTTGCAATAAAAGCGCTTCTTAAAACAATATATATAAATTTAATTAACAAAAAACTCCAAAAGAATTAAATCGAAAACAAACATTGTTTAGATATTATTTTTTATAAATTGTTTATAATATTAATAAAAATAATATTGTTTTTCCTAATTTTGTATCTATTTTTAGTTGCTAACAATTATAGAAATGCGAAAATTAATTGTTTACGTTAATACTAATAGCAAGCGAAAGAAATCTTTTATATAGATTTAGTAAATACAAATCGAATAAAAACAATTAGAAGCTAAAATAAATAAAGATATATTTCGAATTAAGTCTCTTAAGTTGTTTTAGAACGTAAAAACTTGCTAGAACTCTATCTATTATATACTAATTTAAATCTACAATTTACGAAATAATTCAATTATATTTTCGCGAAATTTAAATACAAATATTTAAAACTCTTCAAATTTAAATAAGAGCAAGTAATATATATAATTAAGATTGTTAAGTTCTTTTGTATCTTTACAAAGATACTTAGTATTATTAAGATTTTTATTATTTATTATATCTTTTTAATTTATAATAATTTGTTTAATAAATTACACAAATTTAAAATTAAATTGCGAAACAAACAAATGTTTTTAAAAAAAATTCAACGCAATTATAATTATAAAGAAAAAGCTTACGCAATATTATAGCAAAACTTAGAATAACTTAAACTATCTATATAGCAAAATAACATTATTATATTTTATTATAAACAATAATTTGTTTAAACAAAGCAATTAAGTTCAAGAAATATATAAAAAATACAAAGTTTTTTAAGTCGACGTTTACTAAATCTTATTAAAAAAAACCACAATTTTTACAAAACATAATATAAAAGATTTCTAATTTTGAGTTTTTAATCGATTAAAATTAAAAAGAAGCTTAAAGATTTCAACAATATATTACGAAAAAATAGAAAATAAACTTCGACAATTAACAACAAATATATTTGATACAAAAAATATAATATATTTATTTAAGTGTAAAAATATATTTTTTAATAATCTTTTTAATTATTGTTACTTTAAATTGTATTTAAATATATTAAAAGCAAAAGATTAACATTAAATGCTCTTTATAATTTCAATAAAATATTTCGAAAAAATTAGCGTTCTTGACTAATAGCGACAATTAAAGAATTAATTATTAATAATAATATATTTAATACAAAATATTTTAATTTTTGTTTTAGTTAATATATTGTGCGAACGTTTGTTTTCTATTTTGTCGAAATTTTATACAATTTATAAGTTGTATAATTTTGCAACTATACAAATTTTTATACTTTTTTGCTAATATAATATTGTAAAAAATATATATTAATAGAAATATTTAAATTTAAAATTTAAAATTATTAAAAATATAAATTTTAATAATGTTTAAAATAAAATAAAAATGTTAAAAAGTTTAATCAAATATATAATACAATATATATTAGCGACAATAAAGAGAAAAAACTAATATAATTGTATACAATAATAATATATATTAATTTTACAAATTTATTTCTTAACTTATTAATAATAGACAAGTATTAATAAAGCTTAAAAAAAATATACTTCAATTATAACTTTATACACTTTGTAAGAGATATTTTAATAAATATATCTTAAATTGTTTTTAAATAATACAAAATTTTTAATTTTTAAAGTATAATTAAGTAGCTTAATAATTAAAGTATTTGAAATAAGTTTTTAATATATTATTTAAAGTTTAAAGAAGTATATTTTAATTAAAAACAAAAAAGATAAAAATTCGAATTCTTTTTAAAATCTATATATTAATTATTTTTTAACTTGTATAATTAAATATTTCAAATAATAATATTATTATCTTTTTAAATTCTTAATTATAGTTGATATAAATTTAAAACTTTTTTTAATATTATTTTTCTTTGTATCTTAAATTTCGCGAATATTGTTTTAAATATATTGCAAACTTTTGTATTTTATCTTTTAGCTAAACAAACTAACTTAAATATCTAGAATAATAATATTATTATCTTCTTAAACTTTTAATTATAGTTAAAGCAAATCTAGAATTTTTTTATTATCTTTTTTTTAATCTTAAATAGCGCAGATATTATTTTAAATTAGATTAGTTGTTGGATTAAATTTCGGTTCCAACTATTGGAACCGATTCGATCCAAAAATTTCAATATTAGAAATCAACTTAAAACTCGATTGAATTAACGCTATTTTAAAATTAACTCGATTCAATTTAAGTCGATATTCGATATTAATATTTGAAATCGAACCGAATTGTTAAGAAATCGAAAATAATATTATTATATCAAGAATTACTAAAAATAGTATAAATAAGTTTAAATTTAAATTTATTATTATTATAAATAATACATTATAGTAATGCATTATAGTAATGCTATTATAGATAGATATTTCTAATATAATTATTAATTAAATGCAATAAATTAACTATTTCCATCAAATTATTACTAAAAATAATAGAATTTATTAAAAATA
>JAABUL010002065.1_pt1 | contig 34954 bp, 34 predicted proteins | sample 5559151 | NCBI WGS metagenome assembly JAABUL01 (sample SAMN10711876, study PRJNA513368) | rock metagenome | isolation source: Antarctica rocks | place: Antarctica: Victoria Land, Pudding Butte sud | reverse complement strand
CGGTTTGATTCTTGAGCAATTCACGAAGATTCTTTATCGTGATTCTCGTAATCGAGTGAACTTTGCGTACTTAATGAGCGATAAGTAGTCTAGCAATTCAAACAGTCTCGTCGTTGATTCTATTCAACCTTCTAGTGTTGTTCTATCTTTCGATTATCGTCGATCATCAGGTAAATGAATTTCTTTAGACTCGTTCTGTCTAGACGAGTATGTTGAATGAATAATGAGATCAGTATCGTGTGATTAACGAATTCTTAATATAATGTCAGGATCGTGCCTAGGTGAGTCAACCAGCGAAAGTCAGGGTTGAATAGTGCTTGATCTTTAAAGGTAGCTATAACTGAATATTAAGAATACAGAAGAAGATGAGTACAAGAGCTTCTATTTAAGTAATATTCAGAGGCTGCGCTAAGCTCGAAGAAGATGTGTTTGTGACACGAATAGAATGTGATGTAGAAAGAAAGATGATGTTGAACAAAGAGATGTTGGTGAAAGAAAATAGAGACTGAGCCAGATCTGAGCTAGAGACACTGACTAGCTCTATTCAGTCTTGGTACGCTCGTAACATGAATTGACATTCGATCTGACAGAAAAACATAGTTAGTAAATTTTCATCTACACTGAATTAATCTAGAATTAATTCTAGATTAATTCTAATCATTGTTCTGTTTTCACACGAATTGTTGAAAGAAAAAGATGATTGATCATTTACTGATAATTGATTAATCAATAATTAATCTAATCACAAGATGTGATCAAGTCAGATGCAGAAGAAATTGATTGATGATTGATAATGTATAGTTTGCTGATTAATACATGATTGATAGAATGAAAAAATTGTGATTATGCTCAATGAAATCTTTTGTTGTTATGCAAATGAGAAAGAATCAATTTGCAGCGACAAGATAAATGATTTATCAATCTTGAATTGATAAATTATTGATAAAGTATCAATTCATAAAGAAAGCACACGTTCACTGAAAATCTGAGAAAGCATGTGAATGAACATATGAAAGATGTAGTCGCGTCGATAACAGCAGATGACATCAAACAAGCGAATTTTGATACTGTTATGATTCTAGTCTTCGTTTATTCTTCAACTAATCTTCATCTAATTTCATTCTAATCAAGTCTAGTGAGAATCTGATTTAGAAATGATGTCATTGAGTCTCTGCATCATATGTGTAAGACATCAACCTAATCAAGTCTAGCACAGAGCTGAGAAACATACATATAAGAATTGAGTTCTTTTCTGTAGATACTTTTCTTTCTTAGCATTTATCTATTAGTTAAATAACACTCATATAACTCACTTTATGCTGACTTCTAACAGTAGATAAATGCTAATCAACTACTTTGCTATCAACGTGTAAATGATATGAAATAATCTACTTCTATTCAGAAAATTCGCAAGAAATTCTTTGAATTACTTTCATCAAAACACATCTGCAAATTTACTCAAATTTATCAAATCAATCACTTAATCTACTCTTATCTTTCTCACAATGACACATGACTCTGAATCAGTTGAGTCACAAACAGCTTGTTTGCTTAAAAGCATTGCTAATAAATGAGTTTTTCTTATTTCTGTCGATGCTTCAGCGAGATTTCAAAACGCTGATACTTCGTGAAACATCAAGACAGAAGAACAGCTTCATCAATGAGTTCATAATCAGTCAAACGAGATCATCAAGATGTTGAACAAGCTTACATCTCAACGAGACATGACTTTGAAACTCAACGAGCAGTGAATCGTTGTTCAAGTCAAACATGACAAAAGATTGAATCAACTAAAGATCAAACAGATGATCATAAACACTCTAAAAGAGATAAACAAACGCTATCAAAAGAAGATGTTGAATCTCAAAAATAAACTCAAAGAAGTATTGCATTCAGCGAATCAGTCTCGATCTCGTCAGTCTACTGAATCTCAAGTTTCTACAAAATCTTTATCTCGTCAATTTATTGAGAATCATACTTGACGTGAGTCGTTCACTTTATTCAATAATGATCATCACAAGTCTTTCAAGTTGTTATGAGTCTGCATAAAGTGAATCATATGAGTGTACTCTAACTAGAAGTTCAAAGCTGAAGAAGAAAGAAGATGCAACACATTGTGAGTTTTACTCATGAAGACACGCTAAGTCGCTAGCATGTCAACATCAGCTTTATACTAGTCTATGATAGTCTGACATGATCTATGTTAGACTAACTCGAAGTGCACAATTGCAACATTATCTTTTCTCTTCATCTAGCAATGTTCTCATTGTCACAGTTCGATTGATCTTTCTTAAGTTGATTTCTATCTTGACTTGTTTGAATATCGTTCATGAAAGTTATTTACAATCTTCAAGCATTCTTCGAATTCACTTTCATCAACGTTGTATCAATGTAGATCAACGTCGTATTCTTTTCAATTGACACGATATTGTAGTCGTTTATCTCATTCGTAGTGTCTGAAGTTCAGTATGTTCTTCATCTTTCATTCATCTTTGTCGTCAATCACTATAGAATCAGACGATTCATTTCGTTGTTCATTCAGCGAGTTCTTTGAATCTAGTTGCAGCAGATTTGATGCAAACTCTGAATGTATCTTCATAGTTGATGATAGTTTCAGTTGATAAGCATGTTTAATCTCGATCAGAATCTTGAAGAGTTTTAGCATCTTATCGTCTAGCTTCTTTAATGATCGTGAGGTCGTTATGTTTCTAGAATTCAGAAACATCATGTCATTTATCTTGTAAATCATTTTCTTTCGATGCTTGTCAATCTGTTTCTTCATTGTGACTCTGACTTTTGTCAAGACTTGCTTGATCAATGCTAGAAATCATTTCATGTGTTTGAATATATTCTCTGCTTTGTCTGCTTCGATTCTAGCTCAAGTGATCTCATATTCGATTGAGTTCAAATCGAAGCTCATATGAGAGTGAAAGCTCTTATTCAGAAAGAACGTTGACTGTTCAATTGACGACGAAATAGCATTGTTATCAACGAATTCAACCATGAATAATCAGATGAATCAATCATCTTGCATATATGAGCAGTAGCTTCGTAGATATCATTCTACATTCTGATTCACTCTTTCTGTCTGATCATTGATCTGAGAATGATAATTGATGAATAGTTTCACCTTGATGTTTAGTCTCAGACATAGAGACTTTCAGACAATCAATATGAATTGTGAATCACGATCAAACACTATTGATCTTGATAGTTCATGAGTTCTGAAGACTCATATTAACAGTAGCTTGACTGTTTGTTCTGCGAAGATTTCTTCGTCATCTGATCAACACGATATATAGTGTCGTTTCTTAGACAATCGATCTATGACTGTCAGAATCGCGTTGCTTTCATCACTTTCTGATAGATCAATAATGAAGTCTAATGATATGTTCTGTCATCACTGCTTGAATATGAGCAATGACTTCAGCAGTTCATTGATTCAATTTCTCAATGCTTTTGATCTACGATAAACGTAACAGTTTCGAATGTAATGCTTGATCGTCGTTCTCATCTTTAATCAGCAATATGATCGTTTCAGCAAGTTCAACGTTCAATTCATGTCAGAGTGATCATTGATTGAAAGATCATGTGCTTTTCTTATCAATAGAATGATCATTGACTGAGAAACTCATAGTCTATCATCTTTTCAGAGTACTTCATCAAGTACTTTGCAATTGTCTAGATCAATATCTTGACAAGTCTTTCTGTTCTGTTTCATGACTATTTGAATATCAAAGCACAGTTGATTCGTTCGATTTTCGACTATAATTTGATTCTGAATAGAAATCATCTCTTCGATTGAATTTTGATTAACTTTTGATTTGAGTTTCGAATCTGAGTCAGATTCTGAGTTAAATCTGAGCAAGATCTGAGTCAGATCTTGATCAGCTCTCTGATCATCTTCTATTGACTGAAGTTCAAATCTGTCTTCTGACAATAGCATCTGATGCTGATATAGCTTATGATCATCGTTTGCTTCAACTGACTTGACGTCTGACATTCTGATCAGCGCGTCGACTTTCAGATTCTGTTTTTTCGACTGATATATGATCTTGAAGTTATATTCAGATAACTTCTCAGTTCATTTAGCTTGTCGTCTGATCAGTTCTTTGATGATCATGAAGTACTTTAAATTCAGATGATCGATGAAGATCTTGATCAAAATATTCGTACATTTCAATTCAAGACATCAATGCTTTAAACAATGAATGATGATCAGCAGTTTCTTGTCATAGATCTCGTAGTTGCATTCTGCGAAAATCATGTTCTTGCTATAAAAGATCACTGAATGTAGAATGTCTTCATCATCATATTGAGACAATACTTCGTTGTTGACATAGTTCAAGAAGTCAGTTTTCAGAATAGCTTCTCTGATTGAGTTGAAATGCTTCAAAATAAAAGTTGTCATTACTTGTTGCTTCAGTTCTTCAAAGATTGTCTGACAGATCTCTGTTCATTTAAAGAAATGATCTTTTTGAGTCAGCTTTATCATGAGTCAAGCAATTTTTGAAAAGTTCTTTATGAATCATCGATAAAAATTGCAGAAGTCAATGAAGATCTGCATGTGAGTCAACGATCGAGACACTTTTCAGTTTCAAATCACATCTACTTTTCGAGAATTCATTTGCAAATCATTGATGAATATCAATAGTTCAAGAAATGAGGTTTTCTGAATCTTGAATTCGCACTTATCAATGTTTATCTGTAGATCAACTTCACGAAGCTTTTCTAGCATTTTCTTCACATGAGTTCTATGTTCTTTCAATGTCTTACTGTAGATGAGAATATCATTCAAGTATGTCTGACAGAATTTATGCAGACAGTCGAACAACACATTGTTGATATAGTATTGAAAGAAAGCAAATTCATTGATCAATTTAAAGAGCATTACTTTATACTTATAGATGTTGAAGAAAGTAACAAAAGTAGTTAAATCTTCGCTTTCTGAACTCATGCGCAGTTTATTGAACGCGACGATAATGTTGAGTTGAGTCAGATACTTACTGTCTTGAATTCGAGCTAGTACTTCGTCTATCAAGAGTATTGAATAACGATTTCTTTTGATCAGAGCATTCAGTTTTCGATAGTTCATGCAAAAGCGAAGACTGTCATCTTTCTTTTTGACAAACAGTATTGACGAAGTAAAAGAAGCTTTACTGAGTGTGATAAACTTCTTTTTCAAATTCTCTTTCAGATACTCTTTGACCTTCTGCAACTTGTAACTCGACATGAAATACAATTGACTTCTAAAGAGTTGACTCTCTTCTTCTAATTCAATCTTATGATCGTATGATTGATGCAGAGACAACTGCGTTGTCTTTTCTCTATCAAAAACATTCAGAAAGTCGTGATAAATTATTGAAAGCTTCTTTTTCAGTTCATTTAATGACATGACAAAGATCATTTCATTCAGTTTCGCGAAACCTTCAACTGAGCTAAGCGCTTGATTGATTTCACTAATGATCAAGAAGAAGATCTTGATCTTCTTATTCTTGACTAAAGTTCAATATGCAGCAACTTCAATCATGACAATATTGATGAGTTTCTTTGTCTCAGTTGACTGAAAGAGACGAAGTTGATCGAAGTCAACTTGAGTGCTTTGCTTTGCTATGAGAGCAGGTTCAATGAATCGAGTGAGTTCAATAAATCTATTCACTGATTTCTGATTCATGAGTCTCTTCAAGATGATCGTTGATGTAACAATCAAGTTCAAGTTCTTTTGTTTCATTTTGCAGATCTCGTTTGATTCAGATCTGTGAAATGCTGATTGACTGCTTACTTTCAAAACAACAGGTTTCGATGTTTGAATCTTCAACAATGATATTAATCAATTGTTTGCAGAATCTATCAACATTTAATTTCTTTTCAATCAGAGATTTTCAATAATTATCTTATGCTGATCTAGATGAGTTATCAATAGAAGCATCATTTCATTCTTGTGTTCTTGTATCATGATCAATGTATACAGAGCATGTGTAATTGACTTTCAATCAGAAGTTTCATCATACAATCAAATCAATTTTGATTTTGACAGCGATATTGACTGAATATCAAAGCGTTCACATAGCTCTGACATCAAAGATTCATCAATGAAAGTCATGTCAGTGACTTCAGTATCTATCAGAGCAAGAAATCTGAATATCTTTTCTAGATTACTTAAGATGATGTCAACAGTGAACGACTTGAAATTAAATGAATCGTCAGGCATGCTGATGAAACAGAATATGAGTATATCGTTCTCAGTCACTACTTTGATGAAAACAGATCATTTTTCGAATTTGCAACGATCTTGTGCACTTGAGTCGTTTTGAAACAGTCATATGCTCTATGTTCTGACTTCTTGCATTTGAAGCAGAGTTCTTTCTTAAACAACTCTTTCTGAATAAAGTTGAGATTCAATCTTCTGAGTTTCTTTCACGCAGAGACTGATGACGTGAGTCGAGCAGACGAAGTGCTAGCGACAGAGCGAGCAGCTGAGATCGCTGAGACTTTGATGATCAATCGAGCATTCAATTTAGTCAATCTAACATCGACTTGCATGCAGATGTTAACAAACTCGTTCAAATTCGTGATTCATTCATTGAGCGTTGCTCGCTGAAGGTCTGAGCTGATTTTATGCTGAAGATTGTTTAGTAGAGTCTCATTATTGTACTCTAGTTCTGCATTAAATCTCTGAAATTTCATTCAAAATTCATGAAAGAAGATCTTGTTCTGATACAGCTTCAAGTACTGTCGTTGAGTCGTGTGATGATGATTGAGATCATCGTACATCTTATTTATGATCGACAGTATCTCTTCTGCTTCTAGAAATGAGTTCGTGATCATGTTTCTCATTCAAGTTGCTATGTGTTTGATTGCAGTTTTATCGACTCGACTTTTGATGTATGCAATCTTCAGTTCTTTGATAGAAAAATGATTCTTGTTTATCTTCAGCTTGTTTTGCATTTGAAACAGTCAATTGTTTACATTCTGCGTTGAATCTTCGAACAGAAGTGAGTCAAGTAACTTGATTGATTTCAAGAAATGATCTTCAAAAATCGAAGTGCTTTGTCAACTTGATGCAGTTTCTAGATGACATATAATCACGTTCTTGTTTCTCATCTCTTTCTGCAGACGCATCTGTGTAGCTTTCAACATGATGTTTATCTCATTGACATCTTCTAACATCTGAATCATGTCATTGTGAGTCTTGATTTCAATGTCATGCTGTTGACATATGTATTTGATAAAGACAACAATGTCGTCTGCTTCATGAGTGCTTATTCAAGCATTCAGTTCAGTGCTGATGCTGATCTTGATCATTTCGTGATCAAAAAACAACACGTTCGTGTTCTCTTCTTCTGTATTTGACGACGCATTCATGTCTTCTTCTTCTGATGCTGTTCAATTCTGTGATAAAAGTGATTCTCTTTTAACATTTTGAAAGTTATAGCGAACAATGCTCACTGATTCTGATTCTGTGCTTCTAGTCATGATATGAGTAGAAAATTGCTGGTCAAGATTCTGATGTTACTCTATCGAACTTTCTGAGTTCAAGCAACGACTAGTACTCTATCGAACTTTCTGAATTCAAGTACTGCTGAAATTTCTGGTTTCTGATGATGAGTTCAATAAAGAGTTAGTTAAAAGCAACGCGTTCGTATTCTTTGATTCTGATTCTATTGAAATTTCTGATTTCAAATCAAGATTCTTCTTTAGAAATTTCTGGTTTCTATTGAGCTTTCTGAACTCAAGTTCTGATTCTGCTGTTAAAATTTCTGGTTTCGACTTTTAATTTGAGTTGTGTAGCTTGTTTTTATATCATCTACACGTCGATAGCAAGATTAATGAGCTTTGAACTAATGTTATGAGTCTGCATAGAGCGAATCATATGAGTGTACTCTAACTAGAAGTTCAAAGCTGAAGAAGAAAGAAGATGCAACACGTCGTGAGTTTTACTCACGAAGACACGCTAGGTCGCTAGCGTGTCAACATCAGCTCTATACTAGTCTATGATAGTCTGACATGATCTATGTTAGACTAACTTGAAGTGCACAATTGCAACACAAGTTTTTGAACTCATCTGTATTCATCAACAAAGATGAATCAACATGAAATAGCTGAAGAATCAAGATAAATGACAAGCTTCAGATAAATGTCAATCACTTCGTCAATGAGACTATCTGCATTGTTTATGTGATATCTAGACTAGAAGATGATGCTGCTGAGCATATCTTCGCTTGACATCATTATGACACTTTGCATTCTTACATCTCGATCTACAAGCTACTTGAGCATCTAGAAGAAATTTACGAGAATCAGAATAAGAATCAAAAGTGTCGTTGCAAGTACAACGCTCTGAAACAAGCAGACAAACTTTTCAACATCTTTTACTTCAACTTTATGAAGCTATTCAGTTATCTAAACTACGATGATTGCATTCTGATGAATGATCTTCAGAATAAGATCAACAATCGCTTGCAGAATGCTCTGTCAGTATGCTTCAAAGACTTTGCTTCACTTCATCATTTCAAGAGCTTTCTTCAAGAAGTGAATAATAAACAGTGAGTCAACTATCAGCTACGCAGTCAGCTTTGCACTGTCATTGTCAAAGTCACTGTTGTATCTGATAAATGTGCTACTACTTCATTGTTCATGATGATTTTGATAATTGATTATGTTAAGTTTATCATCTCTTTTATCTCTGAGTCAGCAAGATCATTTATCATCTGCTATACTTGCAAGATCTTGAGTCACTTGTTAAAGAACTGCTTTCAGAACAAGATTAACACTTCTGCTTCTTGAGCTTTCATCTTTCATCTACATGAAATCATCATTTTGAAGAATAAAGAGAATGAGAAAATGTCTTTCAAGAATAATGAGGCAAAAAACTAGAGACTTTCATCAAAGATGCAATGAAAGAGATGTTAATTTCTTCAATGATAAGCATGTCAGATGATTCTTTTGCTTCTGAATCTTTGACTACTGAATGTGTACTTTCTAGCAATGAAATTAGTTACTCATTGAAGTCATTGATTGACATCGAAGCTGTTGACTATTCATTCATTGATGAAGTGATCGCGCAGATTATTTGTGATCAGTTGCAAATTGAGTCTTTGACTTTGATCAAAGCAAAGTCAATTCAAGAATTCGATAATCATTATGCTAAGAAACTCATTACTCATGTCATTTATTCAAATCTGACTGTTCAAGATCATATGATTGACACAGTTTCTATATTAATCACTCAATTAAATCAACATCAAATGATTCTTGAAAAAACATGAATGAACAAAATCAATCTAGTAATTGATATGCAAATCGATTTTCTTTGATTTTTGAATTTCACTCTCAATTTGAAATCGATTGTTCTACTTACAAGTAACAAGATAATCACAAAGCAAAAGAGTTTGACTTCTACTCATATATTGAAGAGATCTTTCACTATCTTTCAACTCAGTCTGAAATCACTTTCTTTCAGTCAGTTCAATGAGAAGTCAGTTAAACTAATTGAACAGTTAAAATCATGTGACGCGACTTTAACTAACGTCAAAATCTTTAAATCGACGTCAGATTCAATGAACATAGCAATGATAAAGACAGCAACATATAGAATGTTAGTCAAATGATCAGACATCAAAATCTTCGCTGTTATCGTTTTGAAAATCGATTGACTCATAACTACAGCTGAGAATAAGCTCGAAAAAGTAAATCTACATGAGCTTTCATATGTCAAGATTCTCAAGCAAGTCAAGATCAAGCTTCTTTCTGGATATCATGACTATCTAGATGTCTTTGATTGAGCAATGATTGATCAGCTATCATCTCATCATATCTATGATCACAAAATTGAGTTGATTGATGAGAGAATGTTTTCGCGAAGCAGACTATATCAGATGTTCAATCACAAGCTTCAGAAGATAAAGAAGTATCTGATCAAACATCTGAACAAAGAGTTCATTTTCTTCAGCTTTGCATCATATGTCTCGCTCATCTTATTCATTGAAAAGAAAGACGAAAGTCTGTGTTTCTGCATTGACTACAGAAAGCTCAATGCTTTGATCAAATGAGATCGCTATTCTTTGCTCTTGATAGATGAGACTCTCGCTTGTATACAAGAAAGCAAATATCTGACTCAATTGAACATCATTGTCACGTTTAATAAACTGCAAATGCACTCAGATAACGAAGATCTGACTATCTTTATCATCTTTTTCGACTCATACAAATATCATGTAATGCTCTTCAAATTAATCAATGAATCAATGTTCTATCAACATTATATGAATGACATGCTGTTTAAATATCTTCATCAGTTTTGTCAAATCTATCTAAATGATATTATCATCTACAGCAAGATCTTGAAGAAACACAAGTGACATGTATGATTAATCTTGAATAAACTATGAGAAGCTGATCTACAGATAGACATCAATAAATGCAAGTTTCATGTTCAGAAAATTATCTTTTTAGAATTTTTGATGTCAATCAAGAGACTTAAGATGAATTCATGAAAGATACAAGCAGTAGTTGATTGATCTACACTTAATAATCTCACTCAGATGCAGTTCTTCATTGACTTCTGCAATTTTTATTGACGCTTCATCAAGAACTTTTCGAAGATTGTTCATTCAATAATTCAACTCACTCAAAAGAAAATCATATTTGAATGAAATGAAGTTTGTCAAACTGCATTCAATCACATGAAGAGATGTATGACTGAGATTTCTATACTTCGTCACTTTGATCAGATTTGCAATTTCATTCTTGAAATTGACTCATTCAACTACGTCAATGATGAAGTTTTATTTTAATATGATGACGAAGATGTTTTACATTTGATTGTCTTTTATAGCAAGAACATGTCTTCTGCTGAATGCAACTACAAGATATATGATAAGAAACTGCTGATCATAATTTATGCTTTTGAACACTGATGACTCAAACTGAAGCTGATCAACATTTCTATCAAGATGTTCATCAATCATCAAGTGCTCACTTCATTGATCAAAGACAAGAAGCTGAGTTGACAACAAATGCGTTGAGTTCAGAAGTTAACTGATTTCAACTTCAAGATAATGTATTGATCTGACAAATAAAACATTAAGATCGATGCATTAACTCGTTGAGCTGACTTTATGTCTAAAGATTTCGATGATGAATGCATTCAATATCAAAGAACTACTATTCTGACATTGAATTAAATGAAGATTGCTGATCTAAAGAAGAATAATGATCAATCAATCTATAGACAAGTTCTTGATATGAATGAAATTGACGAGAATTGTACACTACTTTGCAAAGCAATAGCAAGAGATGAAGCACAATATGAAGATATCAAATTGAAGAATTGTTGAACTCAGAATGAAATTTTGTTTCATGATAGTCAGCTATGAGTTTCGTTCAATGAACTTCTACAAATGAATCTGATTCGTGAAGTATATGATCAGTCGTCGATTGATCATTCTGAAAATCTTAGAACAATGAAGATCATAAAGCGAAATTACTATTGATCTTCTATGCGAAAAACAATAGATTGATATATTCAAAACTGCTATGTATGTCAACGTTCAAAGACATCAAGAAATAAATCAAATGACTTGCTTCAATCTCTATTTATATCTGAACAGTGATGACAGAACATAGTCATGAACTTCATTATCAATCTATTTAATTCGTACAACTACAACGCTATTCTGACTGTCATTTGCAAATTGTTGAAAGAAAGACATTATATTTCTTGCATCATTGATAATGAAGATATCACAGTTGAAAAGACAGCTAAAATGTTGCTTCAATGAATATATCAAACTCACAATTTATTAAGCTTCATTGTATTCAATTAAGATTCTCAATTCATCTTCATTCTTTGAAAGTTTCTTTGCAAACAACTGAGCATTTCTCTTTGATTGTTCATCGTCTATCACTCTCAGATCAATGATCAAAGCGAATGATTCAATCAGAATATCAAGCAATATCTTTGTTTCTTTTGTTTGTACATGCAGAATGACTGATTCAAGTGACTATTCATGATCAAGTTTGTCAACAATAACATCTTGTCTTCAGTCATCTTCTTGACTCTCTTCTTCATGAACAAGAACTTTCACTCTCGTATGAGCTTTGACTCTGACATCATCGAGTATGAAATCATTCGCGAACGTTTGCAGATTGCTTGAGTTGAAGATATATTTGATCACATGAATAAGACACTGATCTTCGCTCGCGAAGCTCTGATCAAAACACAAGAGCAAATGATGAATCAGACTAACAAGCATAGAAAGAAAATCAATTACAAAATCAAATCAAAGATGTTTTTGAACAAACGAAACATTATTACAGCGAGATCTTTCAAAAAATTGAATGACAAGATGCTTGACTCATTTCAGATCACTGAGTCTGTTGACTCATTCTATAAGTTGAAACTATCAGAGACTATGTGTATACATGATGTATTTCATTCAGAGCTTCTTCATTCTGTCGTTAATGACTTTCTGTTTGATCAGAAGAATGAACTCTTGAAGTCAATAGTGATAAACGATGAAGATGAATGAAAAATCGACGATATATTGAACTCTTGATGATATCGAAGATGACTTCAATATTAAGTCAAATAAAAGAGTTATGACAATGATCTCAACTGATATAACGCTGACAACAACGAATTTATGAATGCTCAAGAGATGATTGATGACTTTTATATCAAATATTCAAGAAAAGCGCACTAAGAAATAATATTCATGCAAACATGAATAGTCAAGAGAGAGAGATAATGTTATGATTCTAGCCTTCATTTATTCTTCAACTAGTCTTCGTCTGGTTTCATTCTAATCAAGTCTAGCAAAAACCTGATCTAAAGATGATGTCATTGAGTCTCTGCATTATATGTGTAAGACGTCAATTCAATTGAGTCTAGCACAGAGCTGAGAAACACACATATAAGAATCGAGTTCTTTTCTGTAGATACTTTTCTTTCTTAGCATTTATCTATTAGTTAAATGACACTCATATGACTCGCTCTATGCTGATCTCTAACAGATACATACATTAGTGAGTGAGATTCAGATTAATCATTGATTGATCTTGAATTAATCAATGATTGATACAGAGAACTTCAAGCGACTGATCTACAAATCAGCATCAACATCAGAAACACTCGAGAAAGTTTCAGCTTCTTCTGCTTCAATTCTAGAAGAGATAAAACAAAAGAAGAAAAGTCTTTCAAAAGTTTCGCGTAAGAAAGATGAAATCATAAGCTATTAATCATGAATTGATCAAGAATTGATAGCTTATTAATCTCAGATCAATAAGACTGAGATGCATGTGAAGTTGAGAATGAAGAACTTCAGCAAATGCGTTGAATGTCAAAATGCGAAGATTGATATGATAATAATCAATGATTAATACATGATTAATTGCTGATCAATTCACAGTCTGTTTAGAAGATTTAAGTATCTATCTGTATCTGAAGAAGTTTGACTGCGAAGATGATTTGATTTCAGATTCTTCTGTTCTAAAATTCAAGAACAAAAAGAAGATTGAGACTGTTAAATCTCACAAAAAATCAGTTCTTGAATCAGATCAAGGTAAAAGTTTCTTCTATTAATATTTAATTGATAATCTATTAATTCTGAATTAATAGCTGAAAATAATTCTGATCATGATGATGATTAGTCAAACGAAAGTGAGAGCAATGATCTGATAGAAGAAGCTGAAGATAAAGAGAAGAATATGCAGCAGTCTGTTCTGTTGAAAGATCAGTCTGCTATTGATCAATAATTGATATACTTATCATCAACTATTAATCTACAATCAATAGTTGACAGAAGCTTCTGAGATGATTGACAGAAGCAACATTTTGTCGATAGAAGATAGTAAACTACATAGATGCAAGCTGATTAATCGTGTATTAATCATTCAATAATATGTGATTGATTTCATTAATTAACCTTGAGAAATTCTCAAGAAAATCAATGCAAAAATGATTAATATCTGATTAATAAACAATCAATCATTGATCATTCTGCAAATCTCTTCATATTTGAATCATTTTCAATTTCGATTTTTCATTTTCAAGCTTTATTCTTTAAGTTTCAGCTTTCAACTGTTGAATTTGAATCTTCTGTTAATGAATAGTTAATGAATTCTGATTGAAAACTGTTTGATTATTCTGAGATGTCTATTGATGTAAAGAGATTCAAGAGCTGAATATTGATAAGTAATTATTCATCTATTAATATTAAATTGATAATAGAATAATATCTTCAAGATTCATTTGAAGAATTTCATTGACAAGATTGACTTCGTATAGATCTTTCATCACGCAAACTTTCAGAAGAAGAATATTGAGACAATATGTCAAAATCATCATTATCATTATCATTATGATGATCATTATCATCATGACTATGATGATCATCTTGATCTCATTTTCATTTTCGCTTATTAGCTTTTTTTGTATCTATATTAATAAGTTATTAATTGCATATTAATCATTTATTAGTAACTTACAATCACGTTTTTCTGAATTAAAGAAACGCTCAGATGCAGAAGTTTGTCTATATGAGTGACGAACTTCTTTGTTTTGAAATGCTTTATATTGAGCAAGATCTCAATCATTCAGACTTTGTTCTTTATTATTGATAAGTTATTAATCATTTATTGATTAAAGATCAATCAACAAATCTCTTGATTGCTTGAAGAAGAGTTAATCTTTTTTCAAAACTATTGCTTTTATGATGTGTTTGTTCAACAGCATTGATGTGATTTCAAGCTTGAACAAAAACATCTGCTGAAATTTTTGAACAATGAACATTAACATCAGATGCAATAATATTTGTCTTTTTCTGTTTGATTCAGAATTTTACGTTTGATGAACTGAGTTGCAAAGCTGAAATTGATTAATTATTAATACATGATTAATAGTGTTAAAGATCAGCATAGAGCGAGTCATATGAGTGTAATGTAACGAGTATATAAATGCTAAGAAAGGAAAGTATCTAGAAGAGCAGAGTCGACTATCTATATGACTCAGGGAAACATAAGCTAACTCTGAATAGAGTTGACCTCGAAACAACTCTATAGTCTAGCGACGAGCAATCGACGATAGCCATCAACATAGCTACCAACGTAGATGCGTAGCTAGGGTCGTAACAAATAGATGATTAATAGAAAATTGATTATCTATCAGTAGATCACAGATTCGAAAATAATCTTCTTTGAACTGAGCATTCAATAAACTTAACATACGATCATGAACAGAATCTGAATATGTATCTTGTTCGATTGATCGTGTAACTTCACGTAGAAAATAAATTCTACAATAAATAATAGTTCGTGCTGTATATCATTGTCATTGACGAGATTCTTGATCGATACTTTGTAGATATAATTCGAATTCTGAATTAATAGTTAATTAGTAATGTAATAATAGCTGAACAGTAAAGCATTGATAGATGATTAATCATCTTTTAGTTGACTTGAATTTATATTCATAATCATAACTTCAAATTCTGATTGATGAATATGATATTATTTGACTTCGATATTCAATCATTTCTCAAATAAAGAAAAAACAGTAGAAAAGATGAATTGATAACATTCTGAAGTTTAACTATTTGTAAAGACTCGACAAAGAGTGACAACTAGATAATGATTGATTATTGATTGACAACTAATCATAGATTAATGAATGATTGATTATCTTTTCTCATTGATTGATCAAACATTGCAAATACAACTTCATTAACATTACGAGTTCATACTCTTTTGAAAGACATATCAACTTCAAATGATTTCTGTTTCATTAGAATTCAAGCTTGTTCTTCATAGAAACAAACTATGATTTTGTGTTTCTCGAAATAATTCAGAAATTGAATATAGCGTGACTGATCAATTAGTTATCAATCAGACATTATTAAAGAATTAATATCTTATTGATTAAGAAGCATTTTCATGATGTGTTTAATATTTTCACTGTACTTCATTGAACTCTTGTTCAGCAGAAAAATGCAACAATTTCTGTTTATATATAATTGCAGATATTCGATTCATATTTGATAAAAACTCATGAATTTTAGAAATGTGTTGCGTGTGATACTTATTGCAGAAATCATTCAACAGTGAACTTTGTAGAAACTTGACTATTAATGAATTAATAATCTCAGATTAATATAATATTATTCAACAATTAATATTTGAATAATAAATTACTTACAAGCAGTTAAAGTTGAATCTCGAATTTTGACTATTGTTTTCAATAAATCTTTTCATAATTCTAGAGATAATCGATTCAATGATGCTGATGAATGAGTATGAATATCATGAGAAGAAAAGATAAAAGAGTCACATTCTGTTGTATCTTTTAAAATAAGAAAATTGAATTTCACTTCACATAATACTGTCACTAATTCGTCGAGTTCAGTAATGTGATTGATGTCTATTTTAAATCAATTATTAATCGTTTATCAATAACATATTAATAATAGAATAATAGAATATTAATTATCACAATGTTTTCTTCAAGTATCTTGTTGTTCAACAATATGACAAGTGTTAAGATGAACATTAGACATTCATATATTATTGAATCGATCTTTAAGAAAATCAATATCAATATTCTGAATGTTCATAAGAGATTGATAATAATGTTTTTGAAAGTTGTTTCAAGTTGCATTTGAACATTCAATGAAATGATAAGTGACTTCAGCAATATTCTAATCAGTCAATAAATAATCAATGATTAATATTCAATTGATAAATTATTAATATGTACTTTTTGATTGCTTTCTTTCAACACAGATTGTTAGAGATTGATCTAAAGCAAGTCATAGAAATGTTATTTAACTAATAGATAAATGCTAAGAAAGAAAAGTATCTACAGAAAAGAACTCGATTCTTATATGTATGTTTCTCAGCTCTGTGCTAGACTCGATTGAGTTGATGTCTTACACATATGATGCAGAGACTCAATGACATCATTTTTAGGTCAGATTTTTGCTAGACTTGATTAGAATGAAATCAGACGAAGACTAGTTGAAGAATAAACGAAGGCTAGAATCATAACATTATCTCTCTCTCTTGACTATTCATGTTTGCATGAATGTTGTTTCTTAGTGCGCTTTTCTTGAATATTTGATATGAAAGTCGTTAATCATTTTTTGAGTGTTCATAAATTCATCATCATCAGCGTTATATCAGTTGAGATCATTGTCATAGCTCTTTCATTTGACTTGATATTGAAGTTGTCTTCGATATCATCAAAAGTTCAATATATCATCGATTTCTCATTCGTCTTCATCGTTTATCACTATTGATTTCGAAGATTCATTCTTCTGATCAGACAGAGAATCATTGACTGCAGAACAAAGAAGCTCTGAATGAAATACATCATGTATATGCATGATGTCTGATAGTTTCAATTTATAGAAGAAGTTAACAGAGTCTTTAATCTTGAATGAATTAAGCATCTTGTCATTCAATTTTTTGAAGAGTCTCGCTGTAATGATGTTTTGTTTGTTCAGAAACATCTTTGATTCAATCTTGTAATTGATCTTCTTTCTATGCTTATTAGCTTGATTCATCATTTGTTTTCGTGTTTTAATCAGAGCTTCACACATGAAGATCAATGTCTTGTTCATTTGTTCAGATATATTCTTGACTCAATTGATCTACAAGCGTTCGCGAATGCTTTCATACTCGATGATGTCAGAGTCGAAGCTCATATGAGAATGAAAGTTCTTGTTCATGAAGAAGAGAATCAAGAAGATGACTGATGATAAAACGTTATTGTCAACAAACTCAATCATTGATAGTCACTTAAATCAGTCGTTTGCCATATATGAACAGAAGAATCAAAGATATCGCTTGACGTTCTGATTGACTTGTTCACTTTGATCATTGATCTGAAGATGATAGATGATGAACAATCGAAGAGAAATGCTCAGTCGTTTGCAAAGAAACTTTTAAAGAATGAAGATGAACTGAGAATCTCGATTGAATACAATGAAGCTTGATAAATCATGAGTTCAATATACTCATTGAAGCAACATTTCAGCTGTCTTTTCAACTGTGATATCTTCATCATCAATGATGCAAGAAATATAATGCCTTTCTTTTGACAATCTGCAAATGACAGTCAGAATAGCGTTGTAGTTGTACAAATTAAATAGATCAATAATGAAGTTCATGATTATGTTCTGTCATCGCTGTTCAAATATAGATAGAGGTTGAAGTAAGTTATTTGATTTCTTGATGTTTTTGAACGTTGACATACGTAGCAGTTTCAAATATATCGATCTATCGTTTTTCGCATAGAAGATCAATAGTAATTTCGCTTTATGATCTTCGCAGTTCTAAGAATATCAGAATAATCAACTGATGATTGATCATGCATCTCACGAATCAGATTCATTTGTAGCAGCTCGTTGAATGAGACTCATAGCTGACTATCATGATACAAGATTTCATTCTGAGTTTGACAATTCTTCAATTTGATATCTTCATATTATGTTTCATCTCTTGCTATTGCTTCGCGAAGTAGCATACAATTCTCGTCGATTTTATTAGTCTCAAGAATCTGCTTATAAATTGATTCACTGATGTTTTTCTCTAGATCAGCAATTTTCATTCAATTCAAAGTCAGAATAGTAGTTCTTTAATATCAAATGTGTTCATCATCAAGATCTTTAAACACGAAGTTAGCTCAACAAGTTAATGCATCAATCTTAATGTTCTGTTTGTCAGATTAATACATTATCTTGAAGTTGAAGTCAGCTAACTTCTGAATTCAGCGCATCTGTCATTGACTCAGCTTCTTGTCTTTCATCAATGAGATAAGCGCTTGATGATTGATGAACATCTTGATAGAAATGTCGATCAGCTTCAGTTCAAGTCGTCAGTGTTCAAAAGCTTGAATGATGATCAGCAGTTTCTTATCATATATCTCGTAGTTGCATTCAGCAAAAGACATGTTCTTGCTATAGAAGACAATCAAATGTAAAACATCTTCATCATCATATTGAAATAGAACTTCATCGTTGATATAGTTGAATGAGTTAATTTCAAGAATGAAATTGCAAGTCTGATCAAAGTGATGAAGTATAGAAGTCTCAGTCATACATCTCTTCATATGGTCAAATGCAGTTTGACAGACTTCATTTCATTCAAATATGATCTTCTTTTGAGTGAGTTGAATCATTGAACGAACAATCTTTGAAAAGTTCTTGATGAAGCATCGATAGAAATTGCAGAAGTTAATGAAGAACTGCATCTGAGTGAGATTATTGAGTGTAAATCAATCAACTACTGTTTGTATCTTTCATGAATTCATCTTAAGTCTCTCGATTGACATCAAAAATTCTAAAAAGATGATTTTCTGAACATGAAACTTGCATTTATTGATGTTTATCTGTAGATCAGCTTCTCATAGTTTATTCAAGATTAATCATACATGTCGCTTATGTTTCTTCAAGATCTTGCTGTAAATGATAATATTATCTAGATAAATCTGACAAAACTGATGAAGATATTTGAACAGCACGTTGTTTATATAATGTTGATAGAATGTTGATTCATTGATTAATTTGAAGAACATTACATGATGTTTGTATGAGTTGAAGAAGATGATAAAGATAGTCAGATCTTCGCTATCTGAGTGCATTTGCAATTTATTAAACGTGACAATGATGTTCAATTGAGTCAGATATTTGCTTTCTTGTATATGAATGAAAGTTTCATTTATCAAGAGCAAAGAATAGCGATTTCATTTAATCAAAGCATTGAGCTTTCTGTAGTTGACGCAGAAACGCAGACTTTCATCTTTCTTTTCAGCGAACAAAATGAGCGAAATGTATGATGCAAAGCTGAAGAAAATGAATTCTTTGTTCAGATGTTCAATCAAATACTTTTTTATCTTCTGAAGCTTATGATTGAACATCTAATATAGTTTGCTTCGCAAGAATGTTTTCTCGTTGATCAACTCAATCTTGTGATCGTAAATATGATGAGATGATGACTGATCAATCATTGCTCGATCGAAGACATTTAAATAGTCATGATATTCAGAAAAAAGCTTAATTTTGACTTGCTCAAGAATCTTGACGTTTGAAAGCTCATGTAAATTCACTTCTTCAAGCTTATTCTCAGCTGTAGTTATGAATCAATCGATTTTCAAGATGATAACAGCAAAGATCTTGATGTCTGATCATTTGACTAACATTCTATATGTTGCTGCTTCTATCATTGCTATGTTCGTTGAATCTGACGTCGATTTAAAGATTTTGACGTTAGTTAAAGTCGCGTCACGCGATTTTAACTGTTCAATTAGTTTAACTAACTTCTCATTGAACTGACTGAAAGAGAGTGATTTCAGACTGAGTTGAAAGATAGTGAAAAATCTCTTCAATATATGAGTAAAAGTCAAACTCTTTTGCTTCGTGATTATCTTGTTGCTTGTGAGTAGAACAATCGATTTTGAATTGAGAGTGAAATTCGAAAATTGAAGAGAATCGATTTGCATATCAATTACTAGATCGATTTTGTTCATTCATGTTTTTTTAAGAATCATTTAATGTTGATTTAATCGAGTGATCAATATAGAAGCTGTGTCAATTGTATGATCTTGAACAGTCAGATTTGAATAAATGACATGAGTAATGAGTTTTTTAGCATAATGATCATCAAATTCTCGAATTGACTTCGCTTTAATCAAAGTTAGAGACTTGATTTGCAACTGATCACAAACAATCTGCGTGATCACTTCATCAATGAATGAATAGTTAGCAGCTTTAATGTCAATCAATGACTTCAATGAGTAACTAATTTCATTGCTAGAAAGTACACATTCAATAGTCAAAGATTCAGAAGCAAAAGAATCATCTGACATGCTTTTCGTTGAAGAAATTAACACATCTTTCATTGCGTCTTTGATGAAAGTCTCTAGTTTTTTGCCTCATTATTCTTGAAAGAAGACATTTTCTTATTCTTCTTATTCTTCGAAATGACAATCTCATGTAGATGAAGAGTGAATGTACAAGATGTCAAAGTATCAATCTTGTTCTGAGAGCAATTCTTGAACAAATGACTCAAAATCTTGCAAGTATAGCAGATGATAAACAATCTTGCTGACTCAGAAATAAAGAAGATGATAGACTTAACATAATTGATTATCAAAGTTGTTACTGACAATGAAGTAGCAGCATGTTTATCAGATACAATCATGACTTTGATGATGACAGTGATGATGACAGTGCAACGTTCGCTGTGTAGCTGATAGTTGACTCACTGTTTATTATTTACATTCTGAAGAAAGATTCTTAAGCGAGTGAGCGAAGTAAAGTTCTCTGAACAGACTGATAAAGCATTCTGCAAGTGATTATTGATTTTATTCTGAAGATCGTTCATCAGAGTGCAATTGTCATAATCGAGATAGCTGAATAGCTTCATAAAGTTGAAGTAGAAGACATTGAAAGACTTGTCTGCTTGTCTCAGAGCGTTGTACTTGCAACAACACTTTCAATTTCTATTCAGTTTATTGTATATTTCTTTCAGATGCTCAAATAGCTCATAGATCAAAATGTAAGAATGTGAAGCATCATAACGACGTCAAGCGAAGATATGCTCAGCAGCATCATCTTCTAGTCTAGATATCACATAGACAATGCAGATAATCTCATCAACAAAGTGATTGACATTTATCTGAAGCTTATCGTCTATCTTGATTCTTCAGCTATCTCATGTTGATTCATCTTCATCAATGAATACAGATGAATTCAAAAACTTGAAAGACTTGTGATGATCATTATCAAATAAAGTAAATGATTCACGTCAAGTATGATTCTTGATAGATTGACGAAGTAAAGATTTCGTAGAAGCTTGAGATTCAGTAAACTGATGAGATCGAGACTGATTCACTGAACATTGTCTCTTTTTTAGATTCAAGACTTTCTCTTGTAGTTCAATGATAATCTCTTCTTGAGTGTCTATTGTCGTTTGATTGATCTCTAGCTCATCAAGTCTCTTGATGTGATCGACTTGAACATTGATTTATTGCTCATTGAGTTTCAAAGTCATGTCTCATTGATCTCTTAGCTCGATCAGCATCTTGATGATCTTATCTGACTGATTGATAGTTCATTGACGAAGTTGTTGATCTGTATTGATGTTTCATGAGATAGTGACATTCTGAGATTTCGCTGAAGCATTGAAAGAAATAAGAAAAACTCATTTACTAGCAATGCTTTTAAGCAGATGAACTGTTCGTGACTCGACTGATTCAGAGTCGCGTGTCATTGTGAGAAAAATAAGAGTTGATTGAGTGATTGATTTGATAAATTTGAGTAAATTTGCAGATGTGTTTTGATGAAAGTAATTCAAAGAATTTCTTGCGAATTTTCTGAATAGAAGTAGATTATTTCGTATCATCTACACGTCGATAGCAGAGTAGTTGATTAGCATTTATCTACTGTTAAAGATTGATCTAGAGCGAGTTATAGAGATGTCATTTAACTAATAGATAAATGCTAAGAAAGAAAAGTATCTACAGAAAAGAACTCGATTCTTATATGTATGTTTCTCAGCTCTGTGTTAAACTTGATTGAGTTGATGTCTTACACATATGATGCAGAGACTCAATGACATCATCTTTAAATCAGATTCTCGCTAGACTTGATTAGAATGAAATCAGGCGAAGACTAGTTAAAGAATAAATGAAGACTAAAATCATAACACAGATGAACATGTGTCTTCATAGTCTTTGCATGATGTTTGCAATCAAAATCATTTCATTGCAGCGAGATAATATCTGATAAATATTAGTTGATGATCAATAAATTACTGATAAATCATTGATAAGAAATTAATAATACTCATTTGAATTTTTTCTTTGATGAGTTTCTAAAGAAAAATTAAGTTCGCGAAGTCTTTTGATTTGTTTTCAATCATCAATGATCAATTTTTCATGATGCAATTTTGCAATATCTGAATGTAAATAATCACAGATTTTGAGATTGAGTAATCTTTGATGATTGTTTTCAAGTTGATGAATATTGAATCTGAGAACATCAATGTTATGAGTCTGCATAAAGCGAATCATATGAGTGTATTCTAACTAGAAGTTCAAAGCTAAAGAAGAAAGAAGATGAAACACGTCAAGAGTCTTATACTCACGAAGGCGCGCTAGATCACTAGCGTGTCAACATCAGCTCTGTACTAGTTTATGATAGTCTAACATGATTTATGTTAGACTAATTCAAGATGCATGCTTGCAACATTACTCTCTTTCTTCATCTAGCAATGTTCTCATTGCTGAAGTTCAGTCAATCTTTCTTGAGTCAATTTCTATCTTGACTTGTTTAAATAACGTTCATAAAAGTTATTAATGACTTTCAAGCAATCTTCGAATTTACTTTCATCGACGTTGTATCAATGTAGATCAACGTCGTATTCTTTTCAATTGACATGATATTATAGTCATTTGTCTCGTTCATAGTGTCTGAAGTTCAATATGTTCTTCACTTCTCATTCATCTTCATCTTCAATCACTATAGAATCAAACAACTCATTTCGTTGTTCTTTTAAAGCGTCTTTTGAATCTAGTTGCAGCAAATTTGACGCAAACTTCGAATGAATCTTCATAGTCAATGACAGTTTCAGTTGATATGCATATTCAATCTCAATCAGAATCTTGAAGAGTTCTAGCATTTTATCGTTTAGCTTCTTTAATGATCGTGAGATCGTCATGTTTCTAGAATTCAGAAACATCATGTCATTTATCTTGTAGATCATTTTCTTTCAATGCTTGTCAGCTTGTTTCTTCATTGTGACTCTGACTCTTGCTAAAGCTTGCTTGATCAATGCTAGTGATCATTTCATGTGTTCAAATATATTCTCTGCTTTGTCTGCTTTGATTCTAGCTTAAGTGATCTCATATTCAATTGAGTTCAAATCAAAGCTCATATGAGAGTGAAAGTTCTTATTCAGAAAGAACGTCGACTGTTCAATTGATGATGAAATAGCATTGTTATCGACGAATTCAATCATAGATAATCAGATGAATCAATCATCTTGCATATATGAGCAATAGCTTTGTAGATATCGTTTCACATTCTGATTCGCTCTTTCTGTTTGATCATTGATCTGCAAATGATAGTTTGTGAATAGTTTCATCTTGATGTCGAGTCTCAGACATAGAGACTTTCAGACAATCGATATGAATTGTGAATCATGATTGAACATTATTGATCTTGATAGTTCATGAGTTCTGAAGACTCATATCAACAGTAGCTTGACTGTTTGTTCTGCGAAGATTTCTTCATCATCTGATCAACACGATATATAATGTTGTTTCTTAGACAATCGATCTATGACTGTCAGAATCGCGTTGTTTTCATCACTTTCTGATAGATTGATAATGAAGTCTAATGATATATTCTGTCATCGTTGCTTGAGTATGAGCAATGACTTCAGCAGTTTATTAATTCAATCTCTCGATGCTTTTGATTTACAATAAACATAACAGTTTTGAATGTAATGCTTGATCGTCATTCTCATCTTCGATCAGCAATATGATCGTCTCAGCAAGTTCAACGTTTGATTCATGTCAGAATGATCATTGATCGAAAGATCATGTGCTTTTCTTATCAATTGAGTGATCATTGATTGAGAAACTCATAGTCTGTCATCTTTTCAGAGTACTTCATCAAGTACTTTGCAATTGTCTAGATTAATATCTTGACAAGTTCTTCTGTTCTGTTTCATGATTATTTGAATATCGAAGCACAGTTAATTCATTCAATTTTCAACTATAATCTGATTCTGAATAGAAATCATCTCTTTGATCGAATTTTGATTAACTTTTGATTCAAGTTTCAAATCTGAGTCAGATTCTAAGTCAAATCTGAGCAAGATCTGAGTCAGATCTTGATCAGCTTTCTGATTATTTTCTTGATCAGTTTCTATTGACTGCAATTCAAACTTGCTTTCTGACAATAGCAACTGATGCTGATATAGCTTTTGATCATCATTTGCTTTAATTGACTTGACGTCTGACATTCTGATCAGCACGTCGACTTTCAGATTCTGTTTTTCTGACTGATATATGATCTTGAAGTTATATTCAGATAACTTCTCAGTTTATTTAGTCTGTCGTCTGATCAGTTCTTTGATCATCATGAAGTACTTCAAATTCAGATGATCGATGAAAATCTTGATCAAAATATCTGTACATTTCAATTCAGAGCATTAATGCTTCAAGCAACAAATAATGATCAGCAGTTTCTTGTCATAGATCTCATAGTTGCATTCTGCAAGAATCATGTTCTTGCTGTAGAAGATCATTGAATGTAGAATGTCTTCATCATCATACTGAGACAATACTTCGTCGTTGACATAGTTCAAGAAGTCAGTTTTCAGAATAGCTTCTCTGATTGAGTCGAAATGCTTCAGAATGAGAACTGTCATCTGTTGAAACCGTGCCTAGAATCTAATCACACTGCAGCGAGGTAGTGCGTAGCTGAATAGAATGTTTGATCAATAGAGGTAGCTATAACTAGAATATTAAGAATACAGAAGAAATCAAAGAGAGTTTCGAGCTGTATCTATAGTAGGGCAAAACAAAGAGGGCGAAGCAGGTTTGCTCGAGTATCGAAAGCGCTAGAATAGAGTGTTGAGGCTAAAGGTTCAACATGGGCCAAAACCTCTAAAACTTGTTGACTAGAAAACTCTATTCAATCTCGACACACTCGTAACATCATCACTTGTTGCTTCAGTTCTTCAAAGATCGTCTGACAGATCTCTGTTCATTCAAAGAAATGATCTTTTCAAGTCAGCTTTATCATGAATCAAACGATTTTTGAAAAGTTCTTTATGAATCGTTGATAGAAATTGCAGAAGTCAATGAAGATTTGCACATGAGTCAACGATCGCGACACTTTTCAGCTTCGAATCACATCTACTTTTCGAGAATTCATTCGCAGATCATTGATGAATATCAGTAGTTCAAGAAACGAGATTTTCTGAATCTTGAATTCACACTTGTCAATGTCTATCTGCAGATCGACTTCACGAAGCTTGTTTAGCACTTCTTTCACATAAGTTCTATGTTCTTTCAAGATCTTACTATAAATGAGAATATCATTCAAGTATGTCTGACAAAACTTGTGCAGACAGTCAAACAATACATCGTTGATATAGTGCTGAAAGAACGCAAGTTCATTGATCAATTCAAAGAGCATTACTCTATACTTGTAGACATCAAAAGAAGTAACAAAAGTAGTTAAATTCTCGCTTTCTGAACTCATGCGCAGTTTATTAAACGTGATGATAATGTTGAGTCAAGTCAAATACTTACTGTCTTGAATTCGAGCGAGTACTTCGTCTATCAAGAGTATTGAATAATGATTTCTTTTGATCAGAGCATTCAGTTTTCAATAATTCATGCAAAAGCAAAAACTATCATCTTTCTTTTCGACAAATAGTATTGACGAAGCAAAAGAAGCTTTACTGAGTGTGATGAACTTCTTCTTCAAATTCTCTTCTAGATACTCTTTGATCTTCTGCAACTTGTAGCTCAACATGAGATATAATCAACTTTTAGAAGATTGACTCTCATCTTCTAATTCAATCTTATGATTGTATGATTGATGCAAGAGCAACTGCGTTGCCTTTTCTCTATCAAAAACATTCAGAAAGTCGTGATAAACTATTGAAAGCTTCTTTTTCAGTTCATTTAATGACATGACAGAGATCATTTCATTCAGTTTCGCGAAATCTTCAACTGAGCTAAGCACTTTGTTAATTTCACTAATGATCAAGAAGAAGATCTTGATCTTCTTATTCTTGACTAGAGTTCAATACACAGCGACTTTGATCATGATAATATTGATGAGTCTCTTTTTCTCAGTTGACTGAAAGAAGCGAAGTTGATTGAAGTCAACTTGAGTGCTTTGCTTTCATATGAGTACAGATTCAATGAATTGAACAGATTCAATGAACTGATTCACTAGTTTCTGATTCGTAAGTTGCTTCAAGATGATTGTTGATGTAATCATCGAGTTCAAGTTCTTTCGTTTCATTTTGCAGATTTCGCTTGACTCAGATCTGTGAAATGCTGATTGACTGCTTACTTTTGAAACAACAGATTTCGATGTTTGAATCTTTAATGATGATATTAATCAATCATTTGCAGAATCTATCAAAATTTGATTTCTTTTTAATCAGAGATTTTCAATGATTATCTTGTGCTGATCTAGACAAGTTATTAATAGAAGCATCATTTCATTCTTGTGTTCTTGTATCATGATCAATGTATACAGAGTGTATGTAATCGACTTTTGACCAGAAATTTCATCATACAATCGAATCAACTTTGATTTTGACAGCGATATTGACTGAATATCAAAGCATTCACATAGCTCTGACATCAAAGATTCATCAATGAAAGTCATGTCAGTGACTTCAATATTTATCAGAGCAAGAAACCTGAATATCTTTTCTAAATTACTTAAGATGATGTCAACAATGAACGACTTGAAATCAAATGAATTGTCAGACATGCTGATGAAACAGAATATGAGTATATCATCTTCAGTCACTACTTTAACGAGAGCAGATCGTTTTTCAAACTCACAGCGATCTTGTGCACTTGAGTCGTCTTAAGACAGTCATATGCTCTATATTTTGACTTCTTGCATTTGAAGCAAAGTTCTTTCTTAAACAACTCTTTCTGAATAGAATTGAGCTTCGATCTTCTGAGTTTCTTTCACGAAGAAACTGATGACGTGAGTCGAGTAGTCGATGTGCTGACGACAGAATGAGCAGCTTGAGTAGCTGATGCTTTGATGACTGATCGAGCATTTAATTCAGTCAATTTAACATCGACTTGCATGCAAATGTTGATAAACTCATTCAAATTCGTGATTCATTCATTGAGCGTTGCTCATTGAAGGTCTGAGCTGATTTTGTGCTGAAGATCATTTAGTAAAGTCTCGTTATTATATTCTAGTTCTGCATTAAATCTCTGAAATTTCATTCAAAATTCATGAAAGAAGATCTTGTTCTGATACAGTTTCAAATACTGTTGTTGAGTCGTGTGATGATGATTGAAATCATCATACATCTTATTGATAATCGATAGCACTTCTTCAACTTCTAGAAACGAGTTCAAGAAGATATCTTGCATGCGAGAAGCTATGTGCTTGATCGCAGCTTCATTGACTCAACTTTCAATGTATGCAATCTTCAACTTTTTGATAGAAAAATGATTCTTATTTGCCTTCAGCTTATTTTGCATTCAAGATAGTTAATTGTTTACATTCTGCGTTGAATCTTCAAACAGAAATGAATTGAGTAACTTGATTGACTTCAAGAATTGATCTTCAGAAATTGAAGTGCTTTGTTGACTTGATGCAGCTTTTAAATGATGTATAATCACGTTCTTGTTTCTATTCTCTTTCTGCAGACGCGTCTGTGTAATCTTTAACATGATGTTTATCTCATTGACATCTTCTAACATCTGAATCATGTCATTGTGAGTCTTGATTTCGATGTTGTGCTGTTGATATATGTACTTGATAAAGACAATGATGTTGTCTGCTTCATAAGCACTTATTCAATCATTCAGTTCAGTGTTGATGCTGATCTTGATCATTTCATGATCAAAAAACAACGTGTTTGTGTTCTCTTTTTCTGTATTCAGTGACACATTCATGCCTTCTTCTTCTGAGACTGTTCGATTCTGTGATAGAAGTGATTCTCTTCTAGCATTTTGAAGTTCATAATGAGCAGTGCTCACTGATTCTGATTCTGTGCTTCTAATCATGATATGAGTAGAAAATTGCTGATCGAGATTCTGATGTTATTCTATCAAACTTTTTGAATTCAAGCAACGAGTAATACTCTATCGAACTTTCTGAGTCTGAGTACTGCTGAAATTTCTGGTTTCTGATGATGAGCTCAATAAAGAGTTAGTCAAAAGCAACGCGTTCATGTTCTTTGATTCTGATTTTATAGAAATTTCTGGTTTCAAATCAAGATTCTTCTTTAGAAATTTCTGATTTTTATCAAGCTTTCTGAGCTTAAGTTCTGATTTTGCTGTCAAAATTTCTGAATTCAACTTTTGATTTGAGTTGTGTAGCTTGTTTTTATATCGTTTACACGTTGATAGCAAGGTTAATGAGCTTTGAACTAATGTTATGAGTCTGCATAGAGCGAATCATATGAATGTATTCTAACTAGAAGTTCAAAGCTAAAGAAGAAAGAAGATAAAACACGTCGAGAATCTTATACTCACGAAGGCGCGCTAGATCACTAGCGTGTCAACATCAGCTCTGTACTAGTCTATGATAGTCTAACATGATCTATGTTAGACTAACTCAAGATGCACGCTCGCAACAATCAATAATATATCAGTTAATTATTAATCAAATATTGATTGCAAATTAATCATTGATTGACATTCATTTTTGAGCATTACGTTCGATGCTTTACAAATAGAAAGAATATATGCATATTCATCAATAGCTGTATGTAAATAATCAGAAATGATTAAGACATGTTCAATATGCAATGTCTTTAATTCTAAATGATGTGTGTTGAAGAAAAGAATGACGAGATTTTCAGATTGTCAATTCTGTGATTATTTGTTGATTAATAAGCGATCAATAAATTATTAATTATAGATTAATTGATTCTCACATCTTCAATCTCTGCATCTTTCACATCTTCAGCATCACTTGATTCTGTATTTTGATCACTCAGTTGATTTTCATTCATGTATGGTTACAACGAGTTTTATTAATATCTGATTAATCAGATATTAATAGATGATTGATAATAGCTACATCGAATTCAAGAAATCTAAGAAGATTAAGAATTTTCTGTTCATCAATGCTGTTATTTATGATTTCAGATTATCAGTAGCTCAGGAACGCGAAATTATGCTCATGGTCGAGTGACATGATCGGACATTTTGCATGGTCGACCGACCTCTAGCGTGGGTCAGCCGACCTGTAGTCTCGCTGCAAGCTTTCACTGCATCGAAGCGCTTCCATTCATGTTGTATCTAGTTCAATCGATCATGTCTATAAGTCTCGTTAGCCACTGTTCTCTTTCTTTTCTATCAACTTTCTCCTGACTGTTCAGGTGGTCACTGTCTACCTATCAAGCTCCCAAGTAGAAAATGCAATTTTCCCTTATGCAAATAGTCTATCAAGCAAAAGGAATTCCACACCCAATGGATCCCTCTGTTGTGGCTGGCCTTCACGCCTGTGATCTACTAAATATCCTAAGGTAGTCTCTGAAAACGTCGACAATCCATAAGTGCAAGGACCTATCGCATGGTTCTATCCGTTCAATCTTCACTCATGCGCTCAATACTCCTTTTATATCATCTACACAATGCCCAAGACGTTTTCATCTCAATACATATGGGGGTAGTAAATAGATAGGCAGTCACAGTCAAGTCTCACTTCGTGCTATTAAGCCATCATGCCCTACAGTATACAGAATGTACATTCTCACTGTCTTTACACATCTCTCGCCCTCCCATCAATCTCCGTCTCCACCATCTCCAACCCTGCTAAACTCGGATACTTTTTACTGAACTGCAATTCCCAGTTATGGTTACCCAGCGTGGGCTCATCTGCGGACCCATCAAACGGCCGCTGCGGCAGAGGCCTACTCGTTGCACTGGCGGCAAGGGATGCTGGGTTTGCAGTGGAAGGTGGAGGCCGCTCACCCGTGCGGAGGGCTTGAGGTTTCGATGGAGGAAGAGGCCGATTTGTGGGTGCCGCGGAGGTTTGAGGGCTATTAGGAGTGATGACTGGTTGCTGTTGCCTTGAGGTGAGAAGAGGGCTTCCCGAGGGTGGTAGTGGTTTTGATGATGGAATACCGTCTGATGGAGGTCTTCTTGATACTGGTTGCGAGCTTGTTCTGGTAGGATTGCCGTCCTGTCTCTGCGATGTTTGTTGGCTTGAGAACTCTGGAGGTTGCCTGTGCTGGTCTGGTTTTATAGGGGATGGAGATGCTCTGCCTGTCTCATCGAGCAGTGTTTTGACCTTGCTCTGAATGGACGCAGCTCGGTTTGTTGCACTGGTTGAAGCCGGCGTATTGAGGCTCTTGTCATTAAATTTCTCTCGATACGCGGCAGCTGCTCCGGCCACTTGCTTTTCCACTTGGTCGAGTTTACGCCGTTCAAGTTCTCGACGCATCTCAGGTGGTACCTCTTCGCTTTCGTCCATTGCATGGCCGTCATCGCTTCTACCGTCGGTGGCCTCGGACCCGGCTATTGGAGTAAGGTCTCTACCACCGCGTTCGGGGGATGGGCTTGAGGGGCGCTGGTTTGAATTGCTCGTGTTCGTTTCAAACCGTCGGAAGGCGTCCCCAAATCGGCCTGCAAGCAGTGACTTAGTGCCCGATAAGGAGATTGACGGCATACTCGCTCGCTTGGTGTGCCTTGAACCACCACTTAAGCGTTTATCTCTTTTCTTTGAAGGTTCTTCTTCTTCCATCGCTCTTAGGAAATCGACGTTGGAGCTGATCTTAGTGGCCTCCGTACCGAACCCGGAGTCCTCCACGAAAGCCGATGGTAACTGCCCGGGATCATAGGATCTCCGAGGTTCATCCTCTTGCGAGGAATCCCCTCGAGATTGGTCTCTGCTCCGGAAGAAGCTTCTCTTGGGCTCCAAATGAACGCTTGTTGGTCGCACTTTCGAATTCGTCGACCTTGACCTATTTATGGTATTGTCCAGTTCCAGTTTGGAAGGCCTATTTCCCTCGAGCGAAGGTCGAGATGACACCGGCGATCTAGGGACAGTGAGCGTCCTGACCTGGGACTTGGACCGGTGGTCAAGAAGCCCAGGTCTCGTTCTACCGAGGGAATCAGCCCTTAGTGAAGCGGCTGCTACAATTGACGCATCAGATGCTATTGGCAAGCTAGAAGACCTTAATTCAGGGGAAGGAGGAAAGTGGAAGATGGGGCGAGATGAAATTGATTTCTTCAATGTGGAAGGTGGGGGCGATGGGGAAGTCATCGTGCCGGTAGAGACCATGGCTGGTCGTTCAGAAGCTTCTTGTGAGGGTTTTGGCTTTTGTGTATCGCCGAACTTATGCAGTGGCTTCACACCAATATTAGTGACTTGAGGAACAGGCTTGGAATGAAGAGTGGAAATCCTATTGGATGCTGTAGACTGAGCGAAAACGTCGTCAGCAAGTGCCTCTGTCACCCGCTGGTTGATATCTTTTGTCGGAGGTTTCGATACTGATTCATTCTTTTGACCGAATGCGAATTTGGTTCCGGAATCATGGAGAAGCGAGAACTCATCTAAAGGAGGAAAGCGAGAAGAGACTTCATCCACAAGAGCGCTACCAGGCACACCAGCGTCTAATGCTGCAAAAGGATCACTAGCACCTCGCATAGGAGACGGACTGGGCTTGAGTGTTTTGTGGTCAGCATCGGTCTTGACGGGTCTGCCACGTCTCATAGGAACAATGTCAGGAATGATCTGTTTCTCTTCAACCACAGGCACACTGTATGCACCAACAATGGCGGGAGACTTTATCTGTGCTTCGGGTGAGGGCAATTGCTGATTACGCCGAGATTCTGATGCCGTTCGCCCAGCATATATCTAGAGGACTTAGTAGTGCTTGGTTTTTACGGTTGGATACTTACATCCTTGATTGGAACATCAGTGCCACGCATGAGACATACTTCTCGCACGACTTGGTAGATGTTAGGCCGGACCTGGGGATTCTCTCGTAGCATGGATGCTGCGAGGAAGTAAGCACATGTATATAATCATCGACAGTTAACAAGTACCTATCAACTTCTTCAATTTATCCGAGAACGGAGGGTAATTAGGGAATTTGAAGCTTGCGTTCAGAATAGCCATCTGCCCTTGATCTTCGAACGGTGTGGTATAATAGCATAATTTGTACAATAGCACTCCAAGCGCCCAGATATCACTCTTCTCATCTATGGGCCGCTTTCGATAAACATCTATCATTTCGGGGCTACGGTACTGTAACGTAGTATGCTTTTGCACATCATCCTCAATGAGCCTGCCTTCTACGGCACTGGTAGCAGCAGGCCTAGGAGGTGCTGTTGAGCCAAAGTCACACAGTTTGTACCGACGTGATGAACCAGAAGATGTTATGAGAACATTCTCAACTTTGAGATCCCTATGGAGCAAGGGCGGTTTGAGGTAGTGCATACATGCGACGCCCAGTGCGACATCGGAGAATATCTTCAAGATTTCGGGCTCAGTGAGGCGATCCTTGAGACGCGTGTTCATGAAGTCGATCAATCCTCCCCCATTGCAGTATTCCATGAGCAGAAAGACCTCATAACCTCCTCCTTTCAACTGTGAAGCATGCGAATCGATGTATGTGACGATGGGATGGCGGCCTTTCAATTTCTTCATTGTTTCTACCTCTGTCCTCATACTGGCCAACGACTCTTTATCCGGTACCGCGACTCGCTTCAAGACCGCTGCATCATTTCCATCGACAGCCTTTGGCAACCGCACGAGGTAGACATGGGCAAAGCCTCCTTCTGACAGGTATTTCTCTATTATCACCCTATGACCACCGACCTGCACCTTGGTACCTGGGGCAAATGTCCCGGCAGGTACGATGGGAGCTGCAATGACAGGTGGTGCGGTGAAAGCTGGCTGACGATGGGGCATGTTGAGGCTGGCATTGAAGGAGGAAGCCATGACAAGGAAGGGCGTTAGGTAGGCGTGCGCCAGGACCAGCACTGGAGTTTGACAACTATCGATGCGTCATCGGAAGTATAGAGAGCTCTGCCTTTATATGTAGAACAATTGAGTCAGAAGGCCAGATGTCGCGCATGCAGATTGCGCTCCAGGCAGCTTAGCTCTAAGACCCAAGATGGCCAGTGTCTAGGCCTCGGTCGTTCCAAACCACCAGGCCGACAATTCGTGAACTTGGAAGCACACAGATATGAAATGATTAGCGGTCCATGATTTCTTGCTACCGGTATCAATATTTGAATTAACAAAGCTTCCAAACCGCTGATGTCGTAAATCGTATTCACCCTACGATGCGTCAGCCTTAGCAGGGCACCACGCTAGCCTCACAGGGTATGGTCAGGGCCTAATGGGTACTAACGCTTGGATAGCGAGCCTAGCGTCTGGTATTAAGAAGTCACGGGCTCCTGGTATTCATCCCACGATGCACCATTATACCACTCTAGTTATCTTTCACCATAAATCAACTAACCAACAAAGCCTTCCAACACGCTACGCAAGCACATATAAACGTTCTATGACGCTTCAGGTTCAATTTAAACATGATTGTGAAGGAAGAAGGTCTGGTAGAAAGTAACGAGCTTATAGTTTCTTACGAATACATCCAGACCGACTTTGTTCTGCTGGGCTTCGCAGTCTTCATACTTCCAAGGTAGCAAGTCGATGACTTCGAGTCAGATACAATCAAAAGTCAAGAACGGGTTCGGTCAGCGTCAAATTCGTCCCCAACTTTGAACATGATATTGGCAAGACCGTTGATGGTGATAAGGCCAGAGCGTTTCGTACCGCACCCGTCCTTGCAGTGTTCCGAGACTGTGGGAACACCGCTTTCTGAAACAAGCATCATGGTCTCTACGTCTGGTTTCTTGGGCACTGTGGTGGGTAAGTGGCGCTTTGAGCGTTGAGTATATCTCAAAAGCGCGTACAGAATGACTCCAGTGGTGCTGTAGATATTATTGATCAATGACCGTAACAAAGTTGCGCTGCCATTTCCCCCCATCGTGTGATTTCATCAACCGGAGTAAGGTACGACTGATACTTTTTGTGCTGAATCTCTTCTTGTATTTTTCGAGAAGGTACGGGCAGACCTTCTTGTGTCGGCCAAGACATGGGGTACTTTAGTCGTAACGGTTCCCCACCTGGCATTCGGGGGGGTCGCACATACATTTCTCATATCTCATAACACGGGGTGTGCGATGTTGGTTGCGCAG